>WNGD01001322.1_pt1 | contig 27033 bp, 28 predicted proteins | sample 5400671 | NCBI WGS metagenome assembly WNGD01 (sample SAMN13153369, study PRJNA577476) | soil metagenome | isolation source: 40 cm soil or saprolite under grassland replicate 2 | place: USA:California | collected 2016-06-15
GATCAGCTCCGCGACGCGATCCGCGTGCGAATCGCCGCCGCCCTGGAGGGTCGGATCGACGCGGAGTTCCGCGAGGCCGCCGTCGACGCCGCCGCCAACGCGGCACAGATCGAGCTGCCCGAAGAGCTCGTCCATGCGCGCGCCCACGAGATGTGGGACCGGCTCGAGCGCTCGCTGGCCGCGCGCGGCGCCAGCGCGCAAACCTACCTTCAGATGCAGGGCAAGACGCGCGAGGAAGCGGTCACGGACCTCGAGTCCGACGCCGAGCGGGCGCTGCGCCGCGAGGCCACCCTGGCGGCGGTCGCCGAGTCCGAGGCGATCGATGTCTCAGACGAGGAGATGGTGGAGGCGCTTCAGCCGGGGGAGGACGGGGAGACCCCGGAACGGCTCCTCGAGCGCCTTCGCGCCAATGGCCGCGACGCCCTGCTCAGCGAGGAGCTTCGACTGCGCAAGGCCGCTGAGGTGATCGCAGGCTCGGCGAGGCCGATCCCGCAGGAGCAGGCTGCCGCCCGCGACAAGCTGTGGACGCCCGACAAGGAGCAGGCCGAAGGCGCCGAAGGCGGCCTCTGGACTCCCGGAGCCGATCGCTGACGCCAGGACCGCTTTCGATCGCTGACGCCAGGACCGCTTTTATAGACTGGCTCACGAGATGAGCCCCCTGGTCCCCATGGTTGTCGAGCAGACCTCGCGCGGCGAGCGCGCCTTCGACATCTACTCGCGCCTGCTCAACGAGCGGATCGTGTTCCTCGGCACGCCGGTGAGCGAGGACATCGCCAACCTCGTCGTCGCCCAGATGATCCACCTCGAATCCGAGGACCCCGACAAGGACATCTCGATGTACATCAACTCGCCGGGCGGGTCGGTGTACGCGGGGCTCGCGATCTACGACACGGTTCAGTACATAAAGCCCGACGTGCAGACGATCTGCTGCGGGGTGGCGATGAGCATGGGGGCGCTGCTGCTCGCCGGTGGCGCGAACGGCAAGCGGATGGCGTTGCCGAACTCAAAGATCCTCATCCACCAGGTCTCCGGCGGCTTCCAGGGCCCCGCGGCCGACATCGAGATCCACGCCAAGGAGATCATCGACGTGCGCCGGCGCCTCGACGAGATCATTGCCAAGCACACCGACCACCCGGTCGAGAAGGTCGCCAAGGACACCGAGCGCGACTACTTCATGAGCGCCCAGGAGGCCAAGGAGTACAACATCGTCGACCGGGTGATCGAGCACCACTGAGTCGATCGGGCCGGGCGCGCTCTACGAGTCATCGACTCAGGCGGCAACGCGGTGGGCTTTCCAATGGTCCCTGCCCGTGTCGCACTTGGTGGCCCCCGCGCTGAAATCGCCGTGCACGCGGATCGTGCCGTGCGCCTTCTTCCCGTGAGAGGTGAACCTGCCGGTGACTCTGGCGGCCACCTGGCCGACCTGGGTGCGCATTCGGCCGGTCCCATGGAACCTCCTGTGGCGCACCCGCATGCTCCGCGTGAAGCTGCCGTCGGTGTCGGTCCACCCCTCGTGACAGCGCACCGGCAGGTTCTTCCAGGTGAACCCGACCGCCACCCTCCTGGCGTGGCCGGGCTTGATCCTCGCGTTGAAGCTGACGGTTCCGGCGTCCCGATCGCGCCCTTGGAAGTGCCGGATTGCGGCTGCGGCAGTGATGGGCATCACCAGCGCCACCACCATCCCCGCGCAGATTGCTGTTCGCTTCACGCGTCTCCCTGTCCCCGGCTCGAGACGCTCCCCGAGCCCTCGTCCTAACCGTAGCTGGACATGCCAGCCCGGTCAACCCGTTCGGGTCTTACACCTAGCGCTTCAGCCGCCGCCGCGGTGCGCGCGCCAGTCGTCCTTCCCCGTGTCGCAGCTGGTCGCGCTACCTCCGAAGTCGCCCCTGACGCGCAGCGTGCCCTTGGCCTTCCGGGCGTGATGCTTGAGCTTGCCGTCGATGTGGAGATGCTTGCGGCCGGCCGCGGAGGTGAAGTTGCCGTGGAACCTGTGCTGCGCGTTGACCCGCATCGCCGGCGGGGGAGTGCCGACGTTGCCTACCGTCGAGGCGCCGTTGTCGCACTGCATCGGGACGTGTTTGAACACGAAGCGCCTGACCTTGATCGTTTTGCCATGTCGCACCTTGGTCACGAACCTGAGCGTGCCGCCGGGATCGACAGTGCCGTGGTAGTGACGAACGGCCGCCACGGCGACAGCGGACAGAGCCAGCGCGACGATCAGCACGGCGCAGATGAGTATGCGCTTCACGCGTCCTCCTCCTGTTCTCCGGCTCGAGCCTCCCCCGAACCTCCGTGCGCGCACCCTATGTGCGCTTCCTTGCCCTGTCAATGGATCCCGGCGCCTCGAGCTCCGTCAGCTCGCGGACCTGCAAGTCCACCGAAACCTGCAAGCCAGCCCGCGCCTTGAAGGGACGGGCGTCTTTACCGAGTAACAACCAGTGGTCCAAGCCGGCCCCGCCCGTGTCGTAACCTGCGTGTGTGACGGTCCGGCGTAGTCGTTGAAGGGAGAGCAACGGTGGCACGCCCAACCGACGCCAACGAGCAGCTTCTCTGCAGCTTCTGCGGGAAGTCCCAGCGCCAGGTCAAGAAGCTGATCGCCGGACCCGGCGTCTACATCTGCGACGAGTGCATCGATCTCTGCAACGAGATCATCGACGAGGAGCTCGCCGCGCCGCCCACCTTCGAGCTCGAGAGCCTGCCGAAGCCGAAGGAGATCCACGCCGTCCTCAACGAGTACGTTGTCGGCCAGGAGACCGCCAAGCGGGCGCTCTCGGTCGCCGTCTACAACCACTACAAGCGCATCCAGATGGCGCACAACGGCGACGAGGAGGTCGAGCTCCAGAAATCCAACATCCTTTTGCTCGGCCCGACCGGCTGCGGCAAGACCCTGCTCGCCCAGACGCTGGCCCGGATCCTCAACGTCCCCTTCGCGATCGCCGACGCCACCGCGCTGACCGAGGCTGGCTACGTCGGCGAGGACGTCGAGAACATCCTCCTGAAGCTGATCCAGGCTGCCGACTTCGACGTCAAGAAGGCCGAGACCGGGATCATCTACATCGACGAGGTCGACAAGATCGCCCGCAAGGCGGACAACCCCTCGATCACCCGTGACGTCTCCGGAGAGGGCGTGCAGCAGGCGCTCTTGAAGATCCTCGAGGGGACCACCGCCTCGGTGCCGCCGCAGGGCGGGCGCAAGCACCCGCACCAGGAGTTCCTGACCATCGATACCACCAACGTCCTGTTCATCTGCGGCGGCTCGTTCGCCAGCCTCGACAAGGTGATCGAGCGACGAATCGGGCACAAGGGCGTCGGCTTCGGCGCCTCGATCCGCTCCCGCGCCCAAAAGGACACCGGCGAGCTGTTCGAGCAGGTCCTGCCCGAGGACCTGATGGAGTACGGGCTGATCCCCGAATTCATCGGGCGCCTGCCGGTGGTCGCGGCGATCCATCAGCTGACCCGCGCCGACCTGATCAAGATCCTGACCGAGCCGCGAAACGCGCTCACCAAGCAGTTCGAGCGCTTCTTCGAGTTCGACGACATCGAGCTCGTGTTCGCGCCCGACTCGCTGGGCGCGATCTCCGACCGGGCGCTGGAGCGGGAGGTCGGCGCCCGTGGCCTGCGCTCGATCCTCGAGGAGACCCTGCTCGACGTTCAGTTCGAGCTCCCCTCGCGCCGCGACGTGCGCAAGTGCGTGGTCACCAAGGAGACGATCCAGCGGGGACTGAGGCCCACGCTGGTCACCGAGGCTACCCCGGATGAGCCCGTCGAGCTGGACGAGCTGGAGGAAGAGTCGGCCTAGGTACCACTAGCCCGGGCGCTTGCCCAAGCCGTCCCAGGTGAGCACCCAGATCATCATCACCAGTCCGAGAGCGATGAGCGCGACCATCGCGGCCGATCCTTTCGTGGCTTGCTCACTCCTTATCGGCCCCCGCAAGCGGTTCCTGAACGCATGAGCGGCCGCATCTAAACTCGCCGGCCATGGACGCCGAGCGCCGAAAGCGCCTCGAGGAGACGACTCGCTACGAGCCGTCAAAGGTCGAGGAGCGGATCCTCGAGCGCTGGCTCGAGGGTGGCTACTTCCATCCGCCGGCGGAGGGAACGCCGGAGGAGCACTTCTCGATCGCGATCCCGCCGCCGAACGTCACCGGTGCCCTCCACATGGGGCATGCGCTTAACGGCACCGTCCAGGACGCCCTGACGCGGATCAACCGGATGCGAGGCCGCAACACGCTTTGGGCGCTGGGCACCGATCACGCCGGGATCGCGACCCAGGCCGTGGTCGAGAGGGAGCTTCGCAAAGAGGGAACCTCGCGGCACGAGCTCGGTCGCGAGGCATTCGTCGACCGCGTCTGGAAGTGGCGGCAGCAGTACGGCTCGACGATCATCGAGCAGCTCAAGCGGCTGGGCGCCTCATGCGACTACGAGCGCGAGCGATTCACGCTCGACGAGGGCTACGTGCGCGCCGTCTACCGCGTCTTCGTGCGCCTCTACGACAAGGGCTACATCTACCGCGACAACTACATGGTCAACTGGGACGTTGGCTCGCGCTCGGCGATCTCCGACCTCGAGGTCGAGAACCGCGAGGTCGCGGACACCCTGTACTCGATCGACTATCCGGTCGAGGGGTCCGACCGCGTGCTGACGGTGGCGACGGTGCGCCCCGAGACGATGCTCGCCGATACCGCGGTGGCGGTGCATCCCGACGACGAGCGCTACAAGGACCTGATCGGCGGTAGCTGCATCCTTCCCCTGGTCGGGCGCCGCCTGCCGATCATCGCCGACGAGCACGTGGACCCCGAGTTCGGAACCGGGGCGGTGAAGATCACCCCGGGCCACGACCCAAACGACTTCCAGATCGGCCGTGCCCACGGCCTCGACGAGGTGACCGTGATCGGTGAGGACGGGCTGATGACCGCCGAGGCCGGCGAGCGGTTTGCCGGCCTGACGGTCGCGGAGGCCCGGGAGGCCGTGCTCGCGGCGCTGCGCGCCGATGGGCTCCTCCGCGCGGAGGAGCCGTACGTGCACTCGGTGCCCTTCTCCCATCGCACAGGGGAGAGGATCGAGCCGCTGATCTCGCTGCAGTGGTTCTGCCGCATGGACGAGCTGGCGAAGCCCGCGATCGAGGTCATCGAGCACGACCGGGTGCGAATCGTCCCCGAGCAGCACAAGCGGGTCTACCTGGACTGGATGGAGAACATCCGGCCCTGGTGCATCTCGCGCCAGCTCTGGTGGGGGCACCGGCTGCCGGTCTGGTACTGCGACGCATGCGAAGAGACCTACGTCGCCGAAGCGGCGCCGGACCGCTGCGGCTCGTGCGGCGGCGAGCTGCGCCAGGACGAGGACGTGCTCGACACCTGGTTCAGCTCGGCGCTGTGGCCGTTCGCGGTGCTCGGCTGGCCCGAGCAGACCCCGGAGCTGCGCGCGTTCTACCCGACCAACGTGCTGGTCACGGCTCGGGACATCATCTTCCTCTGGGTCGCCCGGATGGTGATGATGGGCTTGGAGTTCACTGGCGACGTCCCCTTCGATGAGGTCTACATCACGCCGGTGATCCAGGCTCCCGACGGGCGGCGGATGTCGAAGAGCCTCGGCACGGGAATCGATCCGCTGGACGAGATCACCGTTCACGGCGCCGACGCAGTCCGGTTCGGCCTACTGGCGATGTCATCGGGGCAGGACGTGCGCTACTCGGCCGATCGGATCCAGCAGGGACAGGACCTGGCGAACAAGATTTGGAACGCGTCGCGGCTGATCCTCCTCAACGTTGGGGGCGGGGCACCAGAGCTGCGGCCGGAGCGGATCGAGGACCGCTGGATCGTCTCCCGGCTTCAACGGGCGATCGAGGCCGTCACCATGGACCTCGACTCCTACGACTTTTCACACGCGGCGCAGGAGCTCTATCGCTTCTTTTGGTCGGAACTCTGCGACTGGTATCTGGAGATCGTCAAGCCGCGCCTCTATGACGGCCAGGGCGAGGCGACGGCGACGCTTTTGTGGGTGCTCGAGCAGACGCTTGCCCTTGCCCACCCGGTGATGCCGTTCGTCACCGAGGAGATCTACTCGTACCTGCGTTCGGCGGCCGGCGGGAAGGGTTCGGAGATGCTCGTCGTGCACCCGTTCCCGGAGGTCGACCGGTCGCTGGTCGATGAGGAGGCCGAGCGCGAGGTCGGGGCCTCGATCGAGCTCACCCGCAGCGTGCGACGCTGGCGCGATCTGGTCGGAGTGGCGCCGGGTAGTGTGCTGCCCGCACGACTCGCCGAAGGCGACGGCGCGCCCCCGCACGAGCTGGTCGCCCGGCTGGCGCGCCTGTCCTTCGACGGCGTCGAGGGCGAGGCGCTGGTGACGTTCGGCCGGATTGAGATCCTGTCCTCGGAGGAGGTGGACGGGGAGCAGGTCCGTCGCCGGATCGCAGAGAAGCGTGACACGCTGCGCTCGGAGATCGAGCGCGCCGAGGGCAGGATCGGGAACCAGGGGTTTGTGAGCAACGCTCCAGCGCAGGTCGTGGAAGCCGAGCGTGAGAAGCTCGCCACCTACCGAGCGGAGCTCGAGGAGCTCGGGGGACAGGGCTGACCCGGCCGCCCCCGGACGTATCCGAGCAAAGCTCGGATCACCGATCGCCTTCGACTCCCTGGGAGGAGGCGGCCGGTGTTTGATGCCGAGGATTACTTCGCCTCGCTCGAGCGGCTCGGTTGGCGTTTGGGGCTGGAGCGGATCCGGCGACTTGTCTCGGTGCTGGGGATGCCGCAGCACCGCTTCGCCTCGATCCACGTCGTCGGCACCAACGGGAAGTCGTCTGTCGCGGAGATGGCGGGGGCCCTACTCGAGGGGCACGGGAAGCGCGCAGGCGTCTATCTCTCTCCGCATACGGAGCGCTGGTCCGAGCGAATTCGAATTGGTGGCGCGGAGATCCACGCCCGCGAGTTCGCCGCCGCGGCCGAGCGGGTCGCCCAGTCGGTCGAGGTCGTCAACCGGGCGCTGGAAGAGGGCGAGTCCGTGACCCAGTTCGAGGCCGTGACGGCGACCGCTTTCGTAGCTCTCGCCTCCGCCGGGGTGGAGCTCGGCGTGATCGAGGCCGGGCTCGGTGGCCGGCTGGACGCAACCAACGTGCTGCCCTCGCAGGTGACGGCGCTCACCTCGGTTGGCCTCGAGCACACGGAGTGGCTGGGCGAGACCGAGGAGGAGATCGCCGCCGAGAAGCTCGCCGTGCTCCGCGACCACTCGACGCTGGTGCTGGGCCGGGTCGGGCACGAGGCCCGGGAGCTGGCCGCGCGGACCGCCGCTGAGCGGAGCGCCCGCCTGATCGTCGCCGACGATCCCGACCCGGGATTCCGGCTCGCCGTCCGGGGCGCCTACCAGCGGCGCAACTTCGCGGTCGCCACCGCGGCCGCCGAGGCCACCCTCGGGGGACTCGATCCCGACCGGGTGGGGGCCGTGGCCGAGGGGCTCGAGCTGCCGGGGCGCGTGCAGCTGCTGAATGGCATCCCGCCGTTGATCCTCGATGCCGCCCACAACCCGGACGGGGCCCGCGCGCTCGCCGAGGCACTGCCCGAGGTGGCCGGCGAGGCGCCCGTCGTCGCCTGTCTCGCGATCCTGGCCGACAAGGACGCCGCCGGCTTCCTCGCGGCGCTGGCCACTGGGATCGACGCCGCGGTCTGCACCGAGCTCCCGGCGGAGCGCCTGGCGCGAGCCGGTCGTCCTGGCGCCCGCTCGCTGGAGGCCGGACGTCTCGCCGAGCTGGCCAAGGCCGCCGGAATCACCGCGGGGGAGGTGGTGCTGGAGCCGGAGGAGGCCGTGCGGTGCGCACTGACCGCGGCGAGCGAGCGAGGGGGCGTGACGCTGGTCACCGGTTCGCATTACCTTCTGCGGTACGCATGGACCGCGAGGCGCGCTCAGAGCTCCTCCAGATGATGGGATTGGTCGCCGCCGTGGTGGCGATTGTCATCCTGGTCTTCTTCGGGCTTGGCTATCTGTTCGGAAGACTCTTCCTCTAGCCGAGGTGTAAGGCGACCCCCGTGAACCAGGGTTTGCCCCGCTGGTAACGAAGTACACTCAGCCCCTCTACCCATGCGCCTCCTGCCATGCTCGTAGCGCTGTTCGGCATCACGAACGAGGGCCTGAACCTGTTCGTGAATCTTGTTGTGCTCTTCCTCGTGGTCGTCTGGATCGCGCTGGTCGCCTGGACGTTCCTGGACGCCCGGCGCCGCATCCAGGATCCGGTGCTCGTGGCCTGCGCCACCGGCGCCTCGCTCTTCCCCTACGTGGGCACGGTCGTGTACTCGATTCTCCGTCCGCCCGAGTTCCTCGAGGACGCCCGCGAGCGTCGACTGGAGATCCGCGCAACGGAGCTCCGAGTCATGCAGCTCGAGGAGCAGTCCTGCCCCAACTGCGACTACCCGATCGAGCGTACCTACCTGCGCTGCCCGAATTGCAGGGCCCGGGTGAAGGACCCGTGCGAGTCGTGCCAGAAGCCGATCGACCCGCGCTGGACGGTCTGTCCCTACTGCGAGACACCCCAGCGACGCGCCGCTCCACAGCCGCGCCGCGGCGAGCCGGTGCGCCGCGCTCCCGAGGGCGAGCCAACAGAGAAGCGCGGCGCGCGACCCAAGCGCGCCCGGCCTGAGGCCCGTCGTCAGCCCGCCTCCCAGAGCCGCTCCGGCGAGCCGCGCCAGACTCGCCCCGCAGCCTCCCGTCAGGCTTCGGCCGCGAGCAAGCGCAAGCCCGCGTCGGGCCGCTCGGCGTCCAGCGCTCCGCCGACCCGCGAGGGGCCCGGCGAGGATCGCCCCAGGCCGGCGACTGCCTCCTAGTGCCGGACACTTCCCGAACGCTGATCCTGATCAAGCCGGACGCCTTCCAGCGCGGCCTGACCGGTGAGGTGCTGACGCGGTTCGAGCGCAAGGGCCTACGGATCGTCGCCCTCCAGCAGCTGCGCATCAATGAGGAGTTCGCCGGCCGCCACTACGCCGAGCACGCCGAGAAGCCGTTCTTCGCCGAGCTGGTCGAATTCATCACCGGCGGCCCGCTGGTCGCCGCGGTACTCGAGGGGCACGAGGCGGTCGCCGCCGCGCGACAGGTGATCGGAGCGACCAACCCGCTGGAGGCGGTCGCGGGCTCGATCCGCGGCGACTTCGCCGTCGAGGTCACCTTCAACCTCGTGCACGGCTCCGACTCCGACGAGTCGGCGGAGCGCGAAATCGCTCTCTGGTTCGGTGACCTCGGAGATTAGGCTCGCAAAGTCTCGGCTTCGCTCGACTTTTCCTCGGATTTGATGTTGGTTCTTGCGTCCGCGTCTTCCCGACGTCGCGAGATTCTCACGGCTCTCGGGATCCCATTCGAGGTGGTCGTTCCCGACGTCGAGGAGTTGCGCGATGGGCGGCCCGAAGACGTGGTGGTCGAGAACGCGCGCCGCAAGGCGGCGGCCGGTCTGGAGGCGGAGGGCGAGGGGGCGCTGACGCTTGGAGTCGACACGGAGGTCATCCTCGACGGGCGCCTGCTCGGCAAAGCGGCCGGCCCGGCCGAGGCTCGCGAGCGCCTCGAGGCGCTGGCGGGGCGGACCCACACGGTGCTCAGCGGGGTCGTCCTGTACGACGCCTCCCGTTCGGGCTCCGAGCGGGTCGAGCGTTCGGGCGTGGCTCGCTCGGAGGTGACGTTCCGGGAGCTCGACGAGGCCACTCTCGAGACCTACGTCGCCTCCGGCGAGTGGCGTGACCGCGCCGGCGCTTACGCGATCCAGGGGCTGGGCTCCATTCTGGTCGAGCGCGTGGAGGGTGACTTCTCGAACGTCGTCGGGCTGCCGGTGAGGCTGCTGCTGGAACTGGCGCCCGAGCTGCTCGACCCAGCATGAGGGTCGGTTCCAGGTCTTGGCCCGGACGCTAACCCTTAGGTCCATGTTGAGATCTGATTCTTGCCCTCATCCTGCAATTGAGGCTGCTGGGAGGTTCGGTACACTCGGCGCGCGGCGCGGCCGCTACGACGACCGGCTCCTGGCACCATGGCCGGACGAACCGAGGGGCGCCCGCTGCTCGCGGCAGGCTCTGCCGTGGGCTCTTCAGGATTCGCCTGCATACGAGTTTCCGCCCGCACCGACCACTTCCTCCACTCTCCAAACTGATGGGCCTTCTCCGCAACCTCAGTGGCTTCGGCGGCCGCGACATGGCCGTGGACCTCGGTACCGCGAACACCCTCGTCTACGTGCGCGGTCGCGGCATCGTGCTCTCGGAGCCCTCGGTGGTGGCGGTCGACGCCCGCACCGGCGAGGTGCACGCTGTGGGCGTCGAGGCGAAGCGGATGCTCGGCCGCACCCCAGGAACGATTCGCGCCATCCGCCCCCTCAAGGATGGTGTGATCGCCGACTTCGACGTGACCGAGGAGATGCTGCGCCACTTCATCCAGCGCGTCCACCAGAACCGGTTCGCACACCCCCGCGTCGTCGTCTGTGTTCCCTCGGGCGTGACCGGGGTCGAGAAGCGTGCCGTCGAAGAGGCCTGCTTGTCGGCCGGCGCGCGCCAGGCCTACCTGATCGAGGAGCCGATGGCGGCGGCCATCGGCGCGGGGCTGCCGGTCGGGGAGCCGACCGGCAGCATGGTCTTGGATGTGGGCGGCGGCACCAGCGAGGTCGCCGTGATCTCCCTCGGAGGGATCGTCGTCTCGGAGTCGATCCGCATCGGCGGGGACGAGCAGGATGATGCGATCGTCAACTACTGCAAGCACGAGCACAAGCTCCTGATCGGCCAGCAGACGGCCGAGGAGGTGAAGCTCGAGATCGGCTCGGCCGCTCCGCTGCCGGAGGAGGTGACGACCGAGATCCGGGGCCGCGACATGGTCACCGGCCTGCCGAAGACCATCATGCTCACCTCGGACGAAGTGCGCTCCGCCCTGGAGGAGCCGATCAACCAGATCGTCGCCGCGGTCAAGGACACCCTCGATCGCACCCCGCCGGAGCTCGCCGGCGACATCATGGACCGGGGCATCACCCTGGCCGGTGGCGGCGCCCTGCTTCAGGGCATGGATCATCGCCTCCGCGAGGAGTGTCAGATGCCGGCGCAGCTGACCGAGTCGCCGCTGACGTGCGTTGCGGTCGGCTCGGGCCGCTCGCTCGAGGAGTTCGAGACCATCCACCGGATGAGCCGGAACTCGCACCGCCGCGGCCTGGTCAGCTCCGGATAGGCGTTGTGTACCGCAAGCAGGTCAGAAGGCGCCGCGCGATCCTGGTGCTCTTGATCATCGCGGCGCTCGTCTTGCTCTCGACCCAGTTCTCAGAGCGCGAGGGCGGCCCGCTGCACTCGATGCAGCGCGTCGTGGCATCCGTCTTCGGGCCCATGGAAGAGGGCGCCACCCGGGCGCTCAAGCCGGCCCGCGACCTGGTCAACTGGTTCGACGAGACGTTCAAGGCGCGCGGTACGAACTCGGACCTGACGGCCGAGGTCCAGCAGCTTCGCAACGAGCTCGCCAAGACGCAGGCGGCCGAGGGCGAGAACCAGCAGCTGCGAAAGCTGCTCGGCCTCGACAAGCAGGGGACGCTGGCCGGCTACACGCCGGTGACCGCGCGCGTGATCGCCCGCTCGCCGACGGTCTGGTACTCGACCGTGACGATCGACAAGGGCTCCGGCGATGGCGTGAAGATGAACGACCCGGTGGTCACCGGGGATGGGCTTGCCGGCCGGATCACCGACGTCACCCATGGCACGGCGGAGGTGACGCTGATCACCGACGACCGAAGCGCCGTCTCGGCCAGGGTGCTGCCCAACGGCCCCGAGGGCGTGGCGGAGCCGGAGGTGGGCGATCCCAGCGATCTGCTGCTCGACTTCATAGACAAGAGCCAGCCGATCCATAAGGGACAGATCCTGGTCACGGCGGGCTGGAGCAACGGCGTGATCTCCTCGGCCTTTCCGCCTGGGATCCCGATCGGCCAGGTGAGCGAGACCACCGCGGGCCAGCAACAGAGCTACCAACGCGTGCACGTGACGCCGTTCGCCGACATCCGCGGGCTCGACTTCGTCCAGGTCGCCACGGGTGGGCCGAAGCGACCGGGAGTGCCGGGATGATCGTCACCTGGCGGATCGGCATCCGGATCGCGGTGATCGTCGTCGTCACCATCGTGCTGCAGATCTCGTTCTTCTCCTACCTCAGCTTCTTCGGGACGACGCCGAACGTGATTCCGTTGATCGTTGTCTCGCTGGGCCTGCTCGGTGGCGGGATGGTCGGAGCCGTGTGCGGGTTCGCCAGCGGGCTGCTGCTCGACTCGGCGCTGCTTCAGACGCTCGGCGTGTCGTCCCTCGTCCTGCTCTCCGCCGGCTACCTGGCTGGCCGCTACCGCGAGGGTGCCGAGATCTCCAACTCGCTGATCCCGCTGCTCTTGGCTGGGGCGCTGACGACCGGCGCGGCCGCCGGCTTCGCGGCGATCCAGCTGATGCTGGGCGTCCGCACGCCGGTCAGCCTCCTGGTGCTGAGAGAGATCTTCGTACAGGGCCTGCTGGCGGTGGTCTTGATGATCCCGATCTACCCGTTGATCCGCTGGGCCCTGCGTCCGGCGATCGTCGACGACGTGGCCTTTCGCAGCGCGAGGACGCCGATCACCGCAGGCGCATCGCGGCCTCGCCGCGTGCGTGGACGCCGCATGCGGCGTGCGACGGGGGTCTCGCGCCCGTGATGTTCGGTGAGCGTGAACGACCCTTGATGCCGGCGCAGTTCGCGCTGCGCGTGGCGATCCTCAGCGGCTTCGCGCTGGTCATGTTCTCGATCATCTTCTTCCGGCTGTGGTACCTGCAGGTGCTCTCGGGCGAGAAGTACCTGAAGCAGGCGAGGAACAACCAGGTTCGCGAGATCACGGTGCAGGCCCCACGCGGCGAGATCCTGGATCGCAGCGGACACGTTCTGGTCAACAACCGCACCGCGCTGGCGCTCCAGCTCCAGCCCACCGATCTGCCGCACTCGAAGAAGAAGCGCCAGCAGGAGTTCGCGCGGCTGGGCCAGGTCGTCGGCATGCCGCCCGACGAGATCCACAAGCAGCTCCGCCAGCAGACCAGGGAGCTGCCGGCGAGCCCGGTGACGCTGAAGCGCGATGTCAACCACGACCTCGTCTACTACCTGCAGGAGAACCAGGCGCAGTATCCCGGGGTCAGCGTGCAGAACGTCTACGTGCGCCACTACCCGGACGGCACCCTCGGCGCCCAGATCCTCGGCTACGCCCGCGAGGTCACCGGCCCGCAGCTCAAGGAGCCCCGCTACCAGGGCGTGCAGCCGGGCGACCAGGTCGGCCAGGCGGGGGTCGAGAACACCTACGACCACGTCCTGCGCGGAGTCAACGGCATGAGTCGCGTCCAGGTGGACGCCGCGGGACAGCCGACCGGCGGGGTGCTCAGCCAGACCCAGCCGAAGGCCGGCGACAACCTCGTACTGTCGATCGACAACCGGGTGCAGTCCGCGGGGGAGGCCGCACTGCACGCGTTCAGTACTCCCGGCGCTTTCGTGGCGATGAACGTGAGGGACGGCGAGATCCTCGGCCTCGGTTCTTCGCCGACCTACGACCCCTCGGTGTTCACCAAGCCGAGGCTCTCGCAGTCGGTCGTCGACCAGGTCTTCTCGAACACGACCGGGTCTCCGTATACCGATCGCGCGACCCAGGGCCTGTACCCGACCGGCTCGACGTTCAAGCCGATCACCGCGGTCGCGGCGCTGGAGAGCGGCGTGCTCACCCCGACCACGACGATCGTCGACGGGGGCTCGTTCACCGAGGGCGGGATCACCCTGCACAACGCGGGAGGCGGCACATACGGGTCGCTCCAGCTTCCGCAGGCGTTACAGGTCTCCTCCGACGTCTTCTTCTACAACGTTGGCGCCAACCTCTACTTCCACGGTGGTGACGCCCAGCAGAAGTGGGCTTCCGACCTCGGAATCGGGCACCCGACCGGGATCGACCTGCCGGGCGAGGTCGCGGGGCTGTTGCCGACGCCGCAGTGGCGCAACCAGCTCTACAAGGACGCCACTAGCCCTGATTCTCCCGGCGGAACGAGCGTCGTGACGGGCGACCCGACCGACCGACCCTGGTCGGAGGGCGACAACGTCAACCTCGCCGTCGGCCAGGGAGACCTGCAGACCAACCCGCTGCAGATGGCGGTCGCCTACGCGGCGATCGCCAACGGCGGCGACGTCGTCCGCCCCCATGTCGGCATGGCGGTCGAGGACACGAGCGGCCGCGCGGTGCAGGAGATCGCCCCGGCGCCGCAGCGCCATCTCGAGATCAGCCCGCAGGGCCGCCAGGCGATTCTCCAGGGCATCCACATGGCTGCGCAGTCGCCGGGCGGAACGTCGTATGCGGTCTTCGGCAACTTCCCGATCCCGATGGCGGGAAAGACGGGCACCGCGCAGCGCGTCGGCCAGCAGGACCAGTCGTGGTACGTCGCCCTGGCGCCCTATCCGAACCCCCAGATCGTCATCGCGGACACGATCGAGCAGGGCGGGTTCGGAGTCGAGTCCGCGGCGCCCGTGGCGCGCCAGATCCTCGCGGCGTACTTCAACGTCCACAAGCAGGAGGCCAAGGCGGCCGGAGGCAAGGTCCCCAAGCAGGGCTCGATCCAGGCAGGGCCGGCTGCTCCGAGTGGCGCGGCGGGGAACCCGTACTGATGGTCTCAGACGTCTATCCCCGCCCCTTCGACGAGCGCCGCTCGGCCGCGGCCGAGCGCGGCGGCATCCTGGGCCTCGATCCGCTGCTCCTGATCGCCGCCCTGGGGCTGATCGGCTTCGGCATCTTCTCGCTGGGCGAGGTGACGGGCGGCGACATCCCCCACAATCCGTACTTCTACGTCATCCGCCAGGCGATCTACGCTGTGATCGGCGTTGCCTTGATGCTGGCGCTGGCCCGAGTCGACTACTCTCGCTTCAGGGAGCTGCGCGTCGGTCTCTACACGGCGATGATCGGCAGCATCATCCTGGTGCTGCTTCTGGGCCAGGCGACGCGCGGCTCGAAGCGATGGATAGAGCTTCCCTTCTTCACATTCCAGCCGTCGGAGCTTGGCAAGGTGCTGCTTATCACGGCCCTGGCCGGGTTCGCGATCGATCGTGGCCGTCGGGTCACCGAGCGGCAGCACACGGCGCGGATCCTGCTGATGGGGTTCGTGCCGGCGGTGATCGTGTTCATGCAGCCCGACCTGGGGACCGCCGTCACCTACGTGGTGATCACACTGGCGATCCTGTTCGTGGCCGGAGTGCGCTGGACGCACTTCGCGCTGCTCGGCGTGCTGCTCACCGCCGCCGTCTCGGCGGTGCTGGTAATCGCCCCGGCAATCGGGCATCCAGTCCTCAAGGGCTACCAGCAGCAGCGCTTGACATCGTTCCTCAACCCGAGTTCGGACCCCCGCGACGCGACATACCAGATAGATCAGTCGCTGATCGCGATCGGATCCGGCGGCAAGACGGGACGTGGAGCCGATTCGACGCAGACCGAGAACGGCTTCGTCCCCGACCGCACCACCGACTTCATCTTCTCCGTCGTCGGAGAGCGATTCGGCTTCGTCGGTGCTGCTTTCGTCCTATCCCTCTACGCCCTGCTGATCTGGAGGGCGCTGCGCATCATGACGCTTTCGAAGAACTTGTACGGGAGCTTGATAGCGGGTGCGATCGGCGCGATGTTCATGTGCCAGGTGTTCGTGAACGTCGGCGTCGCGATCGGGATCATGCCGGTGACCGGCATCCCGCTACCGTTGATGAGCTTCGGAGGATCCTCCGTCGTCGTTACCTTGATGGCGATCGGCCTCCTGCAGAGCATCTACGTCCAGGCGCGGCTCACCTCCAAGAGCAGGGCGGATCTGCTCCGCTGAGCTGATCTCGACCCAAACTCTTGAGGTGAGTCTTTGAGAAAACGCATACTGGTTTCAGTCGACGCTGGCGAGACCCGCGTCGCGGTGCTGGAGAGCAAGGGCTCCCCGCGGCCCGACAGCCGCCGGGGCCAAGGCGGCGGCTCAGGTGGCCGCCAGGCCAAGGCCCAACAGAACGGCGACTGGAAGGTCGCCGAGCTCTACGTCGAGCGCCGCGGCCAGCGGTCGATCGTCGGCAACATCTACAAGGGGGTCGTCGACAACGTCCTTCCCGGCATGGAGGCCGCCTTCGTGGACATCGGCCTGGAGCGAAACGGCTTCCTGCATGTGGACGAGATCGTCCTTCCGGACGGCAAGGCGGCACCCCGCCGCGGCCGCGGCAAGGGCCGGCGAATCGACGAGCTGATCAAGCCCCGCCAGGAGGTCCTGGTCCAGGTCGTCAAGGACCCGCTGAAGACGAAGGGAGCGCGGCTCTCGATGCAGCTCTCGATCGCCGGCCGCTACCTCGTCTACATGCCGCAGGGTGGGGGAGTCGGGGCGAGCCGCCGGCTCAGCGAGTCCGAGAGGGAGCGTCAGCGCAAGCTGCTCCAGAACATCCACACCGGCGAGGGGGGCGTGATCGTCCGCACCGCCGCCCAGGGCGCTCGCAAGGCCGACTTCGAGCGCGACATCGACTACCTGCGCAAGCTGTACGAGGTCGTCCAGCGGCGCGCCGCGGAGGTCAAGGCGCCGGCGATGGTTTTCCAGGAGGCCGACCTCTCGATCCGCGTCCTACGTGACGTGCTGGCCAAGGAGTTCGACGGGGTGATCATCGACGACGCCAAGCAACACCACCGAGTGACGAGCTTCTTCCAGCGCACGGCGCCGGAGCTGGTCTCCTACGCGGAGCTGTACACGGACCGCGAGCCGCTATTCGAGCGCGAGGGCGTCGAGGAGGTGTACCGGTCGGTGCTCTCGCGCCGCGTCGACCTGACCTCGGGCGGCTATCTGATGATCGACTATCCGGAGGCGCTGACCGTGATCGACGTCAACACGGGCAGCTTCACCGGTCGCGGCAAGGGGCGGCTGGAGGACACGATCACCCGGGTCAACGTCGAGGCGGCCGAGGAGGTCGTGCGCCAGCTTCGCCTGCGCGACATCGGCGGGATCATCGTGATCGATTTCATCGACATGGCGCGGGCGCGAAACCGCGACCAGGTCCTGAAGACCCTGCGCAAGGCGCTCGACGCCGACAAGACCAAGAGCTACGTGGTGGACGTTTCGCCGCTCGGCATGGTCGAGATGACGCGCCAGAACGTCACCGACGGGGTGCGCGAGATCCTCACCAAGCGCTGCCCGACCTGCGACGGCGAGGGCGTCGTCGAGTCCGAGGAGACAGTGGCGATCCAGGTCGTGCGCCGCCTGCGCGAGGTAGTCGAGGGCGGGCCGAAGCGTGACGGCCCGGAGGCCTTCCTGGTGCGAGTCAATCCACAGGTGGCCGCGGAGCTACTGCGCGAGGACAGCCCTCTGCACGAGCTGGAGAAGGAGTCCGGCAGGCACTTCCACTTCGAGGGCGGCGACGCGCTCCCGCTCGGCACCTTCGAGGTGGTGGACCAGGGCACCCGGGCCGAGATCGAGGAACGTGCGCTGCCGTTCCAGGTCGGAGAGGAGGTGCTGGTGCGGATAGACGAGCCGCACATGTACAACGCCGACGACGCGGTAGCCCGGGTGGATTCCTACATCGTCAGCGTCACCGACGGAGGGCGGTTCGTCGGCGATCGCCGCCTGGTGCGGATCGAGAGCGTCGGGCGCTCGGCGGCGACGGCAAGCCTGGTCGGGGGCTCGGCCGCCGATCCCGCCACGGACCGGACGACGCCCGCAGGCGAAGCCGGGGACGCGGGCGGCGGTGATTCCGGGCAGGTAAGATCGCCGTCCTCCAGACGGCGCCGCGGCCGGCGAGGCGGCAGGCGCCGTTCTGGTGCCAGGGCAGCGAATGGCTCCAAGTCCAATGGCGATGGTTCAGGCACAACGTCATGACAGGCACCACTACTAGCTACGCGATAGTCGAATCAGGCGGCAAGCAGTACCGCGCCGAGAAGGGCGCCAGCCTGCTCGTCGAGCACCTGCCTGCCGACGAGGGCGCCAAGGTCAGCCTGCGGGCGGTCATGTATCGCGGCGACACCGACGTCGTGCTCGGTGGCAATGAGCTCGAGAAGGTGAAGGTCGAGGCGGTCGTCGCCGGGCACGTGCGCGGCCCCAAGGTGCGGATCTTCAAGTACAAGCCGAAGAAGGGCTACCGCCGCCGCGCCGGTCACCGCCAGGAGCTGACCAGGCTCGAGGTGACCGACGTGAAGCTCTTGACCCGCAAGCCGGCGGCGAAGACAGAGACGAAGCCAGCGGAGAAGGCCGTGGCCAGGCCGGCGGCGAGGAAACCTCCAGCCAAGAAGCCGGCGGCGAAGAAGCGGGCCCCAAAGAAGCCCGCGGCGAAGAAGCGGGCCCCAAAGAAGCCCGCGGCGAAGAAGCCCGCCGGCGGGGGCAAAACGCAGACCCGCAAGGCGTCGACGGCGCGGCGGGCGCCATCTGCTAAGAAGGAGAGCTGATGGCGCACAAGAAGGGACTCGGCTCAAGCCGCAACGGGCGCGACTCGAACCCCAAGTACCTGGGGGTCAAGATCTTCGCCGGCCAAAAGGTCGGCGGAGGCGAGATCATCGTGCGCCAGCGCGGCACCCGGTTCCGCCCGGGCGACGGCACCGGCCTCGGACGCGACCACACGATCTTCGCCACCCGCCCGGGCATCGTCGAGTTCAAGGCCGGCCGCAAGGGCCGGGTCGTCTCGGTCGCCGACGCCTGAGCACGGAACCCGGCCCCGTGGCGCCTTATTGGCGCTATGCGCAAAGAAAGCGCTCGACGATCGACGGCCGAGGATTGCTTCCGACCCGCGACGTCGGGTGCGATAGTCGGCCCGTGCTCTACGACCAAGCGAAGATCTACGTCGAGGGAGGGCGGGGCGGCGACGGCTGCGTCAGCTTTCGCCGCGAGGCCCACGTGCCCCGCGGCGGCCCCGATGGGGGCGATGGCGGGCGCGGGGGGGACGTGGTGCTGGTCTGCGATCCCTCGCGGCGCGACCTGGCCTCGCTTCACCGGGCTCGCCACTTCCCGGCTGGACGGGGCGGTCACGGGCGTGGCAAGCAGCAGCACGGGGCGCGCGGCAAGGACAAGGTGATCCTGGTGGCGCCCGGTACCGAGGTCGCCGGCCTCGAGCGCAGCCGGTACGACCTGGTCGAGCCTGGTCAGCGCGCCGTGGTGGCGTCCGGGGGGCTGGGTGGGCACGGCAACAAACGCTTCACCAGCTCCACCCGCCAGGCGCCGCGCTTTGCCGAGCGGGGCCTGGAGGGCGAGTCGGGTTGGATTGAGCTGCGCCTCAAGCTGCTCGCCGACGCCGGCCTCGTAGGCCTACCCAACGCCGGCAAGTCGTCGCTTCTGCGACGGCTGACGCGGGCGGCGCCGAAGGTCGCCGAGTACCCGTTCACCACCGTCGAGCCGGTGCTGGGCACGCTCGAATCCGAGGAGCGCCAGCTCGTTCTCGCGGACATTCCCGGCCTGATCAAGGGCGCCGCGAAGGGCGCCGGGCTCGGCCACGAGTTCCTGGCCCACGCCGAGCGCTGCCGGGTGCTGGTCCACCTGGTCGACATCTCGGGCGAGGATCCCGCCTCGGCGCACGAGGCTGTGCGGCAGGAGCTACGCGAGTACGGCGCCGGGCTGGAGCTGTTACCGGAGCTGGTCGTGCTCTCGAAGCGGGACCTGGTGCCCGACGATGAGGCCGAGGGAGCGAGTTCGGAGTGGAGCGATCGCCTCGGCGAGGGGGTGGTGGGGGTACTCGCGGCCTCGTCGGCGAATGGCGCCGGGATCGAGCAGCTTCGGCGAGCGGTCCTCGAGGCGGTTCCGGAGGTGGAGGGAGCGGCAGTGGCCGCTCCGGCGGCCGCCGCCGCGGAGCCCGAGTTCGAGGCCGAGCACATCGTCTACCGGCCCGAGGGCCAGCAGGGCTTCGACGTCGAGCGGGTCACGGAGGGGGTGTTCGAGGTCCGGGGTCGCGGCGTCGAGCTTCTGGTCCGCCGCCACGACCTCGAGAACCCGGAGGCGCTCGCCTACCTCGAACGACGGCTGGGCGAGATCGGCGTGCTCGCTGCGCTGCGCTCGGTGGGGTTCGAGTCCGGCGACGAGGTGAGGATCGGCGAGGCGGCGTTCGAGCTCGATCCCGGTGCGTAGAGGTCGCCGGGCTAAGTCGCCGGCTCGCCTCGCTACTCGGCGCCGGCCGCGGGGTCGGGCCGGACGATCACCGTATCGGCGATGGGAATGATCTCGTCCACGGGCAGGTCGGCGCGCCCGGCGTGGTCGCGAATCGCCTCGGGACTCGTTGCCTGATAGATGCAGACGGTCCCCACGGATCCGCCGCCCTCCTCGAGGACGTAGCTTCGAATCCAGCGGATGTCGTCTGGCATCTCCTCGTCCCCTACCTTGCTGGACCGCGCCGCGGCCTCCTCGAGGTCGGCGGGTGACCGCCAGCCGCTCCTCCTGAGAATGGCGTACATGTTCATCTGAACTTCCTTCCAGATTGCTCGACCGCCTATCAAATCCTCCCGGCAGCGAAGTGTCAAGTCCCGCCGCTGCGATCCGGGCCTCGACCTCGCAGGGCTACGCTTGGCGACATGACCGTCGTGGCCAAGCTTGGCTCGTCGATCGTCGCCGACGAGGCCGGCGCGCTGCGCTCCGCGGTGCTCGACAGCGTCTGTGGCCAGGTCGCAGAGCTGCACCAGGGCGGCGAGAACGTCGTGCTCGTCACCTCCGGGGCGATCGCGCGCGGGATGCGTCTGCTCGAGCTGGAGCGGCGCCCGAGCGCGATCGACGAGATGCAGGCGGCCTCCGCGGTGGGTCAGGGGTCGCTGTTTCGCGCCTACGAGGAGCGGCTCGACGCCCGGGACGTCCACGCCGCGCAGGTGCTCTTGACCTCCTTCGACATGTCGGCCCGCATGCACTATCTGAATGCCCGCCAGACCCTGCGCCGGCTGCTCGACTGGCGGGTAGTGCCGGTGGTGAACGAGAACGACACCACGGCTACCGACGAGATCACATTCGGCGACAACGACTTCCTCTCAGCCCAGGTGGCGATGCTGCTCGAGGCGCGCCTCCTCGTCCTGCTCACCGACACGCCTGGCCTTCACACTGCCGACCCGCGCACCAGCTCCGAGGCCGAGCTGGTCGAGGAGGTGAAGTCGTTCGGGGAGCTGCAGCGCTACGAGATCGGCGACGAGACCTCCGCCTTCGGCTCCGGCGGCATGCGGAGCAAGGTGGCGGCGGCGGAGATGGCGAGCGCCGCGGGGATCCCGGTCGTGGTCTGCGACGGAACCGAGCCTGGGAGCCTGGCGGCGGCCGCCCGTGGCGAGCGGGTCGGCACCCGGTTCGCGCCGCACCCGGAGCGCACCCCGAGCTTCAAGCTGTGGCTCCGCTACGCAAAGCCGAGCCGGGGAAGGATCGTCGTCGACGAGGGCGCGGCGCGGGTGCTGCGCGAGCGCGGCTCCAGCTTGCTCCCGGTCGGGATCACCGACGTCGAGGGGGAGTTCGCGGCCGGCGACGCCATCGAGGTGGTTTGCGACTCAGAGGTGGTCGGCAAGGGCATCGTCAACTACTCCGCCGCCGAGCTCGGCCGGATCAAGGGCCTGAAGTCCGCGCAGGTCCTGGAGCGGATGCCGAACGCCTCGGAGGAGGCCGTGCACCGCGATTACTTCGTGCTGACCTAACCGGTGACTCCTCGCCTACGCTGAGACGGTGAAGGAGCTCCACGCGTCCATTGACATTGATGCCCCGCCCGAGCGCGTGTGGGCCGTGCTGACCGATCTCGGCGGCTTCGAGGACTGGAACCCGTTCATCACTCACGCCGCAGGCGGATTGAGCGAAGGCGCTCGCCTCAGGATCACGATCGAGCCGCCTGGCGGGCGTCCAATGAGCTTCAGGCCGACCGTCCGCGAGGTCCAACCCAATCGGAAGATCCGTTGGATGGGTCGATTTCTGGTCCCCGGCATCTTCGACGGCGAACACACCTTGGCGATCGAGCCGCTGGGCGAGGGCCGGGTGCGCTTCAGCCAGGTCGAGCGGTTCTCCGGGGCGCTGACCATGTTCTCCGGAAAGCTCTTCGACCGGACGCAGAGGGGTTTCGAGGCGATGAACGAAGCCGTGAAGCGGCGCTCCGAGAGCCTCGAGCCCTAGAGCTGGTAGGTCACCAGCGCCAGGGCGACCCGGGTGCCGTCGTCGGCGGCCACGCTCACCTCGCAGACGCACAGGCCGGTGCCCCCGCGGCGGACGACGCGGGCGTCGGCCGTCACGCCCTGGCCGCGGGTGGGGGCCAGGAAGTCGACGGTTAGCCCGATGGTCGATGCCCGAGGCCGCTCCGGCACCTGGGCGCCCGACCAGGCGGCGGTGGCCGCTGCGGTGTCGACCAGGGAGCTGATCGCGCCGCCATGGACGACGTCGCCGATTGTCGGCAAGGAGTCGCTGAACGGCATCGCAAGCACGGCGCGGCCGGGCTCCATCTCCTGGAGCCGGATGCCCAGGTGGGCAACGAATGGCGCGCTCTCCAGCCAGCCGCGGGCCAGGGCGGCGCCGTCGGACGTCGCCGCCGCCTCGTCGGGGGACCGTTCTGCGTTCGCCATGGTTCTGGAGAGCCGCAAGCTACCCTGTCACGCATGGCCACAGCCACCAGGACGGTCGAGGAAGTCTGCGCCTGCGCCAAGCAGGGCTCACGCGAGCTGGCGACCACCAGCACCCAGGCCAAAGACGCCGCTTTGGCGCGGCTCGCCGACCTGCTCGGCGAGCGCACCGGGGAGATCCTCGAGGCGAACGCCGCGGACCTCGCCGACGAGCGCGCCGTGGGCCTCACTGACGCGCTTCGTGATCGGCTGGCGCTCAACGAGGAGCGGGTGACGTCGATGGCCGCAGGGGTGCGGGACATCGCGGCGCTGCCGGACCCGGTGGGCGAGGTGATCGAGGAGCGCACCCTCGCCAGCGGCCTTCGGATGAAGAAGGTCCGGGTGCCGCTGGGCGTGATCGGGGTCGTCTACGAGGCGCGACCGAACGTGACCGTAGACTGCGCCGCGCTCACCCTGAAGAGCGGCAACGCGATCGTGCTCAGGGGATCGAGCTACGCCGCGCGGTCCAACGGGGTGCTGGCGACGGTCGTGCGCGAGGCGGTGGCCGAGGCCGGTCTCCCCGAAGGGTCGGTCGAGCTGCTCGACGGCGGAGACCGCGCCGAGCTGGCCGAGCTGGCGACGGCCGAGGGCCTCGTGGACCTGCTGATTCCGCGGGGGGGCGAGGCTCTGAAGGAGGCGCTGAAGTCGGTCGCCACGGTGCCGGTGATGTACGCGGCCGCGGGGAACTGCCACGTCTACGTACACGAGGACGCCGATCTGGAGATGGCCCGCGCGGTTGCCTACAACGCGAAGGTCCAGCGTCCGGGCGTCTGCAACGCGGCGGAGACACTGCTGGTCAATGCCCGCGTCGCCGAACGGTTCCTGCCTGGAGTGCTCGCGGACCTGCGCGACGCGGGGGTCGAGCTGGTGGGCGACGAGCGAGCACGCGCCGCCGCGGGCGAGACGCCGGTTGGCGCCGCGACCGAGGGCGACTGGGACACGGAGTACCTGGGCATGAAGATGGCCGTTGGCGTGGTCGACTCGCTCCAGGACGCGATTGCGCACGTGAACCGGCACGGCACCGGACACTCGGAGGCGATCCTGACTTCGTCCGACGATGCCGCGGAGGGGTTCACCGAAGGCGTGGATGCGGCGGTCGTCTACGTCAACGCGTCGACCCGCTTCACCGACGGCTTCGAGTTCGGGATGGGAGCCGAGATCGGGAACTCGACCCAGAAGCTGCATGCGCGCGGCCCGATCGGCCTGCGCGAGCTGACCACGTTCAAGTACGTCGTGCACGGCGACGGCCAGGTTCGGTCTTGACCCAGAGGACCGACCGGAGCTAGGGGGAGCGGTCGCCGCGATTGGCGTTCTCGGGGGCGCGTTCAACCCGCCGCACATCGGGCACCTGGTGCTCGCGCAGGAGGCGGCGTTCCAGCTCGGGTTGGAGGAGGTGTTGCTGGTGCCGACCGGCGAGGCCCCGCACAAGCGGATCGACCCGGAGCCGGGACGCGACGTGCGACTCCAGATGGCGCGGCTGGCGGCGGCAACCGACGGCACGCTGGAAGCCTCGGACGTCGAGACGAGTCGCGAGGGACCGTCGTTCACCTTCCACACGCTGGAGCTGTTGAGCGACGCGCGGCCAAACGACGAGTTCGTGTTCCTGATGGGGGCCGACATGGCGGTGGACCTGGAGGGTTGGCGCAACCCCCAACGCCTCCTGGAGGTGGCGCGGCTGGGGATCGCCGCGCGGCCGGGGACGGTCTTGGACGATGCCGAGGCGGCGCTCGAACGGCTCGGCGGTCAGGAGCGGGCCCAGATCGTGAGGATGCCTGAGATCGGCGTCTCCTCGACTGGCATCCGTCGGCGCGTGGCCTCGGGGCGGCCGATCCACCACCTCGTCCCCGACGCCGTGGTGGACTTCATCGACGAGCGAGGTTTGTACCGGGCGTGACCGCGGTGCTCGATAAAGGGCAGGACCGGCTCCCCTCGGAGGCGGTGGCGCGGCGGATCGCGGAAGTCGCCGACGCCAAGCAGGCCCAGGATGTGGTCGTGCTCGACATGCGGAGCCTGGTCGGCTACACGGACTTCCTGGTCATCTGCACCGCGCGCAATGAGCGCCTGGCGAAGGCGATCCACGAGGAGGTCTACCAGCGGCTGAAGCACGACGACGGCTTGCTGCCGGCCACGGTCGAGGGGGAGGGGGCGGCGCGATGGGTGCTGATGGACTACCTCGACTGCGTGTTCCACGTGTTCGTGCCGGAGCTGCGGGAGCGCTACCGGCTCGAGGTGCTCTGGGGCGAGGCGCCGCGGCTCGCGTTGGGCGCCGAGACGGGCGCCGGCGGTTGCAGCGCGGCTCACGGCTGACGGCGCGCATTGCCGTCCGGCCCGCGGCCTAGCGTTGGCGTATGGTGAGTGTTCAACGCCAGGAGCACGATGGGCACTAAGGGTCGGTTCGGAAGATCTCTGTTTGGCTACCGTCCGCGCCAGGTGGACGAGGCGATCGCTGATCGCGAGAAGGGCCTCAAGGCGGCGAAGGGGCGGCTCGCCGGTGCCGAGCGGCGGGTCGTGGAGCGCGACGCCGAGCTCGACGCTCGTCGTGCGGAGCTGGAGAGAGGCGAGCGGCGGATCCGCGAGCTGGACCAGGTGTCGGCCAGGCTCGCGGAGCGGGTGGTGGCGCGCGAGGTGGAGCTGCGCGAGATCCGGGCGGAGCTTGCCCACGCGCGCGAGCGGAGCGACGAGAGCCTGCAGGCGCTGACGGCGCTGGCGGACGAGCTGGAGACGGTACGGCGCCAGGCGCGCGGCCAGGCGACGAGAATCCGGTTGCGGGCGCTGCACGAGGCCGCCGAGCTCACCGAGCGGATCGGCGAGCTGGGCCGTCATCCCGGCGAGGTGCGTGAGGGGCTGATCGAGTCGCTGCAGGAGGCGATCGAGAGAGTCGGCGCGGATTCCGAGCAAGAGGAGACCCCCGACCTGGTCGGCATGATCGCCGCCGCGAACGGCCACGTGGAGCGTGAGCCGGGCGAGCTGTTCGAGGGGCTGGTCGAGGTGGACGTGGGGCCGTTGAGCGACTTCTCGCAGCTGGTCGGGTTCGAGGACGCGGCCGGCGGGATCGGCGCGATGTCGGAGATCTCGGTGAAGCGCTTCAAGCAGGGACGGGCGACGCTGGCGATGAGGTTCAAGCAGCCGGTCGAGTTGCTGCGTGAGCTCGAGGATCGGGCCCCGTTCGTGTTCAAGGTTCGGGACCGGCGCTCGGACCGGCTCGTCCTGGACGTCGGCGAGTAGTCGCGCCTCCGGGGTAGGGTGCGGCGATGGAGCTGACCGCGCCGGCGAACGGGATCGAGATGGTCTACGAGGCGTTCGGCGATCCGGCCGACCCGACGGTGCTGTTGATCATGGGTCTCGGGGTGCAGATGCTGGGCTGGGACGCCGAGTTCTGCGAGCTGCTGGCGGGGCGCGGGTTCCACGCCGTTCGGTTCGACAACCGGGACGTGGGGCGGTCGACGAAGATCGAGGGCGGGCCGCGTCCCGACCTGATGGCTGCGGCGATGGGCGATGCGAGCTCGGCCAGCTACACGCTCGACGAGATGGCGGACGACTGCGCCGCCCTGCTCGAGCACATCGATGTGGAGGGGGCGCACGTGGTCGGGGCGTCGCAGGGCGGGATGATCGCCCAGACGCTGGCGATCCGGCATCCGGGACGGGTGCTGTCGCTCGCCTCGATCATGTCCACGACGGGGGATCCGGCCGTCGGGCAGCCCCATCCGGAGGCGCTGCCCGCGCTCTTGGCGAGGCCGCCGGCGGATCTCCAGGAGTACGCGGAGTTCGTCGTCGGGGCGTTCCGGATCATCGGCTCGCCGGGGTTCGAGGCCGACGAGGAGAAGCTCAGGGAGCGGGCGCGGGCGAGCTTCGAGCGGGGCTACTACCCGGATGGGACGGCGCGCCAGCTGCTGGCGATCCTCGCCTCGGGGGATCGGACCGAAGCGCTGCGGCGGCTGGACGTGCCCACCGTGGTGATCCACGGGACGCACGACATCCTGATCGACGTCTCGGGGGGGGAGGCGACCGCGGCGGCGATTCCGAGGGCCAGGCTGGAGCTGATCCCCGGCATGGGCCACGACCTGCCGCGCCAGCTATGGCCGCGATTCGTCGATCTGATCGCCGAGAACGCGGCTCGGGCGGTTCCGCAGGCGCAGTCCTGACCCACCCCCGGCTCACATTCGACACAGCAATCACAAGGACAATGTCGCGGAGGCGGCGATCGCGGCCGGCGGCCATCAAGCTCGGCATCGATGTGATCAGGCCGCTGGTCGAGCACACGCGCGACGATCTGATCGTCGATCTGAGGCCGCGGCTGCTGCGAGGATCTCGACAGCTCTACCTGCCGGCGGTGCCGCTTGTCGATGGCAGGAGGGGCCTGAGCCTGCGCGTCGCAGCGCCTCGGAACGGCCAGCGGGCGTCGCTACACTGGGCCCGCGATCACCTTCTATCTGGGGCTATAGCTCAGCTGGGAGAGCGTTCGGCTGGCAGCCGAAAGGTCGGGGGTTCGAATCCCCCTAGCTCCA
>WNGD01001323.1_pt1 | contig 27032 bp, 25 predicted proteins | sample 5400671 | NCBI WGS metagenome assembly WNGD01 (sample SAMN13153369, study PRJNA577476) | soil metagenome | isolation source: 40 cm soil or saprolite under grassland replicate 2 | place: USA:California | collected 2016-06-15
CTCGAACGGCAGCGTGGCCAGATCGAGCTGATCGCGTCGGAGAACTTCACGTGGCCCGCCGTGCTCGAGGCGATCGGCTCGACACCGACGAACAAGTACGCGGAGGGCTATCCGGGCAAGCGCTACTACGGCGGCTGCGAGGTGGTGGACGAGATCGAGCAGCTCGCCATCGACCGCGTGCAGGAGCTCTTCGGGGCGGAGCACGCGAACGTCCAGCCGCACGCCGGGGCGCAGACGAACATGGCGGTCTACATGGCTGCGCTGCAGCCGGGTGACACGATCCTGTCGCTCGAGCTCGCGCACGGCGGCCACCTCACGCACGGGCTCAAGGTCAACTTCTCCGGCAAGCTCTACACGATCGCCCACTACGGCGTGTCGCGCGAGACGAACGTCGTCGACTACGACGAAGTCCTCGAGAAGGCGCGGGAGAGCCGCCCTCAGCTGATCGTCTGCGGCGGCTCCGCCTATCCGCGCACAGTCGACACGGCGAAGTTCCGGGAGATCGCTGACGACGTCGGCGCGCTCCTGCTCTGCGACATGGCGCACTTCGCGGGGCTCGTCGCCGCCGGCCTGCACCCGAACCCGGTCGAGCACTGCGACTTCGTCACCTCGACGACACACAAGACGCTGGCCGGGCCGCGCTCGGGCTTCATCCTCTGCCGCGAGGAGCACGCCGTCGCAGTCGACCGCGCCGTCTTCCCCGGCATGCAGGGAGGCCCGCTCGAGCACACGATCGCCGCGAAGGCCGCGTGCTTCAAGATCGCGATGACCGGCGCATTCCGCGAGTACCAGGCTCAGATCCGCCGCAACGCGGACACGCTTGCCGAGACGCTGATCGAGGGCGGGCTCGACGTGCTCACGGGCGGCACCGACACGCACCTGCTACAGCTCGACCTCCGCCGCACCGACTGGACGGGCAGGGCCGCCGAGGAGCGCCTGCACGAGGTGAAGCTGACCGTCAACCGCAACACGGTGCCGTTCGACGAGCGTCCGCCCACGGTTGCGAGCGGCGTGCGCATCGGCACCCCCGCTGCAACCATGCGCGGGATGGACGAGGAGGACTTCCGCGAGATCGGCCGCGTGATCGTCGGCGCTCTCGGCGATTCGCCCGACCTCGGCGCGCTGCGCACGCGGATCGAGGTGCTCTGCGCCGAGCATCCGCTCTACCCGGGCTTCCGCGGCTGGACGACCTACGTGACGCAGTGAGCGTGACCGAAGCTCGCACCGGGCTCGTTGTCGAGGTCAAGCACCCGCTGGTCCAGCACAAGCTCTCGTATCTGCGCGACAAGAGCACGCCGACGGTCCACTTTCGCAAGCTCGTGAACGAGGTCACGCTGCTGCTGACCTACGAGGCGACGAAGGACCTGCCGACGGAGGACGTCGAGGTGGAGACACCGCTCGAGGTCGGGCGCTTCCCGCGGATCAGCGGCAAGAAGGTCGCCGTGTGCCCGATCTTGCGCGCCGGCGTCGGCATGCTCGACGGCGTCCTCTCGCTGATCTCGAGCGCGCGCGTCGGCTTCATCGGCATGTACCGGGACGAAGAGACGCTTCAGCCGGTCGAGTACTACGCCAAGCTGCCCGCGGACGTCGCCGACCGCGACGTGATCCTGCTCGACCCGATGCTCGCGACCGGCAACTCGACCGCCGCGGCCGTCGAGACCGTGAAGAGGGCCGGCGCGACGTCCGTACGCCTGATCGCGATCATCGCGGCGCCGGAGGGAATCGAACGGATCCATCGTGACCATCCCGAAGTGCAGATCGTGGTCGCGGCGATCGACCGCGGTCTCAACGAGCGTGGATTCATCGTGCCGGGCCTGGGCGACGCCGGCGACCGGCTGTACGGCACGAAGTAGCGTGGGCGTCGTCGGCGAGCTGCTCAGCCGGCGCCGTGCCAAACGCTGGCAGCGCTGGAGCGAGATTGCGCCCGAGGAGGACTACCTGCGCTGGGCGCGCGCAGGGACGATCGTCGCCACCGCGTTCCTGCTGATCGTGCTGGCCGGAATCGTCATCGCGCTGGTCGTGCACTGATGCTGCACACGCTCGCCGACCACCTCTCGGTGATCTGGGGCGCGCTCCTGGCCGCCTCGATCGTCGTGCTGCTGACCCCGGCCGTCGGTGGGATGGCGCGCCTGCTCGGCGTCGTCGACCGGCCCGAGGGCCGGCGGTTGAACCGGCGCACGGTGCCGCGGCTCGGCGGTCTTGCGCTCTTCTTCGGCGTCTTCGTGCCGGCGCTCGCGTTCCTCAACCTGTCGGGCGAGACGCGCGGGTTGTTGCTCGGAGCGGCCGTGGCGACGACCGTCGGAGCGATCGACGACTTCCGCGGACTGCGCTGGTGGGAGAAGCTCAGCGGCCAGGTCGTGGCGGCGGCGATCCCCGTCGGCTTCGGCATCTGGGTGCACCGGTTCACGTTCCCGATCGTCGGCATTCACACGCTGCCCAAGTGGTTCGGCATGCCCGTGTCGGTGTTGTGGATCGTCGCGATCATGAACATGGTCAACTTCCTCGACGGGCTCGATGGGCTCGCGGCGGGGGTGTCGGCGATCTCGGCCTTCACCTTTACGCTGATCGCGCTGTCGCTGCCGCGTCCGGAGATCCAGCCGGCGATCCTGTCCGCGATCGTGCTGGGCGCGGCGCTCGGCTTCTTGCGCCACAACGTCTATCCGGCCCGTATCTTCATGGGCGACTCGGGTGCGCTGTTACTCGGCTTCGTGTTGGCGGCCGTGCCGCTGCAGGGTCTGCTCAAGACAGCCTCGGTCGTCACGCTGTTCTTCCCGCTGCTCGTGTTGGCCGTGCCGATCCTCGACACGTCCTTCGTGGTCGCGAAGCGGCTGAAGTACCGGCAACCGGTCTACGCGGCCGACCGTCATCACCTCCACCACCGCTTCGTCAATATCGGCTTCTCGCAGCGCCGCGCCGCGGCCTACATCTGGCTCTGGTGCGGGACGCTGGCGGCCACGGCGCTCGCGCTCCGCTTCGTCAAGCCGCACCAGCACGGGGTCTGGCATCTCTGGCGGACGGTGGTCGTGGGCGCCATCGGGCTCGTCGCCCTGGCCGCGTCGGTCTACATGGTCTACCTGCTCGAGATCGTCAAGCTCGCCAACCCCATCATCCGGCGGCGCGAGGAGCAGGCGCGGGCCGAGCGCAAGACGGCCTGACGCGCAACCAACTGCTGGGGTCTGACCCCGAAGGGGTCAGACCCCAGCTTTGGATCCCACTTACAAAGTGCGCTATTTTCGGCCTGAGAAGCGGGTTTCCGGTGTCACAATGTTGGTATGCTCCCGCCGGATGGAGCCCACCGCCCGCCGCCCGTTCCAACCCGCCGGCGCGGGAGGGCTACTCCTAGGGGTCCTGCTCCTCGCGATCGGTCTCGGCGTACTGGTCGGTTGGGCCGCCGGTGCCGCGGGTATCGGCGCCCTCATCGGCGCAGTCGTCGGCATCCCCCTGGGCGTCTTCGCCGTCTACCGGCGCTACCGGGATTCGTTCTGATGCGCGCGGGGCTCTTCTCGACGCCGCGGCCGGAGCCGGGGCACTTCCTGCCGGCCGCCGGCAGCGGCGTGCTGCTCCTTGCGGCGCTGCCCCTCTTCCTGCTGCTCGGCTGGCCGCTGATCGGGTGGGGACTGGCGGTCCTGCTGTGGGTGTTTGTGCACGCGCTCGACCTCGTGCTGGCGCGCGCACGCAACCCCGCGGCTAATCTCGCGGGCTCAGCTGTGCAGGCGTTCGGCGTCTTCTTCAAGGCAATCGCGTTGCTGGCCGTGCTCGTCGCGACGGCCGCGGCGCGTCCGCACGTCGCCGTCGCGGCGGCGGTGACGTACGCGCTCGCGTACACGTTCGAGCTCGGCCTTTCGCTCGCGACGTACTTCTCGGGGGCGTCGCGATGAGAAAGCGACTGTTCGCGGTCGCGCTGATCGCGCTCGCATTCCCACCGGCGGCGTTCGCGCGCGGCACCTTCAATCCGGCGGACGAGTTCAAGCTGAACAAGTGGGTCCCGATCCATCTCGGGCCGCTCGACGTCTCGATCACGCGAGCAGTCGTCTATTTGTGGATCGGCGCCGCCCTGACGATCCTGCTCGGAGTCGTGCTGATGCGTTCGCGGCTCGCGCTGCTACCGGACCGTCGGCAAACGGTGGGTGAAGCTCTGTACGAAGTCACGCAAACGCAGATCGCGGAGCAAGGCCTGCCGTCGAAGGCGATCGGCCGCTGGTTTCCATATGTCGCGAGCCTGTTCCTCTTCATCTGGGTGATCAACATGCTCGGCTTCATCCCCTTGCCGCTCTCCGGCCAGACCTACCACGGCATTCCGGTCTGGGGGATCTACGCGGCGACCTCGTCGATCAACGTCACGCTCGCGCTGGCTCTGGTGACATTTCTGTTCACGCACATCGAGGGCGTGCGCTGGAACGGCGCCGTGCGCTACTTCAAGAGCTGGATTCCGGGCGGATTACCGACGTTCAGCCCGGCCACCGCGATTCTCTGGGGGCTGATCGTCTTCCTCGAGGTGCTCGGGCAGTTCATGCGACTGATCTCGCTGAGCGTCCGACTCTTCGCGAACATGCTGGCGGGTCACATCCTGATTCTCACCTTCCTAGGCCTGATCTTCATCCTCCAGAGCTACGTTCTGATCGCACTGGTTCCGGTGACCGCGGTGTTCTACGCCTTCGAGGTCGGCATCGTCGTCACGATCCAGGCGTTCATCTTCGCCGCCCTGTCCGCCATCTACATCGGCTCGGCGATCGAGCCGGAGCACTGAGGCGTCGCTTGCGATGCCGACCAGAAAAGCTGTGCCGGCTTTGCCGGCACAGCGGATAAAAGGAGGAGACGTGCACACGCTTCTTGCAGCGACGTCAGGTGACGTCACGAAAGCCGGGAAGGCGATCGGGCTCGCGCTCGGCATCGGGCTCGGCTCGCTCGGCGCCGGCATCGGCATCGGGAACATCTTCGGCTCCATGATCCAGTCGGTCGCTCGCCAGCCGGAGCTGCGTGGCGAGCTGCAGGGCATCCAGTGGCTCGGCTTCGCGCTGACCGAAGCGGTCGTCTTCTACGGCTTGCTCGGCTCGATCCTCGCCTTCGTGCTCGTCTGATGGTCGGAACCAGCCCGCTCATCGCACCGCTCCCAGGTCTGATGATCTGGACGCTCGTCACGTTCGGAATCACCTTCTGGGCGCTGAAGCGCCTTGCGTTCGGACCGATCCAAAAGCTGATCGACGAACGCCGCGAGCGGATCCGGCGCTCGATCGAGGAGGCCGACCACGCGCGGGATGAAGCGCGCAAGCTGCTCGAAGAGCACCGGTCGCTGATCGGCCAGGCGCGCGGGCAGGCGGAGGAGATCCTCGCCGAGGCGCGCAAGGTCGCGGACTCGCAGCGCCAGCGCGTGAAGGAGGAGACGGAGGCGGACCGCCAGCGCCGGCTCGAAGAGACGAAGCGGCAGATCGAGGCCGAGACGCACCGGGCGCTCGAGCAGATCCGGGCGGAGGTCGCCGACCTGACGCTTGTCGCCACCGCGAAGGTGACCGGCAAGGTGCTCGACGACGCCGATCACCGGCGCTTGATCGAGGACGCGATCAAGGACCTGGACTTCTCCGCGCTCGAGCAGGAGCCGGTCCGATAGCGGCCGTCCACCGCACGTACGCGCTGGCGCTCCTCGAGGCAGCGAAGGAGAAGGATCGCCTACGGGAGGTCGCCGAGGAGCTGGCCGACTTCGCCGCCGCCGTGCACGACGTCCCCGAACTGCGGGCGGTGCTGCGTAACCCACAGCTCGAGGCGCGCACGAAGGTCGCCGTGCTCGACGACCTGCTGGGCGGCTCGGACGAGCTCGTGCGCAACTTCCTCCGACTCGTCGCGGAGAAGGGCCGCATCGGGCAGATCGAAGACATCGCGCGCGAGTTCGACCGCCTGATGGCGGTCGAGGAGCGCCGGCTCGACGTCGAGCTGACGACGGCGCGCGCGCTGTCCGACGACGAGGCGCGCGACCTCCTGAAGCAGATCGAGGGGGCGTCCGGGCGCAAGGTCGAGGCGACGCGCAAGGTCGACCCGAATCTGATCGGCGGTTTCGTCCTGCAGGCCGGCTCGTTGCGTGTCGACGCGAGCGTTCGCGGCCGGCTCGAAGGTTTGCGTCATGAACTCGTCAAAGGGAGATAAGGGTGAAGCTACGTCCCGAAGAGATCACCTCGATCCTGAAGGAACGGATCGAGCACTACGACGTCGAGACCGACCTCGCGGAGGTGGGCACCGTTCTGCAGATCGGCGACGGCATCGCTCGCCTCTACGGGCTGGAGAACGCCGTCGCGATGGAGATGCTCGAACTCGAGCACGGAGTCGTCGGGCTCGCGTTCAATCTCGAGGAAGACGACGTCGGCGCCGCGCTCTTCGGCGAGTGGCAGCACGTGAAGGAGGGCGAGCCGGTACGGCGCACCGGCAAGGTCGCGAGCGTCCCGGTCGGCGACGCCCTGCTCGGCCGCGTCGTCGACCCGCTCGGGAACCCGCTCGACGGCGGCGGGCCGATCGACACCTCCGAGACCCGCCTGCTGGAGTTCAAGGCGCCGGGCGTGGTCGCACGCCAGCCGGTGAAGGAGCCGCTGCAGACCGGGATCAAGGCGATCGACTCGATGACCAACGTCGGCCGTGGTCAGCGTGAGCTGATCATCGGAGACCGCCAAACAGGCAAGACCGCGATCCTGATCGACACGATCCTCAACCAGAAGGACACGGACGTCGTCTGCATCTACGTCGCGATCGGCCAGAAGGCGTCGACGGTGGCGCAGGTGTACGAGAAGCTGCGCGACGAGGGCGCGATGGAGTACACGACGATCGTTTCGGCCGCCGCGCAGGAGGCGGCGCCGATCAAGTGGATGGCGCCGTTCGCCGGCTGCGCGATGGGCGAGCACTTCCTCTACGACGGGAAGCACGCGGTCGTCATGTACGACGACCTCTCGAAGCACGCGGACGCGTACCGGCAGCTCTCGCTGCTCTTGCGCCGGCCGCCGGGCCGCGAGGCGTTCCCGGGTGACGTGTTCTACCTCCACTCGCGACTGCTCGAGCGCGCGTGCAAGCTTTCGGACGAAAACGGCGGCGGCTCGCTGACGGCGTTGCCCATCATCGAGACGCAGGCGGGCGACGTCGCGGCGTACATCCCGACCAATGTGATCTCGATCACCGACGGCCAGATTTACCTCGAGTCGGACCTCTTCTTCTCGGGCGTCCGGCCGGCCGTGAACGTCGGTATCTCGGTCTCACGCGTCGGTGCCTCGGCGCAGACGAGGGCGATGAAGAAGGTTGCGGGGCGCCTGCGCCTCGACCTGTCGCAGTACCGCGAGCTGGAGGCGTTCGCCCAGTTCGGCTCCGAGCTCGACCAGGCGACGCAGCAGGCGCTCGCGCGTGGCGAGCGGATGGTCGCGACGCTGAACCAGCCGCAGTACCAGCCGTGGGCGATGGAGGAACAGGTCGCCGCGCTCTACGCAGGCGTGAACGGCTTCCTCGACCGGATTCCGGTCCCGCAGGTTCCGCGCTTCCAGGACGAGCTGCGCGAGCACCTGCGCACGGAGGGCTCGATCCTGAAGGAGATCCGCGAGAGCGGCGACCTCTCGGACGAGACCGCGGAGAAGCTGAACGCGGAGCTGACGAAGTTCCAGCAGGGCTTCAACGTCGAAGAGGAAGCGGCGCTCGTCACCTAGTGCCCCTCCCAGCAATACACGGGCGGCATTACTGGAAGGGGCACTAGTGTCCCTTCAGGACATCCGGCGCCGGATCCGCTCCGTCGGCAACACACGCAAGATCACGCGAGCGTTGGAGCTCGTCGCGGCGTCCAAGCTCCGGCGTGCGCAGGCGCGCATCGAGGACATGCGCCCGTATGCCGACCGGATGCTCGAGCTGATGTCCGGCACCGCGCGGGCGAGCACGTCGGTGCGCGGCCTGCCGCTCCTGCAGCAACGCGAGGTCCGCACGGTCGCCGTCGTCACGATGATGGGCGACCGCGGCCTCTCGGGACCGTTCAACTCTCAGGTCCTCCGGCGAGCCCTTGCGGTCAACCGGCAGCTGCGGGCCGAGGGCAAGCACGTGCGCTGGGTGGGCGTCGGCCGCCGAGGCGTCGGTTCTCTGCGCTTCCGCCGGCTCGACCTGTCGGGCGAGTTCACCGGCTTCACCGACGACCCGCGCTACGCGGATGCCCAGGCGATCGCCCACCGGGTGATCGAGCTGTACACCGATGAAGAGGTCGACCGAGTCGTCGTGATCTACAACCGCTTCGAGTCAGCCTTGACCCAAACGGTGACGGAGCAAGAGCTCCTACCCCTCTCGGAAGCCCTCCTGGAAACCGAGGAGGAAGACCGCCGAGAAGACGCCCTCAGAGGCGACTTCATCTTCGAGCCGGAGCCGGAGGAAATCCTCGAACGCCTCCTCCCGGTCTATGTGGAGACGGAGCTCTACCGCGCCCTGCTGGAGTCAGCAGCCTCGAAGCACGGCGCCCAGATGACGGCAATGAGAAATGCCAGCAAGAACGCAGGCGAGCTGATCGACAGCCTGACCCTCGCAATGAACAGAGCAAGGCAAGCAGAAATCACCCAGGAGATCCTGGAAGTGGTAGCCGGCGCCGATGCTCTAACAACGTAAACCAACACCAACCACAACCCAAAGGCCGGAGGCTAAGACAGGCCGAAGGCCGGCTTAGCCGGAGGCGAACACCACCGGCAATCGCCCACCAGGAGCCAAAGAAGAGCCCATGGGCTTTGCCCATGGGCGTTAAGCGCGAAGCGCCGTACCCCTAACAAAGCGACGCTGCAAGCGTCGCATTGTCTGTCAGAATGCGGCCCGCCCCGGAGGAGGGGTGGACCAAGGGTATGGGGCTGCGAAGCAGTCCCATAAACGAACGGAGGGAGTAGATGCATCGACGGAAGCTCTGGCTCTTCGCCGGGGTGGTACTCGCAGCGCTCGCGCTCGCGGCTACCGGCTCGGCGAGGGTTAGCGGGCCAGACAGTGCCTCGGCCAAATCGGCCGGCACGCTGGTCTTTGGAGCCGAGCAGGGCGGCGGTCCGGACTGGTGTCTGAACCTGATCCTCGACGTTGACTGCAACGCGTTCTGGAACGTCGTGTTCCAGACGCCGGTCATTCGAGGCGCCTTCCTGTTCACGCCGGCGTTCAAGTACAAGCCGGACCTGATCAGTAAGTACACGCTGCAGACGAAGCCGCAGCGGGTCACTTACTACATCCGGGGGAACGCGAAGTGGAGCGACGGCGTCCAGGTGACGGGGAAGGACTTCATCTTCACCTGGAAGACGGCGATGAATCCGAAGTACAAGGAGCACATCGACCCGTCTGGCTGGGAAGACATCAAGAGCGTGAAGGGGAACGGCAAGGTCGTCAAGGTCACGTTCAAGAGGAACTACGCACCGTGGAAGGGCCTATTCGGTTACGTCCTCCCGGTCCATGCCCTCACCGGCACGGACATGCTGACGGTGTGGAACGACTGCCTCTGCAACCCGAAGAAGGGCAATGCCCCAATCGGTGACGGGCCGTTCCTGCTCACCCGCTTCGACCGCGGTTCCGGCGTCACGCTGACGCGGAACTCGCACGGCTGGTACGGCAAGAAGGCGAAGCTCGACTCGATCGTGTTCCGCTTCATCACGAACACGAACTCCGAGATCCAGGCGATCCGCTCCGGCGAGGTCGACGCGATCTACCCGCAGCCGCAGCTCGCGCTTGCGGACCTGCGGAACCAGGCAGGCCTCAAGGTCATCACGCACCTCGGTCTGCAGTGGGAGCACATCGAGATCCAGGAAGGCGCCAAGGGCAATCCGCTCGCCAAGCAGGTTTGGCTGCGGCAAGCGCTGATCACGTCGCTCAACCGGGCGGCTGCAGCGAAGGCCCTCTACGGGACGCTGAACCCGAACATCTCGGTCCTCAACAGCCTCGTTCGCCTGACGAACGAGCCTGGGTACAAGGCGCACTTCAAGAAGTGGGACTACAACCCGACGAAGGTCGGGAACCTCATGAAGGCGCACAACTGCACCAAGGGCGGCGACGGCATCTACAGCTGCAGCGGCACCAAGGTGTCGTTCCTGTTCGAGTCGACGTCCGGCAACGCACTCCGCACTCTGGCGTTCACGATCTTCCAGGATCAGGCCGCCAAGGCGGGCATCGAGTTGAGGAACGGGTTCGTTCCGGCCGGCACCCTCTTCGGGAGCCACCTGCCGGATCACAACTTCGACCTCGCGATGTTCACCTACGTGGTCGGAGTCGATCCTCACTACAACGTGAGCATCTTCTCGTGCGGTCTTCCGGGTAACTACACGGAGTACTGCAACCGCAAGGTGACGAAGCTGCTCCAGCAGTCGGATCGTGAGTTGAACGATGCGAAGCGCACCGTGCTGGTGAATCAGGCGGACACGATCATGGCCAACGACGTGCCGATGATCCCGCTGTTCCAGCGCGCGACGTATCTGGTCTACAAGACCAGCGTCCACGGGCTGGTCGACAACGCCAGCTCCCAGGGCCCGAGCTTCAACGCGGAAGCCTGGTCGAAGGGCTAGGGCGACGCACGGGCAGTACGACGTAAGGAAAGACGACGAGTTCCGCCCCGGGCCAACCGGGGCGGGACTCGTTCATAATGCGGTGACGCGATGCTGACCTTCATCCTCCGGCGGATCCTCTACAGCATTCCGGTGCTGATCGCGACGAGCTTCCTCATCTTCACGTTCGTCTCGATCACCGGCGATCCGCTGGGCCGGATCCGGGCGAACCCGAACATCACGAGGGAGCAGTACCACGCGATCGAGCATTCGAAGCGGCTCGATCGCCCCGTGGTCGTGCGGTACGGCTACTGGATCCGCGATGCGGTCACGAACAAGTTCGGCACGACGCTCTTCGGCCAGCGGAAGATCTGGCCGGACCTCAAGCGTGTGATGGGGCACACGGTGCAGTTCATCCTGAGCGCGATCATCATTTCCGTCATCTTCGGGATCGCGATCGGGGTGTACTCCGCCTTACGCCAGTACTCCCTGTTCGACTACACAGCGACGACCTTGAGCTTCATCGGCTTTGCGACGCCCGTGTTCTGGCTCGCGCTGATGATGCAGGTCCTGATGGTCCAGGTCTTCCTCAAGTGGCACGTCAGGATCTTCTACACCTCAGGCTTATCGTCGCCGGTGAACGCCGGCCACGGGTTCCATTTCTTCATCGACCGGGTGCAGCACCTCGCGCTGCCGGTGATGGCGCTGTGCGCGCTCAGCATCGCGACCTACAGCCGCTACATGCGGGCCTCGATGCTGGAGGTGCTCAACTCGGACTACGTGCGCACCGCCCGCGCCAAGGGCCTGCTGGAGCGCCGCGTGATCATGAAGCACGCGTTCCGCAACGCGCTGATCCCGCTGGTCACTGTGGTCGCGCTCGACTTCGGCGCTCTCTTCGCCGGCGCGATCGTCACGGAGACGATCTTCACGCTCGACGGGATGGGCTTCTACTTCATCAACGCGCTGGAAGCGAGCGATCCGTATCCGGTGATGGCGTGGCTGATGGTCGTCGCCACGATGGTGATCCTCTTCAACCTGATCGCGGACATCCTGTACGGCGTCTTCGATCCGCGGATCCGTTATGACTGAGCGCAGCGTCCACGATCCCACGCTCGCGGTGGCGCCACCGGGGTCGGACGTCTCCGTGCAGCCGTCGCTGCCGGCCGATCCAAGCGAGCTCACGTACCAGTACGGGCTCGAGATCCAGGCGCGCAGCCAGTGGGCGTACGCGCGCCGCCGTTTCATGCGGCACCGGCTCGCGCTTGGCAGCCTCATCCTGCTGCTCGGCATCTTCAGTTGCGGCGTGTTCGCGAACTTCATCGCGCCGTACACGTACCGCCAGATCAACCTCGAGGCGCTGAGCCAGGCGCCGTCGGCCAAGCACATCTTCGGCACCGACAGCGCAGGCCGCGACTCGTTCAGCCGCGTGCTGTACGGGATCCGCACCTCCGCTCGCGTCGGCGTCCTCGTCGGCGTCCTCTCGACGATCATCGGGACGATCGTCGGCGGGCTCGCCGGCTTCTACGGCGGCTGGATCGACAACCTGCTGATGCGGCTGACCGACCTCTTCCTGACGTTACCCCTCTTAGCCGTGCTGCTGGTGGCCGCGAAATACCTCGGTCACAGCACGCCGCTGAAGCTTGCGTTACTCCTTGCCTTCCTGATCTGGACGAGCATCGCTCGTATCGTGCGCGGGAGCTTCCTCTCGCTGCGCGAGAAGGAATACGTCGAAGCCGCTCGCGCAGCGGGGGCGGGAGACGTGCGCATCATGTTCCGTCACATGCTGCCGAACACGATCGGGCCGATCGTCGTCGCCGCGACGCTCACGATCGGCACCGCGATCCTGCTCGAGGCCGTGCTGTCGTTCCTGGGTTTCGGGATCGAGCCGCCGACGCCGGCCCTGGGCGCTCTCCTCAACGAGGGGCAGGATCAAGGCCTCGACAAGTGGTGGCTCGTCACCTTCCCGGGCGTGATCATCGTGGTCATCGTCCTCTGCATCAATTTCGTCGGTGACGGCCTCCGCGACGCCCTCGATCCCACCCAGCGCCGCGTCCGTGCCTGAACCTCTTCTCTCGATCAGAGATCTCGTCGTCGAGTTCAACACCGAGGACGGCATCGTCCAGGCCGTCGACGGCGTCTCCTACGACCTCTTTCCCGGTGAGACGCTCGGGATCGTGGGCGAGTCCGGCTCGGGCAAGAGCGTCAGCACGATGTCGATCCTCGGCCTGATCCCGCAACCGCCGGGCCGGATCGTGCGCGGTGAGGCGCTCTTCAAGGGCACCGACCTGCTGAAGCTCTCGAAGAAGGCGCTGCGCCGGGTGCGTGGGAACGAGATGGCGATGGTCTTCCAGGACCCGATGACATCGCTGAACCCGGTGCTGAAGATCGGCTACCAGATCGGCGAGGCGATCAAGACCCACAACCCCGACGAGAAGGACGCGGCCGCCAGGCGCCGCGCGCTCGACTTGCTGACGCTCGTGGGCGTGCCAAACCCCGAACGCCGCGTCGACCAGTATCCGCACGAGTTCTCCGGCGGCATGCGGCAGCGCGCGATGATCGCGATGGCGATCGCCAACGAGCCGTCCGTGCTGATCGCCGACGAGCCGACGACTGCGCTCGACGTGACGATCCAGGCGCAGATCCTCGAAGTGCTGAAGAAGGCGCAGGACGAGACGCATGCCGCGACGATCCTGATCACGCACGACCTCGGCCTGATCGCGGAGCTGGCCGACCGGGTCGTCGTCATGTACGCCGGCAAGGTCGTCGAGCTCGGGGACGTGCACACGATCTTCTCGACGCCGCGCCATCCGTACACGGTCGGCCTGATGGACAGCCTTCCGCGCCTCGCGGGCGAGGAGGACTGGCTGCGACCGATCCCCGGCCAGCCGCCGAGCCTGATCAGCCGGCCGCCGGGATGTCCGTTCCATCCGCGCTGCTTCCTCTCTCAGGGCCGGATTCGGTGCCGCGAGGAGGAGCCGCCCTTGCGACCGATCGGCGACTCCGCGCACCTGTCCGCGTGTCACTTCGCGGAGGAGCTCGAGGGCCGTACGGGCCACCTCGTCGAACCCGTCGGAGCGGAGGCGTAGATCTCGATGAGCGAAGCGGTTCAGGAGCCGGTCGAGGAGCAGATCCACGAACGCGCCGAAGAAGGGCGCGAGATCCTCCGCATCGACGGGCTGTACAAGCACTTCCCGATCACCGCCGGGATCTTCAAGCGCCGCGTCGGCCAGGTCCACGCCGTCGACGGCGTCGACCTCTCGCTGCGCGCGGGCGAGACGCTCGGCCTGGTCGGGGAGTCCGGCTGCGGCAAGACCACGCTGGGCCGCACGGTGATCAAGCTGCTGCCCCCGACGGACGGCACGATCACCTTCAACGGCCAGGACATCACCAACTTCAGCCGGCGCCGCATGCGCGACGTGCGGCGCGAGCTCCAGATCGTCTTCCAGGATCCGTACGCGTCGCTCAACCCGCGCATGACGGTGCGCGAGATCGTGGCGGAGCCCCTGCGCGTGCACAACCTGTACAAGGGACGTGAGGGACGCGGTCGTGTCGACGAGTTGCTGCGAACCGTCGGGCTGAGCCCGGAGCACGCGAACCGCTTCCCACACGAGTTCTCGGGCGGCCAGCGCCAGCGGATCGGGTTCGCGCGCGCGCTCGCGCTCAACCCGCAGATGGTCGTCCTCGACGAGCCCGTCTCCGCACTCGACGTGTCGATCCGGGCGCAGGTCGTCAACCTGCTCGAGTCGCTGCAGCGCGACTTCGGCCTCACCTACCTCTTCATCGCGCACGACCTGTCGCTCGTCCGGCACATCTCCGACCGCGTCGCGGTCATGTACCTCGGCAAGATCGCCGAGATCGGTACGAAGGAGGACATCTACGAGCGCCCGTCGCATCCGTACACGCAGGCGCTCCTGTCCGCAATCCCGATCGAGGAGCCGACGCAGCGCGGCAAGCGCAAACGCATCGTCCTCGAGGGAGACGTTCCGAACCCGGCGAACCCACCGTCCGGCTGCCGCTTCCGCACGCGGTGCTGGAAGGCGCAGCCGATCTGCGCCGAGGAGGTGCCCGCGCTGATCGACCGCGGCCAGGGCCATCCGAGCGCGTGCCACTTCGCCGAGATCGTCAAGCCGCTCCAGATCGTGGACGAGCCGAAGCCCGTCGCGAGCTGAGCGGCGCTGCCGCGCCCGACCGGAAGCGGAAATAGGCGTCTAATGAGTGTGGGCCTCTTCCGCCTCACGTTCCTCGCGGCGTGCGCGAGCGTGCTCTTGTGGACGGCGGCGGCCGCGGACGCCGGACCGCCGCAGGGCGGGATCCCGATGGACCTCTACGGTCCCACGACGTACCTCTCGCGCTGCAGCCTCCTGCACGGCGACGCGGTGATCTGGAACTGCTACGTCACCCGCCTGCTCGCGGACATCGAGCGCTCGGACGATCCCGCAAACGAACTGCCTCGGATCGACCGGAAGGTTCACGCGGGTCACGGCTACCTCGAGGTCAACTGCCACATGCTGATGCACGTGGTCGGGCGCATGTACGCGCGACGCCACCACGTCACGCTCGCGAACCTGCAGCACTACCTGCCGCGCTCGAACGATCCGGGCTGCTCCGCCGGGTTCGGGATGGGGATGGTGATGACGCTCGGCGGGCAGATCGGCCGGATCGGGCCCGACGGAGCGATCAAGCTCTGCATGCGCGCGCCGACGCGTTTCCGCTCCTACACGTGCATCCACACCCTTGGGCACGCGTACATGCGGCTGTATCACGGGCAGCTCGCATACGGGGTCAAGGCGTGCGAGGCGCTGCCGGCGTCGCAGGCGCCCGATTGCGCGCAGGGCGCGTACCACGACTACTGGCTCGGGATCGCCGGGCGCGACAGCGCCGGCCGCACACGCCACGCCGTCACCTCGGCACGCGTGCTGTGCGCGCGCGCAATCCGTGCCTTCGTGCGGCCGTGCTGGTACCGCTACTTCGTCGAGCTGCCGCCGAAGCGGCTGCCGGACAACGCCGCCGGTGTGCGCAGGCTCTGCCGCGGCCTCACGGGCCTGCAGCGCGTCGGGTGCGTCGGCGCAGCGTCGCTGATCACGTCTCCTGATCCCTTCATTCAGATGCGTGTCTGCGCGGCGTTGCGCGGCGACGCCGCCGGCTGCGTGTACGGGCTCAACGTCCAGAACCTCGCGACGGGGTCTGGGCCTCGGCGCGTGAAGCTGATCGAGGACTGCCTCCGGCTGCCGGCGAGCGCACGCAGTCGTTGCTACGAGTGGCTTGGGACGGCGCTGGCCGTGATCACGAACGGCCGCTTCGGCAGGCTCGGCTGCGGCTGGCTCGCGAGCGCAGACGGGAGGCTCTGCGTGGCCGGCGCAAACCGCATGAATCAGGCACTTGTGACGTTCAGTTAAAGCGTTTTGGCAGAGCTGACGAAGAAATGGCTAACTTCTCCTGTAGAAGACCGTCAGAACTGACGTGAGACGTCCAATGGGGCAGCTTCCCTCCAACGATTGCGACCGCCTCCGCGAGCAGGTGTCTGCCTCACTCGACGGTGAGCTGTCGCAGCTCGAGACCGCACGTCTCCACGCGCATCTCGCCCGCTGCGCGAGTTGCCGCTCGTTTGCCGCGGCAGCGGGCGCGGCGTCCCGGCTGCTGCAGAGCACGCCGCTGGAAGAGCTGCAGTTCCCGGTGGCGCTGCCGAGCCGCCGCCGGGTCGCCGCGGCGCGGAAGCTGCAGGTCGCCGCCGCTGCTGCGGCGCTGACGGTCACCGTCGGCCTCAGCGCGGCGCTCGGCACGCTCAACTCCGGCTCCCGCGGGCACGCGTCCGTGAGGGCCGCGCACAACACGAAGCTGCGCTTCCCCGAGCAGGAGTTGAAGATGCTCCACCGGGCATCCGAGGCACGCTCGAACCTCGTGATCCACTCGCGCATCGCGACCTAGCTTCAGCCGAGTCCCGATAGACTTCCGGCGCTGGGAGCCGTTCGGCTCTCGCTTTCTCGTTCTCTCGACGCGTTGCCAGGAGACCCATGCCCGAACAGAGCGCCCAGAAGCCAGGCCGGATCATCGAGATCAAAGGCGTCGTCATCGACGTCGTCTTCCCGGAGGGCCTACCGGAGATCTACAGCGCCCTGAGCATCGACATTCCCGCGCGTGAGGGTCAGGAGGCGCGCTCGCTGATCGCGGAGGTGCAGCAGCATCTCGGCAACGATCGCGTGCGCGCGGTGGCGATGGACTCGACCGACGGGCTCGCGCGCGGGCTGGAGGTGCGCGACACCGGCCAGCCGATCTCCGTCCCCGTCGGCGACGTGACGCTGGGCCGCATCTGGAACGTGATCGGCGAGCCGGTCGACGAGAAGGAGGCGCCGAAGGACGCCGAGCGCTGGTCGATCCACCGCGACCCGCCGCTGTTCACGGACCTGTCGCCGAAGATCGAGGTGTTCGAGACCGGCATCAAGGTGATCGACCTGCTCGCGCCGTTCATCCGCGGCGGCAAGGTCGGGCTGTTCGGCGGCGCCGGCCTCGGCAAGACGATTCTGATCCAGGAGCTGATCCACAACGTCGCGCGCGAGCACGGCGGCGTCTCGGTGTTCGCTGGTGTTGGCGAGCGGACGCGCGAGGGCAACGACCTGCTGCTGGAGATGCAGGAGTCGAAGGTGCTCGACAAGGTCGCGCTCGTCTACGGCCAGATGAACGAGCCGCCGGGTGCGCGCCTGCGCGTCGGGCTGTCGGGCCTGACGATGGCGGAGTACTTCCGCGACGAAGGCCAGAACGTCCTGCTCTTCATCGACAACATCTTCCGCTTCACGCAGGCGGGGTCGGAGGTGTCGGCGCTGCTCGGCCGCATGCCGAGCGCCGTCGGCTACCAACCGACGCTGGCGACGGAGATGGGCCAGCTGCAGGAGCGGATCACGTCGACGCAGACGGGCTCGATCACCTCCGTGCAGGCGATCTACGTTCCGGCCGACGACCTGACCGACCCGGCGCCGGCCAACACGTTCGCGCACCTCGACTCGTCCGTCGTGCTGACGCGGACGCTCGTGGAGCAGGGGATCTATCCGGCCGTCGACCCGCTCGACTCGTTCTCGCGCGCGTTGCAGCCCGGCATCATCTCGGAGGAGCACTACTCCACGGCGACGCGCGTGCAGGAGATCTTGCAGCGCTACAAGGACCTGCAGGACATCATCGCCATCCTCGGCATCGACGAGCTCTCCGATGAGGACAAGCTCGTCGTCTCGCGCGCGCGCAAGATCCAGCGCTTCCTCTCGCAGCCGAACTTCGTCGCCGAGCAGTTCACGGGGACGCCGGGCGAGTACGTCAAGATCGAGGACACGATCAAGGGCTTCCAGGAGATCATCGACGGGAAGCACGACGACCTGCCGGAGCAGGCTTTCTACATGGTCGGAACGATCGAGAACGCCGTCGAGAAGGGACGCCGAACCTCCGGCGAAGAGGAGCAGCCGGCCGAAGAGGGCGAGACGCCAGAGGCCGTCGCCGAGCAGGAGCAGGAGGCCGAGCCCGAGCCCGCGGGCGTCTCGTAGCGGTGGCGGAGCGCAAGAAGTTCAACGTCTCGCTGGTGACGCCGGAGGGGCCGGCATTCGAAGGCGAGGCGGAGCTGATCATCGTGCCCGGCGCCGCGGGCGAGATCGGCGTGCTCGCGCGGCACGCGCCGCTGATCGCGACGCTGAAGGCCGGCTCGACGCGTGTGTATCTGAACTACGACGCCCAGGATGTGCGCGAGTACGCGACCGGCCCGGGGTTCTTCCAGGTGCAGCTCGACCGGGCGATCGCGCTGGTCGACGACGCCGTGCTCGCGAACGAGATCGACGACGCCCGCGCGCGCGAGCAGCTCGAGACGGCCCAGAAGGAGCTCGAGCTGGTCGAGCGGGGCGAGTCGACCGCCGACCGCTGGCAGCTCGAGCAGCGGATCAGGCATGCGGAGAATCAGCTGTCTGTGTCTGGCCGCGACTAGATCCCCACGACAGCCTCAGTCTGCTATCATGGTCACATGACCATGGTCACGAAGAGACATGTCCCCGCTGGTCGCTTCAAGGCGGAGTGCCTTGCGCTGCTCGACGACGTCGCGGCCACCGGCCAGCCACTCGTTGTCACGAAGCGAGGGCGTCCTGTCGCGGAGGTGGTGCCCTATCAGCCGCCGAAGCCGCTCGCAGGAACGGTCAAGATCCTGGTGTCCGAAGAGGAGTTGCTCGCCCCGGTCGCCGACTGGGACGCCGGCGACGCTTGATTCTGCTCGACACCCATGTCTGGCTCTGGTGGGTAGCTGGGATCCCAGAGCTGTCCTCGCGGGCGAGAGCCGAGGTCGATCGAGCCGATCGGATCGGCGTGTGCTCGATCAGCTGCTGGGAGCTGGCGATGCTCGTCCGTCTAGGCCGGGTCGAGCTCGATCGCGAGGTGCGTAGCTGGATCGGTCTGGCGCTCGCCGACGATCGGATCGAGCCCATCGCCCTCGACCCCGAGATTGCCACGGCGGCGGGGTCGCTGAACGCCGATCTTCCCGGGGATCCGGTCGATCGGATCGTCTATGCCACCGCGCGGGCACTCGGCGCACCGCTCGTGACGAAGGACCGACGGTTGCGCGCATACGATCGCGGCCTAGCCGTTTGGTAGCCTCGAGGCACCGGAGAGCTTTGAAAGGCAGCTTGGCGACCGGGTTACCAAACGCCTAAAGAGCCCGCGCACCTCCCGCAGGTGCCGTTCTCTCTAGGCTGAATCAAGGGACGGGAATGCCGGACACGCGCACACGACTGGAAGCCATCCTCCGCGAGCGGATCGCCGTGCTCGACGGGTCGTGGGGCGTCCTGATCCAGCGGCAGGTCAAGGGCGAGGAGGCCTACCGCGGCGAGCGCTTCAAGGACCACCCGCGCGACCTCGCCGGCGACCCCGATCTGCTCAACCTGACGCGGCCGGAGGTCGTGCTCGGCATCCACCGCCAGTACTTCGCCGCCGGCGCCGACATCGCGACGACGAACACCTTCACGGCGACGTCGATCGGGCAGGCCGACTACGGGCTCGAGGAGCACATCCGCGAGATGAACGTCCAGGGCGCGCGCCTCGCACGGCAGGCGGCGGACGAGGTCGACGGCTTCGTTGCCGGCTCGGTCGGGCCGCTGAACGTGACGCTCTCGCTGTCCCCGCGCGTCGACGATCCGGCCTTCCGCACGCATACGTTCGACGAGGTGCGCGACGCCTACGCCGAGCAGATCCTCGCGCTCGCGGAAGGAGGCGTTGACTTCCTCCTGATCGAGACGATCTTCGACACCCTCAACGCGAAGGCCGCGATCGCCGCGGCAATCGACACTACGCCCGAGCTGCCGCTCTGGATCTCCTTCACGGCGATCGACCGCAGCGGGCGCAACCTCTCCGGCCAGACCGTCGACGCGTTCTGGCTCTCGGTCGAGCATGCGCAGCCGTTCATCGTCGGCGTCAACTGCTCGCTCGGTGCACGCGAGATGCGGCCGTTCGTCGAGGACCTCTCGCGCGTCGCGCCGACGTGGGTCGCATGCCACCCGAACGCCGGTCTACCCAACGAGATGGGCACGCACGACGAACAGCCACGCGACACGAGCCGCTACCTGCGCGAGTTCGCCCAGGACGGCCTGGTCAACATCGTCGGGGGCTGCTGCGGGACCACGCCCGACCACGTCAGGTCCATTACGGACGCGACCAGGGGACAGACCCCAAGACGTGTCCCGCAGAGCGAGTCCGTGACGCGGCTGAGCGGGCTCGAGCCGTTCCGGATCTTCGAGGACTCCACCTTCGTGATGATCGGCGAGCGCACGAACGTGACCGGATCCGCACGGTTCCGGCGCCTGATCGAGTCCGGCGAATTCCAGGAGGCGGTGGAGGTCGCGCTCGAGCAGGTGCGCGGGGGCGCGAACATCCTCGACGTCAACATGGACGCCGACCTGCTCGATTCGGAGCAGGCGATGACCGCGTTCCTCAACCTGCTCGCGACGGAGCCGGACGTCGCACGCATCCCGATCATGGTCGACAGCTCGCGCTGGTCCGTGGTCGAGGCCGGGCTCAAGTGCCTGCAGGGCAAGGGCGTCGCGAACTCGATCAGCCTCAAGGAGGGGGAGGAAGCCTTCCTCGAGCAGGCGCGCTGCGTCAGGCGCTACGGCGCGGCGGTCGTCGTGATGGCGTTCGACGAGCAGGGCCAGGCCGACACGGTCGAGCGCAAGGTCGACATCTGCGAACGCGCCTACAAGCTCCTGACCGCGGACGGCTGGCCCCCTGAGGACGTGATCTTCGACCCGAACGTGCTCGCGGTCGCCACCGGCATCGAGGAGCACGCAGAGTTCGCGAAGGCGTTCATCGAGGCGGCCCGCCTGATCAAGGGGCGCTGCCCGGGCGCGCGCATCTCCGGCGGCATCTCGAATCTCAGCTTCGCGTTCCGCGGCAACGACGCCGTGCGCGAGGCGATGCACGCGGCGTTCCTCTACCACGCGATCGGCGCCGGCCTCGACATGGGCATCGTCAACGCGGGCCAGCTCGCCGTGTACGAGGACATCGAGCCGGAACTGCTCGAACGCGTCGAGGACGTCATCTTCAACCGCCACCCCGATGCGACCGAGCGCTTGGTCGAGTACGCCTCGCGCGTCGAGGGCGAAGGGACGAAGCGGGAGCGCGACCTCGCCTGGCGGGACGCGCCGGTCGAGGAACGGCTCTCGCACGCGCTGGTGCACGGGATCGTCGACTTCATCGAGGCCGACACAGAAGAGGCGCGGCAGAAGTTCGCGCGGCCGCTGGAAGTGATCGAGGGCCCGCTGATGGACGGGATGGCGATCGTGGGCGACCTGTTCGGCTCGGGGAAGATGTTCCTGCCCCAGGTCGTGAAGAGCGCGCGCGCGATGAAGCGCGCGGTCGCCTACCTCGAGCCGTACATGGAAGCGGAGAAGGCGGCCGGCGACGGCGGCCGGCGCGCACAGGGCAAGGTCGTGCTCGCCACCGTCAAAGGCGACGTGCACGACATCGGCAAGAACATCGTCGGCGTCGTGCTCGGCTGCAACAACTACGAGGTGATCGACCTCGGCGTGATGGTGCCCGCCGACCGCATCCTCGACACCGCGCGCGACGAAGGCTGCGACGTGGTGGGACTGTCAGGCCTGATCACACCTTCGCTCGACGAGATGGTCAACGTCGCCAAGGAGATGGAGCGCCGCGAGCTCGACCTGCCGCTGCTGATCGGCGGCGCGACGACCTCCAAACAGCACACGGCGGTGCGGATCGCGCCTGAGTACTCCGAGCCGACGCTGCACGTGCTGGACGCGTCGCGCGTCGTCCGCGTCGTCTCCAGCCTGCTCGATCCCGGGCGGAAAACGACGCTCGCAGCGGAGAACCTCGAGCTGCAGGAGCGGCTGCGCGAACAGCACGCGGAGAAGGAGCGCAAGCCGCTGCTGCCGATCGCCGACGCCCGCGCCAACAAGGAGCGGGTGCCCTTCGACGAGCTGCCGGCGCCGCCGTCGCTCGGCGCGAAAGTGGCGGAGCCGCAGCTGACGACGCTCGTGCCGTACATCGACTGGCAGTTCTTCTTCCACGCGTGGGAGCTGAAGGGCAAGTTCCCGGCGATCCTCGAGCAACCGGCCGCGCGGGAGCTGTACGAGGACGCCCACACGCTGCTCGGAGAGCTCGTCGCGGGCGAGCTGCTGCAGGCACGCGGCGTCTACGGCTACTGGCGGGCGCGCGCGGACGGAGACGACGTCGTGCTCGACGAGGGAACGCGCTTCTGCTTCCTCCGTCAGCAGTCGGCCTACGGCGACTCCAGGCCCAACCGCTGTCTCGCCGACTACGTCAGCCCCGACGGCGACCACATCGGCGCTTTCGCGGTCTCCGTCCACGGCGCCGACGAGCTGGCCGCACGCTCCGAGGCCGAGCACGACGACTACCGCGCGATCATGGTCAAGGCGCTCGCCGACCGCCTGGCCGAGGCGTTTGCGGAGTACCTGCACGAGGTCGTGCGGCGGGCGTGGTACGAGCCGGAGGAGCGGCTCTCGAGCGAGGAGCTCGTGGCGGAGACGTTCCGCGGCATTCGCCCAGCGTTCGGCTATCCGGCCTGCCCCGACCACAGCGAGAAGAGCAAGCTCTTCGACCGGCTCGGCGCGGAGGCGGCCGCGGGCATCTCGCTGACCGAGTCGTACGCGATGACGCCCGCCGCGGCGGTCAGCGGGCTCTACCTCGCGCACCCGCTGTCGCGGTACTTCTCGGTCGGCCGGCTCGGCCGTGACCAGGTGGAGGACTACGCCGCGCGCAAGGGGCTGAGCCTCGAGGAGGCGGAGCGCTGGCTCCGGCCGAATCTCGGCTACGAGCCGCGGGCCGAGGCCGTCCTCAGCTCTTAGCCCGGACCTCTCGCTCGCTGCGGTCGTACCTGAACGCAGGGACGGATGAGCTGCCCAACGCGTGCGACGGTTTCCTCACTCCTTGTGGTCGCGCTGGTTCTTGCCGGCCTCGCGGCTCGCCGGGGGATGGCGAAGGACGAGATGTCGTCGGACGTCTCGATCGCGCCGCGCACCGCGAGCTGCGCCGTGCCAGGCGAATGGCCGTACACGCGCGACGCCGACTGGGTCGTGCGGATGCTTCGCCGCGCCGGCTTCAAGACTCACGGCTGTACGGGCAGCGCGTTCACGATCGACCTTGGCAGCGCTGATCTCTACGTCTGGGCTTTTACGAGCTCGCGCCTTCATGCCGAGCCCGGAATGACGACCCGAGTCGTTGCGGGCGTACGGGTGCATCTGAACCGAATCCGCGCAACCTGGCGGGCGGGGCGGCGGAACGTCTGGATCGAGGCAGGCCCGGCGACGGCCAGGCTGCCGCCGCCGAGGCGGTGGCGCCGGCTGGTCGCCTTCAGCCTCCCCCGGTAGCTCGCTGGGTAGCCGACAGGTCGGCTATCCTCGGGGTCGGCTGGCGCCCTCGAAACGGGCGCCGTGCTGTTTCAGGACCCGATGAAGACCACGCTCAAGAGAGGCATGGGGCGCGGCGCTTCCGTGGACGGCAACGGACGCCCGATCTACCCACCCGCAGTGCCGACACCGATGGCTCGGTATCGGCAGCCCGACCCGCCGCGCCGCGGCGCCTGGGCCGTCGTCCGCGCCGTCCTGCTCTGGACCGTGCTCGCGACGCTGATCGTCGCCGGTGGAGCCGCGGGCGCGGCCTACCTCAAGACCCACCAGTTCCTCGAGGCGATCAGCCCGAAGACGAAGGTCGACCGCGCCGCTGCGAAGCGGCTCGATGCGGCCATTCCCGGTCAGCCGACGATCGCGCTCGTGATCGGCACGGACCGGCGGAAGGGCTTCCAGGCCGAGCAGACCGGCCGCTCCGACACGCTGATTCTCGTCCGGGCCGACCCGGCGACAAAGTCGATCTCGCTGCTGTCGTTCCCGCGCGACCTGATCGTGACGGTGAAGTGCCCGGGACATCCGGACAGCCGCGATCGCATCAACGCGGCGTTTTCCGAGTGCGGTTCGCTCGGCAGCGTCGAGACCGTGCGGGCGCTGACGGGACTGCCGATCAACTACTTCGTCACCGTCGACTTCCGCGGCTTCATGCAGCTCGTGAACAACCTCGGTGGAGTCTGGGTCGACGTCGACCACCGCTTCCTCTGCGATCCGTCGAACTGCCCCGGCGTCTCGAAGATCAACCTGTGGCCGGGGTACCAGCGGCTCAACGCGACGAACGCGCTCGCGTACGTTCGCTACCGGCATTTCGACTCCGACATCTACCGCAACGCGCGGCAGCAGCTCTTCCTGAAGGCGCTCAAGCAGCAGATCTCGTCCCAGCTCGGCCTGGACACGCTCTTCTCGATCGTGGACGCAGTCGAGAAGAACGTCGTCGTCGGCCGCGGCGGCGGTAAGGCGCTGGATCCGCAGACGCTGAAGGACTACATCTACTTCGCGCACGGGCTCCCGGCGGGGCACATCTTCCAGTCGCGGATCCAGGGCCTGACCGGCTACTCGGAGCTGGCGGCGCCGCCGGATGCCGTCGCCACCGCCGTGCGCGAGTTCGTGCAGCCAGACGTGAAGTCCCCGGAGAAGGCACGCGACGTCGCGTTCGGGATCAAGCACCGTTCGCGCGCACCGAAACCGGCCAACGTCGCGACCACGGTGCTGAACGGCAACGGCATCGCCGGTTCGGCTGCGAACGCGGCGTACGAGCTCGGCCAGCGTGGGTACAAGATCGTGCTGCCGGCGACGGGCACACCGCAGAACGCTCCGAGCTTCAACTACTTCCGTACGGCCGTCTACTTCGACGCGACGCAGGCCCGCGCGAAGGCCGCCGCGACGCAGATCGCGAACCTGTTCGGCGACGCGGACGTAAAGCCGCTGCCCGCGACGCTCACGACGCTGGCGAACGGCGCGATGGCGACGGTCGTCGTCGGCCAGAACTTCCACGACACGCTGGCTCCGGCCCCCGTCGATCAGACGCCCAAGAAGCAGCCGCCCGCGGTCACGCTGAACCCGTCGCTGACGCGTTCGACACTGCTCGGCGTGCGGAGGCGGGTGCGGTTCCGGCTCGAGCTCCCTCGCGTCATCGCCAACTACTCGAGGCTCGAGTTCGATGCGCCGATCCGGGTGTACAACATCAAGAAGGGCTACCGCGCCGTGCGGCTGGCGTACAGCACCGGACTGAACGAGTACTGGGGGATCGAGGAGACGAACTGGGATGAGGCGCCTGCGTTGGCGGACGCGAGCTTCATCCACCGCATCCACGGGCGAGAGTTCTCGCTGTATTACGCCGGCCCGCACCTCCACATGGTCGTGCTGCGGGAGAACGGCGCCACGTACTGGGTCGTCAACACGATTCTCGACTCGCTCTCGAACGAGACCATGCTCGCGATCGCGCGCGGGCTGCAGCCGCTGCCTAAGTAGGCTTCCGGGTCGGCATGGCGGAATCGCGGACGATCGGCGTCTTCGGAGCGGGCTGGGTCGGGCTCGTCACCGGCGGCTGCTTTGCGGAGCTCGGGCACAGGGTGATCGTGCGCGACGTCGTTCCGGACCGGATCGCGGCGCTGCAGGCGGGCCGGCTCCCGTTCCACGAGCCCGACCTGCCCGAGGTGCTGGCGCGCAACCGTGATCGGATCCGCTACACGCTCGACGCGGACGAGCTTGCGGAGGCAGACGCCCTCTTCGTTTGCGTGCAGACGCCGCCGACGTACTCCGGGGACGCGGATCTCTCGTACGTGTGGACGGCGCTCGACGACCTGCCGCGCGGCGAGCGCCGGCAGATCCTGGTGATGAAGTCGACCGTGCCGGTCGGGACCGGGGACAAGGTGCGCGCGGCGCTCGAGGCCCGCGGCCTCACCGATGTCGGCTACGTCTCGAATCCCGAGTTTCTCTCCGAAGGCCGCGCGGTGCGCGACTTCCTCGAGCCCGACCGGATCGTGATCGGCGCGTTCGCCGACGAGGACGCGGCGGCGGTGGAGGCGCTTTACGGTGGCATCGAGGCGCCCGTCGTGCGGACGGACGTCGCGTCGGCGGAGATGATCAAGCTGGCGGCGAACGCGTTCCTGATGACGCGGATCTCCTTCATCAACGAGATCGCCAACGTCTGCGAGGCCGTCGGCGCGGACGTCGTCGAGGTTGCGAAGGGCATCGGCCTCGACCACCGGCTGGGCCCGCACTTCCTGCGCGCGGGCATCGGCTACGGTGGTTCCTGTTTTCCGAAGGACTCGCTCGCGCTCAAGCAGCTCGCGTCGAATTCCGGGTACCACTTCCAGCTGCTCGCGGCGGTGATCGAGGTGAACGAGCTGCAGAAGCGGCGCGTGATCCAGAAGCTGCAGAAGCATCTCGGGCGGCTGCGCGGCAAGAAGGTCGCGCTGCTCGGGCTCTCGTTCAAGGCGGGCACCGACGACATGCGGGAGGCGCCGTCGCTCGTGCTCGCCTCACGGCTGCTGGCGGAGGGCGCAGAGGTGCGCGCGTGGGATCCCGTCGCGCGGCCCGGCGAGCTGATGAAGGGCGCCGTCCTGTGCGAGAGCGTGCAGGAGGCGATCAGCGAGGCCGACGCAGCGGTGATCGTGACGGAGTGGGATGAGCTGCGGGGGCTCGCGTCGGCGGACGTCCGCGAGGCGATGGCGCGCCCGTTGATCATCGACGGTCGCAACCTGCTCGATCCGGAGGAGACCAGGCGGGCCGGGTTCGCGTACGAGGGGGTCGGGCGTCAGAGCTCCGCGTTCGAGGCGCTGCCGGAAACGGCCGAGCCCGAACAGCGGGTCTCGAGCTAGTGGAAGCAATCATCCTCGCGGGCGGGCAGGCGACGCGCCTCGGCGACGCGGCGCGGGGTCATCCGAAGTCGCTCGTCCCGATCGCAGGACATCCGCTCGCCGAGTACCAGGTCTCGCAGCTCGTGCGCGCGGGCGTCGAGCGCGTGATCGTCAGCTGCGGCGCCGGGCAGGCGGCGCTGTTCGAGGCGAAGCTGGCGGGGCTGGGCGCCGAGATCGTCGCCGTCGCGGAGCCGGAGCCGCTCGGGCGGGGGGGAGGCCTGCGCTTCGCAGCGCAACATCGGGACGAGTCCGGCCCGCTCTATGCATTCAACGGAGACGAG
>WNGD01001324.1_pt1 | contig 27010 bp, 33 predicted proteins | sample 5400671 | NCBI WGS metagenome assembly WNGD01 (sample SAMN13153369, study PRJNA577476) | soil metagenome | isolation source: 40 cm soil or saprolite under grassland replicate 2 | place: USA:California | collected 2016-06-15
CTGTCGAGGACCGGATCCCGCAGGAGCTGGACGCCGTGAGCCGCCAGGAACAGCGAGACCTCGTGACCGGCGTCGACGGCTGCCCGCGCGACCAGGAAACCGAGCGCGGCACGGGTCGGATCCTCTGGGCCCTTCGTGATGTGAATGAGAATTTTCGCCATGACCTCAGTGTCTGGCACCGACCTTGGCGAAACCTTGGCGCGGAGTCATGCTTGGCGGGATGGGGGAAAGCGTCCCTGCGCGGGTCCAGTTGTGCGGCCGCCTCGTCGTGGAGCTCGACGGTGAACGAGTCGAGGACAAGTTGCCCGGCCGCCAGGGCAGGGTGCTGTTCGCCTATCTCGCAACGAACCGCTTGCGGCCGATCGCGCGTGACGATCTCGTCGAGGCACTGTGGCCCGGTGAGGTTCCGGCGGGCGCAGAGGCGAGTCTGAGCGCCTTGCTGTCGAAGCTGCGGCGCGCGCTGGGAGCCGACCGGCTGGAGGGGCGGGCGACGCTGCAGCTCCAACTTCCGGCGGGGACGGTGATCGACCTCGAGGCCGCGTCCGAGGCGTTGCACCGGGCAGAGTCCGGGCTCGCGCAGGCGGACTGGGCCGGCGCCTGGGCGACCGCACGCGTGCCCCTGCACGTTGCGCCTCGGCGGTTTCTCCCCGGCGAGGACGCGCCCTGGATCGAGGACGTTCGCCGTCAGCTCGAGAAAATGTACGTCCGGTCGCTCGAGATCACGGCAGAGGCGAGCCTCGCCCTGGGCGGAACCGAGATCGACACGGCCGAGCGCAGCGCTCGATCGCTCGTGCGCGTTGCGCCCTACCGGGAGACGGGTTACCGGTACCTGATGCGCACGCTCGACCTGCGCGGCAACCGCGCGGAAGCGCTGCGCGTGTACGAGGAGCTGAGGAGGCTCCTGCGCACAGAGCTCGGCGCAGCGCCTGCGGGCGCGACGCAGGACCTGCATCGCACGTTGCTCGGCGTTTAGGCCGCCGACACTTCCACGCCGAGCGCGGCGAGCGCCTCCTTGGCGGCCTCCTGCTCGGCCGCCTTCTTCGACTCCCCGGCGCCGACGCCGAGTTGCTCGCCGTCGATCACCGCTGCGCACCTGAAGCGCCGGTCGTGCGGCGGCCCTTCGACGTCGAGCACGGAGTAGCTGACCGACCGGCCGCGGCGAGCGAGCGCCTCCTGCAGCTCGGTCTTGTAGTCGACGTGGCTCGTGAGCGCGTAGTCGATCCTGCCGGCGAAGGCCTGCACGATCGGCTGCTCGACGGGCTCGAACCCGTGCTCGAGGAACAGCGCCGCCAACGCCGCCTCGAGCAGCGCGGCGAGCACGTTGCGGTTGTGCGACAACCGGTGGAGCTCGTCGTCCGGGATCTCGCTGCCGCGCTCGGAGAGGTGCTGTCCGAGGTTCAGCTGCCGCGCCACGACGGCGCAGCTCGCGCGCGAGACGACATGCGAGCGGATCTTCGCGAGCCGTCCTTCGGTGAAGTCGGGGTAGCGCTCGTAGAGCTCGCGCGCGATTGCGAGCTCCAGCACGCTGTCGCCGAGGAACTCGAGCCGCTCGTACGACGCGGCCCGCTCACTCGCCCAGGATGCGTGCGTGTAGACCTGCTCCGCCCGTGCGTCGGGCAGGCTCTCGATCAGCTTCGCGAGCTGGGAGACGTCCCCGCGCGGGGCGCTACTGGTGTGACGAGACGTAGTCGACGGCCTGGCCGACGGTTTGAATCTTCTGGGCGTCCTCGTCGGAGATCTTGATCCCGAACTGATCTTCGAGCTCCATGATCAGCTCGACGAGGTCGAGCGAGTCGGCGTCGAGGTCCTCCTGGAACGAGGCCTCCTCCGTGATCTCGCCCTCGTCGACGCCGAGCTGCTCGGTCAGGACTTCCTTTACTCGCTCGAAGACTTCCTCGCGCGACGCTGCCATGTCACCTCACGTGGGGGTCGGAGTCGTAGAGGGGGCGGACTCTAACACGGTGTCCCCGACCCGCTGCGTAAGCCGCCCGACCACGTCGTGGTCGACGCCGCGGGCAGCCAGCCGAATCGCGTTCGCGACTGCACGACTGGACGAATTGCCGTGCGCGATCACCGCCAGCCCGCGCAGCCCGAGCAGGTACGCCCCGCCGTAGGTGTCGGGGTCGAGACGGTCTCTGAGCCGCCGCGCCGCCGGGCGGATCAACAGCCCGCCGAGCTTCCCTCGGGTCGTCGCGGTGATCTCCTCGCGGAACGCGTCGAGCAGGTTCGTGATCGTCCCCTCGAGCAGCTTGAGGGCGACGTTGCCGGTGAAGCCGTCGGTGACGACGACGTCCGCGGCGCCGCGCAGCAGGTCGCGACCCTCCGTGTTGCCGCCGAAGTTGAGGTCGCTCGCCGCGAGGAGGTCGTGCGCCTCGAGCGTCAGCTGATTCCCCTTCTCGGGCTCCTCGCCGATCGAGAGCAACCGGATCTCGGGATCGCGCACGTCCAGGATCTCGTGCGCGAAGACCGCGCCCATGTGCGCGAACTGGAGCAGGTCTTCGGGGCGTGCATCCGCGTTGGCGCCGGAGTCGAGCAGCACCGACGCGCCGCGCCGCGCCGGAATTGTGACCGCGATCGCGGGGCGGCGAACGCCGCGGATGCGGCGCAGCTCGAGCAGGCACGCGGCGAGCATCGCGCCCGTGTTGCCGGCGGAGACGACCGCCTGCGCGCGGCCCTCGCCGACGGCACGGCAGGCGGCGACGAGCGAGCTGTTCGGTTTCGCGCGAACGGCCTCGGTCGGCTTCTCGTCCATCGCGATCACGTCCGGCGCCTCGATCAGCTCCAGACCGTGCGTCTCGAGGCCCGCCGGGCCGACGAGCAGAGGCACGACGTCGTCAGTGCGCGCGGCGAGCGCGCCGGCGACGATCTCCTCGGGGCCGCGGTCGCCACCCATCGCGTCGACGGCGACGCGGATCATGGCTCTAAGGCGCCGACTCGGCGGCGCCGACCTCAGGACGGCGCGCTCGGCGCGCCGTCCGTCTGCACTGACCGGTCGACACCATCGAACTCACTCCGAGCCGCTTTACGGAGCGGGGGTGCGGAGCGGCTCGACGTCGCGGCCGCGGTACGTGTGGCACGTCGGGCAGACGCGGTGCGGCCGCTTCGGTTGTCCGCACTGCGGGCAGAGGTTCAGGCGCGGCGCCTCGATGCCGTGCTGGGCACGGCGCTTGTCGCGGCGGGCCTTGGAGGTCTTTTTCTTGGGGACGGCCATGAGCGCCGCAGTCTAGCTGGCGGCCTGTACGCTCGAACCATGGAGAGGCGCACGCTCGGCCAGGGCCTCGTCGTCTCGGAGCAAGGCCTCGGCTGCATGGGCATGTCTGCCTGGTACGGCCCGACCGACGAGCAGGAGTCGATCGCGACGATCCACCGCGCCCTCGAGCTCGGCATCAACTTCCTGGACACGGCCGACGTCTACGGGCAGGGCGACAACGAGGAGCTCGTGGGCCGCGCGATCGCCGGCCGTCGGGACGAGTTCGTGCTGGCGACGAAGTTCGGCAATCGCTGGTTCGACGACGGCACACGGACGATCGACGGCAGCCCGCAGTACGTCCGCGAGGCGATCGACGCCTCGCTGCGGCGCCTGAACGTGGAGTATGTCGACCTCTACTACCAGCACCGTGTCGACGCGAACACGCCGATCGAGGAGACCGTCGGCGCGATGGCCGAGCTCGTCGCGGCGGGCAAGGTGCGCCACCTCGGCCTGTCGGAGGCGGGGCCGGAGACGATCCGCCGCGCTCACGCGGTGCATCCGGTCACCGCGCTGCAGTCCGAGTGGTCGCTGTGGACGCGCGATCCCGAGGAGGCGGCCCTGCCGAGCGTGCGCGAGCTCGGCATCGGCTTCGTCGCGTACAGCCCGCTCGGACGCGGCTTCCTCGCCGGTCGCTTCTCGTCGCCCGACGAGCTGACGGACGACGACTTCCGCCGGCACCACCCGCGCATGCAGGGCGAGAACTTCGAGCACAACCGGGAGCTCGCCGAGCACGTGCGCGAGCTGGCGGCGGAGCAGGGCTGCACGCCGGCGCAGCTGGCGCTCGCGTGGGTGCTGTCCCGCGGGGACGACGTCGTCCCGATTCCGGGTACGAAGCGGCGCACGTACCTGGAGCAGAACGCCGCCGCGTCCGACGTCACGCTCAGTGACGACGAGCTGGCGCGGCTCGACCAAGCTTTCCCGCCCGGCGCCGCGGCCGGCCCGCGTTACGCGGACATGTCCTCGATCGGTCGCTAGAGCTTTTCGCGCAGGCTCTCGAGGGCCGACCACCGCGAGTCGGTCAGCTCCTCCTCGTGCGCATGCGGTGCGGTGTTCAGGTTCTTGCCGCAGACCGGGCAGAGGCCGGCGCAGTCGAGCCGGCAGAGGATCTTGTCCGGGAGCGCCAGCGCGACCGCGTCCCGCGACCACGCGCCGAGATCCAGGTTGTCGTCGTGGAGATACGGCGTGCGGAGATCGTCCGAGCCCTCGGGATTCGTCGCCTGGTACTCGCGGGCTGCGATCGGGACCTCGAGCACGGCGTCGTCGAGGCAGCGGTAGCAGGGGCCGTGCAAGCGGGTTGTGAAGGCGAGGTCGAGGACCGTGCCCGTGCTCGCCTTGGTGATCGCGAGCTCAGCCGGGACCTTGTCGGGCACCGGCAAGTAGCGCTCGCCGCCAAGCTCGAAAGGCTCCAGCTCGAGCTCGACCTCGTCGCGGTACTCCTGTCCCGAGCGGAGCTTGACCTGTCGCAGATTGAAGCTCCTCATCCGGCTCAGGGTAGCGCCGGTCGACCGGCGCTCGCGCGGTCACGATCAGGACGACGGCCGTCACGATCGCGGCTCCCGCGACGATCGTCGACCAGCCGATTGTCTCGTTCAGGAAGACGGTTCCGAGCGCGACCGCGACGACCGGATTGACGAACGCGTACGTCGCGACGACCGAGATGCGGACGTTCTTCAGAAGCCACGCGTAGGCCGAGAACGCGATCAGCGATCCGATCAGCACGAGGTAGGCGAACGCGATCAGCGGCTTGGCGGCGAACGAGCTCGCGTGCACGTCGGACGCCTCCCCGGTGGCGAAGCCGGCGACCCCGAGGAAGAGAGCTGCGGCGAGCATCTGCATCGACGCCGACAGGAGCGGGCTGCTCGGCAGCGGCGCGCCGCGCGCGTACAGCGAGCCAGCGGCCCACGCGGACGTGGTGGCGACGAGCGCGAGCGCGACGGCGACGTTCCCTCCCCCGCCCGGCCGCACCAGCAGCGCGACACCGCCGAAGCCGACGACGAGGCCGATGACCGCGGCCGGCGACAGGCGGCGTCCGAAGAAGACGCGATCCATCAGGGCCACGTAGAGCGGGATGATCGCGACGATCAGCGCGGCGAAGCCGGAGTCGAGCCGTGTCTCGGCCCACGCGACGCCGCCGTTCCCGACCAGGAGGAGCGCGGCCCCGGCAATCGCGGCCGCGCGCCATTCACGGGCCGTCGGCCTTGCGCGCCCGCGTGACGCGAAGGCGTAGAGGGCGACCCCGGCGACGAGAAAGCGTGCCGACGACATCAGCAGCGGCGGCAGCGTGCGGTCGGTGACCCGGATCGCGAGGTAGGTCGAGCCCCAGACGAGGTAAACCGTCCCCAAGGCGAAGGCCACCGCCGCCGGGGAGCGGCGTGCGAAGGCGGCGGTCACGCGCGCCGGCTAGAGCGAGCGACGGTCGAACGGCCGGCGCGAATCAGCGCCGAACAGGACTGCGAGCGGACCGACCGCGACGATGAAGACGATGATCAGAACTGACGTCATGCCTCCATCATCGGCATCGCAGCCCATTAGGACAAATCCAGTTACAATGGACTTCAATTATGGAAGCTGATCGTTGGTTGGGTATCGAATTGCGCCATTTCCTGGCTCTGGAAGCCGTGGCCCGGGAGGGCTCGTTCGGAAAGGCGGCCGCCAAGCTGGGCTACACCCAGTCGGCCGTCAGCCAGCAGATCGCCGCGCTCGAGCGGATCGTCGGTCAGCGCCTGGTCGAGCGGCCGGGCGGGCCGAAGCCGGTCTCGTTGACCGAGGCCGGGCGCCTGCTCCTGACGCACGCCGATGCCATCGCGGCCCGCGTGGCCGCGGCGCAGGCCGACCTGACGGCGCTCGGCGAGGGGCAGGCCGGGACGCTGCGGGTCGGCGTCTTCCAGAGCGTCGGCCAGCGCATCCTCCCCGAGCTGATGCGGCGTTACCTCCACGCATGGCCGCAGGTCAAGGTCACGCTCACCGAGTCCGCGAACGACGAGGAGCTGCTGGCGCTCGTCGAGCGCGGCGACCTCGACCTGACGTTCTCCGATCTGCCGCTCACGGAGGGCCCTTTCGAGTCGGTCGAGCTGCTGCGCGATCCGTACGTGCTCGTCGTCGCCGCCGATTCACCGCTCGCGGGCCGCGACGCGCCGCCGACCATCCGTGAGGTGGCCGAGCTCGATCTGATCGGGCACAAGCACTGCCGGACGATGAACCAGCTCGAGGCGAACGTCAGGCGGCCGCTGCAGTTCGTCTTCCGGTCGGATCACAACCAGACCGTGCAGGCGCTGGTCGCTTCCGGGGTCGGCTCGGCGCTCGTCCCGAAGCTGACGATGGATCCGGAGGACGACACGACGAAGCTGATCGACCTGCCGAAGCTGCCGCCTCGCCTGATCGCATTGGCGTGGCACCGCGATCGCTATCGCACGCCGGCCGCGCGGGCGTTCGTCGAGACGGCGCAGGAAGTCACGGCCGCGCTCGAGCTCGAAGCCGTCGCCGCCTAACTGCTGGGGTCTGACCCCTGCGGGGTCAGACCCCGGACTTTACGTCTCGTCGTACGGCTGCTCGTTCGAGGAGCCGGTGGTGACCGCTACGCCCGCCATCACGGTTTCCTGTGAGCGTTCGTGCAGCCGCTCGCGGCCGCGCTTCACCGCCGTCAGGAACTTCTCCAGGTTGACTTCGAGCGTGGACAGGATCGAGTCGGCCCAGTCCTCCATCTCGAGCCGCGTCTCGCGCGCTTGGCGCCGCGCGTCGTCGACGATGTCCTGGGCCTGGCGCTCCGCGATCTTGACGATCTCCGTCTGAGACGCCTCGCGCACGGCCTGTTCACGGGCCTCGCCGAGAAGCCGGTCGGTCTCGCGCTTCGCCTCGGCGAGCATCTCCTGCCGCTCCTTGACGATCCAGCGCGCCTGCTTGATCTCCTCGGGGATGGTCGCCCGCATCTGGTCGAGGATGTCGTAGATCTCCTCGCGGTCGATCCGCACCTGGTCGGTCAGCGGTACCGCCTTGGCGTTGTGCACGAGGTCGTCCAGCTTGTCGATGAGTACCAATACGTCCATCTAGCCTCCGGAGTCTATCGGCGGAGCCTCGGTCCCCAGTTCAAGAGCCTTTGTTCTGTCTGACGAGCGAAGCGACGTCACTAACCCTCTCTCGAAGAAAATGCGCAGCATTTTCTTCGATTCATTCTTGCGGATTTTCGGGAGTCCCAGGACGGCCTTGCGGGAAAAGCTCGGCAAACCGCTTGGCTACGCCTTCGGGCACGAGCTCATCCACCTTTCCGCCGAACGACGCGATCTCCTTTACCCCACTCGACGAGACGAAGCTGACGCTCGGGCTCGCCATCACGTAGACGGTCTCGACCTCCGGCGCGAGCGTCCGGTTGAGCTGGTTCATCTGGAACTCCCACTCGAAGTCCGAGATCACGCGCAGGCCCTTGACGATCGCCTTCGCCTTCCACTTGCGCGCGAACTCGACCACCAGCTCGGAGAAGACGTCGACCTCGACGTTCTCGAGGCCGGCGAGAGCTTCGCGGAGGAAGCCGACCCGTTCCTCCAGCGAGAACATGGGCGTCTTGTGTGTCGGAGCGCCGACGACGCCGACGACGACCCGGTCGAAGATGTCTGCGGCGCGGCCGATCACATCGATGTGGCCGTTCGTGACCGGGTCGTACGAGCCTGGTGCGATCGCCGTGATCATTCGTGCTCGAAGACGGTCACGCGGGTCGAGCCGTACCTCCGGCTCGTGCGTACGGCGAGGCCCTCGAGCTCGGGCTCGGTGCGCGCGTCGGACTCGAACACGAGCAGCCCGTCCTCCGCGAGGATGCGCGGGAGGTAGCGGGCGAGCGTGTCGTAATCCGTCATGGCATACGGTGGGTCGGCGAGCACGAGATCGTACTTCCTGCCCGCCGCCGCCTCCTGAGCCAGCCCGGTCGTCGCATTCGCGCGCAACACCGTCGCCCCGGTGAGGCGTAGCTTGTCGAGGTTGCGCTCGATCGCGCGGACGGCCTCCGCGTCCGCCTCGACGAACACGGCCGTCGTTGCCCCGCGCGAGAGTGCCTCGAGCCCCATCGCGCCGGAGCCGGCGTACAGGTCGAGCACCCGGGCGCCTTCGACCCACGGTGCGACGATGTTGAAGACGTTCTCGCGGACGCGGTCCGACGTCGGACGCGTGTCGAGCCCCTTCGGCGCGAAGATCGTGTGGCCCTTGCGCTCGCCCGCGATGATCCGCATCAGGGCAGGAGCTCGTGCAGGACGTCGAGGTACGCGCCGTAGCCGGACGGCGTCGCCCACTCGCGCGCGCTCTCCACCGACGTTCCTTCCGGCCATTCGTTGAAGCTGAGGACAAGCTGCCAGCGCGCCTGCGACGCGACCATGTCTTCGACATCGGCGCGCCACCGCGCCACGTCGCGCGGGAGGCGCGGCGTTGCCTCGCCGCGCTCGTCGAAGCCGGGCGCGATCATGAAGGAGTCCGGCAGCAGGTCGTACTCCGGCAGCGCGGCGCTGTACTGGTGCCAGGCGTCGGGCTGGGCCGCACAGTCGCGGAAGCCCGCGAACGCCTTCAACACGATGTACGCACCGACCGTGTTCGCCTCACGCCAGCGCGCCGCCGTGCCGCAGCCGTCGGTCGCGTCGCCGTAGACGTAGACGACGAACCGACCGTCGACCTTCAGGTACGCCGGCTGCGAGGCGTACTGGTCGCGGATGTAGGCGAGATCCGCGCGGATCGTCGCGACCGTCGGGTCGCCGTAGCCCTCGCGCTCGTAGTAAATCGCCCAGCGCAACGGCGTCGTGCGCGCCGCAGCCAGGTAGCGCCAGAAGCGCAGGTCCGTCGGCGGGTAGCCGTCGGCGCCCCACCACGAGTAGATGCCCGCGCCGAGGTGCGCATACAGCAGCGCGTCGGTGTGACGGCGGACGACGAGCGAGTCGGCGGCGCTGTAGTAGTCGAGCGACGGGTGGTAGAGGCTGTACGGGAAGACGGGGTCGCGCCACCAGGCCTCCGGATACCAGGCGTAGTAGAACGCAGCGCGGATCGGGAAGGCCGGCTGGGTCGTGTCGGCGGGCGGACCGCGGAAGCCGACGATCCGCCCCGGCCGCTTGAACGTGAAGCTCACCGGCACCTGCGCGGCGGTGAGCGTGTCGTAGGCATCTCCTTCGTAGACGAAGCCGCGACGCAGCGACCGGGCCGAGAACCTCAGCTCGTAGCGCGGGCGGTCGGGCTGGCTCGTGTCCGTGACCGCATACGCCCTGCTCGCGAGCACGTGCCGCGCACGTTCGAGCGTCCAGCCGTGCGGGCTCGCGACGAGGAGCGCAGCGAGGAAGGCCGCAGTCACTGCCTAAGCGTACGGTCAGATGAAGCAGGCGTCGTGCGACGAGCGTGCAACCTGGACGCGCCGGAGCAGCCGCCCCCGGCCGTCGAGTACGGAGAGCGTGCCGCGCTCGAGCGACGGCGTGAGGATCCGCCCCGCGCCCGCCTGGACGTTGTACGAACCGACCGGGACGGCCGTTGCAGCCGTGACGCGACCGTCGCTCAGGGACTGGACGTGGAACGTCCCGTCGTCCCCGCTGGTCACGTAGGCATTCGCGCCGTGGAACGTCACGTGCTGCGGCGGCGCGCCCGCGGGGAGCCGGCGCAGGACGTGTCCACGGCGGGCGTCGTAGATCGCCAGGGCGCCGCGGTCGCCGGATGTCACCCAGACATGTCTGCTGCCTGGCACGAAACCCACGTCGTGCGCGAGAAAGGGTGGACGGATCCGCCGGATCAGTCGCGGCTCGGTCGGACGTGTCACATCGACGACGGCGACCTGCCGCGCTTCCGTCCCCAGCGCGATCCAGAGCGTGCGGCCTGATCCGTCGATGGAGACATGCCGTGGCCAGGCGCCGAGGTGCAGTCGCGCGACGACAACGCCGCGCACGAGGTCGACGACCGCGAGGTCCGAGCGACCGGAGTCGGTCACGAACGCGTGCCGCTCGTCCGGAGCCCCTGCCGTATAGCGGGGCTCGTCGAAGTCGCGCAGGACGTGCCGGATCTCGAGCGCTCGCAGCAGCGTGACCTCGCCGATCGCCGTGTGCGTGACCACGGCCGTGTTTCCGACGCGCTCGATGCTGCGCGGGTCGGGCCTCGTCGCGATGCGCCGCAGCACGCGTCCCGCGAACGGGTCGACGACGACGACCGACGCCTCTTCGTCGGCGGTGACCAGCGCCAGTGGACGCCCCGCACCGGCGCGCAGCGCGAACGGCGCTGCGGCCGCCGCAGCGAGGAACTCGCGCCGGTTCACGGGACGGTTACGGCGTCAGCCTGCGGCCAGGTCCCTGCCTTCGAACAGCCGCTCGACCTCGTCCTGCAGCGGTCCCTCGACGTCGACGAGGTCGTCGGCCAGCGCGCGGGCGCGCTCGAGCAGCCGGCGGTCCTGGCGCAGGTGCGCGAAGCGAAGGTCGGTCAGGCCGGACTGTCGCGTCCCGAGCAGGTGTCCGCCGCCGCGGATGTCGAGATCCACCTCGGCCAGCTCGAACCCGTCCGTCGTGCGCACGAGCGCTTCCAACCGGGAGACGGCGGAGTCGGTCAGGTCCTCGCGCGCGCGCGAGATCAAGAGGCAGTACGACTGCTCGGCTCCGCGACCGACGCGGCCCCGGAGCTGATGCAGCTGGGCGAGGCCGAAGCGGTCGGCCTCCTGCACGATCATGATCGTCGCGTTCGGAACGTCGACGCCGACCTCGATCACGGTCGTGGCGACGAGCACGTCGAGCTCGTGCGCCTTGAAGCGGGCCATCAGGTCGCGCCGGTCGGCGGGCCGCAGCCGTCCGTGCAGCAGGCCGACGCCATAGCCGCGCAGCTCTCCCCGGCGCAGCCGCTCGGCCTCGGCCTCGGCCGCGCGTGCCTGGCTCGTCTCGGACTCTTCGATCAGCGGGCAGACGACGTACGCCTGGCGACCGCCGTCGAGGTGCTTGCGCAGGCGCGAGTAGGCATCGGCGCTGCGCTCCTCCGTCACCCAGGCGGTGATGATCGGCTTGCGGTTCGCGGGCGGCTTCGCGATCTCGGAGACGGCGAGGTTGCCGTAGACGGTGAGCGCGAGCGTGCGCGGGATCGGCGTCGCGGTCATGTGCAGCACGTGCGGCGTCCGTCCCTCCGTCAACGCCTTGCGCTGTTCGACGCCGAAACGGTGCTGTTCGTCGACGACGGCGACCGCCAGGTTGTCGAGCTGGACGCCCTCCTGGATCAACGCGTGGGTGCCGACGACGATGTCCCCTTGCGGAGCGAGGTCGCGCTCCCGCTTCGGTGACGAGCTCGTCAGCAGCGCGCACGAGACGCCGAGCTGCCGGCACGGCTCGTCGAGTGTGAGGAAGTGCTGCTCCGCGAGCGTCTCGGTCGGCGCCATCAGCGCGCCCTGGCGACCGGCTTCCACGGCACGCAGGAGCGCGTAGAGGGCGACGACCGTCTTGCCGGAGCCGACGTCGCCCTGCAGCAGGCGTTGCATCGGCATCGTGCGTTCGAGGTCGGCGTCGATCTCGGCGATCGCGCGCTCCTGGTGCTCCGTCAGCCGGAACGGCAGCACGTCGCGGTACCGGCCGACCAGCTCGCCGGGAGCGGCGAGCGTGGGCGCAACCTCCGTCTCGCGCTCGCGGCGCAGCCGTGCGAGGCCGACCTGCAGGAACAGCAGCTCGTCGAAGGCGAGCCGGCGCCGGCCCGCCTCGGCCTCTTCCGGCGACCGTGGCCGGTGCAACGCCCACAGCGCGTCGGCGCGGGCCGGGAGCGAGTCCTCCTGCTTCAGTGGCGCCGGGAGCGGATCGGCGAACGAGCGCGGCAGCGCAGCGCCGACGAGCTCGCGCAGCTTCTTGGCCGTGATCTCCTCGCTCGCCGGGTAGATGGCGGCGTAGTCGGCGGTCGCCTCCCCCTCGCCCAGGTCGTACGACTTGACGTTGAACTCGCCGCGGCGCAGCACGCCTCGGAGGCGCACCCAGGTGCCGGAGGTCAGCTTCCCTTCGAGCCACGGCTGGTTGAACCAGGTTGCGGTGATCCCGCCGGAGCCGTCCTCGACGATCGCCTTCAGGATCGTCAGCCGCCGGCGCGGCTTGCGCACGGTCGCCGAACGTACCGTCCCCGCGATCGCCGCCTCCTCGTCGACGCGGAGGTCGGCGATCCGCGTCTCCGCCAGCGGACGCTGGTAGTCACGCGGCTTGTAACCGACCAGGTCGCCCACCGTCCGCAGCCCGAGCCGCTCGAGCCGTTTCTTCACCATCGGCCCGACGCCCGGGAGGACGTCGACGCCGCGTTCGAGCTCCTCAGCGCGCGGGAACGTGCGCGGCCTCGGCCACGCGTCCGCCGCTCCGCCCGCGAAGCCCACGGGCAGCTGTACTGCGACCGCCGTCACTCCCTTTCATCGAACCAGAAGAAGCCGACGGTGCCCGGGCCGGCGTGCGTCCCGACGACGGCTCCGAGCGTCGTGATCACCTCGATCTCGGCCTGCGGCCGCTCGTGCCGGACCATCTTCTGCAGCTGCGTTGCGCGTTCGGGCGCGTCGGCATGCGCGATCCCGACCTTGAGCGTCGGCCCGTCCTGCGTCGTGGACGTGAACTCGGAGACGAACTCCTGCATCGCCTTCTGGTTGCCGCGCACCCGCTTCACGGGGATCACCTCGCGCTTGATCGTGAGGATCGGCTTCACGTGCAGGAGCTGTCCGGCCCAGGCGCTCGCGCGCCCGATGCGCCCGCCGCGGCGAAGGAACTCGAGCGTGTCGACGGTGAAGAGCAGGCCGGCGCGCTCGCGGAACCGGACGATCAGTTCGTCGATCGCCTCGTCCGTCGTGCCTCGCTCGAGCCGCCGCTGGATCGCGAGCCCGAGCATCGTGATCGCGGCGGAGGCCGTCTCGGAATCGACCGTGCGGACCTTGTCGCCGAGCTCCGCAGCAGCCGTCGTCGCACTCTGGTACGTCCCGGAGAGCGCCGACGAGATGTGCAGCGAGTAGATGCGGTCGTACTGCGCAAGCTCCTCGTACGCCTTCAGAAAGTCACCAGGCGTGGGCTGCGACGTCGTCGGCAGCTGCTCGGCGGTGCGGAGGCGCGCGTAAAACTCCTCCGGCGAGAGCTCGACGTAGTCGCGATAGCTCTCGTCGCCGAAGAGCACGTACAGCGGCACCATGCGCCAGCTGGGAAAACGCTCTGCTGCCTCCGGAAAGTCGGCGGTCGAGTCGAGGACGATCGCCGTGTTCTGCGCCGTCAGGTTCACTACGCGGCGCGGCGGATCGCCTCGACGATCTCATCCAGCTCCTGGTCCTTGGACAGGCAGGCGACGGCGCCGGCCTCGTAGAGGGCGTCGACCTCCCGCAGGTTCGCCGACGCCGTCAGGCAGACGACGGCAACGTTCGGCGCGGCCTCGCGGACGGCTTTCGTCGCCTGCACGCCGTCGATGCCCGGCAGGCGGTAGTCCATCAGGACGACGTCGGGTTGATGCTCGCGCACGGCCTCCGCGGCCGCCGATCCCTCGGACACCGACGCGACGACTTCGATGTCCGAACGGAGGCCGAGGAGCAGTTCGAGCGCTTCGCGGAAGACCTGGTTGTCCTCGACGAGGACGAGGCGGATCGGCTCGGCCATCGCCGGAGACTATTCCGCCGAGAGCAGCAGCGGGTAGTGGGGCTGGCCGCCGGCCTGGACGTCCAGCTCCAGGTCGGGGTAGCGCCGGCGGATGCGCTCGAGCAGGGCGGTCAGGTCGGGCGGCTCGTCGCCGGTGAGGAGCGTCAGCACCATGCGCGGCTCGGCGAGCAGCCTGTCCGTCACCTCGGCGGCCACGTCGTCGAACTCGTCACCGCCGGCGACCGCGGCCCCTTCGGCGAGACCGAGCCAAGCACCCTTCCGCACCGCGATCCCGTCCAGTTCGACATCGCGCGACGCGATCGTCACCTCGCCGGTGACGACGCTCTCGAGCACGTCCGACATCTCGGTCGCATTTTCCTGCGCCGACCGCTCCGGCAGGAACGAGACCATCGCGGCGAGGCCGGCGGGGATGGAGTCTGTCGACACGACGGTGACGGGCTTCGCCGCGAGCTGCGCGGCCTGTTCCGCGGAGAGGATGACGTTCGAGTTGTTCGGGAGCAGGATCGCCTCGGCGGCGTCCGTCCGGTCGATCGCGGCGACGAGGTCAGCGGTGGCCGGATTCATCGTCTGGCCGCCCTCGACGATCTTGGCGGCGCCGAGGCTCTCGAACAGGCGGCGGTTGCCGTCGCCGGCGACGACGGCGACGACGGCGCTCTGCGCGGGCGGCGCGTCCGGGACGGCCTCGAGCAGGCGCTCCTCTCGCTGCACGGTCTGCTGGTGCATGTTCGCGATCTCGACGCGGTCGATCACGCCGACGTTCGTGCCGATCGCGAGCGCGCGGCCCGGTTCGTCGGTGTGCACGTGCACCTTGAGGGCGTCGGCGTCGCCGACGACGAGCAACGAGTCGCCGAGCTGTTCGAGCTGCGACTCGATCTTGTCGGAGTCGAGGCGGTCGCCCTCGATCATGAAGGTCGTGCAGTAGCGGTAGCGCGAAAGCTCCTGGTGGATCGCCTCGACGCCGAGCTCTTCGCGTTCGGCGGGAGCCTCCGGGAGGGGTTGGCCGGAGACCGAGGCGGCGAGCCCGCGGACGATCTCGAGCAGTCCGGCGCCGCCGGCGTCGACGACTCCCGCCTCGCGCAGGACGGCGAGCTGCTCCGGCGTGCGCGCGACGGCGTCCTCGCCGCGGCGGACGAGCGCCGTGAGGAAGTCGCCGTTGCTCGGCGCGGCGCCGGCTTGCTGCTCGGCTTCCTCCGCGAGCTCGCGGATGACGGAGAGCATCGTCCCCTCCACCGGCTGACGGACCGCACGGTAGGCGGCGTCGCTCGCGGAGCGGAAGGAGCGGGCGAGTGTCTCGGCGTCGACGGATCCGTTCGAGCCGAGCGGCTCGGCGGCGCCGCGGATGATCTGCGAGAGGATCACGCCGGAGTTCCCGCGCGCGCCCATCAGCGCGGCGCGCGTGACCTGTTTGATCAGCGCGAGCCGCTCGTCGGTGTCGGTCTGGTCGAGTTCTTCGACGACCGCTCTCGCCGTCATCGTCATGTTCGTGCCCGTGTCGCCGTCCGGCACCGGATAGACGTTGAGGTCGTCGATCCGCCGCCGGCTGCGCTCCAGCGACTCGAGTGCGGCGTGCGCGAGCTCGCGGGCTCGGGTGAGGTCGTTCATGCGCTCGACCGCCGGACGTCCTGGATCCGCACCTCGACGCTCGCGACGCGCAGACCCGTCAGGCGCTCGACCTCGTACTGCACGCGGTTGCGCAGGGTGGAGGCGACCTCGGCGAGGTTGAGGCCGTATTCGACGACGACGCTGAGCTCGATCGTGACTCCCTCCTCCGCGCTGCCACCGACCGTGATGCCCTGCCGGAGGCGATCGCGCGTCAGCAGCCGCTCCCGCGGATTGCGCGCGGCCATGCCGACGACGCCGTAGGCCTCTGCCGCGACGCGGCCGACGATGTGCGCGACGGCGTCGTGCGAAATCGAGATGCGGCCGAGCGGCGAGGCCAGCGTAGGAGCGGGAGCCGCCTCCATTCCCGGATTAGACCACGGTACGGGCGGCGAAGTTGCTGCTCAGATGGCCTTTTGAAGGCCGCGCCAATCCCACCGTGGCATCGGGACGCCGGGCGGGACGACGGCGTCCTCGGGCGAGTACGACATCACGTTGTCGACAGCCCACCGCATGTAGGCCCGCAGGGCTGCGCGAAATTCGGGGTCGGAGGGCAGGTCAGCGTCATCGAGCGCACGAACGAAACAATCGAGGAACCGCTCACCGAGATCGCCCATGTCACCGTTCCGGGCATGCAACATCAAGACTGAGGCCTCGTCACCGCAGGTTTGCGAGTACGTCGTCGGCCCGCCCATCACCTCGGCCCAGTAGGCAGCCAGACGTTCGACGTGCTGGGGATGCTGATCAGCGTGGGAGAATGGATGATTGAGCTCCGGATCGGCTAGACAGCGTGCGTGATGAGCCCTCGCCAGCGCGAGAAACGCAGTTTCCCCGCCGGCGAATTCGAACAGCGTCGGACGCATGGCGAGAGCGTTGCACACGAGAGAGCTCGAGGAAGAGCTCTAGCTCGGCTGCTGCTTCTAACACTGCTGATGGCATCAGTCCTGGTGATGGTTTCCGGGTGTGCCAACGACCCGGATGCGTTTGCCGTCAGCTTCGAGAACGACCTGACTCAGCCCGTCGTCATTGCGCTCTGCCATAGCGACCACAGCGCGAAGTGCGAGCATCCGCACTACCGAGATCGAATCGGTCCCGGAGAGTCGCACCCTGAGAACATCTCGCCGGACGTTCGAACCGAGTGGGCCATCGAGGACGCTCGCGGCCGGCTTCTCCGTTGCGTCGTGCTCTACTGGAAGCACTACCCGGGGAGCGACCAGAGGGTGCAAATCTCAGCAGCACCGCGATGGGCCTGGCCGTGTCCGCGACCGACCCGATCGAGCTCAGGCTAGAGCTAGCTCGGCTGCTGCTTGTGGCCGCGAGGCGGGAGCTTCTGCACCTCTGCCTTGTTTTTCTTCAGGCAGCGGGTGCAGACGTAGGCCCTGGTCGGCTTGCCGCGCAGGAGAACCCGAACCCGCTGGAGGTTTGGGTTGAAGCGGCGCTTCGTGGCCACCATCGAATGGCTCCGGGAGTGACCGAAGCTCGGCTTCTTTCCGCAGACTGCGCAGACCTTGGACATCGGCCGGCATGGTAGCCAAAGGCGGGGGTCTGACCCCGGCAGGGGTCAGACCCCAGAAGTTAGCGCGCCGACGCGCGCAGTTGCGCGAAGGCGTCGGCCATCTCGAGGGCCGTGCGGACTGCTTCGGCGCCCTTCGAGACCCGCGCCTCCGCCTGCTCGACGACGTCCACGGTGAGGACCCCGAACGCGACCGGGACGCCCGTCTCCAGCGCCGCCAGCTGCAGGCCGCTAGCCGCCTCCGACGCGATGAAGTCGAAATGCGGCGTCTCGCCGCGCACGACGCAGCCGAGCGCGACGACGCACGCGTACCGCCGCGTCTTCGCCAGCGCCATCGCCGCCAGCGGCAGCTCGAACGCTCCGGGGACGGGCATGACCGTCACCGCCTCCCGTCGCACGCCCGCCTCGTCGAGCTCCTCGAGCGCCGCCTCGAGCAGCTTGTTCGTGATCTCGCCGTTGTAGCGCGACGCGACGATCGCGACCCCGCGCCGCGTCCCGTCGGGCGAGCCCTCGAGGACGTTGACGTCGTCCGGGATGTCGAGCTCGCCGTAGGCGTGCTGCACCGGCTCTTCGTCCGGCGTCCTCAGCCGCGGCAGCTCGCCCGCGGGCTCCTCCTCGTCCTCAGGCTCCTCCTCCAGCTCCTTCACGTCGGCCGGCTCGCCGGGCCAGATCTCGCTCACTCTCCACCCTCCAGCGGCTCGTACTTCAGGTCCTGGTGATGAAGCTTGTGACCGAGCTTGTCACGTTTCGTGGCGAGATAGCGGACGTTCTGCGGCGTCGGCGCCGTCTCGATCGGCACCTGCTCGACCACCTCGAGCCCGAAGCCCTCGATGCCCGTGATCTTCTTCGGATTGTTCGTGAGGATCCGGATCGTCGACAGCCCGAGGTCGGCGAGGATCTGGTTGCCGATGCCGTAGTCGCGCATGTCCGGCTGGAAGCCGAGCTCGAGGTTCGCCTCGACGGTGTCCAGCCCATTCTCCTGGAGCTCGTACGCGCGCAGCTTGTTCAGCAGGCCGATGCCGCGTCCCTCCTGCGCCATGTACAGCAGCACGCCCCGCTCCTCGGAGGCGATCCGGCTCAGCGCCTGCTCGAGCTGCTCGCCGCAGTCGCAGCGCAGCGAGTGGAACACGTCGCCCGTCAGACACTCCGAGTGGACGCGGACGAGCACGTTCTCCGCCCCGTCGACGTCGCCCTTGACGAGCGCGACGTGATGCTTGCCGGTCAGCCTCTCGCGGAACGCGACCGCGGTGAAGTCGCCGTACGCCGTCGGCAACTGCACGGTCGTCATGCGCTCGACGAGCTGTTCGTGGCCGCGGCGGTACTCGATCAGGTCGGCGACCGTGACGAGCTTCAGTCCGTGCCGTTCGCAGTAGGGAATCAGGTCGGGGACGCGCGCCATCGTCCCGTCCTCGTTCATGATCTCGCAGACGACGCCCGCGGGAATCAGCCCGGCCAGTCGGGCCAGGTCGACCGCCGCCTCCGTCTGTCCCGCGCGCATCAGCACGCCGCCCTCGCGCGCGCGCAGCGGAAAGACGTGACCGGGCTGGACGAGATCCTCCGCCTTGGACGTCGGATCGATCGCAACCTGGATCGTGCGCGAGCGGTCGGGCGCCGAAATCCCGGTGGTGACGCCCTCGCGCGCCTCGACGGAGACCGTAAACGCGGTCCCGTAGGGCGTCTCGTTCTTCTCGGTCATCTGCCGCAGGCCGAGCTCGTCGCAGCGCTCCTCGGTCAGGCAGAGGCAGATCAGGCCGCGGCCCTCCTTCGTCATGAAGTTGATCGCCTCGGGCGTCGCGAACTGCGCGGCGATCGTCAGGTCGCCCTCGTTCTCGCGATCTGCCGCGTCGACGACAACGACGAGCTTGCCCTGCCGGATCTCCTCGATCGCCTCCTCGATGGTGGCGAACGCGCTTCGTTCCTCGACTTTCACTGGGCTGATCGTAGCCCCGGCAGGAGCCTCTCGACGTACTTTGCGAGCACGTCCGTCTCCAGGTTGACCGTCGCGCCGGGAGCGAGGCGCCCGAGCGTCGTCACCTCCAGCGTGTGCTGCACGAGCGCGACGGAGAAGCCCCGATCGTCCAGTTCGGCGACGGTCAGCGAGACGCCGTCGACGGTGATCGAGCCCTTCTCGACCAGGTAACGGAGAACGTCCGCCGAGACGTCGAGCCAGGCGCGCTTGCCGTCGCCTTCGTCGTCGACGGAGCGAACGGTTCCGGTCGCGTCGATGTGCCCCTGGACGTAGTGGCCGCCGAGCGGCTCCCCGGCCCGCAGGGCCGGCTCGAGATTGACCTCGGCGCCGAACGGCTTCGCGCGCCGCTGCGTCTCGACCATGACGTCGAACGCCAGCCGGCCGTCGTCGTTGCCCGTGACCGTGAGGCACACGCCGTCGACCGCGACGGAGTCGCCGATGCCGGCTCGGATCCCGCTCTCGACGACGAGACGGCCGTCCTCGAACGACGACACGCGCCCGCGCTCCTGGACGATCCCGGTGAACATCGAGTCGAAGGCTACTGACGGCACGGCGAAGGCGGCCCTTGCGGGCCGCCTTCTCGCCCAGCACTTCAGATGGATTACGCGCTCGTCAGGCCGGTGTGCTGGTTCCGGCGGATGATCGCCACTGCGATCACGAGCAGGAGGGCGACGCCGAAAGCGGTCGAGGCGCCGATCCCCGCGTCCTGCCAATCGAAGCTGTTCGACGTGGACGACACGACCTGCGACACCAGAGACGGATCGGGACCCGGAACGCCGAAGCTGCGCTCGGAGATCGCCGCGCTCGCCTGCTGTGCCTTGTACGCGTTCGCCATCGCCTGCCAGCGCATGCCGTCCGCCTGGAGAGGCGTGATGACCTTCGCCGGAGCGGCGAGCGGGCCGCCCACCTGGTGGTAGCGCATGAACGACTGCTGTGACGCCGTGGCGTCGCGACTCACGGGCACTGGCCCGCCGTCGACGAGATAGCCCGTGGACGCCTGAGCTGCGGGTGCTGCAAAAGCTGCGAAGGCGAGCCCCAGAACGACCCGCCTGATCCTGAAGTGCTTGCGAAACATGCTGTTCCTCCCTCCGAACTTCATGACCAGGCCAGCATCCGGGAGGGCGGTAACGGTGCGGCCACGACGCGTCCACGGCCGCCCATCGTGCGGTAACGAAGATGTAGGTTCAAAGTGAGCCGCGATGGACTACCGCATCCTCGGGCCCTTGGAGGTGTTCGACGGCGAGCGCCGCCTGACGCTGGGCGGCACGAGACAGCGAGCGGTGCTGGCGCTCCTGCTGTTGCACGGCAACGAGGCCCTGGCGAGCGACGTGCTCGTCGACGAGCTCTGGGGCGAGAACCCGCCCCAGACCGCCGGGAAGGTGCTGCAGAACTGCGTTTCGGCCTTCCGCAAGGAGCTGCCGGGCGGCGCCGAGACGCTCCGCACCGTCGGCGGCGGGTATGCGCTCCGGGTCGAGCCGGACGAGCTCGACCGCGACCGGTTCGAACGCGGCTTGGCCGAGGGGCGCGCGGCTCTCGCCGCCGGCGATGCCGCGGAGGCGGCCGAGCAGCTCCGGGGCACGCTGTCGCTCTTCCGAGGCGCGCCGCTGTCGGATTTCACGTACGAGCGCTTCGCGCAGGAGGAGATTGCGCGGCTCGACGAGCTCTACGTCTCAGCGCTCGAGGACCGGATCGAGGCCGATCTCGCCCTCGGCCGCCAGGCCGAGCTCGTCCCGGAGCTGGAGTCGCTCGTTGCCCGGCACCCGGTTCGCGAACGCCTGCGCGGCCAGCTGATGCTCGCGCTCTACCGCTCGGGGCGGCAGGCCGAAGCCCTGTCGGCGTATCGCGATGCCCGCCGCACGCTCCTCGGCGAGCTCGGGATCGAGCCTGGCCGCGCCCTGCAGGAGCTCGAGCGGGCGATCCTCGCGCAGGAGGCGGCGCTCGACGCGTCCCCGGCGCAGCCCGTCCCGAAGGTGGTGCCGGGCCGCCGAGCGGCCTCGCCGGTCGTGGGCCGCGACGACGAGCTGACGCTGCTCGAGGCCGGGCTCGCGGACGCGCTCGCAGGCCGCGGCCGTCTGTTCGTCGTCGCCGGTGCGGCCGGGAGCGGTAAGACCCGCCTGGGCGACGAGGTCGCCAGCCGCGCCAAGGCCGGGGGCGCGCGCATCCTCTGGGGACGCGGCTGGCACGGCGGCGGCGCGCCGCCGTTCTGGCCGTGGATCCAAGCCCTCCGCGACGCGGGCCGCACGTTCCCCGAGCCGGCGAGCGACGACGACGGAGCTCGGTTCCGCGCGTTCGAGGCGGTCACCGAGATGCTCCGTGAGGAGGCGGCCCGGCAACCGCTGCTGCTCGTCTTCGACGACCTCCAGGCCGCCGACCCGGGCTCGGTGCTCCTGATCGAGTTCCTCGCCTCGGAGCTACCGGAGATGGCCGTGCTGGTGCTCGCCCTGGGCCGCGAGGAGACGCCGAGGCTCGACGAGCTCGGGCGGCTCGCGACGCGAACCCTTCACCTCGGTTCGTGAACGTACGCGGTCAGCAGGAGGTCCTCGCCGATTCGCTCCGCGGTCGGGCGGCTGAGCGTCAGCGGCTCGTCGAGCTCCGGCGCAAAGACGAGCCCTTCACCCGCGATCCGCGGCGACACGAACAGCAACAGCTTGTCGACCAGGCCGGCGCGCAGGAAGGCGCCCGCAATCGTCGGCCCGCCTTCGAGCAGCAGCGACTGCACGCCTTCGACTGCGAGCGCGCGTAGCTCTTCGGTCGGCGGCCCCGAGCGCAGCTCGAGCTCGGTGGGGCCGCGGCCGAACGCGAGGCGTCGCGGCTGGCGCGTCGCGCCGACGTCGCGCGCGGACAGCTGGGGCGAGTCCGCGCGCACCGTGCCCATCCCCACGGCGACGGCGTCGACCTGCGCGCGCAGCTCGTGCACGCGGCGGCGCGACCCGACACCTGAGATCCAGCGCAAACCGGGAACGGCGACACGTCCGTCGAGCGTCTGCGCGAGCTTGAGAATCACGAACGGGCGGCGTTCCGACACCCATGTGCGCCACGCTTCGTTCTGGACGCGCGCGGCAAAAGAGTCGGCATCCTCCACCTCGACGCCCGCCGCCTGCAGGACGTCGAAGCCGCCCGCGGCTTCCGGGTTCGGATCGCGCGAGCCGGCGACGACCTTCGCGACGCCTGCCGCGATCAGCGCTTCCGTGCACGGCGGCGTGCTGCCGTGGTGTGCGCACGGCTCCATGGTCACGTAGAGCGTCGCGCCCCGAGCCCGTTCGCCCGCCTCCGCGAGCGCGACGATCTCGGCATGCGGGCCGCCCTTGCGTTCGTGCCAACCTTCCCCCACGACCTCGCCGTCGCGCACGACCACGGCGCCGACGACCGGGTTCGGTTTCGTCGTGCCGCGCCCTCGCTCGGCGAGCTCGAGCGCGCGTTCCAACATCACGACAACTCTTGTACCAACCGGCGGTAGGCGCGCGGCAGATCCTCGCGCCCGAAGATCGACGAGCCCGCGACGAGCAGCGTCGCGCCTGCTTCGTGCACCGCGCGCGCGTTCTCCGGGCCGATGCCGCCGTCGACCTGCACGTGCATGTCTCGCGGAACGAGCGAGCGCACCGTGCGGATGCGGTCGAACGCCTCAGGCATGAACTCCTGGCCGGAGTAGCCCGGCTCGATGCTCATGCAGAGGACGATGTCGACGTGCGACGCGATCGCGGCGTGCGCCGCATAGGCCGCGCTGGTCTCCGGCTTGAACGCGAGGCCCACCTGCAGCTCGAGCGCCCGGGCGGCGTGCACCACGGCGGGCAGGTCGTCGCAGGCCTCGTAGTGCACGGTGACGCTGTCGCCGCCGGCTTGTGCGATCGCCTCGAAGTGTTTTTCCGGCCGTTCGGTCATCAGGTGGCAGTCGACGAACGCGCCGGCGTCGTGGATCGCCTGCGAGATCGACTGGAGGACGATCGGGCCGATCGTGATCGGCTCGACGAAGTGTCCGTCGCCGACGTCGAAATGGAAGATGCGCACGCCGGCGCGGAGCAGCACGTCGATCTGGTCGCCGAGGTGCGCGAAGTCGGCCGCGTAGAGCGACGGTTCGACCTCCACGGTGCGGATCCACGCGCTCCAGCCCACGACCGCGACTCTACGTTGCGAGCCGGGCGATGAAGAACCCCGACGTGTGGTGCACGTGCGGCAACGTCAGCAGGAACTCCGGCCGCTGTGGATGCCGGAACTGCGGCCACTCGTCGCCGAGCGGCTCCGCCTTCAGCCCGGACGCGTCGACGACGGCTTCGTTCTCCTCCGAGCTGATCGTGCACACCGAGTAGACGATCGTTCCGCCCGGCTTGACGCGCTCGGCGGCGACGCGAAGCAGCTCGCGCTGAAGCTCCGGCAGCGGCCGCGCGCGCCAGCGCAGGTCCGGGCGGCCCGCGAGCACGCCGAGCCCCGAGCACGGCGCGTCGACGAGCACGCGGTCGAAGCCGGTCAGCTCGGGCGGCAGCTGCGTCGCGTCGGCGTTGACGACGGTGACGTTGTCGGCGCCGAGCCGGCGGCAGTTCTCCTCGAGCTCGCGCGCCCGGCCGGGATGGAGCTCGACGGCGACCACCTCCCCGTCGAACTGCGTCGCCTTGCCGCCGGGCGCGGCGCAGAGGTCGAGCGTGCGCTCGCCTGCGCGCGCGCCGACGACGACGCCCGCGAGCTGCGAGCCCCGGCTCTGGGGCCACACGAGCCCTGCGTCGAGCGCCCCTTCGTCGACGCGCTCGACGTGCAGCGCGTCGGGCAGGTCGGGATCTGGACGGCCTGTGACGGTTCCGGCCTTGCGCCGGTTGACGCGGACGACGCGCTCGGGCGGCTCGTTCTGCGCGCGCATCAGTGCGAGCGCATCGTCCCGGCCCAGCTCGTCCCACCAGAGCTCGGCCACCCAGTCGGGATAGGAATGCTTCAGTGCCGCGTCCGTCGGGGTGTCCTCGGCGAGCGACGTGAGCAGGGGCTCGATGCCCGCCGAGAGGCGGCGCATGACGGCGTTCGTGAATGCGACCGCGCGCTCGAGCCTGGCGCTGCGGACGAGCTCCACCGTCTCGTTGACGGCCGCGTGCGTCGCGACGTCCGTGTAGCCGAGCTGGTAGGCGCCGAGGCGCAGCGCGGCGCGCACCGGTGGATCGAGCTTGCGCACGGGACGCTTGCCGAGTGTCGTGATCGCGTGGTCGAGCGTGCGCACGCGCTGGACGGTTCCGTAGGCGAGCCGCTGCGCGAGTGCGCGGTCGCGGGTATCGAGCCCCGTTGCGGCGGTGGGCAGGACGCGGTCGGCGTACGCGTCGTCTTCGAAGACGCGGAGCACGACCTGGTACGCCGCTTGCCGCGCGGTCATCGCAGGCCGCGCAGGAACTCGTCGTAGGTCATCCGCCGCTTCCCGTCGGGCTGCACCTCGAGCGGCTCGAGCCTGCCGCCGGCGACGCGTGCCTTCCAGATCCCGACGGGACGGCCATGCAATTCCGCGCGGGCGCCGATGTGCGGGGAGAGCGCACGGATGCGGTTGAAGAGCTCCTCGGGCGGCTCCTCCCAGTCGAGCTCGCGGTCCGCGGGCGTGATCTTCTCGGCGTACGTCGCGCCGACCTCGTCCTGCGGCGTGAAGTGCAGGTCGGGGAGAACCTCGTCGAGCAGCTCCGCGGCAAGGATGGCGGCTCTCTCGTAGACGGCGCCGGCGTCGTCCTGGTCGCCGATCGGGAACGCGCGCTGGGCAGCGATCGGGCCCGCGTCGAGCTCCTTCACGGTGCGGTGGATCGTGACCCCGGTTTCCGTGTCGCCGGCCATGATCGCGCGCTCCACCGGCGCCGCACCGCGCCAGCGCGGCAGCAACGACGGATGCACGTTGAGCCAGAGCCGCTCGTCGAGCACGGCCTCCGGAATCAGGAGGCCGTACGCGACCACGACGACCGTGTCCGCGCCGAGGTCGAGGCCCGGTTCGGGCCGTCGTGGCTGCAGCACGGGGATCCCGAGCCGCTCCGCCGTCTCCTTCGCCGGCGGGGCGGCGGTCTTGCGCCCGCGCCCGCGCGGGGCGTCGGGCCGGGTCAGCAGCGCGGTGATCTCGTGCCGCGCGGCGAGCCGCTCGAGGACGTCCGCTCCGAACGGCGCCGTCGCGGCGACGGCCAGATTCATTAGCGAAGGACGAGTCGGGGCCGCAGCGCCGCCATCGCTTCGCGCCGCGCTTCGGGCGTGGTGCGGTCGATCATCAGCTTCCCCTCGAGGTGGTCGAACTCGTGCTGCGCGATGCGCGCCGCCATCCCCTCCAGGTCGAGGGCGACCTCCTCGCCGTTCTCGTCGCGGCCCTCGAGCCGGATCGAGGTCGGCCGTTCGACCGGCACGGTCACGCCCTGGATCGAGAGGCAGCCCTCGTCGTCGACGTCCGTGTCCTTGCCGCGGTGCGGGATCTCGGGGTTGACGAGCACGAGCACGGTGTCGTCCTCCGGCGAGAACACGAACACGCGCCGGAGCACGCCGACCTGCGTCGCGGCAAGGCCGACGCCGTTCGCCTCCTTCATCAGGTCGCTCATCCGCGCGACGAGGCGGCGCAGGTCGTCGTCGAATTCCTCGACCGGCTTGGGGGCCATGCGCAGCACCGGGTCCGGGTACTGGCGGATCTGCGCCAGCGCAAGCTGGCGCCGCGCTTCGCGCTCGGGATCGAGCTCTCCGGTGCGGACCTGGCCTTCGACGTCCTCTGACATGCAGCGGGCACACTAGCGTCGTGGAACGGCGTGAGCGCGAGGCGATCATGCGGCAGGGCGTGGCGCGCCCGGAGACACCGCGCGACCGGCGCGAGCGGGAAGCGCTCGAGGAGGATCTACGCGAGAATCCGCTCGCGGGCGAGCCGCTGCGGCAGCGCCTGCGCAACTTCCGTCCGGACGCGGGCGTGCAGCTCGCCGCACTCGGCGGCCCGCTTGCGTGGATGCGGCGGTTGCGCGCGATCGAGATCGAGGTCGGTCTGCACGAGCAGCAACTGGCGGAGGCGTTCGGCGCGCTGCGCGAGGAGTGCGGCCCCGACGGCGACCGTTTCGCGCGCGAGTGGCGGGCGTTCGCGGGGCGCTGGGACTTCAGCGAGGTCAACGAGCTGATCGCGCGCCACAACCGTCATTACCCAGCGGAGTCGCGGCTGCCGATGAATCCGCGCACCGGTGACTTCGTCCTGATCAACGGGCGGCCGTACACACGCCAGCCGCTGGACACGGACTGGATCCTGGCTCGTTTCCCTCCCGACGGGCAGACTTAGCGCGATGGAATCGCTCACCGGCCAGTTCCTGATCGCCTCCCCGTCGATCCTCGACCCGAACTTCCGGCGCACGGTCGTCTTCGTCACGGCGCACACCGACGAGGGTGCCGTCGGCCTGATCCTGAACCGTCGTTCCGACGCGACCGTGCGTGACGCGGTGCCGCAGCTCGCACCGGTCACAGACCTCGACGACGCGGTGTTCGTCGGAGGGCCGGTCAACCCGGACGGCGTCGCGGTGCTGGCGGAGTTCCACGATCCGGACGAGGCCGGCGTGGTCGTGATCGAGGACATCGGGTTCGTCGCGCTCGACGATGCGCTCGAGGAGGGCGCACCCGATCTGGAGCGCACGCGCGTGTTCGCCGGCGTCGCGGGCTGGGGGCCGGAACAGCTCGAGGACGAACTCGAGCGCGACGACTGGATCGTCGAGTCCGCCGACCTCGACGACATCTTCACGGAGGATCCCGACGCACTGTGGAGCGCAATCCTGCGCCGCAAGGGCGGCCAGTACGAACTGGTCGCCCGCATGCCGCTCGACCCCTCCCTGAACTGACGAACAACAGGGACGTCTGGGGTCTGACCCCTGCGGGGTCAGACCCCAGCAGTTCGCGATACCCCCGGGGTCTGACGACTTTGTGGCTCAGAGCCACTGACTGCATCCGGAGGGTCAGACCCCAGCAGTTCGCGATGCCCCGGGGTCTGACCACCTTGTGGCTCAGAGCCACTAACTGTCCCGAGGGGTCAGACCCCAGCGGTTCGGTCTTAGAAGCCCTGCGGGTCGACGTCGACGACGACGCTCAGGCCGGCGCGGCGCATCGCCGGGGCGGCGGCGCTGAGGAGGCGGCCCGCCTGCGCCGCGATCCGCCGCGGC
>WNGD01007706.1_pt1 | contig 26974 bp, 26 predicted proteins | sample 5400671 | NCBI WGS metagenome assembly WNGD01 (sample SAMN13153369, study PRJNA577476) | soil metagenome | isolation source: 40 cm soil or saprolite under grassland replicate 2 | place: USA:California | collected 2016-06-15
TAGCGCTGCCAATCCTGCGGCTTCGCTGTCTTCCGCTGGGGCTCGAGCAGCCGAAAGGTGAGCAGGCGGTGGTCGGCCTTCCTCAGCGGATCCCGGAGCGGGCCGCTGCGGACGAGCGCACGTGTGACGCGATCCTGAACGCGCTGGTGCTGGACGGGACGGTCGACCTTGACGGTGAGCTTCTCGGCCATCGGTACCTCCACGGTTGGCGCCCGAGGCCGCACGTCGAGCGGGACGACACGAGTTCCCCGTGGTCCGGATCGTACGACCCGGTTCGAGGCAGGGTCAACATGGGCCTAGAGGCCCGGCAGCCACTCCGTCCGGTACGGCTTGCCCGCGTTGACGACGAACCAGCCCTCCTCCTTCGGGACGAGACCGTGTTCCGCCTCTTCCAGCGGCGCTTCCGGAACCACCGGTCCGTAGACTGACAGAGATGGAGACGTCGCTTCCCGTGGCCGAGCGGCCTCGGCGCCCGGAGTGGATGAAGGTCCGTGCTCCGAGCGCCGACTCGCGCTACTTCGACGTCAAGAAGCTGATCCACGGCCAGGGGCTGCACACGATCTGCGAGGAGGCGCGCTGCCCGAACATCGCCGAGTGCTGGGGGCGCGGCACGGCGACCTTCCAGATCCTCGGCGACACGTGCACGCGCGCGTGCCGCTACTGCTACGTCCACTCCGGCCGGCCGGACCAGCCGCCCGATCCGCTCGAGCCGCTCCGCCTCGCGCACGCCGCGGCGAAGATGGAGCTGAGGCACGTCGTCGTCACCTCCGTCGACCGCGACGACGTCCCCGACCGCGGCGCGGGCCACTACGCGGCCACGATTCGGGCGATCAAGGCGAAGCTGCCCGAGGCGTCCGTGGAAGTGCTGACTCCGGATTTCCTGGGCGTCGAGGAGGACGCGTTGCGCATCGTGCTCGCCGCGCGGCCGGAGGTTTTCAACCACAACATCGAGACCGTCCGCCGCCTGCACCGGCAGATGCGCGGAGCGAAGGCCTTCTACGACAAGGCGCTCTGGCTGCTGCGCCGGGCGAAGGAGCTCGCGGACTACCCGGTCATGACGAAGTCGGGGATCATCGTCGGGCTCGGCGAGACGAACGGCGAGGTGGTCGAGACCATGCGCGACTTGCGCGAGCACGGCGTCGACGTCGTCACGATCGGCCAGTATCTCCAGCCCTCTCCGAAGCACGCGCGGATCGACCGCTGGGTGCATCCGGACGAGTTCCGCTGGTTCCGCGAGGAGGGGGAGGCCCTCGGCTTCGGCTCGGTCTTCGCCGGACCCCTCGTTCGCTCGTCCTATCGAGCCGACGAGCAGCGGCACGCTGCCGTCGAAGGCCGCGGCGCGGTCGCCTACTAAGTAAGTCGGGCGGGCACCACGGGTGCCGCCAGTCCGGGTGGACTGAATAAGCCGCCGTGCCCGACCCCGCGATCCCGGTTGACCGTCCCGACCTCGGTCCAGGTCAGGCCGCCGTCGAGCGACTGCGAGAGCTGGATGTCGTACTCCTGGTTGCGGTAGTCCTGCCAGACCGCGTACAGGTGTCTGTTCTGCGTGTTCGTGACGATCCGCGGGTAGTCGTTCGTACGGATGAACGGCCCCGGTACGCATTCCTCCGGGCCGCGGCCGAAGTCGCAGTGCGGCTCGCCGACGATGACGTCGTTCCCGACCTTGCTCGGCGACGCGCAGTTCAGATGCGCCCGTCCCTGCCGGCGAGCCGCCGGTCGGGTGGCAGTGCACGCCGAGCTGCTGGGCGTTCGGGTTGCCGGGGTTCGTGTTGCCGTTGTTGAAGGTGACCTTGAGGTCGCCGTTCGGCAACACGGCCGGATCCGAGCCCTGGTCGAAGTTGCAGGCGTGGGCCGGCTGCGTCGGGCCGAGGGCGGCGGCTCGTTCCGCGCCAGCTTCGGCGAGCTGAAGCTCGGTCGCTGCAGCGGCTTCCGGATCACGGCCGTCGGCTCGCGCGGCGACCGCGCCGTGCTCAAGCTGCCGCAGCCGGCCTGCATGCCGGCGCGCTCAGGTTCCTAGCGAATCCCGGTGTCGATCGAGAAGTCAACCCGCGCGGCGCTGCCGCGGGGGACGTGCACGCTGCGCGGCTCGAGGCCGCGGCCGATCTTCGGCGTTGACGGGAGCCGAACGGAGTACAGGCCCGCGGCGAGCCTGATCCGGTAGGCGCCGCCGCCGCCGCTCCGCACCCGCGCGACGTCGCGGCCGTTCCGCCGGAAGATCAGGAGGACGCCCGGCGCGGGCGCGTCGCACGGCTTGTCGATCGCGCAGACCGGCATGATCGGGCCGCGCGTGACCGTGCCGTAGAGTCCGCCCGAGGCGGCGAGGGCTGCGAGCAGCAGCCGCATGCCTCCCAGCGTAGACCACCCGGAGCCAAGTGACAGTCTGTTGCGAGCGAAGTGACAGTCTGTTGCGAGCCAAGTAACGGTCTGTTACTTGGACTGCCGGCTAACCGTGGGGCTTGGCCATCGCGCGGTAGTCGAGGGCCTCGTCGAGCACCGAGTCCTCGACGCCCTTTTCCCGCGCGACCTCGCGGAGCGAGCGGCCCGAGGCGGCCGCCTCCTTGACGATCTCCGTCGCCCGGTCGTAGCCGATGTACGGGTTGAGCGCCGTCGCAGCCGACAGGGTCAGCTCGGCGTAGCGCTCGCAATTCTCGCGGTTCGCCTCGATCCCGGCCACGCACTTCCCCGCGAAGAGCCGGGAGGCACTGGCCAGCAGCTTGACCGAGTCGAGGATGTTGCGCGCGAGCAGCGGCACGAAGACGTTCAGCTCGAAGTGCCCCTGTATCCCGCCGACCGTGATCGCGGCGTCGTTTCCGATCACCTGGGCGGCGACCTGGGTCACGACCTCCGGAATGACCGGGTTGACCTTGCCCGGCATGATCGAGCTGCCCTTCTGGAGCTCGGGCAGAACGATCTCGGCCAGACCGGCACGCGGCCCGGAGCCGAGGTAGCGGATGTCGTTCGCAATCTTCGTCAGCGACACGGCGACGGTCTTGAGCGCGCCCGAGGCCTCGACGATCGCGTCGCGCGCGGCCTGCGCCTCGAACGGGTCGGCGGGCGCCGAGATGGGCAGGCCGGTGTCGGCCGCGAGCTTGTCCCGGACGCGGGCGGCGAACTCCGGATGGGTGTTCAGGCCGGTGCCTGTCGCGGTGCCGCCGAGGGGGATCTGGCCGAGCCGGGGGAGGGCGGCGCGGAGACGCTCGATCCCCTGGCGCATCTGCGCCGCGTAGCCCGCGAACTCCTGGCCGAGCGTGACCGGGACGGCGTCCATCCAGTGCGTGCGGCCCGACTTGACGACGTCGCCGAACTCCTTCGCCTTCGCCTCGAGGGAGGCTGCGAGCGTGTCCAGTGCGGGCAGGAGGTCGTTCGTGATCTCGTCGAGCGCGGCGAGGTGGACGGCGGAGGGGAAGACGTCATTGGACGACTGGCCCATGTTGACGTCGTCGTTCGCGTGTACGTCCTCGCCGGCCAGGGCGGCCATCACCTCGTTGGCGTTCATGTTCGACGACGTGCCGGAGCCGGTCTGGAAGACGTCGATCGGGAACTGGTCGTCGAGCTCGCCCGCGGCGATGCGGTCGCCTGCAGCGGCGATCCGCTCCGCCTTGTCGGCGTCCAGCAGGCCCAGCTCGGCGTTCGCGCGCGCCGCGGCCGCCTTGATCCTCCCGAGCCAGCGCGCGACGGGCGCGGGAATCGGCTCGCCGGAGACCGGGAAGTTGTCGACCGCCTTGCGCGTCTCGCCGCCCCAGAGCTCCTGCCGGGTCTCGGTGCTCACGGCGCCGAGTGTAACGATGGCCCTCGTGCGGGCGCGGGAGCTGGGGATCCGGATCGGCTCGGCGGAGGCCGGGCCGCTGGACGCGATCACCGACGTCCGGGGCATCCGCGTCGGCCACTGCACGCTCGTGGAAGGCGACGACGTCCGCACCGGCGTGACGGTGATCGTGCCCGGCGAGCTGCCGCTCTTCGCCGGCGCGCACCGGCTGAACGGGAACGGCGAGCTGACGGGGCTCGAGTGGGTGCGCGAGTCCGGGCTCCTGACGACGGCGATCGGGCTCACGAACACGTTCAGCGTCGGAGTCGTGCGCGACGCGCTCGCGGCGGCGACCCCAGGCGAGTGGACGCTGCCCGTCGTGGGCGAGACCTACGACGGCTTCCTCAACGACGCGCGCGGGCAGCACGTGCGTGCCGAACACGTGGAGCGGGCGCTCGCCGACGCGGCCGGGGGGCCGGTCGCGGAGGGCAACGTCGGCGGCGGGACCGGGATGATCTGTCACGGCTTCAAGGGCGGGATCGGGACGGCCTCACGCGTGGTCGACGACGGCTGGACGGTCGGCGTGCTCGTGCAGGCGAACCACGGCCGGCGCGCGCGTTTCCGCGTCGACGGCGTGCCGGTCGGCGAGCGGATCGGCGACCGCATCCCGCTTCCGGCTGGACCGGAAGGCGCCGGTTCGATCATCGGGATCGTCGCCGCCGACGCGCCGCTCCTCCCCGGGCAGTGCGAGCGGCTCGCGCAGCGCGTCGGCCTCGGCGTCGCCCGCGTCGGCGGCGTCGGCGAGCACGGCAGCGGCGACCTCTTTCTCGCGTTCGCGACCGGCAACCGCGGCCTCGCTGCACTGGAAGAGGACCGTCCGGAGACGGTCGCGCTCGAGGCGTTCCCGAATGCGCGGATGACGCCGCTCTTCGACGCGGTCGTCGAGGCGACCGAGGAGGCGATCCTGAACGCGCTGCTTGCTGCCGAGACGATGACTGGCCGCGACGGCCGGACCGTCCACGGGCTCGATCCGGAGCTCCTAGTAGCAGTCTGTCACTAGGAGCGCGGGTCTGTATTTGCGCGTGTCGACCGGTCATTGCAGACGGACGTGCAGCAGAGCCGCGCGACCTGAGGGCGGCGCCGGCAAGCGGCGCCTAGAGCGGTCGGTCTCGCGTCGAGCGGGTCGACCGGTCATTTCGGACGGACGCGCAGCAGAGCCGCACGTCCTGAGGGCGGCGCCGGCAAGCGGCGCCTAGGCGACGGCGTGGAGGCGGCGGCGCTCGACGGGCCGCTCCCGCAGCGCGCGGCGCTCGGCCTCGGTCAGCTCCCGCGATGCCGCCCAGCCCACGTAGCCGCAGCGAGGACACTCGCCGGCCTCCCGGCCCTCGGTCGTCCGTTCGGCCCCGCAGCAGAGGCATTCGACGGTGAGCGGCTCCATCCTCGAGGAATCGGCGAGGGAGCCGCCGGGGCGGCTCCCTCGTGCGAGTGACCGTTACTGGTTGACGATCCCGAGCTCGGTGTCGGTGTTGCCGAAGCCGAGAGCGCAGACCCGATCCGGGTTCGGCGCCACCGCCGTCTTCGAGCCCGCGTACACCGCGCTGCGGTACGCGTCGACCGCGGCGCAAGTGGCGGCCGCGCGCGCGTCCGTCCAGACGGCGTACGAGGTCGCCGGCCCGGCGGCGATGTCGATGTAGTCGCCGATGAACTGCTCCATCAGGTTGTTGTACGACGACGCGTCCGGGTTCGAGGAGGCCGTGCTGAGCCGCACGACCGGACCGAAGGCCGACGCCCCCGGCGCGAGCTGCGTGTAGTAGGCGTCGTAGACCTGCTGCCCGGTCTGCCACGGGTCGCCCGCCGGCGGTGCCGTCAGCGCGTCGAAGGCGACGCTGGCGAGCCCCTTCGGCGAGACGTCGATCGCCGGGAAGAACGCGTTGCGGCCGAACACCGACGCGACATTCAGCGTCTGCCAGGTGAAGCCGTCGCTCGAGACCGCGCCCTTGACGGTGCCGACACCGCCCGAGAAGTCGCACCACACAACGTAGACCTTCGTCGAGGTCGGATCGCTCGCCGGGTGCGGGTAGCAGTCGACCCGCGCGCTCATCCCCGGCACGCGGTTGAAGAGGTCGACGACGTCGAACGGCGTCCCGAGCAGCGGATAGTCCGTGACCCCGGAGATCGTGACCGGCGCCGAGAACGTCGCGCCGCCGTCCTTCGAGACGACGACGACCTGCGTGCTCGGATACTTGCCCTTCGAATCGGCGTGCGCCGTCCAGAAGGCCTCGACGGTGCCGTCGGAGGCGACGGCCAGCTGGCCGGTCTCGGTCTGGCCCTGAACGAGGTTGAACGCGGCGCCGCTGACCTGGACTGCCTTCGACCACGTGCGGCCCTCGTCGTCGGAGTGCGCGAGGTAGAGCTTGACGCGGCCGTTCCCCGAGCACGTGTTGCAGTAGTCGGCCCAGAAGACGTGGATACGACCGAACCACGGGCTCGACGGGCTCTTGTCGGCGGCGATCCACTCGTGGTCGTCGAAGTCGGACTTATTGTCGGTCGAGGTCGCCGCGACTGGATTCGCCCACCTGGCGCCGTCGTCGTAGCTCCGCGAGACGGTGACCTGCTCGCCGCCGAACTCCGGGAACGGATCGGCGAGGCTCGCGTAGTAGACGACCGTGCCGCAGCTGTAGGCCACGCGTCCGTTCCTGCACCGACGTGGGCCGACATCGAGGCTCGGGTCGCCGCCGGAGTTGCGCCCGATCGTGTCGAAGCCGGGCAGGTAGCCGCCCGTCCACGTCTGGCCGTTGTCGGTGGAGCGGTAGAAGGCCGAGATCGGGGAGCCCAGCGGCTCGAACGGGCACGGGCTCGTCAAGGGCGCGGTCGCCCCGCGGCACAGGTTCAGCGAGAGCTCGTCGTTCGCGCCGGCGACGAGCACGCCCGTCTGCGGGTCGCGCACGATCGACGGCTCGTTCTGCTTGTTCTGCGGGAACGCGAGCCCGTGGTCGAGATCCACGTTCACGTTCGCGGTCACGGTCGGCGCGGCGAGCGCCGCCGGCGCCAGCACGAGCAGCGCACCGGCCATTGCAGCCAGCAATCTCCTCATCCTTCCTCCCTCATGTCGCCCCGGAACGGCCGATCGTACTCCAGCAGCGGGAGGGCGGGTCCGGAACCCGCCCTCCCGCCTGATCCCCTACTTGAGGCTCGCGGCGAACGCGTCGACAAGCCCGTTGCCGTAGAAGCTCGTCTGGCCGTTCCCTTTCGAGCCGCCGCCCGTGCACCGCCGGTCGGTGAGCGCGAACGCCTCCGAATCCGCGGCCGTCGGACAGACCATCGGCTGCGCCGTGTTCTGGATCATCGCCTCGACCGCCATCGGCGAGAGGTTCGGATGGTGCGCGCGAATCAGCGCGGCCACCCCGGTCGCGTGGGGCGCCGCCATCGACGTCCCCTGGATCCAGCCGTAGAGCGCACAGACCGGCGCACCGCCGACCGTCTCGCAGTCCTCGACCTCGCGCTTCGCGTTCGGGTTGACGACCGGAGCGGTCGTCGACCACGCCGCGAGCACGCGGCCGTACGGGTTCGGCGCCTGCGCCGCGTCCGGCGGATAGTCCGGGCTGATGACGTCTTGGCTCGGCGGATGGTCGAGATCCTGCGCCTCGTTGCCGGCCGCCGCCACGAGCACCACGCCACGCGAATTCGCGTACTGCGCGGCCCGCGAGATCGCCTGGATGATCGCCTGCTGTTGCTGCTGCCCGTGGCAGTTGTAGAGGAACGGATCCGCGAAGAAGCTCATGTTCACGGCGTCGAGGTGATGGTTGCCCGCGTAGACGAGCGAGTTCACCACCGAATCCGTGAAGAAGTACCCCCCGTCGGCGGTGCCCGCGTGCAGCGCGACCAGCGTCGCCCGCGGCGCAACGCCGGCGATGCCGATGCCGTTGATCGGCGCGGTCATCGTCGACGCCGTGTGCGTGCCGTGCCCGTTGTAGTCTTGCACGGCCGTCTTCGTCGGACAGTTGACCTGGTCGGCCTCCCATTCCTGCGGAAACGAAGTCGGGGTGCCCGGTGCGATGAACGAGCAGGACAGAGCGAGGTCGAGGTTCGGCGCGATGTCCGGGTGCGCGACGTCCGCCCCCGTGTCGATGTCGCCGATCAGCGTGCCCTCGCCCTGGTCGACCGCGTACGAGCCCGTGGTCGTGGCGTTGATCAGCCGCATGTCCCACTGGCAGATCGAGAGCGGCTCCGGACCCGGCGTCGGGTTCGAATACTGGACGCCGCAGCCGGTCTCCGTCTCCGATCCCGGCACCGGCGGCGGCTCTCGGTCCGACGCGGCCGCCGGCTGCCGCATCACGACGCTCCGCGGCAGCAGCTTCAGCTCCGGCTGGTTCCACGCCGCGTCGAGCGCCACGCCCTCGGCGCGTCCTGTCGCGCGGAGCTTCTTGCCGAATCCCTCGGGCGCCGCGACCGTCGCGATCCCGACGTAGTTGTTGACGTGGAGTACCTTTCCGCCCGCCGCCCGCACCGCGGCGAGGCCCGACGGCGTCTTCCCGACCTTCAGGACGACGATGAAGCGGTGCGCGCCTGCGCTCGAGGCGAGCACGAGGCCCCCCAAGCAGAGCGCCAGAACGGCGACCGTACTCCTGCGCACGAATCTGCGCATGCAATCCCCTCCCCTTTACTGACGGCCAGGTGCCAGGTAGCGAAGACTCTATAAGGGTTCCGATGCCCCGCGGTCAACCCGCGAGGCATCGGAACAAGGCGCCGACCTAGTGGCCGAGCGCGGAGAGGAAGGTCGAGCCGTTCGGCGTCCCGCGACCGGTGACGTCGTCGTAGCCCGGGGTGGTGTGGAGCGTGAACGTGACGTTCATGCGGCGGATCGAGTACAGGACGCCGTTGCTCGCGTCCTGGCTGTTGACGTAGTCGGCGCGGACGACCGCGACGGTCGAGGCGGGATCGACGACGTCATGGAACGCGCCGGCCGATGCCGCGTAGATCGCCGGGTTCGCGAACCCGATGCTCGATCCCTTCCGCTGCTGTGCCAGCGCCATGATCCCGGCCATCAGCGGCGACGAGAGGCTCGTGCCGCCGAGGCGGAACTCGTCGTACTGCACGCCGGTCGAGAACGTCTGCGTCTGGCCGACCAGCATGCCCGTGTTCGGGTCGCCGACCGCCCCGATGTCCGGCACGACGCGGCCGGCCGGGCCCCAGCGGGTCGCGAGCGCGTTCGGCACGACGCCCTGCTGGTACGACGGCTCCGCGAAGAGCCTGCTCGTGCCGCCGCCGGAGCCGTAGAGGTAGACCTCCCGCGAGCACCACGCGTTCCCGGTTGCAGCGAGGAAGCCGGTGCAGTTGAGCCGGTTGCGATTCGTGCCCCAGCCGGTCTCGAACAGGTAGTTGTTCGAGGCGCCGACAGCGAGGCTCGTGCCTCCGACCGCCGTCACCCAGGGGCTCGACGCCGGCCAGTCGACCGTCGCGGTCGAGGGACTGCCGCCGAACGTCTCGTCACCGCTGTCGCCGGAGGAGAAGTAGACGCCGATGCCCTCGATCGCCGCCTGGATGAACGTGTCGTTGTACGGCTTGATGTAGCCCGGCGGCAGGAACTCGGTCGAGAAGCCGTACGAGTTCGTGACGATCTGGGCCAGGCCGCGGTCGACGACGTGATTCAGTGCCGAGTCGAGGTCCTGGTAGTTGTTCGGCGCCCCGACGTAGACGATCTTCGCGCCGGGAGCCATGGAGTGGACGGCCTCGACGTCGAGCGTCTCCTCGCCGTACCAGCCCTGCGGATCCTGGGCCGGATTCTGGGGCCTGTTGTACGTGCCCGGCGCGACGACCTGCGTGAACTGGCTGCCCGAGAGCTGCGGAAGCCCGTGCCGGGACGAGTAGGTGTTGACGTCCTGGACGATCGTCGGCGAGGCGTACGCGTCGATGATCGCGACCGTCTGGCCGCTGCCGTCGTTGCCGGACGCGATTGCCCCGGCGACGCCGTAAGCGCCCTGGAGCTGCGAGGGCGTATAGCCGCACGGCGCGTACGGCCGGATTGCGCCCGCGTACGCAGGCAGCGTGGTCGCCAGCTTCTCGGCCCAGTAGGCCGAGCAGGGCGGCGCGTTGCGGAAGCCGCCCGACGGCGGCGCATCCGGGCCGACCGAGTTCGGGTGGATGAGCGCCTGGGTCTGGTCGAGCCCGATGACGGCGGTTACGGTGCCCGCGAGCGCCGACGGGACGGTCAGCTCCGTCGCCGGTGCGCGGAGCGTGAGGCCGTCGACCGAGTACTGGTTCAGCTGCGCGCCGAACGCAACCTCGGCCTGGGCGACCGTGCCCTCGGCGGAGACGTAGTGGTTGTTCGTCGGGGTGTACACGAGCGTGAAGCCCTGGCTCTGCAGCCACGACTTCACCTGGCCGACCGAAGCCTGCGTCGGCGCGAACTGCTGCCGGAACTGGCCCGGCGACAGGTAGTTGCCGTAGCTCGAGCTGGCAGGATCCGAGACCGACTGCGCGAGCGCCTCGGCCTGCGACTGGTTCCGCCAGCCGAGATAGACGCGGAAGCCGACCGCATCGCTCGTGGCGGCGGCGGCCTTGAGGTTGGCCGACGTCGCCCACGGCGGCACGCTTCCCTTCAGGGCTGCGCGCGGCGAAGGAGCGGCGGAGGCGGATGCGGCGACAGCTGTCGCCGCGACGGCGAGTGCGGCCGCGAGCAACCAAGCGCGCGGACGCGGAGAACGGACCTTCAAGTTGACTCCCCTCTCGTTTGACCCTCGGAGCGACCGCCAGTGTAGGCGGATATTGGATGAACTACAAGGGTCAGTCGGCCGCGCGGATCTCCGTCACGACGCCCTCGGCGGCGCGGAGGAGCTCGTCCCAGGAGCAGAGCTTGACCCGCGGCCGGCCCTGCCCCTCGCCTCGACCTCGCTCGAGCTCGTCGATCGCCGTCCAGCCCGCGTAGACGACGTGCCGCACGCCGCGCGCGTCGAGCAGCGCGTCGACGGCGTCGGCCGTCGCGCCCTCCTTCGGCCGGAGACGGCCCGTCCTCACGTCGTCGAGCAGAAGCTCGACGGTCTCGGCCGCGTCCTTCTTGTTCGTGCCGATCACGCCCGTCGGGCCGCGCTTGATCCACCCTGCACAGTAGACGCCGGGCACCGGCTCCCCGTGGTCGTCGAGGACGCGGCCGCCGTCGTTGCGGATCGTGCCCCGCTCGTCGTGGAACGGGACGTCGGGCACGGGGACGCCGCGGTAGCCGACGCTGCGGAAGACGAGGCCGCACGCGATCGTCTCGCGCTCGTCCGTCGGCGCGGCGCGCAGCGCGCCGCGCTCGTCGGCCTCGAGCCGGTTCCGGACGAGCTCGATCGCCTCGACCCGGTCCTCGCCGTGGATCGCGACGGGCGAGAGGAGGAAGCGGAGCCGCAGCGTCTTCGGCTTCCCGGTCGGCGTGCGGGCGGCGTACTCGCGCAGGAGCCCGACGTTCCGGTGAGCGTTGGTGTCTTCCGCGAGCGAGGCCTCGCTGGCGGGGTCGAGCTCGAGGTCCGCGGGATCGACGACGACGTCGGCGCCGCCGAGCTCGCCCAGCTCCTGCAGCTCGGGTGTGGTGAACGACGCCTGGGCCGGCCCCCGGCGCCCGACCATGACGATCTCACTGATCCCGGTCGCGCCGAGCGCCTCGATCGCGGCGTCGGTCGCGTCCGTGGGGGCGAGCTCGTCGGCCGTGAGCGCGAGCATCCGCGCGACGTCGACCGCGACGTTGCCGTTCCCGATCACGACCGCCCGCTCGGCCGAGAGGTCGAAGGTCAGCTCCTGGAAATCCGGATGGCCGTTGTACCAGGCGACGAACGCGGTGGCGGGCCACGAGCCGGGAAGATCCTCGCCCGGGATGCCGAGCCTGCGGTCGGTCTGGGCGCCGACGGCGTAGACGACTGCGTCGTAGAGCCGGACGAGATCCTCGTGGAGGAGGTCCCGCCCGACCTCGACGTTGCCGAGGAAGCGGAAGCCGGGCCGCTCCGCGATGCGCTCGAAGGCGCGCGAGACCGTCTTCAGCTTCGGATGATCGGGCGCGACGCCGAGCCGGACGAGTCCCCACGGCGTCGGCAGCCGCTCGATCATGTCGACCTCGACCGGCTCGTCCGCCGCGAGCAGCGACCCGGCAGCGTAGAACCCGGCCGGTCCGGATCCGACGACGGCGACGCGGAGAGGCCGGGAACCGTCGTTCAGTGAGCGCAACCGGAGCCGCAGCCGCCGGTTGCATCCGCAGGCGCTTCGCCCTCGGCGACTTGGAACGAGCTGCCGCAGCCGCAGGACGAGACCGCGTTCGGATTCTCGATCTTGAAGCCGGACTCCTGGATCGTCTCCAGGTAGTCGACGGTCGCGCCGCGCAGGTAGGGCGCGCTGAAGGGATCGATCACGACGCGCACGCCCTCGACCTCGTACTCGTGGTCGCCCTCGACTGCGCCGCGGTCGAAGCCGAGGCCGTACTGGAACCCGGAGCAGCCGCCGCCCTCGATCGCGACGCGCAGCACGCTCACGTCGGTCTCGGTTGCCATCAGCTGCTTGATCTTGGTCGCCGCCGCGGGTGTCAGCGAGACGATCGAGTCGGTGCGCTCCTGAATCTCCATGCGTCGCATCCTAGCAACGACAACCGCCGCCGACGCGTTCCGCGCAACCCTCCGAGAAGCCGCGCTTGTAACACCTGAGTCCTACTCGACTCCTGGCTTTCCGCTTCGGCTCGTGCAGCGTCTGGCAGCTTGATAACGTCCGGCGCCAGGGTGGAGGTGTCGCAGTGCCGCAGGGGTGGAAGCGAGTAACAGCCGATGCTGCGTGACTGGCTGCCCTTCCTGATCTACGGACTGTTCGCGCTGATGATCCCGGTGACGATGATCGCGGCCTCGTTCGTGTTCGCACAGCGTCCGGCGAGGCGCACGCGCACGCGCGGGTTGCCGTTCGAGTCGGGCGTCTCGCGCGGTCCGATGCAGCAGCAGCGCTTCACGATCAGCTTCTACCTCACGGCGATGCTCTTCATCGTCTTCGACATCGAAATCGTCTTCCTCTACCCGCTCGCGGTCATCCTCCACAGCCTCGCCTGGTTCGGCTTCCTCGAGTTCCTCTTCTTCGTCGTCATCCTCGTCGTCGCCTACGTCTACATCTGGCGGAAGGGAGCTCTGGAGTGGTGAGCAAGCGGCTCCGCGACTACGGGCTCCAGTCCGAGCGGCTCCTGTGGCCGACGAAGGGGCCGTCGCACTTCGAGGAGGAGCTCGGCGCCGACGAGCTGGAGCAGTATCTCGGGATCACGACGCTGCAGCGGGCGGTGGCCTGGGCGCAGACGAAGTCGATGTGGCCCGACCAGTTCGGGCTCTCGTGCTGCGCGATGGAGATGATCGCGATCGTCGGCTCGCGCTACGACATCGCGCGCTTCGGGATGGAGGCGTTCCGCGCCTCGCCGCGCCAGGCCGACCTGCTGATCGTCTCCGGACGCGTCGCGCACAAGATGGCAGCTCCGCTGCGCCAGATCTACGACCAGATGCTCGAGCCGAAGTGGGTGATCGCGATGGGCGCCTGCGCGAGCTCGGGCGGGATGTTCAACAACTACACCGTGCTCCAGGGCGTGGACAAGATCGTCCCGGTCGACGTCTACGTCCCGTTCTGCCCGCCCCGGCCCGAGGCGCTGATGGAGGGGATCATCAGGCTTCACGAGGCGGTTCAGGCCGGCGTGCCGCCCGCGTACGAGCGCCGGTCGGTCGCCTCGTGAACTGGGAGAGCGTCCCGGGCCATGTCCGGACGAAGGAGCAGCACGGAGAAACGACCGTGGTGGTCGAGACCGCGCGGCTCGTCGAGGCCGCGACCTATGCGCGCGACGAGCTCGGCTTCAACTTCCTCTCCGACATCTCGCCGGCCGACTACCTGAGTTGGGGCGGCAAGGGCGTCTCGGGCTACATCGGCACAGCGACCGGACGCGACCTGAACCTGCCGATGACCCAGGGCCTGCAGGTGCTCCCCGAGCTGAAGGAGAAGCGCTTCTCCGTCAGCTACCACCTGCTCGCGCTGCGCGAGGGAGCCCGGCGCGTCCGGCTCCAGGTGTGGGTCGACGAAGGCGAGGCGGTGCCGAGCGTCGTCTCGGTCTGGCCGACCGCCGACTGGCACGAGCGCGAGGCCTGGGACATGTTCGGGATCCCGTTCGACGGCCACCCGAACCTCGCCCGCATCCTGATGGAGGACGACTGGGATGGCCACCCGCTGCGCAAGGACTACCCGATCGGCGGCGAGCCGGTTCGGTTCTCGGAGGCCGAGTGACCGTCGCGCCGGAGCGCACGCGCACCTGGCCCGTCGTCGGGCCGCCGATCTACGAGGGCTCGCGCATCCCGGAGCGGGTGCCGACGATCCTCGACGTTCCGGAGCACCTCCGGGACACGGACGACGTCCTCCAGATCAACTTCGGCCCGAACCATCCCTCGACCCACGGCGTTCTCCGCCTGATCATCGACCTCGACGGCGAGCAAGTCGTCGGCATCCAGGCCGTGATCGGCTACCTCCACACGGGCTTCGAGAAGAACATGGAGGTCAAGACGTGGTGGAAGGCGATCACATACCCGCCGCGGATCGACTACCTCTCGTTCCAGATCAACGAGCTCGTGTTCGTGCTCGCGATCGAGAAGCTGCTGGAGATCGAGGTGCCGGAGAAGGCGACGTGGATGCGCCAGTGCCTGTGTGAGCTGAACCGGCTCCACTCGCACCTGATCTGGCTCGGCACCGCCGCGCTCGAGCTCGGCGCGATCTCGCTCCTCTGGTACTGCTTCCGCGAGCGCGACCTCGTCCTCGACCTGTGCGAGCTCGTGACCGGCGTCCGCATGCACAGCCGCTACTTCCAGGCGGGCGGGCTCGCCGAGGACATCCCGCCCGGCTTCTATCCGGAGGCACGCAAGTTCTGCGAGTGGATGCCGAAGGCGATCGACGAGTACGAGGCGCTCCTGACCCGGAACCCGATCTGGCTCGAGCGGACGCGCGGGCTCGGCCTGCTGTCGGCGCAGGACGCGATCGCACTCGGGCAGTCGGGACCCGTGCTGCGGGCGTCGGGAGTCGACTGGGACCTGCGCCGCGACCAGCCGTACCTCGCCTACGACCAGGTCGACTTCCGCGTGCCCGTCTACGAGGGCGGGGACGTCTATGACCGCTACCGCGTCCGCATCGACGAGATGCGCGAGTCGACGCGGATCATCTCCCAGTGCCTGAACCGGCTCGAGCGGATGGACGACAAGCCGTGGATCGCCGACGACCGCAAGGTCGTACTCCCGCCGCGCGAGGAGCTCCACACCTCGATGGAGTCGCTGATCCATCACTTCAAGATCGTCACCGAGGGCTACCGCGTCCCCGAGGGCGAGGTCTACGTCACCGTCGAGTCGGCCCGCGGCGAGCTCGGCTGCTACGTCGTCTCGGACGGCGGGCCGCGACCGTGGCGGGTCAAGTTCCGGGCGCCGTCGTTCGTCGCGCTCGAGGCGACGGCGACCTGCATGCGCGACGCCCTCGTGGCAGACATGATCGCGATCGTCGGGTCCCTCGACACGGTCATGGGCGAGGTCGACCGGTGATCGACGAGATCCGCAAGATCGCCTCGCAGTATCCGGAGGCGCGCTCGGCGATCATGCCCGCGCTGCGGCTCGCCCAGGAGCGGCACGGCGGCTGGCTGCCGCGCGAGGCGTTCGAGGAGGTCGCGGAGGCGCTCGAGCTGACGCCCGCGTACTGCAAGGCCGTGGCGTCGTTCTACGACATGTATCACCTCGAGCCCGTGGGGCGGCACCTCGTCGAGGTCTGCACGAACGTCTCGTGCGCGCTCGTCGGCGCGCAGCAGGTGCTCGAGGCGTTCGAGCACGAGCTCGGGGTCGAGCCCGGCGAGACGACCGAGGACGGCACCGTGACGCTTCGCACGATCGAGTGCGCCGGCGGCTGCGGCTGGGGGACCGTCGTCGCGCTCGACCACCGCTACCGCGAGCCGGTCAGGCCGGAGGACGTTCCCGCGATCGTTCAGGAGCTCCGCGGTGGCGAGTGAGGTCCTGAAACTGGTCGTCCTCGAGGGCTCGGACCGGCGCGACCTGACGAAGATCGCCGCGTACCGCGAGGCCGGCGGCTACGAGCAGCTCGCGCGGGCCCGCTCGATCGAGCCGGCCCAGGTGATCGACGAGCTCCTGGCGGCGGGCGTGCGCGGGCGCGGGGGCGCGGGCTTCCCGATGGGCCGCAAGGCGAGCTTCATCCCGAAGCCCGAGCAGACGTCGAAGCCGATCTACCTCACGGTCAACGCGGACGAGTCCGAGCCGGGCACGTTCAAGGACCGCGAGATCATGCTGCGGGTCCCGCACCGGCTGATCGAGGGCTGCTTGATCACGGCGCACGCGATCCAGAGCCAGCACGTCTTCATCTACATCCGCGGCGAGTATCTGACCGAGTTCGAGATCATCCGCGCGGCCCTCGACGAGACGCGCGAGGCCGGGCTGCTCGACGGCGTCACGATCGTCCTCCACCGCGGCGCCGGTGCCTACATCTGCGGCGAGGAGACCGCGCTGCTCGAGTCGCTCGAGGGCAAGCGCGGGCAGCCGCGCGCCAAGCCGCCGTTCCCGGCCATCTCGGGGTTGTACGCCTCGCCGACGCTGATCAACAACGTCGAGACCGTGGCGACTGTGCCGCAGATCATCCGGATGGGCGGCGCGGAGTACGCGAAGCTCGGCGTCGAGAACTCGGCCGGCACGCGCGTCTTCTCCCTCTCCGGCAACGTGGTCAACGGCGGGAACTACGAGCTCGAGCTCGGGACGCCGCTGCGGACGCTGATCTACGACCTCGGCGGCGGCATCCCCGAGGGCCGTGCGCTGAAGGCGATCATCCCCGGCGGTTCGTCGGTACCCGTGATGACGGCGGACGAGGTCGACACGCCGCTCGACTTCGACTCGATGGCGCAGGTGGGGACGATGCTCGGCTCGGGCGCCGTGATCGTGATCGACGAGCGCTGCTGCATGGTGCAGCTCGGCCTGCGCGTGGCGCAGTTCTACATGCACGAGTCGTGCGGCAAGTGCACGCCCTGCCGCGAGGGGACGCGCTGGATGGTGCAGCTGCTCCACAAGATCGAGGACGGCGAGGCGAGCCAGGGCGAGCTCGACCTGCTGCTGGACGTGTGCGACCGGATCCTCGGCAAGTGCCTGTGTCCGCTCGGCGACGCGGCGGCGATGCCCGTGGCGAGCTACGTGGACAAGTTCCGCGAGGAGTTCCAGCGCCACATCGACGAGGGCGGCTGCCCCTTCGGCGGCGAGTCCTCCCTCGAGCGCGTGTTCGCCCCGGTCGACCAGCATCGCATGCATCCGACGGTGCAGGTGCCGACCGGTCGACGGTAAGGACGTGCAGATCCCCAAGGGGACGGGCCTCGTCGAGTCGGCGCTCGCCGCGGGAATCGAGATCCCGGTCTTCTGCTACGAGCCGCGGCTCGGGGCGCCGGTCGGCGCGTGCCGTATGTGCCTCGTCGAGATCGAGGGGATGCCGAAGCTCCAGGCCGCCTGCACGCTGACGGCGCAGGACGGGATGGTCGTCAACACCGCGCGCACGTCGGCCAAGGCCGCCGAGGGCCAGAACGCGACGCTCGAGTTCATCCTCGTCAACCATCCGCTCGACTGCCCCGTCTGCGACAAGGGCGGCGAGTGCCCGCTCCAGGATCTGACGTTCCGCTACGGGCCGGGCAACACGCGGATGACCTTCCCGAAGCGGACGTTCGAGAAGCCGATCCCGATCTCGCCGACGATCTCGCTCGACCGCGAGCGCTGCATCCTCTGCTACCGCTGCACCCGCTTCTCCGAGACGGTCTCGGAGGACGGCCAGCTCGTGGCGGTCAACCGCGGCGCCCAGTCGATGATCGCGACCTTCGAGGACGAGCCGTACCGGGCAACCTTCTCCGGAAACGTCACGGAGCTCTGCCCGGTCGGCGCGCTGCTGCCGACGCAGTACCGCTTCGAGGCGCGCCCGTGGGAGATCCAGCATGTCCCGACCGTCTGCGGCATGTGCCCGGTCGGCTGCAACGTCCACGCGACGACGCGCGAGGGAAAGGTCAAGCGGATGCTCTCGCGCAACCACGCCGAGATCGACCAGGGCTGGCTCTGCGACAAGGGCCGGTTTGCCTTCACGCACCTGTACGCCGGCGACCGGATCGTCGATCCGCTGCGGCGCGTCCGCCGGCGGGGCTTCGAGGAGATCTCCTGGGACGACGCGCTCGACGAGGCCGAGCGACTGCTGCGCGCTGCGCAGGGCCGCATCGTCACCGCCCTCTCGGGGTCGGAGACGGTCGAGCTCGCCTTCGCGCTCGGGAGGTTGCTGCGCCGTGGTCTCGGCGCGCACGAGGCGCTGCTGCCCGAGGAGGTCTCCGACGCGCTCGACGCCTACCGGCTGCCGCTCTCGGGGATCCGCGACGCCGATGTGATCGTCGTCCTCGGCGAGGTTCCGGTCGAGGAACGTGCGCCGATCGTCGAGCTCTGGATCAAGGCGGCGCGGCGGAACGGCGCCCGGATCCTGTACGAGCTCGACGAGGAGGCGGTGCGCGGCGCGGGCAATGCGATCCTGATCTGGTCGGGGCCGGGCGGCCGTGGCGGCGCGACCGTCGCGGCGCACGCCGAGCGGCTCGGCGCGGCAGGCGCCTTCTACCTTCCCGCGACGCCGAACGGGCGCGGAATCGCCGACGCCTGGGCAGCGGCCTCCGACGAGGAAGGCGAGAGTCCCGAGCCGATCGGCCTGCTGGTCGTCTCGGGCGACGAGGCCGCTGCGAACCCCGACGTGCGCCGGCTCGCCGAGCAGGCCGAGTCGGTGCTCGCGATCACGATGTTCCACGGCCTCGCCGTCGGCTGGGCCGACCTCGTCCTCCCCGGGACGAGCTACCTCGAGCGCGACGGCACGTTCATCAACCTCGAGGGCCGGCTTCAGCGCCTGCGCCGCGCCGCGATTCCGCCCGCGCCCGACGAGCTCGCCTGGATCTCGAAGCTCGCGCAGCGCTTCGGCGTCGAGCTTCCGCCCTACCCCGCGGCCGTCTTCGAGGAGCTCTCGGCGCGGGCCTACGGCGGACTGCCCTTCGGCGAGGTCGGCGAGCGCGCGCCGCTGCGCGTCTACCCGGAGGCGCCTGCCCACGTCGAGCCGCCGCCGCTGCCCGAGCCCGAGCCGGAGCGCCCGGCCGGGGAGGGCCTGCGGCTCGTCTGCTACCGGCCCCTCTTCTCCGGGCCCGCGGTCGAGCGCGTGCCCGAGCTCGAGTTCCAGCGGCCGCGACCCGAGGTGGAGCTCTCGCAGGCGGACGCGCGCGCCCGCAGGATCCGGACCGGCGACGAGGTCACGGTCAGCCAGAACGGAACCTCCCGCGAGCTGCGCGCCCGCGTCACGCGCTCGCTCCAGGCCGGGGTCGCGCGCATCGCGACCGAGCACGCGGGCGACCTCCTCGGAACCGTCGAGGTCAGGAAGGCCGGATGACGCGCTACGCGCCTGGTTTCGCCGAAGTCACCGAGCGGCTTGTCCAGCAGATGCTCCGCTTGAGCTGCGAGAGGGCTCAGCGTCATGCATGAGCCCTGGTGGATCACCATCATCAAGTCCTTCGTGATCATCAACCTCGTGATGGTCGCGTTCGCCTACACGACGTGGCTCGAGCGCAAGCTGCTCGGCCGCATGCAGCTCCGCTACGGGCCGAACCGCGCGGGGCCGTTCGGCCTCCTGCAGCCGATCGCAGACCTCGTCAAGCTCGTCCGCAAGGAGGCGTTCCAGCCGTCGACGGCCGAGAACAGCTTCCTCTACATCGCAGCGCCGGTCATCTCGATGTTCACGGCGCTCGCCGCGTTCAGCGTGATCCCGTTCGGGGCCGGCTGGCACCTCTATCACTGGCACATCAACGGCGAGATCCTGAACGTGCCGATCGCGCTGCTCCTGGTCTTCGCGCTCGGCTCGGTCGGGGTCTACGGCTTCATCGTCGGCGGCTGGGTCTCGTTCTCGAAGTTCTCGCTGCTCGGCTCGATGCGCACGTGCGCGCAGCTCGTCTCGTACGAGGTCTCGCTCGCGCTCGCCGTGCTCGGCGTCGTCATCCTCGGGCGCTCGCTCTCGCTCGTCGACATCGTCCACCGCCAGGGCGAGATCGCGCCATTCGCAGGCCCGCAGTTCGTGGGCCTGCTCGTCTTCTTCATCGCGGGGACGGCCGAGTCGAGCCGCGCCCCGTTCGACCTTCCCGAGGCGGACACCGAGCTCGTCGCCGGCTACCACACCGAGTACTCGGGGATGCGCTGGGGCCTCTTCCAGACGTCCGAGTACATCAACATGATCACGCTCTCGGCGCTCTGCGTGACGCTCTTCTTCGCGGGCTACCACGGCCCCTACGCGCCGCTCGGCCCGCTCTGGTTCTTCCTCAAGCTGTTGGCCGTAGTCAGCGTCTTTATTTGGCTGAAGGCGACGCTGCCGCGGCTGCGCTACGACCAGCTGATGCGCTTCGGCTGGAAGGTGCTGCTGCCGGTGGCGACGATCAACGCGGTGATCACCGCCCTCGTGGTGGTGTGGATCCAATCGTGAAAAATGCTGCGCATTTTTCACGATGTGGGGTTAGGCCTTCGCTTCGCTCGGGGGAGTTGAGTTGAGTCCGCAGACGATGCCGAGCTTCAGGGGCTTCGCCGTGACGTTCAGGCAGATCTTCAAGAAGCCGATCACGCAGCAGTACCCCGAGTACAAGCGGCCGGTCTACCCACGCTTCCGCGGACGGCACCGGCTCTGGCGGCACGAGAACGGACTCGAGAAATGCGTCGGCTGCTCGCTCTGCGCCGCGGCGTGCCCGGCCGACTGCATCCGGGTCATCGCCGCCGAGAACACGCCCGACAACCGCGTCTCGGCGGGCGAGCGCTACGCGCGCATCTACGAGATCAACCTCAGCCGCTGCATCTTCTGCGGCTATTGCGAGCTCGCCTGCCCGTTCGACGCGATCACGCTCGGCAACGAGTTCGAGATCTCCGAGTACGCACGCGACGACCAGATCTACACGAAGGACATGCTCCTGGCCGAGCCGATCAAGCGCGTCCCGATCGCCGATCCGGAGCTCTATGACACGCCGATCCCCTACTACCAGACACACTCGTAGATGCTCGCGGCCTCGGCAGGCAACGTCGTCGTCTGGATCGTGTGGGCCGGCGCGGCCTTCGCCTGCCTCGCATCCGGCGTCGCGGTCGTCACCTTCTCCAACCCGTTCTATTCGGCCCTCGCGCTGATCGGGAACCTCGGCTCCCTCGCCGTCCTCTACCTTTTGCTCTCCGCCGAGTTCGTCGCCGCGGCGCAGGTGCTCGTCTACGCGGGCGCCGTGATGGTCATGTTCCTGTTCGTGACGGCCTACATCGGCTACCGCTTCGAGACGCCGTGGGCGGGCGGGCCGACCTGGCAGGCCGTGGGCGCCGTGCTCGCCTCCGGCGCGATCCTCGTCGAGATCATCCTCGCGGTCGGGCTGAAGGCCGGAGGACGCCTGCGGCACTCCGAGCACGTCGGCGCCGACTTCGGAAGCCCGGCGGAGGTCGGCCGCCTGTTCCTGACCGACCACCTGCTCGCGTTCGAGATCACGTCGATCGTCCTGCTCGTCGCGGCGATCGGCGGCGTCATCCTCGGCTCGCACACCAGGGAGATCGACTGATGCTCGGGCCGGGCGTCGTCTGGTACCTCGGCGTGGCCGCGTCCCTGTTCGGGATCGGAGCGCTCGGCGTGCTGCTGCGGCGGAACCCGCTGATCGTGCTGCTCTCGCTGGAGATCATGCTGAACGGCGGCAACCTCGCCCTAATCGCCTTCTCGCGCCACGCCGGCAACGGCGACGGCCAGATCTTCGCGCTCGCCGTGATGGCGATCGCCGCCTCCGAGGTCGTCGTCGGGCTCGGCCTCGTCGTCGCGATCAACCGCCGCCGGCTCGCGCTCGACGTCGACAAGCTCTCGACCCTGCGCGGATGAGGACGACCCTCTGATCGCGGGCGCGTGGGTCTGCCTGGCGGCGCCCCTCGCGGGCACCGTGGCGATCACGGTCGCCGGGACGCGGATCTCGCGGCGGGCAGCCGCCTGGATCTCGACCCTCTCGGTCGCGGTCGCCTTCGGCGGCGCGATCGCGGCGTTCGTCGCGCTCTGGGGCAAGCCGCACGACGACCGCGTGCACGTCTCGACGGCGTGGACGTGGCTCCAGGCCGGGGGCTTCAAGGCCGACTTCAGCGTCCTCGTCGACCCGCTCTCGGCCTTCATGATGCTCGTCGTCAGCGGCGTCGGGATGCTGATCGTCCTCTACTCGGTCGGCTACATGGACGGCGACGACGAGGAGCGGCGCTACTTCGCCTACATGTCGTTCTTCGTCTTCTCGATGCTGCTGCTCGTGCAGGGCGGCAACCTGCTGCTCCTGCTCGTCGGCTGGGGCCTCGTCGGCCTCTCGAGCTATCTCCTGATCGGCTTCTGGCACGAGCGGCCGACCGCGGTCGCCGCCGCGAAGAAGGCGTTCATCATGAACGCGTTCGGCGACGCGACGATGGCGCTCGCGTTCTTCGTGCTGATCCAGCACGGGCGCACGCTCGACTTCCCGACCGCGTTCGCGACCTCACAGCACCTCTCCGGGACGGCGGTGAACCTCGTGGCGCTCGGACTGCTCGGCGGCGCCGCGGCGAAGTCGGCGCAGGTGCCGCTCCACACCTGGCTGCCCGACGCGATGGAGGGCCCGACGCCCGTCAGCGCGCTGATCCACGCGGCGACGATGGTGACCGCGGGGGTCTACCTGATCGCCCGCACGCACCCGATCTTCGAGCAGGCACGCGCGATCGAGCTGCTCGCCGCCGGCCTCGGCACGCTCACGCTCCTCGTCGCCGGCCTCATCGCGCTCGTCCAGGTCGACATCAAGCGCGTGATCGCCTACTCGACGATGTCGCAGATCGGCTACATGTTCCTCGGCGCCGGGATCGGCGCCTACGCGAACGGGATGTTCCACCTGATGACACACGCCTTCTTCAAGGCGCTCCTCTTCATGGCGGCCGGTCTCGTCATCCACGCGCTCGCCGGCGAGCAGGACATGCGCAAGATGAGCGGGATCGGGAGGTTGATGCCGTTCACGCGCCGGACCTTCCTCGTCGGCGCGCTCGCCCTCGTCGCGGTCCCGCCCTTCGCCGGCTTCTTCTCGAAGGACTCGATCATCGCCGCGACCATGGGCGCGCACTGGTACGGCTGGATCTTCTGGGTCTGCGCGCTCGCCGGCTCCTTCCTCACCGGGCTCTACACCTTCCGGATGTACTTCGTCGTCTTCCCGGGCGAGCCGTCGCCGTTCGTGCGCGAGCACCATCACTCGCACCACGGCCGCGAGGGGCCGTGGACGATGACCGTTCCGGTTGGGATCCTGGCCGTGCTCGCGCTGGTCGGCGGCTGGATCCAGTTCGCGCCGCTCTGGACGCCCGTGACGGCGTGGCTCGAGCCGGTCGCGCGGACGCTGAGGATCGCCGAGCCGACGAGCTGGGAGGAGGGCATCTCCTCGGCGCTCGCCGTCGCGCTCGGCCTCGCCGGCATGGGCGTCGCCTGGCTCCTGTACGCGGCGCCCGAGCGGCGTCCCGTGCCGCGGCTCGTGTTCTGGCAGCGCCTGTTCGAGCGCAAGTTCTACTTCGACGAGCTCTACGACGCGCTCTTCTACCGACCCTCCGCGGCGCTCGCCACGTGGTGGCGGCGCGGCTTCGAGGATCCGGTCGTGCTCGCCGCCGGGCCGGAGCTCGGCGCGGAGACCCAGGGGCTCGGGCGCGGCGTCCGCCGGCTCCAGACCGGGCTCCTGCGCACGTACGTGCTCGCGCTCGGCGCTGGCCTTGTCGTCCTCGCCGCCGTCTTCCTCTCCGTCCGATGAATATCGTCGACCTGACCAACTGGCTGATCTGGCTCCCGATCGGGGCCGCGATCGTGCTCTGGGTCGTTCCGTTCTCGCGCTACTGGACGGGCGGGCTCGCGCTGCTCGTCTCGCTCGTCGAGGTCGGGCTCTGGATCGAGCAGGCGGCGCGCTACGACTCCGGCACGCCCGGCCTCCAGTTCGAGACGAAGGCGCAGTGGTTCAAGGACCTGCACGTCTCGTACCACATCGGCTTCTACGGCTTCTCGCTCTGGCTCGCGGGGCTGACCGTGATCGTGATGGCGGCCTGCGTCGCCTACGGCTTCTGGACGGGCCGGGAGCGGGCCCGCGCGTACTTCGGGCTGATGCTGTTCCTGACAGGCGCAACCGTGGCGGTCTTCGCCGCCCAGGACCTGCTCTTCTTCTACGCCGCGTTCGAGGCGATGCTGATCCCGCTCTACGTCCTGATCGGCGTCTGGGGCGGCGCCGGCCGGATGGGGGCGACGCTGAAGTTCGTCATCTAGACGATGGCGGGCTCGCTCTTCATGCTCGCCGCGGTGATCGTCCTCGGCCTCCAGCAGGGGACGTTCGATCTCGTCGACGGCGGCACGAGCACGAGCCGCTGGATCTTCCTCGGCTTCGCCGTCGCGTTCGCCGTCAAGGCGCCGCTCTTCGGCTTCCACGGCTGGCTCCCGGACGCCTACCGCGAGGCACCGCCCGAGGTGACCGCCGCCCTCTCGGGCGTGATCGCCAAGGCGGGGACGTACGGCTTTCTGCGGATCGCGATCACGAAGTTCCCCGAGCCGACCGCCTACTTCCGCACGACGCTGCTCGCGTTCGGGGCGGCGACGCTCGTGTACGGGTCGGTGCTCGCCTTCCGCGTGCGCGACTACCGCGGCGTCGTCGCCTATTCGAGCTTCGCCATGTCGGGCCTGATCGTCCTCGGCCTGTTCGCGGGAAACGACCTCGGCTTCGACGGCGCCGTCCTGCAGATGATCGCGCACGGCTTCGTCTCGTCCGCGCTGTTTTTGACCGGCGGCGCGATCGCGCGGCGGACGACGACGGGCGAGTTCGGCCGGCTCGGCGGGATGGCGAAGGGGAGACCTGCGCTCGCGACCGTGCTGATGACGTCGGGGATCCTGTCGCTCGCCGTACCCGGCTCGGTCAACTTCGCCGGCGAGTTCCTGATCCTCGCGGGCGTGTTCCAGCGGGCCTGGTGGTGGGCCGTGATCGGCGCGAGCGGGATCCTGCTCGCCGCGATGTACATGCTGCGGCTCATCTCGGCAGTGCTGCACGACGCGCGCGGGCCGACGGTGCGCGACGAGGCGCTGGACCTGCGACCCGGCGAGCTTGCGGTGATCGTGCCGCTCGTGGCCTGCCTGCTCGCGCTCTGTGTATGGCCGGCCGCGGTGAGTCACCACTCCTTCTCGGGTGACCGGCCGAAGGCCGTGATCGGGGCGCAGTTCCGGTGATCCACCGGCCGCCGGTCGACTGGTTCGCGATGGCACCGACGCTGACGCTGCTCGGCGTCTCGGCCATCGCGCTGCTCACCTCGGTGCTCGTCCCGCGGGCGGTGCAGCGGCCGGTCGCGGCCGCGGCGACCGGGCTTGGCTTCTTCGGCGCCATCGTCGCCTCCGTCTGGCTCTACGTCGACTCGGCCGCCGGCCACCGCGTGATCGCGAACGCTCTCTACCGCGACCGCTGGGCCGCGCTCGCCTCGGTGATCATCTGCGCGATCGGCGTCGCGACGGTGCTCGTCTCCTACGCCGAGCCGATGAGCGACCGCCATGTCGCCGAGTACTACGCACTGCTCGCCGCCGCGGGTGCCGGGATGGTGTTCTTCGTCAGCGCGGCGAACCTGATGACGCTGTTCCTCTCGCTCGAGTGGTTCTCGCTCTGTCTCTACATCATGTGCGCGATCGACTACGAGATCGTCGGGTCGCTCGAGGCCGGGCTCAAGTACCTGATCGTCGGCTCGTTCGGCTCGGCCGCGCTCCTCTTCGGTTCGGCGCTCGTGTACGGCGCGACGGGCAAGCTCGGCTTCGTCGAGATCGCCCGAGCGACGGCGGCGCAGGGCCTCTCGCACGACGCGCTGCTCGTCGTCGGGCTGGCGATGCTGATCGCGGGGCTCGGCTTCAAGTCGTCCTCGGCGCCGTTCCACATGTGGACGCCCGACGTCTACGAAGGCGCGCCGACTCCCGTGACGGCGTTCATGGCGGCGGCGACGAAGACGGCCGCGTTCGTGGTGGCGCTGCGCGTGCTCGCGGCCGCGTTCCCCCAGGACGCGCGCCTCTGGACGTGGGCGATGGCCGGGATCGCGGTCGCATCCCTCGCGATCGGCAACCGCGCGGCGCTCGTGCAGCGGAACGTTGAGCGGATGCTCGCGTACTCGTCGATCTCGCATGCGGGCTTCATCCTGATCGCGCTCTCGACGAACACCGCGCTCGGCGGGCGGGCGCTCATGTACTACCTGATCCCGTACTCGGCGATGGCGTTCGGCGGCTTCGCCGTCGTCGCCGCGCGCGAGCGCGAGCTGCGCGAGGCGGTCACGTTCGACAATCTCGCCGGCTTCGGCTGGGAGCGGCCGTTCCTCGGCGTCGCGATGACGGCGTTCATGCTCGGCTCGGCGGGCCTCCCGTTCACCGGCGGCTTCGTCGGCAAGTTCTACGCCTTCTCCGCCGCGTACGAGCACGGCTGGATCTGGCTCGTGATCGTCGGCGTCGTCGCGACGATCGTCAGCCTCTACTACTACTTCGGGATCGTCCGCGCGATGTACATGCGGCCCGCCGAGGAGCTGCGGCTCGCCGCGGTCGCCGGCGGCTCGCCGCCCCGGGAGGCCCTGCTCCAGCTCGGCGTCGGCGCGGCCTTCGCGGTCACGGTCGGCTCGTTCTTCGCCGTCGAGCCGCTGATCGAGCTCGCGCGGCACGCCGCCTCCTTGCTGCCGTTCTGAGCCGCACACCGGCGTTTGGCTTACACTGGTGTCGCCGATGCGCATCGTGCTCCCACCGATCTCGGCGTTGCTCGTCGCCCTCGCGCTGACCGGCTGCGGCGGCTCGGCCGCGCCGAAGGCGAGTCAGGCCACCGACCCGCGGTGTCGGGACGACAAGGTTGCCGCGTCGCACGCACTGGTTCGCCTCCGGCGCGACGTCGCCGACATCCGCGTCGCCGCCAGGACGGTTCCGGCGAGCGCCTCCTTCAAGGGGAACGACGCGGTCAACCGGGCCACCGACCGCTTCCTGCTGGACGTCGCAACCGCGCCGATCGACGCGCTGGCGAGGAATCGGCTGATCGACCACGCGATGTCCGCGCTCGTCGGCTCCTGCGAGCAGTGCTTCCAGGCGCTCGAGGCAGAACGCCCGATTCCGGCGATCAAGCAGGCCGGCCGCTGCGGACGCTGAGCGCGCCGGGCGCGGGCC
>WNGD01003839.1_pt1 | contig 26961 bp, 28 predicted proteins | sample 5400671 | NCBI WGS metagenome assembly WNGD01 (sample SAMN13153369, study PRJNA577476) | soil metagenome | isolation source: 40 cm soil or saprolite under grassland replicate 2 | place: USA:California | collected 2016-06-15
CTGCGGGTGTACGCGCGCAAGGACAACCTGCCGCGGGTGCTCGGCGGGCTAGGCGTCGCGATCATCTCCACCTCCGGCGGCCTGATGACGGACAAGCAGGCGAACAAGCGGGGAGTAGGCGGGGAAGTCCTCGCCTACGTCTGGTAGGGAGACGCAGATGTCGCGAATCGGACGGATGCCGGTGGTGATTCCCGGCGGCGTCGATGTCACGATCGAGGGCCGCGAGGTCACCGTGAAGGGGCCAAGGGGCGTCCTGTCGCTGGAGGTTTCCCCGCCCATCGAGGTGGCGAAGGAAGACGGCGCCATCACCGTTACCAGGCCAACCGACGAGGGCGAGATCCGGGCGCTGCACGGCCTTTCCCGCTCGCTGATCGCCAACATGGTCACCGGCGTGACCGAGGGGTACCGCAAGACGCTGGAGATCGTCGGCGTCGGCTACCGGGTGCAGGCGAAGGGCTCCGGCCTGGAGTTCTCGCTCGGCTTCAGCCACCCGGTGCCGGTCAGCGCGCCCGATGGCATCACGCTGCGGGTCGAGACGCCCACCAGGCTGGTCGTCGAGGGCATCAGCAAGCAGCAGGTCGGCGAGGTCGCCGCCAACATACGCAAGCTCCGCAAGCCGGATCCGTACAAGGGCAAGGGCGTGCGGTATCAGGGCGAGCAGATCCGCCGCAAGGTCGGAAAGGCTGGGAAGTAAGAATGCCGTCTGGAACCAGGACCAGGGCGCACGGCCGCATCAGCGGCCGCACTGACCCGCGGGCATCCGCGCGCGCGCGGCGCCACCTGCGGGTCAGGAAGAAGGTCGCCGGCAGCGCGCAGCGGCCCCGGCTGGTCGTCACGAGGTCGGCCCGGCACACCTTCGCGCAGCTCGTCGACGACGTATCGGGCGTCACGCTGGCGTCCGCCTCCACCCTGGACGACACCGTGCGCGGCGCCGAGGGCGACAAGACCGCTAAGGCGCGGCAGGTAGGCTCGCTGCTGGCGCAGCGCGCCACCGACGCCGGTGTCAGCGCGGCAGTGTTCGACCGCGGCGGCTATGCCTACCACGGCCGGGTCGCCGCGCTTGCCGATGGCGCGCGCGCTGGCGGGCTGTCCCTATGAGCACCGGCCGGATCAGGATCGGCGCCGTCCCGGCAAGCCCGGCTGGCGCCCAGAAAGCCAGCACGATGACGCCGGGCAGCCCGGGCACTTACGAGCAAAGGAAGATCTGATGCCAGCAGCACCGCGGCGCGGCGCCGGCGGCGGCGAACGGCGCGACCGCCGTGACGACCGTCGCGGCGGCGCCGACAAGGGCACTGCCTACCTGGAACGGGTGGTGGCCATCAACCGGGTCGCGAAGGTAGTACAGGGCGGCCGGCGGTTCAGCTTCACCGCGCTGGTCGTCGTCGGTGACGGCAACGGCATGGTCGGGGTCGGGTACGGCAAGGCCAAGGAGGTGCCGGCCGCGATCGCCAAGGGCGTCGAGGCCGCCAAGAAGAACTTCTTCAAGGTCCCGCGTATCGCCGGCACCATCCCGCACACCGTGCAGGGCGAGGAGGCCGCGGGCGTCGTCCTGCTCAAGCCCGCCAGCCCGGGTACCGGCGTCATCGCCGGCGGGCCGGTCCGCGCCGTGCTTGAGTGCGCCGGGGTGCACGACGTGCTGTCCCGCTCCCTGGGGTCATCGAACGCGATCAACGTCATCCATGCGACGGTCGCCGCGCTGAAGAGCCTGAAGCGCCCGGAGGAAATCGCGGCCAGGCGCGGACTGCCCATCGAGCACGTCGCGCCCGCCGCGATGCTCCGGGCCCGTGCGGCCGCCGCGAGCACCGCCGCGCCCGGCAACAGCTGAGCGGGAGTACGGACATGACAGAGCTGAAGGTCACCCAGGTCAAGTCGAAGATCGGGGGCACCAAGGGCCAGCGGGACTCACTGCGCTCACTCGGGCTCCGGCGGATCGGCGACGTGGTCGTCAAGGCCGACCGGCCGGAGATCCGCGGCATGATCCAGGCGGTGCGCCACCTGGTCGCCGTCGAGGAGGTTGACTGACATGGCAGCGGCCAGCAAGGCCAGCAAGGCCACGAAAACCCAGGACAGCCGGGGCGACGCAGCCCCGGACGGCCGGGGTCTCAAGATTCACCACCTGCGGCCCGCTCCTGGTGCGCGCACCGCCCGCACCCGGGTTGGCCGCGGTGAGGCATCGAAGGGCAAGACCGCAGGACGCGGCACCAAGGGCACCAAGGCGCGCGGCCAGGTAGCCGCCGCCTTCGAAGGCGGCCAGATGCCGCTGCACCGCAGGCTGCCCAAGCTCAAGGGCTTCTCCAACCAGCGATTCAAGACCACCTACCAGGTCGTCAACCTCGACCGGCTGGCCGCGCTCTACCCGGATGGCGGCGACGTCACCCCCGACGACCTGGTCGCCAGGGGAGCGGTGCGCCCGGGCGAGCTGGTCAAGGTGCTCGGCTCCGGCGAGGCAGCGGCCGGGCTGCGGGTGACCGCGCACGCGTTCTCCGCCTCCGCCCGGGAGAAGATCACCGCGGCCGGCGGAACCGCCACTGAGCTGTGAGATGACCGCCGCCCCGGGCCGCGCCCGCGCGGGCACCGCCGCCCGCCCGGGCGGCGGCCAGGGCGCCGTGCCAGGCTGCCGGAGTGCCATCGGCGGGTTAGACTTCGGCGCGGGAGTCGCGCCCGAGCACCGTCCGGGCGAGCCCGCAACCAGGGGCGGCAGATGTTGACCCTTCGACGTGAGGACGGCGCATGCTGACCGGTTTCCTCCGGGCCTTCCGGACTCCTGACCTGCGCAGGAAGCTGCTTTTCACGCTCTTCATCATCGCGATGTTCCGACTCGGCGCGTCCCTGCCGACGCCGGGCATCTCGGTGAAGAACGTCAACACCTGCCTGGACATCGCGGCAACGTCATCCGCCAGCAGCGGCGGCGGCGTGTTCCAGCTGGTGAACCTGCTCAGCGGCGGCGCGCTGCTCAAGCTGTCCGTGTTCGCGCTGGGCATCATGCCCTACATCACCGCGAGCATCATCCTGCAGCTGCTGGTCAAGGTGATCCCGCGGCTGGAGACGCTGCGCCAGGAGGGCCAGAGCGGCCAGGCCAAGATCACCCAGTACACCCGGTACCTCACGGTCGGCCTGGCCATCCTGCAGTCCACCGGCATCGTGGCGCTGGCCAGGTCGGGGAACCTGATCCCGGGCTGCGCGTCCCCGCTGATCCCGAACCCGTCGGTGTTCACGATCAGCACGATGGTCGTCTGCATGACCGCGGGCACGGCGGTGATCATGTGGCTGGGCGAGCTGATCACCGACCGCGGCGTCGGCAACGGCATGTCCCTGATGATCTTCACCCAGGTCATCGCCGTCATCCCGGGCGAGATGCTCGCCATCTACCGGGAGAAGCACGCGTTCGTCTTCCTCATGGTCCTCGCGGTAGGCGTGGCGATCATCGCGTTCATCGCCTTCATGGAGCAGGCTCAGCGCCGGATTCCGGTCCAGTATGCGAAACGGATGGTCGGGCGCAAGATGTACGGCGGCACCTCGACCTACATCCCGCTGAAGGTCAACCAGGCCGGCGTCATCCCGGTCATCTTCGCATCGTCGCTGCTCTACATCCCGCAGCTCGCGTCCCAGCTGTTCGGGAATCAGAAGCATCCGCAGTTCTGGGTGACCTGGATCTCGAGCCACCTGATCACCGGCAACTCGCCCGAATACATGCTCGCGTTCTTCCTGCTGACCGTGGGCTTCACCTACTTCTACGTGTCGATCACGTTCGACCCGGTCGAGGTAGCCGACAACATGAAGAAATACGGCGGGTTCATCCCCGGGATCCGGCCCGGGCGGCCGACGGCCGAGTACCTCAGCTACGTGCTCACCCGGCTGACCGCGCCGGGATCGGCGTACCTTGGCCTCGTCGCGGTCATCCCGCTGATCGCGATCGGCCTGGTCGGCGCGTCCCAGCAGTTCCCGCTCGGCGGCACCAGCATCCTGATCGCGGTGGGGGTGGGCCTCGATACGGTGAAGCAGATCGAAAGCCAACTCCAGCAGCGTAACTATGAGGGTTTCCTGCGGTAGTGCGCGCCGTCCTCGTCGGGCCCCCCGGTGCGGGCAAGGGGACACAGGCCCAGTTCATCGCGTCCCACCTGGCGATCCCGAAGATCTCGACAGGGGATATCTTCCGGGCCAATGTCAGTACCGGCACCACCCTCGGCAGGCGGGCGAAGGACTACATGGACCGGGGCGACCTCGTTCCAGATGAAGTGACAATCGCCATGGTGACTTCTCGGCTGCAGGAAGATGATGCCCAGGCGGGGTTCCTGCTCGACGGTTTCCCGCGGAACGTGCCGCAGGCGGAGACGCTGAAGAAGCTGCTCTCGGACTGGGATACCAGGCTGGACATCGTGCTCGAGCTGGTGGTCGATGACGACGAGGTGGTCAGGCGGCTGTCCGGCAGGCGGACCTGCCGCCGGTGCGGACGGGTCTGGCACGCGACCTTCGACCCGCCGTCCAGGAAGGACCGCTGCGACGACTGCGACGGTGAGCTCTTCCAGCGGGATGACGACCGGGAGGAGACCATCAGGCACCGGATCGATGTCTACGCCCAGCAGACCCAGCCGCTGATCGCGTTCTACGCGGACGAGGGCACGCTGCTCGGGATCGACGCCACCGGGCCGGTGGAGGAGGTCACCGACCGGGCGCTCGCCGCGCTGCGGCGCTTCATCCGCTGAGGGGGAATCCCCTCGGCTGCGGGTACCGTGGAGTACGACCCCGGAGGAAGCATGCGGATAAGGCGGGAACCGCCGGTTCAGCTCAAGACGCCAGCCCAGCTTGACCTGATGCGGGCAGCGGGCCTGGTCGTCGCAAGCGCGCTTGATGCCACCGTGGCGGCGGTGCGGCCCGGCGTCAGCACGGCGGACCTTGACGCGATCGCCGAGCATGAGATCCGCGCCGCCGGCGCCGTCCCTTCCTTCCTGGGCTACCACGGCTATCCGGCCACGATCTGCACGTCTGTCAATGACGAGATCGTGCACGGCATCCCAAGCGCGGACCGGCGGCTGGCGGCAGGTGACCTGATCTCGATCGACTGCGGCGCGATCGTCGACGGCTGGCACGGCGATGCCGCAGTCACCGTCGGCGTCGGGCCGGTCGGCGCCGACGCTGCCCGGCTCATCGAGGACTGCGAGACTGCCCTCTGGCACGGCCTGGCCCGGGCCAGGGCGGGTCACCGGCTGACCGACATCTCGCACGCCGTCGAGTCGAGCGCCAGGTCAAGCGGCCCGTACGGGATTGTCGAGGAGTACGTCGGCCATGGCATCGGCACCGAGATGCACATGGATCCGCCCGTGCCCAACTACGGCAAGCCTGGCCGCGGGCCCGTCCTGGCCGAGGGAATGGCGCTCGCCATCGAGCCGATGCTCACGCTCGGCCAGGCCCGCGCCCGGGTACTCGACGATGGCTGGACGGTCGTCACGGCCGACGGGTCCTGGTCCGCGCATTTCGAGCACACGGTGGCCATCACGGCGGACGGTCCCTGGGTGCTGACTGCCAGGGATGGCGGCCGTAGCGGGCTCGCCAGGGCGCGCGCCAGCCAGGCGGCGACAGCGGCTAGCCAAGATGGCGTCGGCCAGGCGGCGGACGCGGTGCGGCCGGTCGGCCGCGGCCGACCGGCGGGCGTGGCCCGGCCTGGCGGTGCTGGCTCGGCGCCGGACTCGGTGCCGCTGTCTGCAGGCGCGCAGTCGGATGGCTGAGGCGTGCAGGCAATGACGGACGAGGAGGACGCCGATGCCGGCTGACCCCAGGATCCGGGCGTCCGACGAGGACAGGGACCGCGCCGCGACGCTGCTCCGCGAGCATCACGCGGTCGGCCGGCTGACCGCCGAGGAGTTCAACGAGCGGCTCGACAAGGTGTACGCGGCCAGGACGATGGGCGATCTCGACGGGCTGCTTGCCGACCTGCCGGGGATCGACCTCTACCGGCTGCCCGACGCATCGCTGCCGCGCTACCGCGCCCCGGCGGCCGGGCATGGCTCGCTGCCGGCCGCGTGGAGCCATAGCCCGGCCGCCAGAGCCGGGGGCAGGTTCTCGGCTGGCTGGCAGGCTGCCTGGGGATCGTGGCTCAGTGTCAGCGCGGTTCTCATCGTGATCTGGGTGATCGCCGGGGCCAGCTATCCGTGGTTCCTGTGGATCGTCGGGCCGTGGGGCGCACTGATGTTCGCCCGCTGGATCTCCGGCGGGCACCCGGGGCACGACCACCGCGGGCCGCGCCGCGATCGCGGCCAGATCGACGGCGGGCCGCGGGATTCCTGACCACCCGCCTTGTCTGCCCGGCCCGCCCAGCCTGGCTCCCTGGCCCCGGCCGGCGGGAACCCCACGAATAGGGCTGGCAGGGGCCTGATTCCCGGCCCGCGGCCGCTGCGTGGCCGGGCCGGCCGGCGAAGGCAGCCGAACCCCCGGTTCGCGTTGCCGCCGCCTGTCGCGTAGACTCTGCTCCGGCCCCAGTGGGCTGCCGTCCTCGTATGGCCTGGGCCTGAGCTGTCTGGGCCTGAGGTGCGAAGGCAGTCAATCCGGCGGGCCACCCGTTCCCGGACCACGTACGTAAAGCACGCCCGGGTCGCGGGGAAGTCCAAGCGAGCACGCACCGCCCTGCACGGCATGTCGGGCATGGCGGGAATAACTGAAAATCATTGCCAGTTGGACCTGAGCGAAACCAGCCAGAGCTAACGGCCTAGCAGCGAAACGCGGAGGACATGCCCAAGAAAGACGGCGCCATCGAGATCGAGGGCACGGTCGTGGAGTCGCTTCCGAACGCCTTCTTCAGAGTGGAGCTGGACAACGGGCACAAGGTCCTGGCTCATATCAGCGGGAAGATGCGGATGCACTACATCCGCATCCTGCCCGACGACCGGGTAGTGGTCGAGCTGAGCCCGTACGACCTGAGTCGCGGGCGGATCGTCTACCGGTACAAGTAACGAGCAAGCGGCAGCGGGCGCGCCACGTCCGCGGCCTGAGGGGACCCATCGTGAAGGTCAAGCCGAGTGTGAAGAAGATCTGCAGCAAGTGCCGGATCATTCGCCGGCACGGCCGGGTCATGGTCATCTGCTCTGATCCGCGGCACAAGCAGCGGCAGGGCTGAGTAACACGAAGACACGCACCGCGATCCGCGACCGGCCGCAGGGCCGGCTGCGGATCACCCCCGGAGGAGGCCGGGGCCCCGTCCGGGCAGGGACGGGGGGCGGCGCGCAGGACCTCCGCGAAGCGAAGGAGAACTGCCCGGATGGCACGTCTCGTCGGCGTTGACCTCCCGCGCGATAAGCGCCTTGAGGTTGCCCTGACCTATGTCTACGGAATCGGCCGGACCCGCGCGCTTGCGACGCTTGAGGCTACCGGCGTCAGCGGGGACACCCGCGTGCACGAACTCGGCGACGATGAGCTGGTCCGCCTGCGGGACTGGATCGAGGCGACCTACAAGGTAGAAGGCGACCTGCGCCGCGAGGTTCAGGCGGACATCCGCCGCAAGGTCGAGATCGGCTGCTACCAGGGCATCCGTCATCGCCGCGGGCTGCCAGTGCACGGCCAGCGCACCCAGACTAATGCCCGTACCAGGAAGGGCAAGAAGAAGACAGTCGCCGGCCGTAAGAAGGCCGGGAAGAAGTAGTCCGCGAGACCGCGGACCGACCACCTCCGGGAGTAGAGGAGCAGGATGCCTCCCAAGAGCCGTACCGGCACCAAGAAGGTGCGCCGGAAGGAAAGAAAGAACATCGCGCACGGGCATGCTCACATCAGGAGCACGTTCAACAACACCATCGTCTCGATTACCGATCCGGGCGGGAGCGTCATCTCGTGGGCTTCATCTGGGCAGGTCGGCTTCAAAGGCTCGCGTAAGTCGACGCCATTCGCGGCCCAGATGGCAGCGGAGGCGGCCGCCCGGCGTGCGATGGAGCACGGCATGCGCAAGGTCGACGTCTTCGTCAAGGGTCCTGGCTCGGGGAGGGAAACCGCCATCCGGTCGCTGCAGGCAACCGGCCTGGAGGTCGGCTCGATCCAGGACGTCACCCCGGTTCCGCACAATGGCTGCCGCCCGCCCAAGCGGCGCCGGGTCTGAGGAGTAGCGACAACATGGCTCGATACACCGGTGCGGACTGCAAGCGCTGTCGCCGAGAGAAGATGAAGCTGTTCCTGAAGGGCGCGAAGTGCGATTCGCCGAAGTGCCCGATTGAGATCCGCCCCTACCCGCCCGGCGAGCACGGCCGGAACCGGCCGAAGGAGAGCGAGTTCCTGCTTCAGGTCCGGGAGAAGCAGAAGGCCAAGCGGGTCTACGGCATCCTCGAAGGGCAGTTCCACAACTACTACGAGGAGGCAACCCGCAAGCGCGGGAAGACCGGCGAGGTGCTGCTCCAGATCCTGGAGAGCCGCCTCGACAACGTGGTCTACCGGGCCGGGTTCGCCAAGAGCCGCGATATGGCGCGCCAGCTTGTCGGACACGGCCACATCCTCGTTAACGGACGCAAGGTCGACATTCCCTCGTACCGGGTGACTGAGAGCGACATCATCGAGGTGCGGCCCAAGTCGCATGAGATGACGCCGTTCGTCGTGGCCCGCGCAGAGTCCGGCGAGCGCCCGGCGCCCGCCTGGCTAGAGGTGATCCCCGACAAGATGCGAATCCTCATCCACTCGCTCCCGGTCCGGGCCCAGATCGACACCCAGGTCCAGGAGCAGCTCATCGTCGAGTTCTACTCGAAGTAACACGCCTGCAGGCCCGTCGCTCGCGGCGGGCCGCGGCCCCGGCCGGCAGGTTGCCGTCAGCGAGAGTCGCGACTGTCATATGACGGGCAGCGCGGGAAGGAACGACAAATGCTCATCGCCCAGCGTCCCAGCCTCACCGAGGATCAGGTCGCCGAATTCCGGTCCAGGTTCGTCATCGAGCCACTCGAGCCGGGCTTCGGCTACACGATCGGCAACTCGGTCCGCCGTACCCTGCTGTCCTCGATTCCCGGCGCGGCCGTGACCAGCATCAGGATCGAGGGAGTGCTGCACGAGTTCTCCACGGTCCCCGGCGTGACCGAGGATGTCACCGACATCATCCTGAACCTCAAGGAGCTTGTCGTATCGTCCGAGCATGACGAGCCTGTTCCGATGTACCTGCGCAAGCAGGGCCCAGGGCCGGTGACGGCGGCGGACATCGCCCCGCCGGCCGGCGTCGAGGTGCACAACCCGGAACTTCACATCGCGACCCTGAACAGCAAGGGCAAGCTGGAGATGGAACTCACGGTCGAGCGCGGCCGCGGTTACGTCTCGGCCGCGCAGAACAAGCAGCCCGGGCAGGAGATAGGCCGGATCCCGATCGACTCGATCTACTCCCCGGTGATGCGGGTCACGTACAAGGTCGAGGCGACCCGGGTCGAGCAGCGGACCGACTTCGACCGGCTGATCCTCGACGTGGAGACCAAGCCCTGCATGCGCCCGCGGGATGCGGTGGCAAGTGCGGGCAAGACGCTGGTCGAGCTCTTCGGCCTGGCCAGGGAGCTGAACGTTGATGCCGAGGGCGTCGACATCGGCCCGTCGCCCACCGACGCGGCGCTCGCCGCTGACCTGGCGCTGCCCATCGAGGAACTGAACCTGACCGTCCGCTCGTACAACTGCCTGAAGCGCGAGGGCATCCATACCGTCGGCGAGCTTGTCGCCCGCAGCGAGCAGGATCTGCTCGACATTCGCAACTTCGGCGCGAAGTCGATCGAGGAAGTCAAGCAGAAGCTCATCGACATGGGCCTCGCGCTGAAGGATTCCCCGCCCGGATTCGACCCCGGAACCGCGGCGGACAGCTACGGCGCGGATGACGACGAGAGCTACGTCGAGACCGAGCAGTACTGACGGGTCGCCGCGGCCCGTCAGTAGCGAACCGAGGAGAACTCTTCCATGCCCACGCCCACCAAGGGACCGCGACTGGGCGGCAGCTCGGCCCATCAGAAGCACCTGCTGGCGAACCTTGCCACTGCGCTTTTCGAGCACGGCAAGATCACCACGACGGAGGCCAGGGCGCGCAGGCTCAGGCCGCTGGCCGAGCGGCTGATCACCTACGCCAAGCGTGGCGACCTGCATGCCCGGCGCCAGGTGCTGACCGTGGTCACGGACAAGGGCGTGGTGCACACGCTTTTCACCGAGATCGGGCCGAGCTTCTCGGCCAGGGACGGCGGCTATACCAGGATCACCAAGATCGGGTCTCGCAAGGGCGACAATGCGGCGCTCGCGGTGATCGAGCTGATCCCCGAGGAAGCCGAAGCCAAGCCGCGGCGCCGTCGCGCCCGCCGTGCCCAGCCTGCCGCCCAGCGGGCCACCGCCCCGGCGGCGGCCACCGCCCCGGCGGAGGCTGCGGCTGCGGCCGACGCGCCTGTGGCTGACGCGGCGGTGGCTGACGCGGCGGTGCCTGACGCTGCTGCGGCTGACGCTGGCCCGGCGGATGCGGGTGAGGCAGCCGAGAGCGCCGCTGCTGGCGCGGACGGCGATACAGCGGCCAGCGCCGAGGGCGATGCGCCGGACACGGCCGAAAATGATGACGCGCAGAGCGACGACGCCGACGAGAGCGCCGGCTGACGGCCAAGGCGAGTCCGTTCGCGCCCGCCCACCCGTTCGCGCCGCCCTGGCCTGCGCGCCCGTCCCTGCCTGCGCGCCCGCCCTGGCCGTTCGCGCCCGGCCCTGGCCTGCGCGCCCGCCCTGGCCTTTCGCGCCTGCCCAGCCCTTCGCGCCTGCCCTGGCCCGCGCGCCCGCCCCGGCCCGCGCGCCCGCCCGCGCTGGCCCGCGCGCCCGCCCCGGCATGCGCGCCCGGCTCCCCTCCCCATGAGCACGGCCCCTCCATTCATGATCACGGAGGGTTTTGGGTGTTGGCGCACCCGAAAGTCTCCGTGATCATGGACCGCGCTATCGCGGGTGGCCAGGAAGTGGCCGGTCGGGCGGGTGTGGCCGGGCCAGCAGGGCGGGATGCCCCGGCGGGCGCCGGTGCCCTGGCGGCAGTCAGCGGGGCGGTGGCCGGCTCGCCAGCCGTCCGGCTCCGGCTTGATCTGGCCTACGATGGCGCGGCCTTCCACGGCTGGGCCCGCCAGCCCGGCCTGCGCACGGTCCAGCAAACTGTGCAGGACGCGCTTGGCCGGGCGCTTGCGCTGCCGGCTGCACCCGAGCTGACCGTGGCCGGCCGGACCGACGCGGGCGTGCACGCCCGCGGCCAGGTTGCGCACTTGGACGTCTCGGCCGGCTGCTGGGCGCGGGCGGCAGACACGGCGGCCCGGCGGCTGGCCCGGCTGCTGCCCGCCGACATCCGCGTGCACGCGATCGGCAGCGTGCCCACTGACTTCGATGCGCGCTTCTCGGCGCTGTGGCGGCGCTACACCTACCGAGTCTGCGACGATCCCGCGAGCGCAGACCCGCTGCGTAGGCATGACACGCTCTGGCATCCCCGGCTGCTCGATGTCGGGCGGATGAACGAGGCGGCTGCCGCCTGCCAGGGGGAGCATGACTTCGCCGCGTTCTGCCGCCCCCGGGTGGGTGCTAGCACCGTCCGGGAGCTGATCCAGCTGACCTGGGCGAGGCCAGCGCCCGGCGTGGCCGTCGCCACCGTGGTCGCCGATGCGTTCTGCCACAACATGGTCCGGGCCCTTACCGGCGCACTGCTGGCGGTCGGCGACGGCAGCAGGCCGGCTGGCTGGCTGGCCGGAGTGCTCGCCGCCGGCATCCGCGACCCGGCCGTCCGGGTCGTGCCGCCGCACGGGCTCTGCCTTGAGGAGGTCCGTTACCCGCCCGCCGGGGAACTCGCCGCGCGCGCGAACGCGACCCGCCGGGTCCGCCCCGGCCCCGGCTCCAGCTAGGGCATTGCCGCAGGGCCGCCAGGGCTTTGCCCGTTACCCGCCCGCGGGCGCAGTTCATGATCACGGAGGGTTTCGGGTGCGCCGACACCCGAAACCCTCCGTGATCATGAACAGGGCGGCGGGCCAGGGCGGCGGGCCAGGGCGGCGGGCCAGGGCGGCGGGCCAGGGCGGCGGGCCAGGGCCAGGGCCGCTAGGGCTTGCCCGTGACCAGTCGCCGGCTGAGGCTGACGTTCGCGGTGTGCTTGAGCAAGCGGGTGCAGAACTGCACGAGTTCCTTCCGCTGCGCCTTGTTCTTCGGCGCGTGCAAGCTCGCGAACTCTGCCCAGATCAAGATCAGGTAATGACCCTTGCCCTCAGCCAGCTCGATTCCCGTCCCCTTATTCAGCTTGCGAGTCGGTCCCTTGGCGCCGCGTAGCTGGGCGATGAACTCCGACGGCCCGGTCGCCTTGCCCGCCCGGCTCGCCATCCGCGCGCTCTTCAGATTCAGCACCCCGATCGTGCCCATCAGCTTCCGGTTGCCGGCCAGGTAACTCGCCCGCATGACCTGTGAGCAGCTCGCCGCGCTGACGGCCGATTGCAGCATGCTCCCGAGCACCGCCGACGAGCAATGCCTGCCCGCCTTGGCCGCGGTCCTTGAATAGGTGGATCCTGCGCTCGTGAACCGTACCGGGAAGAGCTGGTGCAGGGTCAGTTTCTGCGGGTCGGTCGCCCGTGTCTGGATGTGACCCCAGCGGCCGGTCGGCGTGGGGGAGGCCGCGGGCTGACTGGGCTGCGTTGCCGCCGGAGAGTTGCTGGGCGCCGCCACGCCGTGGCTGGGCGCCCGCCGCCCGCTGGCCAGGTAGAAATACGTGCCGGCGGCCGCGACGACCACAGCAAGTCCGGCGGCCAGCAGCACGCGGCCCCGCCTGGCAGCCTTACGTCCTCGCCGGCCCCGGGTTGGTCCGCGGGCAGGCCGCGGCACCGGTCCGCCGGGCGGCGCGGCAGCGGGTCGGCCCGCGCGCTGCCCGGCGCTGCCGGGCCCGGCAGCACCCGGCGCGCGGGCCGAACGCACGCTGTCGCGGTGGCCGGCCTGGTCAGGGACGACCGGCGGCATGGCCCGCCGGTCCTGGTTACCGCGGGAGCGGCGGCCCGGCGGCGACTGCGCCGTGCCGGGTGCCAGCCCGGCCCTTGCGCTCATGTCTCGCCAGCTACCCGTCGGGTGGTCGTCGGCCACTGCCCAGGTCTGGGTAGCCGTAGCGTCGGCGGCCGGGTCGGAGACGGCAAGAACCGAGTAGTCGGGCTCGGCGTAACCGTGCTCGGCCGATGCGGCGGCCGGCCAGGAATCCCTTCCCCGGCGGCCGCCGGCCCGGCCGGCCTGAGTCTCGGCTGGCGCCTGGTTCCACGCGGAGAACTGCCCCGGCGGGTAGACCGGAGCCGCCTGGCCAGGGGCTGGCGGATAGCCGCGGACCGGGCCCTTGCCCGCGGTGCCGCCCGCCATCCCGTAGAAGGCGCTGCCGGGGGGGACACTTGCTGGCTGAGCGGTGTCACCGGGGGGCAGCACGCGATCTTCCGCCGTGCCGTCGGCCGGCGAACTCCCGGCAGCCATCGTGCTTCCGGCTGCGCCCCCGGTCGGCACCGCCCCGGCCGGCGTGGTCACGTCCGCCGCCGCGAAGCCAGGGACCGGCTCCGCGCCGGGCTGCTTCCCGGCGTTGTAGCCGTTATCGCCGTACCCGTATCCGGCATCGGAGTACCCGCCGTCGGAGTACCAGCCGCCCGCCTGCTCGTCGCCTGGGTGCCCGCCAGCGGTGCCCTCATCGTCGGCGAACCACCCGGCGGCCGGCTCGCCGCCATCGGCGCCGTTGCCGGGATGCCAGCCGCCCGCGTGCTCGACGCCAGCGCCGCCGTCGGCGCGGTCGCTGTCGGAATACCAGCCAGCAGGGTTCTCGCCGCGGCCGGTCGGCTCATCATCGTCAGCGGCTCGCGGCCAGGGCAGTCCAGGACGGCCTGGCGGGCGCTCCTGCCCGCCAGGCGCCGCACCGGCGTCCGCATCACCCGGGTAGCGCATGCGGCGAGCGTATCGCTGTCTGGACGCCGGTTAGCGGGGTCCTCTCATTTCACCACCACGCTGTCTAGCTGCCAGGATCACCGGGGGCGGGCAGCCGGGAAATTGGCGCACGGACAGTCGCCGCACCACGGCAGCCGGCGATCGCAGTAGAGCACCCGGTTGCCTTCCGTTTCAGCCTCGCTTTGACCGCCGCTGGCTGCGGCCGGTATCCTTCTCACGCGTCCATGTGTGTCGGCATGCCCGCGCTGCCCGGCTGCGGGCAGCCGAGCGGCGGCCGATGCTGCGGATTCCCGCGCTCGGAGGGATTGCCCCGGGCGAGGCCAAGGATCTCCGGACCCACACGCGAAGGCTTATGACTGTGCGCACATTCAGCCCGAAGGCTGCCGATATCCAGCGTCAATGGCATGTCATCGACGCCAATGAGGTTGTCCTCGGCCGGCTGGCCAGCCAGGCGGCCATCCTGCTGCGCGGCAAGCACAAGCCGATCTTCGCGCCGCACGTGGACACCGGGGACTTCGTGATCGTCGTCAACGCCGAAAAGATCGCGCTCAGCGGCAACAAGCTCGCCGACAAGCGTGCGTTCCGGCACTCCGGATATCCGGGCGGGCTGCGCTCGATCGCCTATGGCGACCTGCTGGCCAAGCACCCGGAGCGGGCCGTCGAGAAGGCGGTCAGGGGCATGCTCCCGAAGAACACGCTGGGCAGGCAGATGCTGCGCAAGCTCAAGGTGTATGCGGGGCCTGACCATCCGCACAAGGCGCAGCAGCCTGTTCCGTTCGAAATCACGCAGATTACGCAGCAGGCCGGGACATACCGCGCCGCGGCGCAATAACGAGAGCCGACGAGGAAGCGCGAGGAAGACACCGTGGCTGAGTCCACAGACGCCCAGGGACCCGCAGCGGCGGCCGATGCCGCAACCGCGGAGACCGCGGGGGAGCACGTGTCGGAGTACACCACCCAGACCGGTGACGCGGCCGCTGGCGGCCCGGCCCGGCCTGCGGCACGCAAGCCGGTAGTGACCGGCCACGCGATGGGTACCGGCCGCCGCAAGGAGGCCATCGCGCGCGTTCGCATCCTGCCAGGAACGGGGCAGTGGCGGGTCAACGACCGGCCGCTGGATGAGTACTTTCCCAACAAGGTGCACCAGCAGCTCATCAGCGAGCCGTTCGTGACGCTGGGCGCCGACGACCAGTTCGACGTGGTGGCCCGGATCACTGGCGGGGGCGTCACCGGCCAGGCTGGCGCGCTCCGGCTGGGGATCGCCCGGGCGCTGACGCTTGTCGACCCGGAGAACCGGCAGACCCTCAAGCGAGCCGGCTTCCTGACCAGGGATGCCAGGGTCAAGGAGCGCAAGAAGTACGGCCTGAAGAAGGCCCGCAAGGCGCCGCAGTACTCGAAGCGCTGACGCTCGGTCCGCGCGGCAGCACCGGAAGACCAGGGGGCGTATCCGTGGGCCGGCTGTTCGGTACTGATGGTGTTCGCGGCGTCGCTGGCCGTGATCTCACCGCGGGATTGGCCATGAATGTGGCATCCGCCGCGGCGGATGTCCTGGACGGCATGGGCGCCTTTGCCGCCGCGCGCTCGGCCGGCCGCCGGCCGGCCGCGGTAGTGGGACGTGATCCAAGGGCGTCGGGCGAGTTCCTTGAAGCCGCCGTGGTCGCGGGCTTGGCCAGTTCCGGCGTGGACGTGCTCAGGCTCGGCGTCGTGCCGACCCCGGCCGTTGCCTACCTGACGGCCGATCTCGGCGCGGAACTCGGCGTCATGCTGTCGGCCAGCCACAACCCGGCGCCGGACAACGGGATCAAGCTGTTCGCGCTCGGCGGCCTGAAGTTGCCGGATGCCATCGAGGACGAGATCGAGCTCAGGCTGCACGGCCGATCCGGGCCCGGCACTGGGCCAGCCGGTCACGCCCGCTTGCCGGGCGGCGGGTTCGGCCGGGTGCGTGACGCCTCCGGCGACTCGGAAAGCTACCTGGCCCACCTGCTCTCGACACTGGAAGGCCCGGCCCGCGAACTCCCGCTCGACGGCCTGACGATCGTGGTCGACTGCGCCCACGGGGCCGCCTCCGAACTGGCGCCGCGGCTGCTTCGCCGGGCGGGGGCGGCTGTGATCGCGATCGGCGCGGAGCCCGATGGGCTGAACATCAATGACGGCTCCGGCTCCACGGCACTCGGGGTGCTGCAGGCGGCGGTGACGGAGCGCCGGGCCGACGCCGGGATCGCGTACGACGGCGACGCTGACCGCTGCCTAGCGATCGACGCGGACGGCCAGGTGGTCGACGGCGACCAGATCCTGGCCGTGCTTGCCCTGGCACTCCGGGATGCCGGGCAACTGCCGGGCGACACAGTCGTGACAACCGTGATGGCCAATCTCGGGTTCCGTAAGGCGATGCAAGCGGCTGGCATCGATGTGGTGGAGACCCCGGTGGGGGACAGGTACGTGCTCGAGGCAATGCGCGAGGGAAAGTTCGCGCTTGGCGGCGAGCAGTCCGGCCATGTCATCCTGCTCGACCACGCCACCACCGGCGATGGCCTGCTGACCAGCTTGCAGCTGCTTTCTGTACTGGCCAGGAGCGGCCGACCGCTGAGCGCGGTGGCCCGGGTAATGGCCAAGTACCCGCAGGTTCTCATCAACGTGCCCGGCGTGGACAAGGCCCTGGCTGCCTCCTCTGCCGAGCTCAAGGCCGCCGTCGCGGCCGCGACGGCGGAGCTTGGCACGTCGGGGCGCGTGCTGGTCCGGCCGAGCGGGACCGAGCACGCCGTCCGGGTGATGGTCGAGGCGCTTGACGCGGGCCAGGCGCACCGGGTGGCGCAGCGGCTCGCCGATGCCGTGAGCGCGCTCGCCTGAGCCGGGTTGCCCCGGGTTGCCGATGCCACGCCGCCGTGCGGCAGTGCCGCGGTGCCGCGGTGACATGCCGAGTCACATGTCGTAGCCGATTCATCATTGACCCGCAGCTGAGCGTGCCTGAGGCGAGTGCCGGGAATCAGGCACTAACCTGGCGGTCATGTGCGGAATCGTGGGGTACGCAGGCCACCGGCAGGCACTAGATGTCGTCCTCGAGGGCCTCAGCCGCCTTGAGTACCGGGGCTACGACTCGGCAGGCATCGCCGTCATGGCAGGCGGCAAGCTCAGCTGGGCCAAGCGGGCGGGCAAGCTCGGCAACCTCAAGTCCGCACTCGCGGAACGTCCCGCACTGGTAGGCAGCGTCGGCCTTGGCCATACTCGATGGGCTACCCACGGTCCGCCCACCAACCCGAACGCGCACCCGCATACCGACTGCGGCGGTCACCTGGCGGTAGTGCACAACGGAATCATCGAGAACTTCGCCGCGCTGCGCACCGAGGTCGAGGCCCTTGGCCACGAACTGACCTCTGAGACCGACACCGAGCTTGTCGCGCATCTCATCGAAGATCAGATGGCGGGGATGGCCGACGTGCCGGGGACCGGTGCCCCGCCGGCTGGCTCGCTCGCGGCCGCGATGCGCCAGGTCTGCCAGCGGCTGCAGGGCGCATTCACGCTGGTCGCGGTGGACGTGCGGGATCCGGACGCGGTGGTCGGCGCGCGGCGGAATTCCCCGCTCGTGGTCGGCCGGGGTGACGGTGAGAACTTCCTGGCCAGTGATGTCGCGGCGTTCATCGCCTTTACCAGGGAGGCGGTTGAGCTCGGCCAGGATCAGGTCGCCGAGGTACGGGCCGACCGGGTCACGGTGACCGGCTTCGACGGCGCGCCAGCGCAGGTGACCGACTATCACGTCGACTGGGACGTGTCGGCTGCCGAGAAGGCGGGCTTCCAGTACTTCATGCTGAAGGAGATCGCCGAGCAGCCGCGCGCGATCGCCGACGCCATGCTCGGCCGGATGGGCCGGGACGGCCTGCTGACCCTCGACGAGATGCGCCTGTCCGACGACGAGCTGCGGGACGTTGACAAGATCATCATCGTGGCGTGCGGGACGGCCTATCACGCCGGCATGATCGCGAAGTACGCCATCGAGCACTGGACCAAGATCCCGTGCGAGGTGGAACTGGCCAGCGAGTTCCGCTACCGCGACCCGATCCTCAGCCGGTCGACGCTGGTCATCGCGATCTCCCAGTCCGGCGAGACGATGGACACGCTGATGGCGGTCCGGCACGCCCGCGAGCAGCGGTCGCGCGTCGTCGCGATCTGCAACGTGAACAGCTCGTCCATCCCGCGGGAAAGCGATGCGGTCGTGTACACCCACGCCGGCCCCGAGATCGCCGTTGCGTCCACGAAGGCCTTTCTCACCCAGCTGGTCGCCTGCTACCTGGTCGCCCTCTACCTGGCCCAGGTGCGCGGCACCATGTACGGCGACGAGGTCAGCACCGTGATGGATCAGCTGCAGCTGATGCCCGCCGCGGTGGACCGGATCCTGCACGCGATGGGCCCGGTACGGTCGGTGGCCAGGGAACTGGCCGACGAGCGCTGCGTGCTCTTCCTTGGCCGGCATGTCGGCTACCCCGTCGCCCTGGAAGGCGCGCTGAAGCTCAAGGAACTCGCCTACATGCATGCCGAGGGTTTCGCGGCCGGCGAGCTCAAGCACGGGCCGATCGCGCTGATCGAGGAGGGGCTGCCGGTCGTGGTGATCGTGCCTTCCCCGGACGGACGCTCGGCGCTGCACACCAAGATCGTGTCTAACATCCAGGAGATCAGGGCCCGCGGCGCGCGCACCATCGTCATCGCCGACGAGGGAGACGAAATGGTGGCGCCGTATGCGGACACCCTGATCGAGCTGCCAGCCGTGCCCACGCTCATGCAGCCGCTGGTGGCGACGGTGCCGCTGCAGGTGTTCGCCTGCGAGCTCGCCGCGGCCAAGGGGCACGACGTGGATCAGCCCCGCAATCTCGCCAAGTCGGTCACGGTGGAGTGAGGCCAGGCCGGGGCAACTCGGTCAGCCGGGCGCGGCGGCTGGCCCCGGCTCAACGCAGAACTCGTTACCCTCCGGGTCCTGCATCACGGTATGCGCCACCTCGCGCCGGACCACGCTCGCGCCGAGGGCTGCCAGCCGGTTGACTTCCGCAGCGGTGTCACCTGGCGCGCGCAGGTCGAAATGCATCCTGTTCTTGGCTGTCTTGGGCTCCGGCACCTGGATGAACCACATGTTCGGCCCGCCCCAGCCCGCGGCCTCCACGTAGGCCCGCGAAACGGACGAGTCCTCGTCGACGTCCGATCCGAGCGCCGCGGCCCAGAACCGGGCCAGCGCGAGCGCGTCCGAGCAGTCAAAGGTGACGGACTTGATGAAAGCAGCCATGGTCGGACGCTAGGCGCTTGGCAAACCCGCGGCAACCGAGTTTCGGCCAGCCTGCCTGCCTGCCCGACCGATGGCTCAGGCCGGGCGGCGGCTCAGGCCGATCGATGGCTCAGGTCGGGCGGCGGCTTAGGCCGGGCGGCGGCTCAGGTCGGGCGGCGGCTCAGGTCGGGCGGCGGCTTGAACCGGGCGGCAGCCCGCAGCGCTACCCGCGAAATCTCCTCAGCGGCCCGGTGCGCAGGGCCGCTGCTCGGCCGCTCTAGGTAGGCCATCTCACCCTGATGACGGATGTCCCGCAGCGAGGCGGCTGGCAAAGTCTGGTCTCGCGGTGCCGAGATGGGAGTGCTGTCCGGCACCAGGCAGGGGGCCACTCACATGCTTGAATACGACTTCGCCTGGCCGAGATGCCGATGACTGGGCTGGCCGAGACGCCGCTGAGCGGCGGCCTGCCGTGCGTCGACACGAGCACGCCAGCGGTGGTGCTGAAATTCGATCAGAACGTCCTGCACCACGGCGGGCTCGGCGTCATCCGCAGCCTGGGCCGGATCGGCGTGCCGGTCTACGGCGTGCACGAGGGCCCGTGGGCTCCGGCCGCTAGCTCCCGCTACCTGCACGGTCGCTGCTTCTGGCAGGCCAGCCCTGATGACACCGCCCGGGTGCGGGCTGGCCTGGTGACGCTGGCCGAGCGAATCGGCCAGCGTGCCGTGCTGATACCGACCGATGACGCGGGCGCGATCTTTCTCGCCGAGCACGGCCACGACCTGCGGCCGTGGTTCCTGTTTCCGAAGCCGCCGAGTGATCTCCCGCGGCGGCTCGCGGGCAAGTATTCCCTGTATCGGCTCTGCCGCGAGCTGGGAGTGCCCGCCCCGCAGGCGACGGTGCCGGGATCGCTCGACGCGGCGCGGGAATTCGCGGCCGCCGCGGGCTTCCCGCTGATCGCCAAGCTCACCACGCCGTGGCGGCAGCGCAACGGGAAGCTTCGCAGCACCTCGATCGTGGCCGGCCAGGCGGAACTGGCGGGCATTCACCGGGCCTGCGGCCGCGGCGGAGCCGGTTACATGCTGCAGGAGTACATTCCCGGCGGACGCGGTCACGACTGGTTCTTCCACGGTTACTGTGACGCGGCGGCGAACTGCAGGCCCGCGTTCACCGGGGTCAAAGAACGGTCCTATCCGGCCTACGCGGGGCTGACCAGCCTCGGGCGCTCCAGGCCGAATCCACGGCTGCGCGATGAGGTCACCCGGCTGCTCGCGCGCCTGTCCTACAGCGGGATCCTGGACCTTGACCTTCGCTGGGACGCGAGGGCCGGGCAGTACAAGCTGCTTGATTTCAATCCGCGGCTCGGCGCCCAGTTCAGGCTCTTCCAGGACACGGCGGGAGTCGATGTCGTGGTAGCCCAGTACCTCGACCTGACCGGCTGCGCCATTCCCGCGGGGGAGCAGGTCAGCGGGCGCGGCTTCCTGGTGGAGAACTATGACCCGGTCGGCGCCCTCGGCTACTGGCGCAGCGGGGAACTCGGCCTGCGGTCCTGGGCAGCATCGCTGCGCAACATCGACGAGACCGCCTGGTTCGCGCGCGATGACCTGCGGCCGTTCGGGTTGATGTGCGTGCGCATGGGCCTGCGGCTGGCAACCCGCCCGCTGGCCCGGCGGGATCGCGCAGGCGGGAATCAAGCGGGCCGGGACCGCGCAGCCGGGAACCGCGAGCCCCGATACGCGGCAGGCCGCGCGGCCAGCCGCCCCGGGCCGCGCGTCCGGGCTCTGCCGCCGGTCACGCACGTGCAGACCACGCGGCAAGCGGCGCCGCGGTCCGACAAGGAGGAGACAGCGGTATGAGCGACGCCGTCGATGTGGCCATCGTGGGAGCCGGGCCCTACGGGCTCTCGCTTGCCGCGCACCTGAACGCGGCGGGTGTCCGATTCCGCCAGTTCGGGCTGCCGATGCGGCTGTGGCAGGAGTCCATGCCCCTCGGGATGTGCCTGAAGTCGCAAGGTTTCGCATCGGACCTTTCCAGCCCGGATGGGCAACACACCCTTGCCGCCTTCTGCGCGGCCACCGGCCGGCCCTATGCCAGCTACGGATTGCCGGTTCCGCTGGACACCTTCATTGCGTACGGTCATTGGTTCCGGCGAGAGCTTGCCGCCGATCTGGAGGAGACTCTGGTAGCGGAGGTGACCCGTAAGGGCGGCCGTTTCCAGCTCAGCCTGGCCAACGGGGATCGGCTGCAGGCAGCCAGCGTGGTCATCGCTACTGGCGTCGAGCACTTCGCCGCCATGCCGGCTCAGCTGGCAGAGCTGCCCTCGTCGGTTTGCAGCCACAGTTCGGCGCACGCAGACCTCGGTGTTTTCCGCGGCAAGAAGGTCGTCGTGCTCGGCGCCGGCCAGTCGGCACTCGAATCCGCTGCGCTACTGCACGAGAACGGCGCGTACGTCCAGCTCGTGGTGAGGAAGCCGCGACTCGCCTGGAACGGGCCGCCGCTGCCGCCTGACCGCCCGCTCGTCCGGCGCCTGCGCGAGCCCGAGGCGGGGCTTGGCTCTGGCTGGGGTACCTGGTTCTACTCCCGGCATCCGGGCCTGTTCCGGCACCTGCCGCAGCGCACCCGCGTCTACCGTGCCAGAACTGCGCTCGGGCCGGCTGGCGCGTGCTGGCTGCCCAGCCGGGTGACTGCGGGCCAGTTCCCGGTCCTGCTCGGACACTCGCTGAGGCGGGTGAACGCCGGCGGCGACAGCGTGGCGCTGGAGCTCGAAGGGCTCAGCGGAGCGAGCCGCGAGCTGTCCACCGACCATGTGATCGCAGCGACCGGCTACCGGCCCGACCTGCGCCGCCTGGCGTTCCTCGGTGACCAGCTGCGGCCAGGCCTGCGGACCATTGCGGATACGCCGGTCGTAGACCGGCGGTACCAGTCCGCCATTCCCGGGCTTTACTTCATCGGGCCGGTCGTGGCGCCGACCTTCGGCCCGGTGATGCGCTTCGTGTACGGCTCGGACCATGCCGCGCGCACGGTGGCATGGCAGCTATCCGGCACGATCGGCCGCCGGCCCCGGGTGGCCGTCGGGGCCAGCCGATGATAGGGCCGGATTACTTCCGGTACTCCGAACGGGCGGCCGGGAACGTGACCGCGCCGGCCGCGCCCGCCGGGCCCGGCCTGCCCGGCAGCAGGCCGGCGGCACGGCGCATGCCCGCCTCCCGGCCGGCCGGCCGGCGGCGCTGGCCGTTCTCCCGGCCGCGCGACGCCGGCTGGCTGGCCGCCACCACCGGACCGCCGCTCGTCGACGCGCTCGCCCTCGCGGCAGCCATCGGCGCGTCCGGGCGGATCAGCCTGCCGACGCTGGCCTATGCCGGTGTCGTGTTCATCGTGCTCGCACTTGGCGGGCAGCAGCGGCTGCGCATCTGCCTGCGCGTTTCTGACCAGGTGGGCCGCATCGCGGCCGCGGCCGGCGCGGCATCGGCATTCTTCCTCCCGTGGCTGTCCCCGGGCCTGGCCTGGCGGCTTGCACTGTCCTTTGCCGTCTCCGTAATCACGGCACGCGGCATCGCCAGCTGCGCCTTGCGCGCCGCCCGCCATCGCGGCCTGCTGACCGAGCCGACCCTGGTGGTCGGCGCCGGCGAGATGGGCGTGCTGATCGCCGATCTGCTGCGCCAGCACCCCGAGCTCGGCCTGCGGCCGCTGGGCTTCCTCGATAGCTGCCCGCCGCCGAATGAGCTGCCGCTGCCCGTGCTGGGCACTGCCGCCGACCTTCCGGCGATGATCTGCCGATTCCGCGTCCGGCGGGTGATCGTGTGCTTCGGTGTGGACGCCGACCCGGAGCTGGTTCCCGTACTGCGGGCTTGCCAGCCGCTGCGCGTCGACGTCTGCCTGGTGCCACGGTTGCCGGAGCTGGGTGCCGCCGTGCCAAGGGCTTGCCTCGATGAGGTCTGGGGAATCCCGCTCATTCCGCTCCGGGGCGGCGCTCACGCGCCTGCGCGGATGTTCGCAAAGCGGGTCTTCGACGTGCTCGCCGCCGTCATCTTGCTCGCCGCGCTCTCGCCGGTGCTGCTCGTGCTCGCCGCGATAATCCGGCTCCGGTCCGGGCGGCCCGCCCTCTTCCGTCAGGTCCGGGTCACCGGCGACGAGCGGATAGCGCCGATCATGAAACTGCGCACGCTCGATGAGCATGACGACTCTGATACGCGCTGGTCAGTGCCGGCCGGGCAGTGCGGCCAGCTGAGCCAGTGGCTACGTGCCACCCACCTGGACGAGCTGCCACAGCTGGTGAACGTGCTGCGGGGGGAGATGTCCCTGGTCGGGCCGCGGCCCGAGCGGCCCTACTTCGCCGAGCGGTTCGGCCGCGAAATCCGGGGATACGGCGACCGGACCCGGATGCCGGCCGGCCTCACCGGCTGGGCGCAGGTACACGGCCTGCACGGCGATACGGCGATCGGGGAGCGCTCCCGTTTCGACAACCAGTACATCGAGTACTGGTCGCCATGGCTGGACGTGGTGATCCTGGCAAGGACCTTCGCCGCCTCGGTGTCCGGCCTGCCCGGAGGCCGGAGGTGACCGCATCTGGGCTGGCCAGCTCCCGGCGCCAGGCCGCTGCGCTGAGCCTGCGCAACGTGCCCATGATCCTGATGTATCACGGCATCGCGGACGTGCCGCAGGACCCGAATCAGCTGTGCGTATCGCCGAGCCGGTTCGCCGAGCAACTGGCCTGGATGGACCGGCGCGGCCTGCGCGGCGTCGGCGTCGGGGCGCTCCTGGAGGCGATGCGCACCGGCCGTCAGCGCGGCCTGGTTGGCATCACCTTCGACGACGGGTACGCGAACGTGCTCGAGGCGGCGCTGCCCGAGCTGCGTCGCCGCGGCTTCGGCGCGACCGCATTCATCATCGCCGACCGCCTCGGCCGCACCAACGAGTGGGATGCGGGGCCGGCCTGGCCGCTGCTGGACGCCGCCGGAGTCCGCGAGCTCGCCGCCGCAGGCATCGAGATCGGCTCGCATGGCGCCACGCATACCCGGCTAGCCGGGCTGGGCCCGGGCCTGCTGGCAGCCGAGGTGGCCGCGAGCAAGGCGAGTCTGTCCGCGCTCCTTGGCACCGAGGTCCGGGGATTCGCCTATCCGTACGGGTCGATGGATGCCGCGGCGCGGCACTCGGTCCGGGCCGCGGGCTACGCGTACGCGTGCGCGGTGCAGGCGCCATCGGCCGACATCGGGCTGATGGCGCTGCCCAGGGTCTACGCCGGCCAGCGCGATGGTGCCGCCCGGATGGCGCTCAAGTGCCTCCTGTACCGGAGGTACATCGCGATCAACGGGAGGCGTACATGAAAATGCGGCACGCGATCCGGCTAGCGGGCTCAGCCACAGAGCGTAGGCCATCTCACCCGGTTGACGGAGGATCTGCCGCCAGCCGGCTGGCACAGTGCTCACAGGAGGCACCGGCACGGCTTTCCCGTGCCATCAAATCGTCACCGGGGGAGGCGGCATAGTGCCAGATCACCGGCTCTCGCTCGCCATCAATGGGCGCGAACGCGAGCTGCATCGCAGGCTGGTCACCTTCGAGCTGCCCATGGCGGACACCGCTCATGGAAATGGCGCTGTAAAGGCCTGGTCAGCGGCAATAGTCGGCCTCGGCTACGTCGGCCTGCCCACCGCCTTGGCGCTGCACGGCAGGTGCCCGCGCATCATCGGGATCGACACCAGCGAGCGGCGATTGCGCGACATATCCACCGGTCAGGTCGATCTGGCCGAGCCCTACCGCCCGCTCCTTGCTGCCGCCCTCGCGGATGGCAGCATGCAGCTCACCAGCGATCCTGGCGCCGCGGCAGGCGCCGATGCCGTGATCATCTGCGTCCCTACCCCGGTAGATGCCGGCCACATTCCCGACCTGTCGGCGCTCAGCAGTGCCTGCGCAACGGTGGTGCGGAACGCTCGCGAGGGCCAGACCATCATCCTCACCTCGACCAGCTTCGTCGGAACGACACGGGAGCTGCTCACCGACCCGCTCCGGCGACGTGGCCTGCGGGCGGGGTCAGATGTGTTCGTCGCGTTCAGCCCGGAGCGGATCGACCCGGGTAACCCGGACCACCGCCAGCAGGAAACCCCGCGGGTAGTCGGCGGCGCGACGGACGAGTGCAGCGCGCGGGCGGCCTGGGTAGTCCGGCAGCTGACCGATGTCGTCTACCTGGTCAGCTCGCCCGACGCCGCCGAGGCGACCAAGCTCTACGAGAATATCTTCCGCGCCGTCAGCCTCGCGCTCGCCAACGAATTCGCCGATGCCTGCGGCACGCTGCAGCTGGACCCCGTCGAAGTGACGCTGGCGGCCGGGACGAAGCCGTACGGCTTCCTCGGCGCCTTCCCCGGGCCCGGCGTCGGCGGCCACTGCATCCCGTGCGACCCCTACTACCTGCTGTGGCAGCTGGGCCTGAAGGACCGGGCGGCGCCGCTGATCGAGCAGGCCATGAGATCGATCGGCCAGCGCCCGGACCGAGTGGTCGAGCGGGCTGGCGAAGTGCTCGCCGAAGCGGGCCGGCAGATCGCCGAGTCGAGCGTGATCGTCGTGGGGGCCAGCTACAAGGCGGGCGTGCAGGACCTGCGGGAATCCCCGGCGCTGCCGATCATTGCCGGGCTCATCAGCCGCGGCGCCGATGTTCATTACTATGACCCGCTCGTACCGGACATCCGGCTGGACAACGGGCTGCTGATGAGCAGCGAGCTGGCGCCCCGCGGCGAGGACTGGGACCTCGCTGTGATTCACACGCTGCATCCGGGCGTCGACTACTCGTGGGCCGAGGACTGCACGTGGGTGCTCGATGCCACGTACCAGTTCGACGGCGCCCGGCATCGCGCGGTCGTCTGATGACCAGCGCTCCGATGATCAGCGGCCAGTCCGGCAGCAGGAACATCGCCCGCCCAGGAGGACGTCAATGAGAGTGCTGCACGTCATTACCGGACTCGGCGTTGGCGGTGCGGAAATGCAGCTGTGGTCGATGCTGCGGCACACCCGGCACGAGTCGGACGTCGTGACGCTGTACAACCCTGGGCCCGTCGCCGAGCGGCTGCACGGCGACGGGGTGCATGTCCGCGACCTAGGGATGCGCCGTAACACCCAGCTGACCGCGCTGCTGAGGCTGCGCGGGATCATCCGGGCCGGCCGCTACGACGTGGTGCACGCCCACCTTTACCGTGCCTGCATCTACGCCCGTCCGGCGGCATGGCTTGCGGGTACGCCCGCAGTGGTCACGAGTGAGCACTCGATCGGCGAGACGCACATCGAGCGGCGCGAGATGACCGGCGGAGTGCGCGCCCTGTACCTGGGCACCGACCGGTGCTCCGACGCGACCATCGCGGTGTCCGACGCCGTGCGCGAACGGCTCGTGAAATGGGGCGTGCCCGCCAGGAAGATCACCGTCATACCGAATGGCGTCGATTTCGGCCGGGTGGCCTTCGATCCGGCAGAACGTGCGCGCGTGCGCCGAGAGCTTGCCATCCCGCCGTCGGCCTTCGTCCTGGGCGTGCTGGGGCGGCTGGACCCGATCAAGCGCTACGACCTGGTGATCAAGGCCGCGGCTCCGCTGCTGGACGACGAGCGCAAGCTGCTCATCGTGGGCGACGGCGACGAGCGCGCGTACCTGCAGGGAGTAGCCCGCACGCACGGGGTCAAGAACGAGGTGATATTCGCGGGCGAGCGGCATGACGTCGGAGCAATGCTGTCGGCGCTTGACGCGTTCGTCGCCTCGTCCTCGCAGGAGACCTTCGGGCTCTCCGTGCTCGAAGCGCTGGCTAACGGCCTGCCGGCCATCTACACGACGTGCCCGGCGCTGGACGACGTGCCCACCGACCGGGCCCGCA
>WNGD01003493.1_pt1 | contig 26948 bp, 24 predicted proteins | sample 5400671 | NCBI WGS metagenome assembly WNGD01 (sample SAMN13153369, study PRJNA577476) | soil metagenome | isolation source: 40 cm soil or saprolite under grassland replicate 2 | place: USA:California | collected 2016-06-15
TGGAGTGAGTGAACACATTACGACAGCTCGTTTAGAGCAAGTCGCTGCACATTTCCAATCATACGTGAAGTAACGCAAAAAGCAAGAGCAGGTGTGCTCTCTCGGTTCCTTTTCGTCGAAAAAAAGTGCGGCTGTAGTGAGCCCGGCGCTCAGCCCGTTACCCAGCCCAGCGCTTAGCCCGTTACTCAGTGCGTCGCTTAGCCCGTTACTCAGCCCGGTGCTCAGCGCGTCGCTCAGCCCGAAGCTCAGCCCGAAGCTCAGCCCGGCGAGGAGGAACATCACACCGGCAACGATCAGACTAGTACGGAGATGCCCAGGTCGCACGAGACTCTGCCACTTCCAGTGAATACGCTCCGCAAAGCGAAGGGTTGCTGTAGAGGCATCCAGGATAACGCTGAGCAGCAATGCTGTCAAACCGACGCTCAGCGCGTCGCTCAGCCCGGAGGTCAGCCCGACGCGCAGCCCGTCGGACTGTCCGGCGCTCAGCCCGACGCTCAGCCCCACTCCTGCGCCAAACACGGTTGCTGCCTGCCATGCGCGTCGAGCAGCAACCGTGCTGAACCATGCAGGGACACGCCATCGCAGGGAAGGATGTTTGGCTGGAACAGAAACCCGCTGCCTGGGAATGCGAAACAGGAGCATCTGGAAAACCCAGGCGCTCAGTCCGCTTCCGAGACTGAGAATGCTGCCATCTCGTACCCAATCTCCCAGGGAATAGCCTGGTGGACCATAATAGCCTAGTGGATCACCATAGCCTGGTGGATCATATGGATTGTAGGGTGATCTCAGGGAGAGGCCAAAGCTTGCTGCAACGAGCACGGCAAGCAAAACACCGCTCATGAGAGCAGCGCGTTTCGATGCCGATGGGCGGCGTCTGAGGTCGGCAGTTCCTGCGCCGACGTTCTGGCTCAAGCAGATGCCCAAGAACCCTCCAAGCAGTCCCATTTGGAGCAGCAAGACCGGACCAGGGACGTTTGACACGAAGACTGAGGCGAGGACGCAGGCAACAACACCGAGCACGAGCGCAGGGACATGGATGGTCAGCCAGGTCACCATTCGCTGCTGGTTGTTCGGTAGCCAGTCGGCATGCAGATATTCCGCGTAGAAGATCGTCTGCTGATGCATCCGCATCTGCTGTGCCAGCCACGAGAGCCAGCGACGCGTTGGCTCCAAGGGGTACCGGATTGCACTGCCTTTCTGCTGCACCATCCGCGCGACGTAAGCGGTCCACACCCGCTGCTCCAGGTCTGCGCCCGATTGGGCAATGGCCTCCAGAGACGTTCCTTGATAGGTGAGCAGCAAGACGCTGAGCATCAAGGGGGTGGTGGCGAGTTCCCGCACCGCCTGCTGCTGGTGCAGTGCCTCGCGCAGGCCGGAAAAGGCCGGGCCTGCCGTACGCAAAGCGGTCTCGACTTGCTGCCGGGTGAGCGATTGGACGGCCACCGCGCTGCGCAGCAGGACACGCGTGCTTTGTGCCAGGTAATCGGCACTTCTACTGCTGACGACCAGGGGCAGCAGACCATGCTCCTCGCGGTAGCTGTTGATGGCTTCGATACACGCGGTCCGACTTTTCGGAGTCACCTCATCCAGACCATCGAGCAGCAGGAGAATCTGGTCCGCATCGATCAGCGTTTGCGCCATCTTGCGCGGGATCTGGTACTTACTCACCAGTTCTTCCACGAGCCAGTCCACCAGGGGTTGTTGCTTCATGGCCCATGAGGAGAGGTTGAAGACCACCGGCATCGGGTGCTGCTCATCGCGTTCGGCTCGCGAGAGCAGCTCACGAGCTAACTCCAGGAGCAAGGTGGTTTTGCCAGAGCCAGGAGCCCCCAGGATGAGCAGTTCCCCATCGGCCGCATCATAGACCTCTGTGATGCGCGTCCCTGGGGGGAGTGGTCGTGGGGTCGTCTCAGGATGCTGGACAACCAGGTGCCAGGGATTGGCAACCGCATCAGGTTGCGCTTGCAGTCCCAGAGCCATCAGCGCTGCTCCATGCAAGGAGTGCTCCAGGACGCCGCTAATCCAGAACGAGCGCACCCGTCGCAGCAGTCGCTGTCGGTTCGTGTGGGCGACTGAGCGCTTGCCTGGTTTGGGGAGGGTCTGGCGGTGCACTGCGAGTTGGGAGGAACCGTTCTGCACCCGTTGCTGCTCTCGTTGACTGGGTGGTATCGTCCCCAGCCGTGGTTGCATTGCCTCCTCGGGGTGCTCCCGTTCGCTCTGCCATGGAGCTGGTCCAGAAGGTGCACGCGCGCGCGTGATCTCCTCCTGCGCCCCATGCTCAACTGGCCCTGGGAGTGAGAGTGGTTGGGTCGCAAAAAAAGCTTCCTCCAGCACCGTCGCGAAGTCCTGCATGGTGGGAAACCGGTGCTGCGGGTCCTTCGCCAGTGCGCCAAAGACCGCGTCTTCCACGGCTGGCGCAAGACGCGGAAGACGCGCACATAAACTAGGCGGAGGCTCGTGGAGGTGTTGGCTGAACACCTCGAAGAGGGAGCCGCGAAAGGGCGGTTCCCCGCAGAGCCATTCATAGACCATCACGCCAAGGGCGTACTGATCACTGGCCGCACAAGGGGTGCGCTGGATCTGTTCAGGAGCCATATAGAGGGGCGTTCCGGCTGGACTCTGGGTGGAGAGGGAGTCCAGGGTGCGCTGGACCACGGCAAGGCCAAAATCGCTGAGGACGACCTCGTGCTTGGTGCGCAGTAAGATATTCTCTGGTTTGATATCACGATGGATCACATGCTGCTCGTGTGCATAGTCCAGGGCGGAGGCGATCTGCTTCACATAGCTGATGATCTGCTCGAAAGGCAGACAGGTCCCTCTGGGATGTCGTGAACGTAACGTTCCGTGAGGGGTATACTCCATGACCAGATACGGCATCTGGTCTTCTATGCCGAAATCGTAGACACCGATGATATGAGGATGGTCGAGGTGTGCGATGGTACGTGCCTCATGTCGGAAAGATCCGTGGCTTGCCGGTTGCATCTGCACATGGAGAACCTTGATGGCAGCAGGTCGCTCTAGATAGTGATGCTCTCCCAGGTAGACAGCGGCAAACGCCCCCTGTCCGAGCAGACGGAGCAAACGGTAGTTGCCAAGCTGTTGTCCGACACGATCAACCATAGACGGAGTCGCTTTCCGCGCTGATATGACACGAGCACTAAGAGGGAGACGTATTCAGGGACGCACACCATTCTGTGAGGCTGCATAGGCGATGCCACTCTGCATGAACACCGCTGTCAGAAGTATAAGCAGTCCACTCATCATCCCAACGACTGATAGACGCTTTGTCAGAGCTGTCATAGAAGTTTCCTTTCACAATTTTTACTGGTTTTTCATATATAAAGAGAGAAGCTTTACAAAGAACATGGTATGTGTATCAGAATATCTGTGTGTCTATAAGGAGACGCTTGATGTTCGGGATTTTAGTGTATGGTTCGGCCTATTAGGAAGATTGGTGAAAATGTGCCTGCAAAGCCGGTAGCAACGTTTTATGGATAGATAGATACAAATTTTCGCTCAGCTTAAAGTCCTATGCTTCCACTTTAGCAGCGTGAAATTGTGGACGGCCTTGCACGGCTTTGCTATACTTACACAGCGGCATATTCCGAGAAGCATGTTGTAGTATATATTTTATTGCCTATGTACAGGATCGTGGAATGAATAGCCAGAATAGCTTCCTACCCTTATCTAATGCTAATATAGTAGGACCAGAGGCGGCTGCGGAGACACCACCGTCCAGTTCCTCACGTACTCCAACCGGCAATGGCAAAACCTTTGGTACACTGACACCTTTCTGGCACGACCGTCTCTTCGAGGTTGGGCTGATTCTGTCGATGTTCCTGTATTATGTTGTAGGCAATCCGGATCTCCATATACTCTACCTCTCACATTTCAGCCTGCTGCTCAATCAGCTTCTCTCTATACCCTTTCTGCTCGTCTTCGCAATTCTGTGCTGGTATCGCCTGCCCAGCGCGATAGCGCTGCTACCGCTCACTCTGCCGTTTTACCTGCTGCAGAAGGTCGTGATCGAGAACACCGCATTTAGCATTGCGGAAGTGACGCTGGGAACCTGTCTTATCATTGCCCTGCTGCATTTCCTGTTCGGCAATCGTGCCAGGCTCTCCTGGTCGCAGTGGAAAGAGCGTATCGGACCATTTCTATGGCCTATTCTCGCGTTCTGCGCGTTTGCCGCCATTTCTATCGTCATCGCCTATTCTCGCCGCATTGCCTTGCGCGCTTTTCACGAGGAGGTGCTGGCTCCCCTGCTCTATCTCGCGCTGGCACTGGCCTATTTGCGCACTCGTCAGGATCTGCGCCGCCTGCTGATGGCCCTCTTTGGAACTGGTCTGCTGGTTGCACTGTTGGGTATGGCGCAGTATCTTCTCTTCAAGCACACGCTGATATTGGAGAATGGTGCCTTTCGTGTGCACGCGATGTATGGCAGCGCAAATAGTATCGGGCTGTTCTTCGATTATGTGTTGCCGCTGGGCCTGGCCGTGCTGTTGGGACGCGTCGCCGTACGGAGTCGTCTCTTAGCTCTGGCCGCGCTTATCATCATGTTTCCGGTGCTCTATCTGACAGATTCCGGAGGCGCGTGGCTGGCTATCGCGGTCGCTTTCCTGTTTGTGGTTGCGCTCTCTATGCGCAATCGCAGGCTTGTACTGATTGGCGGTAGCGTGCTGGTCGTCGTAGTTGCGTTGGGATTGCTTGTTTTTCACTCCGCGATCATTCACTATATAATCGATCGTCACGTCAACGCGCAGGGGCAGAGCAGCGTGACTAAGCGCTTCTACCTCTGGCAGAGTGCGTGGCAGATGATTCAGCACAGTCCCTGGCTGGGGTATGGACTGGAAAACTGGCTCTGTTACTACAGTCGCAATACGGTCTGCCTGACTAACATACACCACTACTGGATTACGGTTGATCCCGTGACGCATCAGTTGACCGGGCTGAGAGATGAGCCGGACCTCTCGCACCCACACAATATCTTCTTGCAAATCTGGGTAAGTATGGGCATCTTCGGTTTACTGGCCTTTGTCGCCGTTCTCGCGTTCTTCACCTGGCTCTTTGTCCGTATCCTGCGCTACCTGGAGATCACGCGCAGCGAGAGATATGAGCAGTGGCGTTGGATGCTTGTGGGTGTTGGCGCGGGCATGCTGGCGGCACTGGTACAGGGGCTGGTCGATAGCTCTTTCCTGGAGCAGGACCTGGCCTTCTGTTTCTGGATGCTTACCGCTGCTTTACTCCTTCTGCGAGCCTTTATAGGCGTACCCTGGCGTGGGAGGCTCGCGCGGTCCGTCGTTGCGAATGAGTAGGATATACCTCTAACGGTTCAGGCGATGTCTTGCGGATGGATCATATTGTGAGCCAGTTCACATTGCCAGCGAGAGGCAATTCATAGGGGCTTTCCCCAGGCTCTGCTACACTTAAGGAAGAGAACGATAAAAGGGGAAGGTCTATGATACTGAGTATCTCCGTTCAAACACTGCTCATCTGGCTGGCCTGCCATTTTGTGGGGGACTTCGCCTTTCAGAGCACCTGGATGAGCATGGAGAAAGGGAAGAGTTGGGAAGTAAATTTCTATCACTGCGCTACCTACACGGCTGTTTTCGCCCTGTTTGCACACCCATCCCTGCTGGCGATCGCTATTCTCTTCGGCACTCACTTTTTCATCGATCCCTTGAAAGCCCGTTACAAGGTCATAGGTCCCATCTGGCTCGATCAGTTGCTGCATGTTCTCACCATTGTGCTGATCCTGTTTTTCAAGTTTTAGCATCGAGCATGCAAAAACGATGCCAGGAACTATCTGACTGGATAATTCCTGGCATCGTTCATGTAACCGGTGCGAGCGCTTCAGGTGATTAAGCGCTATGCCTGCCCTACGTCTGGTGTTCCACCCTGTTCGGTCGTCTCCGCTTTGGTCTCTGTGCTGTAGATCAGATCCGAAAGCTCTTTGCGTGTGTGCTCGATGATCGTGCGCATGCGTGCGAGCTGCTCAGGATTGTTGAAGGACGAGCGGGCGGCGATGGCGAAGAGGCGCGCAACCTCTGCGGCCTCGCTTCTGAGCGCCTGGGCCTCGGGATTGCCGCGTAGGCCGCCGCGACCACCGCGCGCCCACGGAGGACCCGCGAACTGTTCGGTCTCTTTCTGTTGTTCGGCCAGGAAGGCGCGACCAGCATCGGTAATGCTATAGACCTTCTTGCCCTCGGTCTCGCTCACGGTGACGAAGCTGCGATCCTCAAGCATCTGCAGCGTGGGATAGATGGTGCCTGCGCTGGGAGTGTAGAAGCCGCCGGATTTCTCTTCCAGCGCCTTGATCATCTCATAGCCATGCATAGGCCGCTCGCGCAAGAGCTCCAGCAGGGCGTACTTCACATCGCCGCGCCCGAAGAAACGGCGTCCCTCGCCGGGTCCCTGTGGGCCGAACGGTCCCCGTGGACCACCGAATGGGCCGCCAGGACCAAACGGGCCACGACGATGCATACCGAAGAAACGCGGTCCACGCCAGCCGCGACCCCATGGACCCTCCTGCCAATCGCGCTGATCTTCCTGCCAGCCGTGATGACCATGGTGGCCGTGATCATGATGGTGCTTGTGCCACTGGCGCGGATCTGGTCTGTCGTCGCGCATCCAGGGAGGGGTCCAACCGCCCCAGTCGCCGCCCTGAGTTTGATAGGCAAAGCCTCTTCCAAAATTGTTAAACATGTGTATCTTTATCCTTTCCTTCTCTCCTATAGGAGAATGCGATATATCGTTATCGTTGCTCTAATTATAACGATATATCGCATTGTTGTCAAGTCTAAAGGGGACCAATTTTGCAGAAAGGAAATTCCCAAAAAGTAAATGAAGGAATTTCATCTCTCTAAAGACATTGCAAAAGTGATATCCCAAAGTTATACTATAGCCGAGATTTAATCGTTGTGAATGAGGTACTATCTATGGATAATGAAAATAAGCCTGCCTACATTGCTTTTCAAGGCGGTGGAGCGCTGGGCATGGCACATTTAGGCGCGTGGCGTGTGCTAAGCCGTTATTTCAGAATTAAAGGCACGGCAGGGACTTCTGCAGGAGCGATCGTTGCTGCATTATGTGCGGCGACGTATGATCCTGCTCATGCCATAACTATCTTTCAAGATCTCAATTGGCGTGAATATGTAAAACCCTCAGCAAAGGACATTGTTGATCTGATTTGGAAACGTAGAGGGTGGACCGATGGAGAACTTTTTTATCAAAAAATGAAAAAACTACTTGTCAAGCCTTTTTTAGAGAACCAGCATAGAGTTTCTTTTGAAACCCTCAATAATGAGACTGGTTTATACCTGGGAATAATAGCATGCAATTTGAATAACAACACAGCTACACCCGTGATATTTGACATCAATCACGAATCCGATACGGAGGTTGCATTTGCTGTACGTGCATCAATATCGATTCCTGGTATCTTTGCACCTGTGTTACGCCGTGATCGTGGTCAGGTACTCGTGGATGGAGGTTTATTGCTTAATTTGCCTTTAGGTCCTCTCCTGTCTCTGTCACAGAAAGATCATGCTATATTAATAGGTGTCAAGTTTGAAAATACTAATTTATATCTTGATGACCCAAATATGTTAGATACTTTGAAGCGTTCTCTCGGGGTCGCGATCAGTCCTGGTGCTCTCACCCCTCCACAAGTACTTGAAAGCCAGGATTATATCGATGTAGTGATTGATGTAAGTGGTTTTGATTCTTTAGATTTCAATCTATCTCAGCGAAGAAAAGAAGAGCTTTTACATCTGGGTGCTGAAGCAGCGAGCAAAGCATTGTCTGAGTATGAATACCGTATGCAAGGGCACCAGAAGAGAGAGCGTCTCGCTTTCTCTCTCCAAAATTCAAATGAACAAGATGTAAAAGGCATCTATATAAGTTATTCGTGGAGACGGACTCATGAAAACTCCCTTGTTAACTATATTTGTCGGTCTCTATACGATGAGGGATTTACGCCATTAGGCGATGCAAAAGATCAAGCAGAAACCAAAGAGGAGCGCCTTAAGTTTATTATGTCTAGTTGTGGAGGAGTAATAGCATTCGTTTCGGATCGTGGTATGGGTTCACCATCAAAGTACATAATTAATGAGATTAAAATGGCTCGGGCTTTGGGCTTACCTTGCTTGGTCATCGCTGAGTCAAGTGTAAAATTAGAGGAGGATCTTCTCAATGAATCCGTTATCTACGTGCCAATCGAACACTTTGAAAATTATGCTTCAGCAATTTCTTTGTTAGAGAAGGCTGTTGAAGATTTTAAAGAAGAGTGGAAAGCACCTCCGCAAGTGCCTTACATATTTTTGGCTACGGGTTTTGACGATTCAGATGAGCAAAAAAACCGTCAGATAGTGCAGCTCATTCAAGAAACCACAGCAATACCATGTGTTGTAGGAGATGAGATTCAGGGAAGCCAGGTTGTACAGCAAGTCATTAGCAAGCAGATCTCTCAAGCGCATCTTGTTATAGCTGATATTACAGGGGATACCCCTACTTCCTGGAATGTAAATACGTGTATCGAGGCTGGAATTGCCAGAGGAACAAATAGGGAACTGAACCTGATTTGCAGAAAGTCCTCTTCGAGAACAGGACCTCCTTTCATGTTCCGTGATAGGCAATTACACTTTTATAATGATGAAGAGCATCTATTAAAAATCGTTTACGACCTCATGCGACCTCTTCGCCGATGGGTATTCAAGCCTGATATGGATACTAATTAAAGTGAGGAGCCTCCTGTCTGGCAAGATATTGATTGTCTCTATTGTATTAAAAGGCGGTCAAACTTCGGTAGGAAACGACCCGCTCTTTTTTTATGCACGTCGTTGTTTGCCCGATCGCGTCAGATTGTGTTTCTTTACATCGTGGTGGGCAAATCTGGCGCTTGCCCAGCGATAGAGAATAAGGAGGATGGTCAGCAGCAGGACACCGGAAAGGTAGCCTGCCAGGACATCAGTGATCCAATGTGAACCGGCCTCTATACGCGCAAATCCAACACACAGAATGGTCAGGATGGCAAAAATCTGGAAAGGGAGGAGGAGCCAGCGATAACGCCACTGGCGCAGCGGCGGCGTGAAGCTTATATACAACAGAATTCCATAGTAGACAATGCAATGTTCCACGTGACCAGAAGGAAAGCTGTATGTGGGTTCAGCCATAGAGACATGGACCAGGTGCGGGTCAGGGCGTGGTCGCGCGACGATATTACCAAGTAGTCCATTTAGACCATCAAAAGCGGCAGATCCAAGGCCAATAAAGAGAGCATAGCGAAATTGACGCAAGAGCAATAAGATAACGAACCAGAGCGCCAGCTCTACAGCCGCAGGAATGCCGTTATTAAAGACGTTGATAAATGTCAGGCAGGCGGTCACCCATCCCCAGATATGAAGACCCTGCACATACAGCGTGGTCTGCAGGTCAAAGGGCCAGGGTTCTGAATGAGAATGAACGATCACACTGGATATTATCAGGATGATGAAGCCAATACTCCACGCGATAGCCCCGATACTCTGCCTGATACGAGCACTGCCCCACTTCTTAGCGGCGGCTGTCGTGGGAGCAGAAAACGTCTGTGTGCTTTTAGGATTGGTTGTATTCACAATAGTCTCCCGATGAGTTATAGACAAATTTTCAGCAAAGGCAGATACCTGTTCTTTACAATACGGATCACCCGCATGTGAAGAATACAATGCCGTCCTTCCCTGGCCCGTGTTCTGGTACGGGCGACCCTGGCGGTCGCCCTGCGCGGGGGGGATCGCTCAGCCCTGCGCGGGGGAGAAGCATACGCCGCTAAAGTAATACAATTGTGCTTCATGCATTTTTGCTTGACCTTGTAGGGTTTCGTGGGTATACTACCCCTCATAGGGGCGGCAGAGGGCTGGATTCTTTATACAACGTCCGATCGCTTTCGCCGCGCATTGATCGGCCATTATATTACTGGTAATGCTGAGCAAGTGACGGCATTTATGCAACCAATTTTGCGCATGGATGGGAGCATGGTAACTCTCGATGTCTCAGAGCCGGGTGGCCCCTGTGGGGTCTGAGTGGAAAAAGATGGGCAGCCCGCCATCGAGGTGAGCGGAATCGAAACCACGACCACCTTTCGTAGCGGGTAAGACCATCGCGAGGATAGGCCGCCCTATTTAATCGCCCCGTGAGGCAAAACAGCATGGACACCAAGCACGCCATTAACAATTTGCGTCACATGTAAATCCACTATAAGGCTCGCTAAGGCAAGCGCCTGTGGTCGTGATAATTGGTGCTGTTCCTCCATCAGGTCGAGCATTGCTTCTAAGGCAATGAGCGATGCCTCGTGCAGATTTTCATGGAAGCCAGGCGTGATCCACGCGCTTGAGGTATTGGCGCGAGGAGTTGTCAGGTGCATATCGTCGCGGAGATGAAAGGTCAAGTCAACCCGCTCCATCGGGCATTCGATGGCCACTCCAGATACTTCACCATCACCCTGTACAGCATGTCCATCACCCACGGAGAAAAGCGCTTCAGGAACAGTGATTGGGAGATAAAGTGTGCTGCCTGCCACCAGTTCTTTGCAATCCATATTGCCCCCACAAAAGCGCGGCGGAGACGTGGGATGAATACCTGGCTCATCGGGCGGCATCCCCATGACACCCATGAAAGGGCGTAACGCGAGCGTATGCCCATACTGATCTCTCCCGATCATCGTGTGAGCGTCTAGCTCCCAGATAAGTTCAACCCCTTGCTCTACGAGACCAAGGCGCTTATTTATAGCACTGTCCCAACCTCCGCCGCCCGTCCAGCCCCATAGCCCCGGCTGCACCTCATTGATACGTATCTCAAGCGTCATCCCTGGCTGCGCTCCGCGAATAGCTATTGGTCCGCAGAGCGCATGACCATCATCACGCCCTTTTATACGTGGCTCAAATTCCTTTACTTTGCCATGTTGAAATGATGGGGGTTCAAGTACCCAGCCGGAATTCAGAGTGCGGAAAAGGACGGTATCGCCCGAATCAATAGTCAGTATGGGCGGATATTTACGGGAAAAGGTGCCATGTAGTGTATCTCGTGATGGTTCGATGTGGTAAATCGCCATACAAACTTTCCCCCTTTTTATCCTATTGTATAACACCGCGAGAACATGAGTCTATGGAGGTTAACCTGAACGGCAGGGGTGCCCCTGTCGCTCAGGTTAACCACTATGAATGGGCGATCGTTTGTTTCGGCTGATACACGCCCGGCTCGCTGCGGGAGCTTATAGCGAAGCGGTTCCAGGCGTTGATGGTGGAGACCGCCAGCGTGAGATTGGCCAGCTCCTCATCGGTGAAGTGAGGGCGGACAGATGCGTAGATTTCGTCGGGCACGTGATTGTCGGCGATTAGGGTGAGCGCCTCCGTCCACTCCAGGGCCGCGCGTTCCCGCTCGCTGTAGAATGGCGACTCCCGCCAGGCGGAGAGCAGGTAGATGCGTTGCTCGCTCTCACCGGCGGCGCGCGCATCTTTTGTGTGCATGTCGATACAGAATGCGCAGCCATTGATCTGCGAGGCGCGTATCTTGACAAGCTCGATGAGCGATGCTTCTAAGCCACAATTTCTTACGTACTGCTCAAGCTGAGACATGGCCCGATAGGCACCTGGGGACGCTTTAGCATAGTTAAGACGAGTAGCCATATGAAATCCTCCTTTGCGTGTTGCATTCCCGGCGGGAAGCAGCTATACTATCCTGGATAAACTTTATCCATATTGTAGTATCGTGGACAAAGTTTGTCAAGGATAAAAAGTATCCAGGATATGGCTAACGCCAACAATTCCCAATATATACCAGAGTAATTTCTGGCATCCTGGAACCAATCGGACGAGGAGAAAGACGGCATGAAATTGAGCGAGGGGGTTGAGTGGGGGCTGCATTGTATGAGTATGCTCGCAGGTCTGCCAGCGGGGGCCACGCTGCCAACGCGATCGCTGGCTGCATATCATGGGCTTTCGGAGACGTACCTGTCCAAGCATCTCCAGGCGCTTACGAATGCCCGCATTATCGAATCGCTGCCGGGCCCCAGAGGAGGCTATCGGCTGGCGCGCTCACCGGAAGAGATCACGCTACTGGAGGTCGTCGAGGCGATCGATGGACGCGAGCCGCTGTTTCGTTGTACGGAGATTCGTCAGCAGGGCCCGCTCGCGCGTGAGCCGGAGGCCTACCGGCTGCCATGTGGTATCCATGTAGCGATGGCGCGTGCTGAGAAGGCCTGGCGCGAGGCGCTCCGTGCGCAGACTATCGCCGATCTGGTCGCGCATTATCAGCAGGATGTTGATCTGACGCAGCAGCAACGGTCGGAGCAGTGGGTTGCTGAGCGTATGCGGTCTGCGCCAGAGAGATCGTGATCAGCGGACAAAGAGAAGGCTCTCGAAGGCGCTACATAAGTAAAAACATCCCACATTCTGCTAAAAATCCCACACCCTCCGTTTAGTTCGATATATCTTCTGAAGAGAGAGGGGAGTTCTATTTGCCTGTCTTTAAAGATCCCTTCTTGTGTTCTTGATAAAGCGAACTATGTATGGAGCGTTATATGGCTGATTTAGAAGGCGTAACACTGAGTGATTATCTGTTAATGGAATGTATCAGCAAGGGGGGCGTGGCGGATGTGTACCGTGGCTTACTTTTCGTGTTGCCGTTTCCATTCAGCGAGTAGTTCTTTGTATTCACGTAGAAAATAGGCATCAGAGGCATCTATGTCTAAGTGGTAAGCTTTATGCTCATGATTATCACTACTGGAAATGCGAAAGCCTGCCTGTCGTAGAAGCTTTTCCCCTTCATCTGACCCTGCACGTGCATCAACTGTTGCGATATCTACACCCCGCATGGCCCATTCCCGTAAAGTGATTTTCGTAAAGTTTCTGAGGAGTGTAGCAGCATATCGATGACGTTGATCGAGAGTTACCTTGGTAGTTGTCATAATGTTGATAATAACACACTCCAACCGCTCCCCAGGCTCAAAGAGATGTATCTGATAGGCTTGAGCGCCTAGTCCGTTAATTTGCTCTTCTCGGTAAGCCATGATAGCGTCATGAGTTAAAGGTGCCATCGTGAATGCTGCTACTATTTGATTGTCTCGAAGGAGGTAGTGGGTGATTTCTGGATTTGCCTGAAGATATAGCATTCGTGCTTTCCGTGTAACCTCCGCTTTCTTCTTCCCATAGTTAAGCGCAGCAAGCGCAATTTCTGCATCCAGGTCTTGTAATGTCGCACGACGATAGGTAAATAATCGGTGCCCGATATCAAGAAATTCCTCGATTTCTTGAGCTAGTGCATCGATCTCCGTTTTTTTGTAGTAACCGTAACCGCTCAGGAATGGTATGTTATGAATAACCCCACGTCGAACATAATGATTAAACTTATCCCTCTTCATACCTAGTTTTTCCTGGGCCTCTTGTGCTGTATAGTAGAGTGCGGCTATCTGCTCGTCAATGTTCTTTTTCCCGCGTGGCATACATCCCCCTTTATAGACAATGGCAGTATACCCCAAAAATGTGGAAGTTGTGCACGTTGTGTGAAATTTGCTATTTCTCCTTGACATATGTCTCTGTTTCGGGTATACTAAGTAATGTGTATATTGTGTATATTGTGTATATTGTGAAAGAGAGTCGAGTAACGTGTTCCTCTTGAAATTGAAAGATGGGGGCTAGCACGTTCACATCATGCTAGCCAGCGTAAGAGTCTAGTTACTGTTAACTGTCACCCAGACTCTCAAGCGGGATGATACCTGCATGGGAGCCCAATGTCAAGCACGCGCAACAGGAGGCGCACATCATGTTAGACCAACTCGACCAGATGCAAGTTCCTTCCACTCTCGCTGTTGAACCCACTCCAAAGACGTTCGTACCCGATCATGTCCAATTTGGTCATGTAACGGTAATCAATAATCAGCGGGAATTCTTAGAGGCTGTTGAAGACGGTCTCGATTCGTATTGCCGACACCACCTTAATGAGAAGCAGGTGAGCGCACAGGCCCTCTTGAACATGCTGGTCCAGATCATCGAGGAAGACCAGGACCCGCTCACCAACCAGCCCGTTTCCTATGCTCAACGTCTTGGCTTCATCGTTGGCAAGATTGCAGGACTGCTTAATCCTGATCTCGCAGACCCCTACTATGAGAACCTGATTTTTCTTGAGGCATTGTCTTGCAAATGCAAGGAACAGTATCAGATTGCTTGCCATTATGATCGAGATCCGTTCGATAGCTAGTCGTGACGGTGACAGAAAAGTAATCTGCACAGTCAGGCACAGCAAAGCAAGGAGAACAGTGTATGCAACTCACTGAGCAACACATCATTGATCGTAACGACCTACGCTATGCTGTGATTGATGCGGCTGCCTTCGCGTCGAAGAACCTCTACAATGCTGCACTCTACGAGATGCGGCAAGCGTTTATCCATCAGGGCATGTATCTGTCCTATGAAGAGATGGATAAGCGCATGCAGCCACATGAAGCGTACAAAGTACTTCCGGCGAAGGTGTCACAACAGGTCCTCAAGCAACTGGCTGATGCCTGGAAAGCGTTCAGAGAAGCAAAAGCGTCCTACGAAGAAGACCCCTCGAAATTCACTGGACGCCCACGACTCCCCAAGTACAAGCATAAGAGCGAGGGACGTAACATCCTTATTTACACGATGCAAGCAGTGAGCCGTGGGAAGAGAAGCTTGCAACGAGGCATCATCAAACCCTCGATGCTGCCTATCGAGGTGAAAACACAACAAGACCCACAACAGATCGATCAAGTGCGCATAGTTCCTCGAAATGGTCATTATGTTGTCGAGATTATTTACAGCAAAGAACCCGTCCATGCGCAAGTAGACCCTTCTTTCTGTGTTGCCATTGATCTAGGCGTGACGAATTTAGCGGCGATAACATCAAACCGTGCAGGGTTTATCCCTCGATTGGTTAACGGTCGGACGCTAAAAAGCATCAATCAGTGGTACAACAAACGCATGAAAGAGTTAAAGCTATGCCTTCCCAAAGAAGATCGAGAGCGTGTCACCAAGCAGATGGAGCAGATTACCACTCATCGTAACAGACAGGTCAATTACTACCTTCATGCCGCTAGCAAGGCCATTATTGACTTTCTGGTAAAAGAGGGAGTAGGAACGATCATTGTGGGCAAAAATCCGCTCTGGAAGCAGGAAGCAGGTATGGGCAGACGGAACAATCAGAACTTTGTCCAGATACCTCATGCAAAGTTTATCGATATGCTCACGTACAAGGCTGAGTTAGTAGGCATCCAGGTAGAGGTACAAGAAGAAAGTTACACGTCAAAGGCTAGTTTCTTAGACCTTGACCCAATTCCTACCTACAAGCCCAATGATGAGACAGAACACACCTTTAGCGGGAAGCGGATTGGACGGAGAAACCGTTTGTATCGCACAAAAGACGGACGTGTGATTTGTGCGGACGTCAACGGTTCCTACAATATCTTACGGAAACGTAAGCCTGATGCATTTTCACGTGAAAATGCAAAGGGAATAGCGGCCTACGTAGTTCAGCCCTTACGGTTAGCCATCACCGTCTAAATCAAACAAAAAGCGCGGTGTCGAAAGATGTCCATGTTTTTTGGAACTATTTCGTCCCTCCTATGCACAACGCGAATCGTTTCGCGATTATTTTATGGGCGAGGCCGAAAAGATTGGACAGTTTGACCATACCAACATTCTCTCATTTCTTGAATATGGCGAGGGTGAAGACCTGCTCTACCTGGTCATGCCTTCTTAACACGCTGGTAGTCTTATAGGTGGTTAGAATGAGGACGGGGAGGGCAGGTAAGATGTGCGCATGTGGGGATACGCTGACAAACTATGCTACACTGCGACAAAAGGACATCTTGTTGCTAACTGCTTGTAGTAGCTGTGGTTCGCTAATGCCCACAACGCCTGGAAAATGGCCGGTTCGCGTCGTTCTAAATGGCGAAGCAGCGTCTGCTGCTTCTCTACGCTGACACTACAGAAGCGTCCCCCGGCGGACGTATTTAAATCGCGCAATACACTGCGCAGTCTTTTCGCGTTCAACATCCTCGTTGTGCTGTTATCGACGCGAGGCAAGAGGTGAAGTAAAAACTCGTCGATTAAATGGAGGCTGGAAGGGGGTGGAAAGTCCTCGTCCGATGGAATCAATAGGTCGATGATTGTGTCCAACTGCGCACGTTCTTCATGGCTGAATTCAACGACCTGTCTTTGTTTTGTTGACGTACGCAGGGTTGTATCACTCATTAAAGGCTCCTCTAAGAATTGGCTGGCGACCTTTTCTACCTCCTCTAAGGATATCATATCGTCAGGTAATAATTCAACTCAAAAATAGCACAACATTATCTTGATTTTCGCTGCTTTATAGATATATTTACACATATGAATACGTTTACAGCCGATGGGGCAACAGTGGTCATAACGCCGTTCTGCTTTTTCTACTTGTGTATTTAATACAGATTCTTAAAAGGTGGCTGTTTCAATGAGTGGGCCATCTTTGAGCAGCCGGCAATGCCGTTCTCGCCGCACTTGACCTGGTTGTAAACAGGGCAATTGTCTCTCCTGTTCAGGCCATATAGCTGCGCGAAAACGGCTAGCTGGCCGGATGGTAAGACAGATGGCGCTATTCGAAAACGATCGTCTTATTTTTGTAGACGAGTACCCGGTCCTCCGTATACATGCGCACGGCCTCGGCCAGGACGCGGCGTTCGACATCGCTGCCCTTGCGCACCAGGTCATCGGCGCTATCACGATGGTTGCAATGGATGACATCCTGCGCGATAATTGGTCCTTCATCCAGGCTATCGGTGACGTAATGTGCGGTTGCCCCAATCAGCTTGACGCCGCGCTCGAACGCACGCTGGTAGGGATTGGCGCCGATGAAGGCGGGCAGGAAGCTATGATGAATATTGATGATCTGGTGTGGATAGGTATCGACGAAGAATGGCTCCAGGATTTGCATATAGCGCGCGAGGATCAGGAAGTCGACTTTGTTCTCGATGAAAGCGAGGATGCGCTGCTGGTCTGCTTTGCGCGTCTCCTTTGTGACAGGAAAATAGTAGTAGGGCACGTCGTACATGCGGGCGAGTGGCTCCAACTTCTGGTGATTGCTGATGATGAAGGGGATATCCATCGCCAGTTCGCCGCTTTTCCAGCGCCACAGCAGATCGATCAGGCAATGATCGAGTTTAGAGACAAATATCGCCGCGCGCTTGCGCTGGCGCGAGTAAGATAGGCTCCATTTCATATGAAAGCGCTCGGCTATTGAACGAAAAGCGCGCGTGAGTTCCGCTGGTGGGAGGATAAATCCGGCCTCGTCGAAGTTGATGCGCATGAAGAAGGCGCAATCCTCCTGGTTTGTGGAATGCTGATCGGACTCCAGAATATTTCCGTGGTGCTCAAAGATGAGGTTTGAGACTGCCGCTACGATGCCAGGCTGATCGGGACAGGAGATCAGGAGCGTGATGGTTTGCTTATGTGTAGGCACGAAGAACCTTTCTCAATACGTTTCAATACTACTTTAACCATCTATTGAATCGGATATTCAAGGCACTATCTTAAGGCTCTCTTCCGGCCCTGTCAATAGATTATACGTACAAAATCTAGAAAGGGAGAGCCCCTATACTGTCAATATACGGGCTCTCCCTGGAGAAGGTGGACAGGAATGGTATTTAAAACGGCTTTATTCAAGCGACCACGACGATAAATTTGCGCAGCTCGTATAGGCAAGCGCCGTCTCTATCTGCTAACATCGGTGACTGTGATACGTCGCATACGTTACGATATGCAGTATATCATATCTCCAACATGTTATACTGTCTATCATAGATGAGGCCTGTGTCAAGGAGATGTCTCGGAGATTTCACTCTTTTTGTCACGTAGATATCGTGTATAGGGAAACACTTCAGCACAAGATACAACAATAGTGGTATAATGACGAGAATGAGATATATGTCGTTCTGGAGGAGGGTGTCATGGATAGACAGGATCGCCGGGTAAAGCGTACACAGAACTTGCTGGCAAAGGCACTGGTGGCGCTCACCTTAGAAAAGGGGTATGAGGCTATAACGATTCGTGATATCACACAGCGCGCAGACGTTGGCTACGCCACATTTTTCCGCCACTACCACGATAAGGATGCTTTGTTGAAGGATGTGTTGGATGTCGTTATAGACGAGCTCATGCATGTGTTTTTCGTGGCTTCATCCGACGAGAATCCCCTGCCTGATGGTCCGTTGCTCTTTCGTTATGTGCAGGAGCACAGCGAGGTGGTGCGTGTCCTGCTGAGCAGTTGGGGCGTCTCATCGTTGACACGGCGCATCATCGAAACCACCACCCAGGATGTGCTCTCCCAACATATGTTGCCGGAGGACGGTACTGTGCCGGTAGAGATCACAGCCTATCATATCATCACGTCCTCGATCGCGCTGGTTCAATGGTGGTTGGAGCACGACATGCCCTATCCGCCGGAGCGCATGGGCGAGATCTATCAGACGTTGATCATGCGCCCGACGTTGGGAGTGAGCGTGAGGCGAACGCGCGAATCTGCCTGAGACGACTCCCTGGCGCCCTTGCTACATATCCAGTATCGCCCGCTGCTCACTGTGACCATTCAGCGATCTGGCGAGGATTTTGTTGATCAGGTCATCTTTCTTCGTCGTGCCTGAGAAGAATACATTGAGCTCTTTCGCCAGTATCTTTAATTCAGCGACCTTCTTCTTCGTCAGCTCGTCTCGTGTGAAAGATGGAAGCGCTACCGATACAAGTTCTGGTGCCGATTGTGCAATATGGTTATCCTTGTGCTCGCTGCCGGGCGCCTGCGGTATGAGCTGGCCGCATGGAACATCGGGTAGCCGCCTCAATAGCAAGACGACGTTGGCGAGCAGGTCCGCAATTTCGTGCGTTTTCATCTTCTCCAACTGCTCTAAAGTCATACGTGTTTCCATTATTCCTCCTGTCTCGAACTACGAGAGCTGCGCCTCTTGTAGTTTCTGCGAACGAAGCGCGTCAATACGACCGATAAATTCTTCCGCTAACTGGCGGAACTGAAGCTGCAGATCGGCGAAATGCCCGCGTGGTGGGTTGAGCGCGCTGATCGGTGTGTGTTCGTCGGCGGCGCCCGCGATCGCTATGCTATCACTGACCATCTGGGTGAAGACCTCGCCTGGATAGTCGAAGCGTACCTGGTTGCAGTAGTAGTTATGCAGATTGGTGTTCTTGACGCGCGTCAAAAGGATGCCGCCCAGGACGGGACCTGTGAACGTCGATGTCGAACTGGTCAGTGCGAACAGTTTAAGCACAGAACGTCGCAGTAGCCCGATGCCGTAGGTGGAAAGAAAGTCCGGCACTGTTGGTACGACATAGGCATCGCTGGCCCAGAGGGCGTTTTTTGTGACCGGGTTGAAGTTCGGTGGGCAGTCGCAGAGAATATAGTCGTACTCATCGTGAATCTGCTCGAAGTAGCGCTGCAGCACCGTATAACCAATGAAATCCGCCAGGTGCAGATCGATGTCAACCAGGTCAGGATTGGAAGGGAACAGGTCGAAGCCGATGACTGGCGCTTTGTCCTGCATCACGTCCCGCACAATGGCCTTGTGCAGAGCCAGGTTTCGCTGCTTGAATAGCTCGTAGGTTGAGCCATTCGCGCTCTTCCATTGCGTCCAGCGATTTTGCTCCATGACATAAAATGTGGCGCTCGCTTGCGGATCGAGGTCGACCAGCAGCGTTCTTTTCCCGTAGAAGCGGGCGAGTGCGGTAGATAGTTCGATAGATACCGTTGTCTTGCCAACGCCCCCCTTGAAATTCATGATAGTGATGATCTTTGCCATCAGTGATATCCTGTTCGATGTATGAAACAATAACTTTGTATGTGATTGCGCTGGTAAAAAACAGCGCAAGTCATTTTGATTGCTCAAACGTGTATAACTACATGAGCACCTCCTCTGCTTGCTTCTCGAATGCCTGTTTGATGAGATAGAGCGTATCTTCAATCTGGTCGAGCGAAGTGACGTGTATCTCGACATCTCTGTTGTTTGCACGGGAGGCGCCCTCGAGTAGAGCTTTAACGGTTCCCTGTGAATCGCCTGCTTCGTTCAGCTTTGTGTTCAAGATGAGCACCAGTTTTCTTCTTTGCGGCTCGATGGTGACGAAGCTGGTCGACCCTGTATAGACAAGAGAGCGCTTTTTGACTTCCTCTCTGACGGATGAGTCCAGGTTCAGTATGCGTTTGCGCAGGCGCTCGAAGATGCCCCGTATATCGAACTGCATATGCCCGAGATGGCTCTCGATCGTGTAGACGGCGTCGGCTGGCAGAGGTTGCTCCGGCAGATGAAGCGTGTTCTCTACATCATTTTCTCGTGTGGGCACCTGTAGTACTTGCGCGTGTACTATCTGGATGGGCTGCTCGACTGGGACGGTGGGCGCGGACCAGATCTTGATCACCGTATCGGCGAGCGACCGGGCGCGCTTCTGAATCTCCTCGGCGTTCCAGTGTTCGAGCTTGCCCAGGCCCTTGCTCAGGCGGATAGGGGTATCTTTGAAGCCGCCCGCCATATCGCGCTTCTCCTGAAAGGAACGGTCGCTTAACTCCGAATTGTAGCCCGTGAGCGTAAGATTTCCAATCGAGTGGAGATATTGCGCCTGTACCATGCGCCAATCTGGCCCCAGTTCATCCCGCCACTTTTTGGATAAGCGCTCGTTCTGCGGCATGATGTGCTCGATTGTGTATTCTTCGATATTCACCCGCTCTTTACGTCTGTAGTTCTCCAACTTGTTGAGTAGATAGTTGCGGCTGCGGAAGTTATATATATCCTTCACGACAAATTCGGCGCGAAACTCTTCATCGGTAGGGAACCTGCCGGTTGCTGTCTTCGAGAGAAAGGCCGCCTCCACACTTGCAAGGTAGTGCTCCTTATCGATCTCGCGCGCCAGGGTGGCGAAGATCTTGTTGAGCGAGTTCGTCGGCAAGCCACAGACCGCGCGCCGGAATACATAACTCTCTACCAGCTTCAGAATGACGACAAGGTCCTGGCGCGCAAGTTGCCCCTTCTTATAGTCTTCGTATACTTGCAATAGAAACGGGTAGGTGACGTTGACCTGCAGTGTGTTGATCAAACTGAAAAGTTGGTTGATCTCGTCATCTTTATCCTGTGCGAAGGCGATATCGGTAAAATGCCTGGCGTAGTGATAGATATCGGCGACCAGCTCCCGAATAGGGATGGCGCTGTTACTCTGCTGATAGGATTTGAAGGTTGCATATACCCTATCGATAGCAGGTATCTCGCCTGTTTCCGACTTGATGGTCAGGTAGTCGCGCATGAAACGGTTGAAGAGGGCATCGTTCTGCGCATGTCCGAAACGTTGCTCCATGGGATACCAATACGTGCGGTAGAGTTGCTCCTGCTCCTGGTGGTCCAGTCCCATCAGGACGTAATTGCGGATCAGGTCGGCCTGCGATAGAGCGATGCCCGTAGAGTTGAGTCCTTCGAAGATGAGCTGCGGATTGTCGCGTGGCTCTAACGAAATATCGACAACGGTGAGTTTTTCGATCCCTTTGTAAAGTGTGAGCGGATCAATGCCGCTCTGGCGGAGCTGTTTTTTGAAGAACTCGTAATTCTGTTTTATAGTAATGGAAACGGAATCAGGCCCTTCCTCGCCTTCGAGTATTTGTATCAGTGTCTCGCGGTCGCTCTGTGTCAGTAAGAGCTTATAACGCCTCTCACCCCTCTCATCAGTATTGAAAAGGTAGGTATTGCGAATATACTGTTTCGTGATCTTACCCTGTGCTCCGTCTCTCGCTTCAGCGAGCGCCTCGCACAGGGCGACGAGGAGGAGGAACAGAGTTGTCAGGCGCTGTTGCCCATCGATAAGCAGCAATTGTACGATCGAAGCTGCCTGAAAAGCGCCGTTGCCTACATAGACGATCGACCCGATAAAGTAGGTCGGTACGCTATCATTCAGGGCCACTGCCACCACGTCGTTCCAGAACTGCTGGCAATCGGCCAGTTCCCAGCGGTACGTGCGTTGATAGATAGGAATGATGAACTGTTTGACTCCTTGAAGAACCTTTAACAGGTTCGCGGCTGCGGCCCTCATACTGCCCTCCCCTTGTGTATGAAGTGTATAAAGAAGCGATTGGTGCCATCGACTGAGCATCCATGCATATATAACAGCATTTTCTGCATTGAGTATTGCAATTGTAGCAATGCTGTCAATGGAGTTTTCTTAACGCAAATAGCAGTTTTTAACCGTATTCGCGCGGAGGGACTATCTTATTTCAGCTGCTCTCGATACACTGCCTCACAACCACGCACGAGGCTACGAAAACGGTGTTGCAGTTGTTGGCGCTCGCCGTTTGCTATTTCCTGTTGCTCCGTGCACTTTCTCCAGCGCGGCGATAAGATTGGGAGAAAAGGCGAGCGAGAAACTCACCTTTTTCTGCTCCGCATCAAGACGTGGGCGACTACTTGAGCACGCAGGTTGATGCAACATGGGTGCTTGTCCAGATCGACTCGGCACGAGCACACTCATACTCAAGAGCCGCAGACCAATCGCTGCTCTGAACCTCGATACGCTGCACTGCAAGAGTGATGATCCGCTCCGCTCCGACGCAGCGTTGTGCCACCGTTTCCTGCACGTCTTTTGGCTCTACAACATGTGCTGCACCAGAGACACAAAGAGCTACCTGGGCGGCATAGTTGGGAACTACAATGGCTGCCTGTCCGGTCTCTACTATATTCCCGATGGCTTCAAACGCTCCGTTTCCTGCGAAATCGGGTAGGAGTATCTCTCCTCCTGGTGTTGCTGTCCTGGGAGGGAAAGGGACGAGGAATCCTGGTGCTCCGCCTCGATGGTTGACCGCACATCGACCCTCCCGATTCACCGTGCAGAGAAAACACAGGGCCTGCTGGCTGAGAAAGCGACAGTGATCCTCAGAGAGAGCTTTCTGGCTCCCTTCTCGCAGTCCGGGAGGAATTTTATGCTCTTGAGAGGAAGGTGATCCTGGGACCGTGAGGCCCGTCACGCGTGTCCGAATGTATTTCGAACAATGAAAAAACGCTTCTCGTACATGCAAGCGCACGACGAACGATTGAGCAGAGGAGGCACTCGAAAGCATTTCAACCGTTCCTTGCACACAGAGTCGCTCACGAGTCGGATGACATATAAAGAAAAGACCCAGCCAGGCAACGTGTCCAGTCGCGAGAGCGTGCTGCAATCTTCGTACGATGCCAGAAACTCTGCTTTGGCACTCCAATTGGAGCAAACACGTGGACTCATCTACCACCTGGACGAAACCGGGCTGTCCTGGCAGAAGCACTCCATCGAGTTCGTTGTCAGGAGTCAGCCCGGCTATCACACACATCGCCTGTTGTCCAATGAATTCCTGGGCGCGTTCGGTCAGATACGGTGTCTTTTTCTTGTCAAAAGCTGCTCCACTCTCGTGGGTCCCCCACCATGTTCGTGCCAGGCGTTGTCCCACAGGAAGGGATGTCTGCGTATTCATGCGATTCCTTTCTCCTCACTCAACTCATCAAGGCTTTTTCTCCTGCCATCACACACCCCTCAATTTGTCCGTGTCTGCTCTAGCATCCTCAGAAGTCCAGGAAGATCATTTGTGTCCATGCGCTCCCCCCTTTCAAACTACAAGCGGATCTGTGGGGACGGACCTGAAGTCGGCGCGCGCCAGTATCGTCGATGCAGCAAATCATCCCCTGCATGATTCGCCGTGGTTGCAACCAGGCCGGCATAATGGAGATGACGTAATGCCTCCAACAGGAGAGCAGGGCGTATTTGTTCCTGTTTCATACCTCTGAGCGCAAGGATCTTTTGCAATTCTGTCAAGGTGACTCCTCCCTCATCTGGCAGAAGTGCAAAGATGAACTGCGCAAACTGCTGCTTTGCCTGCTGACGCTCCGACTGCTCCGATGTTTCAAGGGGTTCTGTCGCTGAAGCAAAGAAGCGTATGTCGAAGCGACAGACGGGGTCTCCCTGTTTCATGCATGTCCGCTCGATGATGTGTACTTGCTCCCCATAGCGTTCTGCTGCCCCTTCGATGGCACCTCTGAGGACCGAACAGAGTTTGCGGGGACTATCGTAGATCAGCATCAATTCATCTGGGTTCTGACTTCGCGTTCTATACTGAAAAAGAGGTGGGGCGAGACCATCGGGAAGCCGACTCATTTGCTCATGTGCATCGTGCATCGCAAGTAAGAGCTGGCGCCCACTGTGAACCTGCGTCAGAATATAGGCACACAAGTGCCTGGTCAGCCCATTGGTGATGAAATAGCGACCGAACTCCCGCAACAACATCTCTACAGGAACTCTCGTAATGCGGTTCGCCTCAGCTATGCCAGCCAGCAGGATACTGTCGTCATAGACGCGACTGGCCAACAGTGCTGTTGGAAGGGCCTTCCCAAGATTGTCCCGATACTCCTTCAGGACCGAACTCGTAAAACGCTCGGACAAATACTTTTCCCATGTCACAAACATCAAACCATGCAAGTTGCATACTCCGATCTAGCTCTTTCCTGACCAGTGCTTACCACCACAACATCGTGAAGGATGATGAATGCTCACTACAAACAGGCTCCTTGACGCATTCAAAGCGGCATTGCCGTGTCAGAAAGAAGATGTCCCTCTTATTTTCTCCACAATCTTCATGTGAATCCAGGGTATCAGAGAACAAATGAACTCAAACACCAGCACCGGTTGGATACAAGCCTTTCAAGCAAGAAACGTCGAGACATCAAATCTTGTATAATGTACCCTGCAAAAGTTGTGGCTCGGTTGCGAATTGGTAAAGTTCTTGTTAAGAACACATCAACTAAGTATGCTTTTTTCAATAGAAAAGAGAATGAAATCGCCGAGTAATACCTGCATATACTGGAAATGCTGTATTCTTCGTCAACGTTCCTGGGAAATAGATGGTATCATCGTGGGTGAGCTGGCAGGTGAGCTGGCATAAGTAGGAGCAAGCTCCCAACTATGCGATGTTCCAGTCCTGGCTCAGTGCTTCGGCTTGTTTCACAATCAACTCAACAACATCGTTTTTCTGTTGCTCCGGCTGGTACCCGTTCTGGCGCAAGAAGCGCCTCACCGTTCGGCTCAGATTGGAGCGGGTGCTCTGCCGGATGGTCCAGTCGGGGGAGATGTTGTTCTTTACAACGGAGACAAGCTCTTCCGCTATCTTCTGCAGTTGCCTGTCTTCCATCGCCTGGACTTCGCTATTGCCGGCTTTGAGGGCATCGTAAAATGCCAGCGCGTCCTCGCTCAGGCCCAGGCGCTCGTCTGCGAGTAGCGTATTGCGAATCTCGACGGCGTTGGCCTTCAGCATCGTCAGGGCGGCTTCGATGGCGCGATCCTGGTACAGCTTGACGGCTTTCGCCAGTTTCGCTTCGAAGGACTGCGCCTTGACGACATTTCTCCTGAAGCGGGTCTGAATCTGGCCGTTGATGAGTTTGTTGAGTATTTCAAAGGCGAGATGCTGTTGCGGAAGATTGCGCATCTTGTCAAGAAATGCGTCGGAGAACAGGTCGGTATAGGGGTTTTCGACGCCCAGGGTGGCGTAGAGATCGATGGCTCCATCGGCGGCTACGGCCTGGGAGACGATCTGGCGCACGGCGGTATCCAGGTCTTCCTGGGTCTTGCCGTCGGTCGGCGTTCTTTTGATGAAGCTGGCGCGCACGGTCTGGAAGAAGCCTACCTCGTCGCGGATCTTGAGCGCCTCCGGGTGAGGGAGGGAGAGGGCGTAGGCCCTGGAAAGTTCGGTGACGGCTTGCAGGTAGCGCTTCTTGCCGTTCTCTAACTGGAGAATATGATCCATGGCGGAGGGGATTACCGAGAGCCGTACCGTTGCTTTGCCGGAGAAGAAGTTCTGGTAGTCGAAGCCGAAGAAGAGGGCGCGGACGATCTCGTATTTCTCCTGCATGATGGCGACGGCCTTCTCCTGGTCGATGCCTGCATCGGCCTGGTCGGCCCTGGAATAGTCGTGGAGGGCATTTTTGAGCGCGTCGGCCAGGCCCAGATAGTCGACGATCAGGCCGCCGGGCTTGTCTTTGAAGACGCGGTTGACGCGCGCGATGGCCTGCATGAGCCCGTGCCCCTCCATTGGCTTATCCAGGTACATTGTGTGCAGGCAGGGTATGTCGAAGCCGGTGAGCCACATGTCGCGTACGATGACCAGCTTGAGTGGATCTGAGACATCCTTGAAGCGTGTGGCGATGGCGTCGCGTCCCTTTTTGGTGCGGATATGTTGCTGCCAGGCGGCTCCATCGGTGGCGGAGCCGGTCATGACGACCTTGATGGCGCCTTTGTCATCATCGCTACTGTGCCACGCGGTCTGTTGCCACCACCGCTTGAACGTGGACCAGGAAATCCTGTTCTGTGCGGGTCGGACCACAAAAGGGGGCCAATACCTTTCCCGTCACGACATCACGGCTGAGAATGAAGGAGCGTGTTCCATGACGAAGATATTCAAATTCGCGCCGTTCTACTTTACCCGGAGCCAGAGGCAATCCAGGATGTTTTCGCTCCAATGCCTGCACTCCCGTCAACTCATCCGTACTGACCGTTTTTTCTCCTTGTTCAGCTCGACAGGAAGCTTGCTGGTACACGCTACAGATCTCTTTCACCGTTTCTGCCCGCTTCTCGTCTGGGGGAGGGGTCAATCAATAGCGAATCAGGGGGGTTGAGATCCCCTTTTTGAGCAAACGAGCGGCATGACGGGGCGAAATCTGTTCAACCATCCCGCGCCGCACGATTTCCTCGGCGAGTTCAGGACCAGTCCAATGACTGATAGGACGTTCTTTTGGTTGTTCACAAGAAGCCATAGAATTTGTCAACCCCCCGGCAAGTCGCACGAAGGTCAAGCTGAGCTCGCAGGCACACCATGCCCCCCTGAAGCCGCCTTGTGCAAGGCGGCTAGCCTGAGCGTGATCCCGGGCTGGGTGGGAG
>WNGD01001330.1_pt1 | contig 26925 bp, 23 predicted proteins | sample 5400671 | NCBI WGS metagenome assembly WNGD01 (sample SAMN13153369, study PRJNA577476) | soil metagenome | isolation source: 40 cm soil or saprolite under grassland replicate 2 | place: USA:California | collected 2016-06-15
GGGGGAATCCCTGAAATCCTCCCTCCCGACGTGCTGGTTCCGGTCGAGGCTGCTGAAGCGTTGGCGCAAAAAGTGGTGGCAGTCCTGGAACATCCCACCCCGCTTCCCTTCCCGCAGCGCTTCACCGCCCACGCCATGGCACAAGGAGTCTTGGACGTGTATAGGGCCCTTCTCTAGATTGCAGGGCCATGATTTACGTCTGCGTTCCGGTTCACAACGAGGCGCGCACGGTTGGACTCGTGCTCTGGAAGGTGCGCCAGGTATTCACCGCGTTCGAGCGGGAATATCAGATCATCGCGTGCGATGACGCCTCGACGGACGGGTCGGCGGACGTGTTGACGTCATACGCGCGCGTCCTGCCGCTGACCGTGATCCACCATCCCTCGCGGCAGGGATACGCAAAGAGCCTCGAGGAGTTGCTGCGGGTGGCCTTGCAGCGCACCGATCGGCCGAAACGCGATTGCGCGATCACGCTCCATGCCGACTTCGTGCACGCGCCGGAAACGATGGAAGAGATGGTCAAACGCCTCGAGTCCGGCGCCGATCTCGTCGTCGCCGAGCAGTATCGCGCGCAGGGGACCCGCTCCTGGCCGGAACGGTGGGCGCGGCAGTGGGCGCCGCGCTTGCTCCGCGTGGGCGTTGGTGTGAAGGACTCCATTTCAGGCTTCCTGGCACTGCGTCTCGTGGTGTTGCGCCAGGCAACTCGGAACGGCGCGGCCTCCCCTCTGCTCGCCACCGAGGGGTGGGCGGCGAACGCGGAGCTCCTGGCGCGCCTTGGCGCCAATGCCCGGCGTATCGAGGTGGTTTCCAGCGCCGCGCGATACGACCTCAAACAGCGGCCATCGCGATCCAATCCCTGGCAGCAGCTCCTCGCCGCGTGGCGCTCGCGCAGCCTGATCAGTGCGGCGCGCAAAGCGTCGACTACGGTCGTGCTCGCGCTGCTCGCGGCCACAGGGGCTCTTGGCGCCCAGGACCACGTGTGTACCGGCAACATGGTTAGTGCCGTGCCGTTCCCGGTCGGCGAGCGGCTGTCGTTCAACGCGAAGTACGGGATCTTCAACGTGGGCAGCGCCGCGATGGAGGTCATGGGGATCGATACCGTGCACAACGTTGAGGCCGTGCACATTCGATTCCGCATATCCGGAGGGGCGCTCTGGTACCATCTCGACCAGACCATCGAGTCGTGGGTGGGACGGTATGACTTTCGATCGCGGCGTTTCTCGTCCGTGCAGGACGAGCGCAACAGGCACCGCGAGCGCCAGTATGAGATCTTCCCCGATTCCGGGTTCTATCGCGAAGTCGGGCGCGACACGACCTTTGCGACCGTCCTCGAGCCGCTCGATGACGCCGCCTTCCTGTACTGGATCCGGACGGTGCCGCTGGACGTCGGCAAGAAATATGAGTATGCGCGCTATTTCCGACCCGACCGCAATCCCGTGATTATCGAGGTGGTGCGCCGGGAGCGGGTCAGCGTCGCCGGCAAGAAGTGGCGGGCGCTCGTCGTCCGTCCCAAGATTCCGCAGGCCCGCGGGATCTTCGCGGAAAAATCGGAAACCCTGATCTGGCTGTCGGACGACGCGCAGCGCCTCGTGTTGGCGATTCAGTCCAACTTCTCGTTCGGCCAGGTCACGCTGAAGCTCAAGGACTACGTGGTTCCAGGAGTCACTCAGCCATGACCGAGTACCGCGAAGCCGACTTCTCCCGGCTGAAGACGGTCCCCGTTGCCAAGCGCCCCAACAAAGTCGACCCGTCACTCCTCGCCCACGCGCCGCACCCCTCCGAGGCTTCGTTCAGCGCGTTTTTCGATGCGCTACCCGCGATTCTCGCCGCGCAAGATCTGCGATACGTGGTCGATCAGATCGTCGCGGCGGCCGGGAAGCGCGCGATCGTCGCGATGTTGGGTGGGCACGTGATCAAGGTCGGGCTGGGGCCGCTGCTGATTGCGCTGATGCGCCAGCGCGCGGTGACCGTTGTCGCCATGAACGGCAGCGCGGCGATTCACGACTTCGAGCTTGCGGCGTACGGAGGAACGAGTGAAGACGTGGCGGCGGGTCTGGGCGACGGAACCTTCGGGATGGCGGAGGAAACGGGGCGCGAGATGAATGCGGCGCTGGCGCGCGGCGCCCAGACCGGCCAGGGTGCCGGTGAGGCGTTCGCCGAATACTTGCGCGCGCGTCAGGAACTTCCCGGGCGCGACGTGTCGGTGTTAGTCGCGTGCAGCGAGCTGGGCGTGCCGGTTACCGTGCACGCGGCGCTCGGGGCGGAGATCATTCATCAGCATCCCACCGCCGACGGCGCCGCTATCGGCGCCACCAGTCACCGGGATTTCAAGCGGCTGGCCGCCACCCTGCCGGACCTCGACGACGGCGGCGTGGTGCTGAATCTCGGCAGCGCGGTGCTGATGCCCGAAGTGTTCCTCAAGGCATTGACCATCGCGCGCAATTTGAATGGTGGGAAACCGAAGAACTTCACGGCCTGCGATTGCGACATGCAGCGCCACTATCGGCCGCGTGTCAATGTCGTCGAACGACCGACACTGGCCGGTGGGCGTGGCATCCAGCTCACCGGCCATCACGAGATCCTGTTTCCGCTACTCGCCTGGGCGGTTCTACTTAAGACTCGGAAGGACGTCCCTTGATCATGTCGCGGACGCGATCAGCCGTCGCCGGGCTGAGAATACGCAGCGCCATATAGAAGAAGAAGCCGATGACCGCCAGCGTGAGGACCGTCGTCGCGAGGCCGAACAGGCTCCCAACGATCCCAAAGATCAACTTCAGCGCCAGCCAGGCGACAACCGCGAGAATCGCGAAACCAATGATGCTCCGGAACATGATATCCTCCGTGGTGTCCGGTGCGTTTGCAGCGTACGCCTAAATGTCGCACAAAGTTTCGTCCTGTGAAGTGTTGGTGGCCGGCGGCGGAATCATCGGCGCCGCCTGCGCCCGCGCCGCGGCGCTGCGTGGGCTGCGCGTCCTGATTTGCGAGCCGGGGCCCGATCCGGCGGCAGCGTCAGCTGCGTCGGCCGGAATCCTGGGCCCGCAGATCGAGCGGACCGACGAGGCGCTCCGGGCCCTGGGATTGCGCGCCCGCGACCTCTACGAGAGCCTCGCCCCCGCGCTGGCGGAGAGCACCGGCATCGACATCGGGTTGTGGCGCGACGGGATAGCATCCCTCGCGTTCGACGAGTCCGAAGCCGAGCGGCTCCGGGACGCGGTGGCGCACCAACGCCAGGCCGGACTTCGGTGCGACTGGCTGGAAGCGGAGGAGGTGGCGGAGCGTTTTCCTGCCACGGCGCCGTGCCTGGGCGCGATGTTCGCACCGGAGGACGGTGCGGTAGACGCGCCCGCACTCGCCCGCGCGCTCCACGCCGATGCCAAGCGCCACGGCGCACGCACGCTGAACTCCCGGGTGACCCGCCTCACCACGATCCTCGGCCGGGCGATCGGCGTCGAAATCCCCGCCGGCAAGATCAAGGCGGAGCACGTCATCATCGCTGCGGGTGCCTGGTCCCCACGCATCGAGCACCTCCCCCGGACCCTGCCGGTCGAACCTGTCCGTGGCCAGATGGGCGCCGCACCCTGGCCCGCCAACATGCCGCGTACGGTGCTCTACTATGACCACGGCTACGTCCTGGCTCGCAGCGGGGAAGCAATCTTCGGCAGCACGATGGAGCACGTAGGATTCGACGGGCACGTTACCGAATCCGGCGTCCATGAGATCGTCTCGGCCGCGCGGCGGCTGTTGCCCCAGCTCCCGACGGTCCCCATCCGGACCTGGGCTGGCCTGCGCCCGATCACGCCCGATGGGCGTCCGATCGTGGGCCCCGATCCCGACGTGCGTGGATTGTGGTACGCTACCGGTCACGGCCGCAACGGCGTCCTGCTTGCCGGCCTGACCGGGGAGATCATCGGAGACCTGGTGGCGACCGGCACCACCGACGTAGAGATTGCCTCGCTCGCCCCGGAGCGATTTACTTCCTAGGATGTTCAGCCGTTGTGCCTTTTGTAATGCGGCATTTGACGGTGATGGTGGCCCTTCCGGACTCGGTGTCGGCCGGCGGATTGCCTTCGACGAATGGAGAGGCCGGCTCTGGGTCGTGTGCCCGCGCTGTAGCCGCTGGAATCTCACGCCGTTCGACGATCGTCTCGAACGCATCGAAGCGGTGGCCCGCGCCGCAAGCAACGGACGGATCGCTGCATCGACCGATCAGGTCGCGTTGATTCGGTGGGAACGCTACGACCTTGTGCGCGTGGGGAAACCGCCGCGTGTCGAGCTGGCGACCTGGCGCTACGGGGAGCGACTCCGCAACCGGCAGCGTGAGCGCATGAAGGTCGTGGTTCCCCTGACGATTGCGGCCATCGGGCTCGGCATCGCCGCGAACGTCGCGGCGGGTGGCGGATTCGGGGTGATGGTCTGGAATCTCCACCGGCTCGTCGATGGGATATACGTCGGGCTCGTGGGGCGCCGCAAAGTCACATTGACCGAGCCCCCGATTTGCGCGCACTGCGGCAGCCTGATGGTGCTACGCGCCCGTCACGTCCAGCACGCGCGCATCGTCCCCGATCGCCACGCGGACATGGCCGTGGTCGTGAGCTGTCCGAAGTGCCGCCAGGAAGGTACGCACCTGACCGGCACGGAAGCGGTTCAGGTGTTGCGTCAGGGTCTCACATATCTGAACCTTGCCCGGGGTGGACGCCGGCGCGCCGAGGACGCGGCACGCGAAGTGGACATGGTGGGCGGCGCGGATCGTTTGGTCCACGACATCGCGCGGCGCGAGCTCACGTTGCGATCGCTCCGCCCAGAGCGGGGACTGGCACTGGAGATGGCGGTAGACGAGCGAGCCGAGGTCGAGGAGCTGGAGCGACAGTGGAAGGAAGCAGAAGAAATTGCCGACATCGCGGACGGCACACTGGGCGCATCGACGGAGATCGAAGAGGAACTGAGGCGCCTAAAGAATCGAGATCTGGATCAACCGTCTGGTTGAAAAATGGCCTACCCCACCCCATCGGCTATGACTATCTTCGACGTCCATGGCCGCCCCCTTAGTGCAGATCCAGCCTTCCGTCGCGCCAGCAGAGCCAGCTCGTAAACCCTCGTGGTTGAAGGTGAAAGCACCCGGCGGCCCCAACTACCTGGCGCTCAAGCACATGATGCGCGACCTCAAGCTCCACACCGTCTGTGAAGAAGCGCATTGCCCCAACATCGGCGAGTGCTGGGAGCACAAGGCCGCGACGTTCATGATCCTGGGCGACGTGTGCACCCGGAACTGCGCGTACTGCGCGGTCGCCCACGGCACTCCACTGCCGCTCGATGCCGGCGAACCGCGGCGCCTGGGCGACGCGGTGGCGCAGATGGGGCTCAAGCACGTCGTGATCACGAGCGTCGATCGCGATGACTTGCCGAACGGCGGCGCCGAAGTGTTTGCGGCCTGTATCGCCGAGATTCGGCGGCGCCTACCTGAGACATCGGTCGAAGTCCTGATCCCCGACTTCAAAGGCAACCCAGAAGCGCTGCGCATCGTCGTCGCAGCGCGCCCCGACATCCTCAATCACAATCTCGAGACGATCGCTCGTCTGTATCGGATCGCCCGGCCCGGCGGCCGCTATCCCCGTGCCCTCGAGCTCCTGGAGCGTGCCAAAGAGCTCAATCCCGACCTGCTGACCAAGTCCGGCATCATCTGCGGGCTCGGCGAGGACTGGGACGAGCTGCTTGTCGCGATGCGCGATCTTCGCGCCGCCCAGGTCGACATTCTCACCATCGGCCAGTACCTGCGGCCGTCCGATCAGCATCTGCCCATCGCACGCTGGTACACGCCCGACGAGTTTGCCGAGCTGAAGCGCTACGGGATGGGGCTGGGCTTCCGGCACGTCGAATCGGGCCCCCTGGTCCGGTCCAGCTATCACGCGTGGGAGCAAGTGGAAGCTGCTACGCGATGACGGCCACAGCGCGACGCCCGAAGGACACCGCGCAATCCGACCTGCAGCTTCGGATGCTGCGCCAGATGCTGCTGATCCGCCGTTTCGAGGAAAAGGCGGCGGAGGCATACGCACTCGGCAAGATCGGCGGGTTTTGCCACCTGTACATCGGACAGGAGGCGGTCGGCGTCGGTGCGCTCGCCGCGTTGCGGGACGATGACTACGTGATCTGCTCCTATCGCGAGCACGGCCAGGCGCTGATCAAGGGCATCTCCGCGAACGCGGTGATGGCCGAGCTGTTCGGGAAAGCCACGGGCTGCTCCAAGGGCAAAGGCGGCTCGATGCACCTGTTCGACGCCACGCGCGGCTTCATGGGCGGACACGGCATTGTCGGTGGACACATTCCGCTTGGCGCCGGGCTCGCGTTCGCCAGCAAATACCGGGGCACCGATCAGGTCACCGTCTGTTTCTTCGGCGAAGCCGCCGTGAATATCGGCGCGTTCCACGAGACGCTGAATATGGCGTCGGTCTGGAAACTACCGGTCATCTTCTTGTGCGAGAACAATCGCTACGGCATGGGCACGGCATTCGAGCGCGTCGCCGCGGTGACGGACATCGTGGAGCACGCGTGTAGCTACGACATGGCCGCGGAGTTGGTCGATGGAATGAATGTCTTGACGGTCTACGATGCGACGCGACGGGCCGTCGAGCGGGCCCGCAAGCAGAGCCACCCCACCCTCCTCGAAGTGCGAACCTATCGGTATATGGGACATTCCATGTCCGATCCGTTGCACGGTGTGTACCGGACCAAGGATGAGGTCGAGGAGCAGAAGGCCCGCGACCCCATTGCGCACCTCGCCGGAAAGCTCAAGGACGAGGGTGTCATCGATCAGGCCGCGCTCGACGCGATGGACTCGGGAGTCCACGCCGAAGTGGAAGAGGCCGTGAAGTTCGCCGACGAGAGTCCGGATCCCGAGCCAGGCGAGCTCTTCACGGACGTGCTGGTCGACTGATGGCCACACTCACCTACCGCGATGCGTTGAATCAGGCGCTGCGCGAAGAGATGCAGCGCGATTCCAACGTCTTCCTCATGGGCGAAGAGGTCGGCGTGTATCAGGGCGCCTACAAGGTGAGCCGGGGGTTGCTGGAGGAGTTCGGTCCCAAGCGGATCGTGGACACGCCGATCGCCGAGCTGGGATTCGCCGGGATCGGCGTCGGCGCGGCGATGGGGGGGTTGCGTCCGGTCATCGAGTTCATGACGTGGAATTTCGCGGTGCTGGCGCTCGACCAGATCGTCAATTCGGCGGCGAAAATGCTGTACATGTCGGGCGGCCAGATCCCCTTGCCCATCGTGTTCCGCGGCCCGAACGGGGCGGCGTTGCAACTGTCCTCACAACATTCCCAGGCGTGGGAGAGCTGGGTGTCGCACATCCCCGGTCTGAAGGTCGTCGCGCCGGCCACGCCCGCCGATGCCAAGGGGCTGCTCAAGTCCGCGATTCGCGACAACAATCCGGTCATCGTCCTGGAAGGCGAGATGCTGTACAACCAGAAGGGCGAGGTGCCCGACGGCGAGCACATCGTCCCGATCGGGCGCGCCGACATCAAGCGTGAGGGCTCGGATGTGACGCTCGTATGTCATTCGAAAACCTTGAGTGTGGCCTTAAAGGCCGCGGACCAGCTCGCCGAGCAGGACGTGTCCGCCGAAGTGCTCGATTTGCGGTCGCTCCGGCCGCTCGATGAAGCGGCGATCCTCGATTCCGTGAAGAAGACCAACCGCGCGGTGGTGGTCGAAGAAGGCTGGCCCCACGCCGGCCTCGGTGCGCAGGTGGTCGATCTCATCCAGCGGGATGCGTTCGACGATCTCGATGCGCCCGTGCAGCGCGTGACGCAGGCCGACGTACCGATGCCATACAACAAGCTCCTCGAGCGAGCCGCGAAGGCCTCACCGGAGAAGGTGGTAGCCGCGGCTCGACGGGTGCTCTACCTCGACTAGGCCCTAGCTCATGGCTACGAAAGTCCACATGGAGGCGTTGTCGCCCACGATGGAAGAAGGCCGCCTCGTGAAGTGGACGAAGCATGAAGGCGACCCCGTGAAGTCGGGCGACACGTTGGCGGAGGTCGAGACCGACAAGGCGGTCATGGAGCTGGTCGCGCGGGCGGATGGGCAGCTGCTCAAGGTGCTGGCGCCCGAGGGCACCACCGTGCCGGTTGGGAATATCGTCGCATGGATCGGCAAGCCCGGGGAAAAGGTAGACGGCGCGGGGAGTCAAACTGCAGGAGCTGGGAGTCAGGAGTCGGGAGCTGGGGCGGCGAAGGCTGCTCCTGCTGCTGCCGCACCGAAAGCAGCCCCGGCGCCCGTCCGTTCGCCAACCACAGCAACCCCGGCACCGGTTTCTGTTCCGACAGACGCGACACGCGTAAAGGCTTCCCCGCTCGCGAAACGCATCGCGAAGGAAGCGGGAGTCGATCTCAAGTTGGTTCAGGGATCCGGTCCGGGCGGACGTGTGATCAAACGCGACGTCGAGGGTGGAGTCACCCAAGCGCAAGCCGCCGCCGCCCCCGCTCCTAGCTCCCGGCTCCCAGCTCCTGGTGTTCCGTACGAGGATGTTCCGCTTACACAGATAAGGAAGACGATCGCCAAGCGTCTCGTCGCATCGATCGGGCCGATCCCGCACTTCTTCCTGACGACCGAGATCGACATGGAGCGCGCCGCGGAAGCACGCGACGCGCTCAACAAGCAGCTCGGCGAAGCGGGCGGCAAGATCTCGTTCAATGACATCATCATCAAAGCGGTCGCTCTGGCGCTGGTACAGCACCGCGCCTGCAACGCCTGGTTCCAGGAGGATCACATCCGCTACTGGAACGAAGTGCACATCGGGATGGCGGTGGCGATCGAAGACGGGCTGATTACGCCGGTCGTCCGCAACGCGGAGCTGAAGAGCCTCCGGCAGATCGGCGTCGAAGCGCGCGAGCTGGCGGGCCGAGCCCGCAACCGGCGCCTCAAACCCGAGGAATACACCGGCTCGACGTTCAGCATTTCCAACCTCGGCATGTTCGACATCGATCAGTTCACGGCGGTTATCAATCCGCCCGAGGCCGGGATCATCGCGGTGGGATCGATCACGCCGAAGGCCGTTCCCGACGGCGACCGCATCGTCTCGCGGCGGCGCATGCGGCTGACGATGAGCTGCGACCATCGCGTCATCGACGGCGCCACCGGTGCGGCATATTTGAAGACTCTGAAGCAGATGCTCGAGAACCCGCTGGCAATGCTGTTGTAGGTTGGAATGTTGGAATGTTGGAATGGAAACCTTCCAACCCTCCAACCTTCCAACAGACCTCCACGCAAGGAATAGATCTTGGCACAGCCCTTCGATGTCATTGTCCTAGGCGGCGGGCCCGCGGGCTACGTGTGCGCGATCCGCTGCGCGCAGCTCGGCCTCGCGACGGCGGTGATCGAGCAGGAGAAGCTGGGCGGCGTCTGCGTGAACATCGGCTGCATTCCGACCAAAGCGCTGCTCCACTCCGCCTACATCGCCAATTTGCTCAAGGAAGCCAAGGACTTTGGCGTCGAGGCCGGTAGCGTGAAGACGGACTACGGTGTCGCGATGAAGCGCTCGCGCCGGGTTGCCGATCAGAACTCCAAAGGCGTCGAGTTTCTGATGAAGAAGCACAAGATTACGGTCGTGCGAGGCACCGGCGTGCTGCAGCTCAGCAAGAAGGTGAAGGTCGGCAACGACGTCTACGAGGCGAAAAAGGCAATCGTGATCGCGACCGGTTCCCGTGTCAAAGGGATTCCGCAGATCGGCCTCGAGATCAACAAGAAGACCGTGATTTCTTCCGACGAGGCGCTCCTGATGGAGCGCATTCCCGAGACCCTGGCGATCATTGGCGCCGGCGCGGTCGGCATGGAGTTCGCCGATATCTTCGCGGCGTTCGGCGTGAAGGTCACGCTCATCGAGGCGCTCCCGCGCATTCTTCCCATCGAAGACGCCGAGGCCTCGGACACGCTCGCCAAGAGCTACCGCAAGCGCGGTATCGAGGTGATCGCCGGCGCCAAGGTGACGAAGGCCAACGTGGCCAAGGACAAAGTCACGCTCGATGTGGAAGTGGGCGGCGAGAAGAAACAGGTCGTGGCCGCGGCCGTGCTGATGGCCGCGGGCCGCGCCGTGAATACCGAGAACATCGGGCTCAAGGAGTGCGGCATCCAGCTGACCGACCGCGGCTTCATCAAGGTCGACAAGAATCTGCAGACGACGACCCCCGGCTATTACGCGATTGGCGACGTCGCCGGTCCGCCCATGCTGGCGCACAAGGGCAGTCGTGAAGGTGTGATCGTCGCCGAGCTGCTGGCCGGCCAGAAGCCGCATCCGATCAAGTATGACAACGTCCCGAGCGTGACCTACTGTCACCCCGAGGTCGCGAGCATTGGGCTGACCGAAGACCAGTGCAAAGAGAAAAAACTCGATTACGTCGCCGGGAAGTTTCCTTTCTCGGCCAATGGCCGCGCGCGCGGCACCGGCGAAACCGACGGATTCGTCAAGATTCTGCGCGACAAGAAGTACGGTGAGATTCTCGGCGCCCACATAGTCGGCGCCCAGGCGTCCGAGATGATCCACGAGCTGGCGGTCGCGCGGGAAAATGAGTACACCGTCGAGGAGGTCGATCTGGCGATCCACGCGCATCCCACGATGTCCGAGGCCATCGCGGAGGCCGCGCTCGATTCGCTCGGGCGCGTGTTGCACATCTGAGCGCCGCCACGGTCAAGGATCCGCTCGCGTTCGGTCTCGGCTCCCTCGCGTCGGGGGTGGCGTTCGGGGGCGCCTGCATGACCGTCTCACAGATCGCGCTGCGGTTGTCGGAAGAAAAGTTCGAGACGGTGGGCTATTACGAGCTGACGGCCGGACTCGTTGCCGCAGTCGGGGTGGGCGGCGCCGTCGGCTGGTATCGTAGCGGCGCCCTCGACAACATCTGGCAGCGCGGCGTCATCGCCGTCCTGGGCGCCGTGGGCGCGGTGCTGGTCGGCTTCCTCGCCGCGCCGCTCGACCGCTTCTTCGGCATCATCGGCATGATCGTCTGGCTCTTGCTGAGCGTCGCCGCCGGGATCGTGGCCACGCGCTGGGCGAATAGCGGACGGGGACCGGGGGACGAGGGAAGCGGGACCGGAACGGCATGAACACACTCGAGGTCCTCGCAGCGGGCACCGTGCCATACGAGGAAGCCCTGGCCTGGCAGCGCCAGCTCGCCGAAGACCGCATTGCGGGCCGACTGTCGCATGATGTACTCCTACTGCTCGAGCATCCCCCGGTCGTCACATTGGGGAGGAATTCGCACGCCGAGCACCTGCTGCAGGCTGAGGGCATCGACGTGTTCGAAGTCGAGCGCGGCGGCGACGTGACGTTCCATGGCCCGGGCCAGCTGGTCGGCTATCCCATCCTCGACCTCGGCGCCTACAGGAAGGATCTGCACTGGTATCTGCGCACGCTCGAGCAGGCGCTGATCGACGCGCTCGCGATCCTGGATATCCCGGCGGAGCGGCGTCCGGGATTCACGGGCGTGTGGACACGCGGCAGGAAGATCGCAAGCATCGGGGTTCACGTGAAGCAGTGGGTGACGTGGCACGGCTTCGCGCTCAATGTCACGACGGACCTCGCGCATTTCGATCGCATCGTGCCGTGCGGCATTCAGAATGTAGAGATGACGTCGGTACAAAAGGAAGTGGGACGGGGGACGGGGGAGGGGTTGTGGGAGAAGAGCGTCGCTGCGGTGGTAGAGGGATTTGAGAAATCTCTTGGAGGGCTTTAGCCCACGGACACAAAAGACCGCGTCCCTCCTGGCCAGATCGTCACCACCAAATGGCCGGTCTTGCACTACGGCGACGTCCCCACCGTCGACACGGCGAAATGGACGTTCATGGTTTCCGGTCTCGTCGAGAAGCCGTTCAGTCTCACGTACGACGAGTTCCTCGCGCTGCCGCGCAAGACCGTGAACTGTGACATCCACTGTGTCACGACGTGGAGCCGCCTCGATAACACCTTCGAAGGAGTGCCCGTCCAGCTGTTGCTCGAGCGCGCGAAGGTAAAACCGGAAGCCACGTACTGTCTGGTGGTGGCCGAGCAGGGATTCACGACCAATCTGCCGTTGGCGGATTTGAACCGACCTGAGAACCTCATTGCGTTGCAGTGGGCGGGCGAGCCGCTGATGCCGGAGCACGGGTGGCCCGCTCGGCTGCTCGTACCCCATCTCTACTTCTGGAAGAGTGCCAAGTGGGTGCGGGGCTTCGAGTTGTTAGAGGAGGACTTGCCGGGCTTCTGGGAACAAAATGGCTACCATATGCACGGCGATCCGTGGACAGAAGAGCGGTACGGCGGGCGCGGGCTGAGCCAGCACGAGATCAACAAGTTTCGGAACGCGAGCAAGAAACACGGAGTCGGGAGTTAGGAGTCTGGATCTAGGGCGCGCGTAAATGCGCCTACGGGCGCAAAAACGATCCCGCTGCCACGAGCGAAAACCAACAGATTCCCTCAGAACAATGACCGGATCCAGCCGCGCAACCGGACCCGTACGCGGGTATCGTGATCTCGTCGTATGGCAAGACTCGATGAACCTCGTCGTCGGGATCTACCGCACGACGGCAACCTTCCCGAAGGACGAGCGCTTCTCGTTGGTAAGCCAATTGAGGCGTGCCGCTGTCTCAGTGCCTTCAAATATCGCGGAGGGACAAGGCAGATCTCGGACGGGAGACTATCTCCGCCACCTCTCCGTGGCCGTCGGATCCCTGAGCGAGGTGGAGACGCAGGTGCAGATCGCGTGCCGGCTGGAATACATCACTGCGGAGGATCAAACACGACTGCTGGATTCGTGTACAGCGATCGGGAAGATGCTTGGCGGATTGGTCCGGTCTCTGCGACGTCATCTGGGCGTGTCGGGAGTCAAGAATCCCGACCCTGACTCCTGACTCCCGGCTCCTGGCTCCCAAGTAGTTCGTAAAACCGCCGGAACACCTCGATCCCATCCCACAACTGCTTCAACTCGAGCTTCTCATTCGGCGCGTGGAGCCGATCGTCCGGCAAGCCAATTCCCGTGAGGATCACAGGCGCGCCGGCGGAGGCCAGCGCCGGCACGACCGGAATTGAGCCGCCCGCGCGCGCCGGAACCGTTCCCCGACCCGTCACCTCCTTGAACGCCTGGTCCAACAGTTGGAAAGCCGGAGTATCGATTTTGATCTGCGCGGGATCTGCCCCGTGGAGAAATCGCACGCTGGCCGTCACATATGTTGGCGCGAAGCGTTTCACCGCGGCCACGAGCTGCCCTTCGACCGTTGCCAGCTTCTGGTTGGGCACGAGCCGCATGCTCACCTTGGCGGTCGCCTCGGCGGGAATGACCGTCTTGGCGCCGTCGCCCGTAAAGCCGCCCAGAATGCCATGGATCTCGAAGGTCGGGAGCGCCCAGAGCCGCTCGAGCACGGAGGCTTTCTTCAGGCCGACGAGTCCCTTGCCCTGCACGCGCTTGTTGAGAAAGTCCTTCTCGTTGAACGGCAGCTTCTTCCAGGACGCGAGCTCCGCTTTGGACGGTCGCTTTACGGGCCCGTAGAAGCCGGGGATGTTGATCTTGCCGTCTGCGCCCTTCAAACGACCCAGCAGCCGGCTCAATTCCTCGTGAGCGTTCGGTGCGGCACCGCCGTATTCGCCGGAGTGCAAATCGGTCTTCGACGTCCGCACGGTGATCTCGGCATAGCAGAGGCCCCGCAAGGTCGTGTAGACCGCCGGCCAGCCCGGGGCGATATACGACATGTCAGCCACCAGGGCCGCGTCCGCGCGCACGCGCTGCGGCTCGCGCTTCAGCAGATCGAACAGGACCTTGGAGCCGTACTCCTCTTCGCCCTCGATGAGAAAGCGGAAATTCACCGCCGGCCGCCGCGACGCGGCGATCGCCTGGAGCAGGCAGAAGACCTGCCCTTTATCGTCGGCGGCGCCGCGCGCGTAGATCCGGCCGTCGCGCTGCGTCGGCTCGAACGGCGGCGTCGTCCACTCCGCGAGCGGATCGGGCGGTTGCACGTCGTAGTGTCCGTAGATCAGCAGCGTCGGCGCGCCGGGCACATCGGGGCCTTTCCCCCAGACGACCGGATGCGTCTCGCTACCGAGAAATTGGACGTCACGACATCCGATGCGTCGCAGCGCGGCCGCCACCCATTCCGCGGCGGCGCGGCAATCCTGATTGTGTGCGGGCAACGTGGAGATGGAAGGGATTCGCAAGAACTCGGTTAGCTCGCGGAGCAACTGGTCTCGATCCATGGCGGCAGAAATGTAGATACACGGGTCGCTGCTAGCCAGCGAGTGAGGCTCAAGTAGATTTGACCGCCATGCGGACGACGGCGTCTTACGACTTGTTTCCAGACGCGCGGAGCGAACGGGCGCTCGCGCGCGCGCGCTGGCTGGCGCGCGAGGGGCGCGCGCGCGATGCGCAGTCTGCCTACGATGACCTGCTGGCCGCCAAACCGGAGTTGAAAGTCGCGTGGGCCGAGTACTTCGAGCTGCTGCGGGCCAACGGACGTGGTGAAGAAGCGCTGCAGCTCGCCGATCGCGCCCGCGCGATCTTCGGAGATACGGGGTTCTCGTTCACGCTCCGCGGTGCGGCGCTGACCGAGTTAGGACGCTATCAGGAAGCGTTGATCGAGCTCGATCGCGCCGTGGAAGCCGATCCCGACCTGGCACTCGTCTGGCACGAACTCGGCTATGCCGCCTACAAGCTGGGAGATCGGAACCGCGCACTGCTCGCGCTCGACCGCGCGTTCGCGCTCGAGCCCCATACCGACACCCTGAAGCTCCGGGGCCAGATCCTCCGCGAGGCCGGCCGGTATCAGGCAGCCGAAGTGGCGTTCGAGGGTGCCGCACAGGCCGCGGAACATGCCGAGCAACGCGCTGACGCCGATCGCGAGATCGCCACCACCCGTCGCTACAGCTCCTACACGCCGCGCCGTCCGGAGGATCTGACCGCGGCGGAGCGCTGGTTTGCCGATACCGGATCGGTCGTCCTGGCGTCCACCCCGGGTCCCGTCGCTCCCAGCGACGAAACGATCGTCGCCACGTTCGCGGAGGTCGCCACGAACGCCGATTGGCGCTTCGGCCAGGTGATTCTGCTCGGCCCGGAGTTCCCTGCGAGCACCGATCTGGCCGACCGGTTGGGCGCACCACTCGTCTCGCCGGCCGCGCTCGACCTGGCTGCCTGCCCGCTGATCGTCGGACTGCGGCCTCCCCCCGGCACCAGCGATGGTTGGAACGACATGGTCGCCAAGCTGACGAGCCAACAGATTGGCCTCGTGTTAGCCATCGAGCACCCCAGCGAAGTGGGGGCGGGGGCGGCGGGGGCGGCGGTAACCACCGACGTTATCGGCGTGCTGACGGACGGCGGCACGCGCCGCGAGCGGGCGCCGAACCCCGCGCAGGCCTTGAACGAAGCCAAGAATCCCGGCGCGCGCCTCGCAGGCCGGCGGCTCCGCCCCAGCTAACCAAGCCATGACCGCGCCGCGTCCCAGTCGTGCTCCGATGTCCGGTCGCGCGATCGTCCAAAACCAGTTCGATCGTGCCGCCGACCTGATCAACCTCGAGGCGTACATGCGGAAGATCCTGATGTCCCCCTTCCGCGAGGTGCAGGTGGAGGTGCCGGTCCGGATGGATGACGGACGGATCGAGGTGTTCACCGGCTATCGCATCCAGCACAACGGCGCGCGCGGTCCCTGCAAAGGCGGGATTCGCTATCACCCCGAAGCGGACCACGACGAGGTGCTCGGCCTCGCCACGATCATGACGTGGAAGACCGCTTTGATGGACATCCCGTTCGGCGGCGCGAAGGGCGGCGTGACCGTCGATCCCAAGAAACTGTCCAAGCTCGAGCTCGAACGACTGACCCGGCGATTCACCCAGCGCATCGCGATCGTCCTGGGTCCCTACCGCGACATTCCCGCCCCCGACGTGAACACGAACGCACAAGTGATGGCCTGGATCCTCGACGAGTACTCGAGCCGGCAGGGCTACACTCCCGCGGTGGTCACCGGCAAGCCGGTGTCGCTGGGTGGCTCGCTCGGACGCGAGGAGGCAACCGGGCGTGGCGTGATGTACGTGATGCAGGAGTATGCGCGCGACTTCGGCATTCCGCTGAAGGGCGGACGGGGGGGCGTCGTGATCCAGGGGTTCGGCAACGTCGGCAGCCACTTGGCGCGGCTGCTCGACAGTGAAGCCGGCGCCAAGGTCGTCGCCGTGAGCGCGGTCGAGGGCGGCGTGTACAACGACCAGGGGCTCGACATTCCGGCACTCCTGGCGCACGTCGCCCAGGGCAAGCCCGTGCCCGAATGGACAGGCGGCAAACGGGTCACAAACGAGGAGCTCTGGACCATTCCGTGCGACTGGCTGATCCCCGCGGCGCTCGGCGGCGTGATCACGAAGGAGGCGAACGCGAAGACGATCGACTGCAAGGTCGTCGTCGAAGGCGCGAACGAGCCCACCACGCCGACCGCTGACATCATTCTCGAGGAGCGCGGCATCGCCGTCATCCCGGATTTTCTCGCCAATGCGGGCGGCGTCACGGTCAGCTATTACGAGTGGGCGCAGAACCTACAGCAGTATCGTTGGACGCACGAGCAGGTGAATCGCGAGCTGAAGGCCACGATTACGAAGGCGTACGTTTCGGTGCGGGACCTGGCGAAGGAAAAGAAGGTGACGTTTAGGACCGCGGCATACGGTATCGCCCTACAGCGAGTTGCCGATGCCGAGCGACTGCGGGGGAACTAGTCTTCCACCTTCATCCCAGGTCGTGAATACAGGGCCTGGTAGGGGTCTCCGGTCTGCGTGAAGACGCGGATCTGAATGGCGCGAATGGTCTCGGCAATATCCGCATTGTTCTGTAAGTAGATCTCGTCAAACAGATTCAGATTCATTCGGTAGAGCCGCTCCGCGATGATGACCGCGTTGTTGAGCGGCGTCTGCGCGAACCAGCGCCAGTCGTAGGTCTCGAGTGACTGGCCCACCGGTCCGCGGAATTGATCCCGCGCCCAGCCGAACACCGTCGTCCGCACCTGCTCGAGCCGCTGGCCGCTCAACGGCTCCGCATACGCCGAATCGAGGCGCCTCGCCAGCTCGGCATAGAAGACGTCGAGCGTGCGCTCGTCCCGCCAGCGCGCCGCCGCGCGTCGCGCATCGAGCGTGTCGTGGCGCGCGCGAAAAAACGCCTCCGCACCGCGATAGCCGACAAAGCTGGCGAAGCTCTCGTTGAACGGCGTCTGACTTTTCACGTACAGCGTGTTGTGCGCCAGCTCGTGAATCACGGTCGCGACGAGCTCCATCGTGTCCCGACTCATCGCCGTGGAGAATAACGGATCGCTGAGGTAGCCCAGGGTCGAGAACGCGCCGGAGGGTCGCAGAAAGACATCGAGTCCCTGCCCCTCGAGCCGCTCCGCCTCGCGGCGCGCGCGGGCGGCTTTGAAGAAGCCCTTATATGGCACCACGCCGACAATGGGGTAGTGCCACGTGACCTCGTGGAGCTTGTCGCGGCGGCTCCCCGACAGCACGAGGAGCAGCGTGTCGCGACCCACATCGACGTACGTCGTGTACGTCTTCCCCACAGCCAGCCCGAGGGAATCGGCGGCGTAAGCGCGGGCGGCGAGCACGAGCGCCAGGCGCTGGCGCAGCGCCGCCGGGGTCCCGGAGTCGGCGATCAGCTTGTCGATCGAGCGGCGCCGGAGTAGCAGCCGGGCCTCCTCGACTCCCGCGCGAGCGATGTAGCGGGCGTCGCCGCTGACGATCAGCAGCAAAACCACGCCGGTGGCAGCCGCCGCGACGCCGATGAGCAGGATCCGCTTGAAGAGGCGGCCCCAGCGAGGTTGCGCGCGCTCGGTCAGGGCGTCCAACGCAATCCCACGCGGTGGGTACCACCGCCAAGCACGTCGTAGGCCTGAAACGCGTAGTCCAGCGCGAGGCGTCCCAAGACGACACCGCCGCCGAACGTGAAACGCGACTCGTCGGTGACCGCCGGTCGCGTGGAGCCCGGGAGCGCGGTGAGGACACTGCCTTCGGACTGCGCGATCAGACGGAATGACGGAAGGACGGAAAGCAGTCCGAGCAGAGCTCTCACCGTCCTTCCGTCACACCGCCGTACCGTCGTCATTGGAGGCGTATCACATTCAGCCGCGGCACGACCCCCGCTGTGATGATGTCGCCATTCGGCGCGGTGAAGCTCAGCGTGAAGCCGGGATCACCGGCCGACTGATCGATGAGGTGGTACACGCCGGAGCCGGCGCGCAACGTCCCGCTGAGGTTCACCGCACGTCCCGCACTGCTGGTAGGCACGAGGGGATAGAACTTCTTGAACGGGCTGTTCGCGTTGTTTTGCGTCTGGGTGTGCAACGACGCGAACACGGCGTGCAGATTCCAGGAATCGTACTGGAGCTCCGGCGGAGCCGCACCACGGTCGGTCACATAGTTCGCCAGGGCCCAGCGGCTCAGGATGGTCGCGAACGGGACACCCGTGACGTTCGCGATGTTCTGCGCCCCGGTCTGGGACGTGCCCACGAGCGAACGCGTCAGCGTGTTCCAGTTGGCCTGTGTGCTGCCAGCGGCATACTTGTCCACGACATATCGCACGAACAGCCACGCCGCTCCCCGCTCCGCCAACGTCCCGATCCCGGCGGTCGGCAGGAGGAAATGTTTGCTCGTCGTATCGAGATAACTATAGGCGTTCACGAGGTCGCCGCCGTAAAACCGGCAATCCAGCGTCCCCAGGACGCAATCGCTGACCTTCGCGTCGAATGATGCCGCATAGCTCCGGCCGCCGAGCTCCTCGGCGTAATGCGAGAAGCCCTCGTTCAGCCAGAGCACCTCCCCTGTGCCGCCGCGCACGAGGACGTGCTGGTTGAAGCTGATCATATGCTGGAATTCGTGGACGAACGTCACCGGGACGAACCGTTGGATATCGGAGGCCGGGTGGGCACAGCTCAGCGTGCCGCCCGGATCGGCGACGATCGAGTAAAAGACCTCGCCCTTATTGGATCGCGAGTCGGTCCGGAACGCGGGATCGATGTCGGCGCCGAAGAAGAAGCCGGCGATGAAGCCGCCGCCGCTGGCGGTGCACTCGGCCCTCGTCGTGAGCTTATTCACGGTGTTGGTCATCAAGACGAGGACCACGCTGTTCGAGTCGATGTCAGACTCGCGTCCAAAGGCCGCCGTGTCGATCGCGTACAATCGCTGATCGAACGTGGTGGCAATGGAATCGAGCGCCACTGAATCGGGCTGCCCCGCGGGCGCGAGGGTGTCGACGTAAATGGCGACTTTGGTCTTGAGGGCACGTACCCGCGCGCCCACACGATCGAAGCGCGAGCAATCTGTCTTTGCGCAGACCATGAACTGCCGCAGCGAGTTCATCGCCGGCGGGCCCGAAACCGATGCCTGAGAGACCGCTGGGGACCGGGCAGGACCAATCTCCGGTGCAAAACCCCACGAGCGCCGCTCATCGCCGAGCCGCAGGAAGCGGTGAAACCGCTCCGCCGGGCTCAGCTCTGCCGCAGGTTCGGAGATGGGGGCGGACGGAGGTGGCGCGGGGAGGATGGTATCGCCGACCAATCGAAAGGCCGCCGTCTGACCGGGGACACCGGTCGCTAACTGCGGCATGACCAGGTACGCGGCGGCGAGCGTCGTGGCCGGAAAAACCGAGCAGCCGGCGTTGGATGCCGGATCGAGCGAGATATATTGGTTGACCGCGAGTGTGACCGCGGCATCAGCCGCCGTGCAGGGCCGGATGTGCACGTCCGTGCTGTTACACGCGGCCGCCCCCGCTATCGCCAGCAAACACCCCAGAGCTCGACTGCTCAACTTCCACCTCCTCGGTGATTTCCCCGCCGCGCCGCAGGACCCATTGAAAACAGATCGGTCCGGCGAGCTGATGCACGCCGATCATCGCTACCAGCAGCGCTTGCAGCGAGACATTCCACTCCGGGAACGCCCGTCGCAGCACGGCCGCGAGCGTGACGGCCAGTCCTCCCTGCGAGATGAGCCCCAGCCACCCATAGGTGGTCCAGTCGGCGCTTACGGGGGAGTCAACTCCCGTTGCGCTGCCGTTCCTGCCCGCCCCCCCCGCCAACCGGAGACCACCCCACAAACCTGTGATCCGCAGTCCCGCAAGGAGCAGCGCCCAGGGCCACATCTCTCCCAGCGCGGCGAGCTGCAGGTTGCTGCCGGCGAGCGCAAAAAATACGACATAGACCGGTATCGCGCACCGTTTGAGCTCACCTCTGACACGCTCACTCTGGTCTGGTGCGGCGTAACGCAAGGTGCAGCCCGCCGCGAGCGCGATCAGGACGGCGTCCAAACCGAGCAGGCGCACGGCTTGTGCAATAACAAAGGCGAGAATCACGAACACCACCGGGAGCGAGCCGCGAATCGCACGCAGGTACTGCGCGAGTGCGAAGGCGAGGGCGACGCCCGCCACGATCGATCCCGCGAAGATAACAGCCGTCTGCGTCGCGATCCCGGGGGTGACGGCGCCGCTGCTCGCGAGGGGCGATGCCACGGCCAGGATCACGATCAGTAACAGCACGGCGATGAGATCCTGCAGCACCGTGACGTCGAGGGTCGAGCGAGACAGCGGGCCGCCCTCGGTGGCGTCGGTTTCGGTGATGACCGCCCAGGTGAGCGTCGGCGAGCTGACCGTGGCCATCGCGCCGAGCGCGAGGGCGACGACCAGCGCATCGCGGAAGGGCTCGTGCGCGGTCAATGGAAACCAGGGGCTGATCGTGAGGACGACGAAGACAACGGCGGCGAACGGCAGCGCCATCGCCCCCGTCACGGTGCGCAGCAGCGCCGCTCGCCGCGGTGGGGCGCGCAGCGCGTCGATGGTCAGCTCGCTGCCGGCGGCGAATGCAATCAGCGCCAGCGCTCCGGTCGAGATGACGCCCAGCGCCTGCAATTCCGGTTCGCGCACGATGCGGAGCCACGCCGGACCCGCGACGAAGCCCGCGATGAGATAGCCGACGATCCGCGGTACGCGCAGCCGCTGCGCGATCACTCCCGTCAGCGTCGCGGCCAGCGTCACGCACCCGAGGGCGAGTGTCGCTTGCGCCTCGGGAGGAGGAGCTCCGAACGAGCGCGCGAGGCGCTGCAGCACTGCCATGACGACGAACGTGATGAACAGCAGCAGCCATTGCATGAGCGCGCAAAATACGGCAGATTCAGCGCGGTAACCATGCCGTTCGTTCATCTCCACACGCACAGCGAGTACTCTCTCCTCGACGGCGCCAACCGCATCCCCGACCTGCTCGATCGGGTGCAGGCGCTCGGCATGGATTCGCTGGCCATCACCGATCACGGCAACCTGCACGGCGCCTGGTCGTTCTACGCCGAAGCGAAGGCGCGAAAGATCCGTCCGATTTTGGGCTTCGAGGCCTACCTCGCGTTCGGCAGCCGGCATGCGCGCGAGAAGCCGGCCGGCGACGCGCCCCTGGGCGCGGCGTACTCGCACCTCATCCTGCTCGCCAAAAACCGCACGGGCTACCAGAACCTGATCAAGCTTTCCTCTATAGGGTTCCTCGAGGGCTATTACCGCCGGCCGCGCATCGATAAGCAAGTGCTCGAGCAGCACCGCGACGGCATCATCGGGCTCGCGGCCTGCCTCTCCGGTGAGATCGCGCTGTATCTGCGGGCGGGGAACTATGAGGCCGCGAAAGCGAGCGCCGCGTGGTTCGCGCGCACGCTCGGGCCGAACGGATTCTGGCTCGAGGTGCAGAACCACGGCCTCCCGGAAGAGCAGACCGTCACCGCGGGCATGCTCCGGATCGCGGCGGAGCTGGGCCTGCCCATCACCGCGACGAACGACGCCCACTACTTGAAACGCGAGGACGCGGAGGCGCACGACGTGCTGCTGGCGATCGGCACGGGCAAGGACCTCGACGATCCGAAGCGGTTCCGCTTCTTCGGGCAGGAGAGCTACGTCAAATCCGAGTCCGAGATGCGTAAGCTCTTCGGCGAGCATCCGGACACGCTGGCCGAAACCGCCCGGGTCGCCGACCTGTGCGAGTTTGATTTTGAGAAGCGCTATTTCTTGCCGCAGTTTCCGCGGCCGGCGGAATTTGCGACGGATCAGGACCTGCTCGTGCACCTCGCCCGGCTGGGCGCCGTGGAGCGCTACGGCGATCCCCTTCCCGCCGCGGCCCTGCAGCGCCTCGAGTACGAGCTCGACGTCATCACGCGCACGGGCTACGCGGGCTACTTCCTCATCGTCTACGATCTGATCAAGGCGGCCCGCGACCGCGGCATTCCGGTGGGTCCCGGGCGCGGCTCGGCCGCGGGATCCCTGATCGCCTACGCGTTGCGCATCACCAATGTCGATCCCCTCCGGTTCGACCTGCTGTTCGAGCGCTTCCTGAATCCCGAGCGGATCTCGATGCCGGACATCGATCTGGATTTCTGCTTCGAGCGGCGCGGCGAGATCCTGGAATACGCGCGCGAGCGCTATGGGCGGGAGTCCGTCGGCCAGATCATCACGTTCGGCACGCTGAAAGCACGGGCCGCGTTCCGCGACGTGGCCCGCACGCTGCGTGTCGAGATGGGCGATGTCGAGCGCCTCACAAAACTCATTCCCTCGGGGCCCGCGTTCAGCGTGACCCTCGCGGAAGCCTCCGAGAAGGTGCCCGAAGTCAAAGCGGCCGCGGCGCAGGATGAGCGGATCAGGAAAGTGCTGGATCTCGGAGCCAGGATCGAGGGGCTCGCGCGCCATGCCTCGGTGCACGCCGCGGGCGTCGTGATCGCGCCGGGACCGCTGACCGACTACGTCCCGGTCTGCACGGCGCCCGACTCGAAGACGGACGCGGACGCGATCATCACGCAGTACGACATGGTGGGACTCGAGCAGATCGGCATGTTGAAGATCGATCTGCTCGGACTCAAGACGCTGACCGTGCTGCACGATGCGACGAAGATGGTCGCCGAGCGCCACGGCGTGACGATCGACCTCGAGCGTCCCGATCTCGACGATCCCAAGGTCTACGAGCTGCTGCGGGCTGGGCGCACCGCCGGGATCTTCCAGTTTGAATCGCCGCTGGCGACGGACTGCTTGCGCAACATGAAGTGCGACCGGTTCGACGATCTCGTCGCGACAAACGCCTTGCTGCGCCCGGGACCGCTCGATACGGGCATGCACCTGGTGTTCATCAACCGCAAGCTCGGCCGAGAGAAGGTCCGCTATCCGCATCCCGCACTCGAGGAGATTCTCGCGCCGACGTACGGCGTGATCGTGTATCAAGAGCAGGTGATGCGCATCGCGAGCGCCCTGGCGGGCTATTCGCTCGCCGAAGCCGACGTGCTCCGCAAGGCGGTCGGCAAGAAGATCAAAGAGTTGATCCAGGAAGAGCTGGGCAACTTCGTCAAGCGCGCCATCGTGCGCGGGCACGACAAGAAGACCGTCGAAGAGATCGCGGCGCAGATCGAGACGTTCGGACGCTACGGGTTCAACAAGTCGCACTCCGTCGCGTACTCGATCCTGTCATACCAGACCGCGTGGTTCAAGGTGTACTATCCCGCCGAGTACATGGCGGCGCTGCTGTCGTCGGAAATCGGCAACACCGACCGCGTCGTGCAGTACATCAACGAGGCGCGCGAGCTCGACCTGCTGGTCTTGGCGCCCGACGTGAACGAATCGCGTTATAAGTTCACGGTCGTCGCCGCTCAGCGGATCCGGTTCGGGTTGGGCGCGGTACGCAACGTTGGCGAAGGGGCCATCGCGTCCATCATCGCAGGCCGTCAATCGGGCCCGTATCGCTCCCTCGTCGAGCTGTGCGACCGCATCGACCTGCGTCTGTGCAACAAGCGCGTGATCGAGTCGTTGATCGACGCCGGCGCCTGCGACTCGCTCGGCGCCGAGCGATCACAGCTCGTGGCCGCGCTCGATCATGCGTTCAGCGAAGCGCAGGTCCGCCAGCAGGAGCGATTTACGGGGCAGCACGCGTTGTTTGGCGATGAAGCACCCGTCCCCCGTCCCGCCTCCGCCCTCCCCGACGTGCCGCCCTGGAGTGAGCACGAGCGCCTGACGCGTGAAAAGGCGGTGCTGGGGTTCTTCATTTCCGGCCACCCCCTCGCCAAGTACCGGGCCGAGGCGGAGCTTTTCGGGACGCGCACGACCGCGACCTTGGGCATGTGGAGCCCCCCGCCTCAGAAGGTCACGATCGCCGCGGTGGTGACGGTGGTGAAGCGCCAAATCGCGAAAAAGACGGGAGCGGAGTACGCGCGCCTCGTGCTCGAGGATTTTCACGGTGCGGCGGAGGCGCTGGTGTTCCCCGAAGCCTGGGCCAAGCTGAATAGCGTGATCCGCGCCGACGGCGCGTATCTGTTGACGGGCGGCTACAGCCCGCGGGATCGGGGGGAGGAGCAGGCGCCGTTCATCGTCGAGGGCGCCCGCGCACTCGACGAGCTGCGCCCGCGCGGAGCGATCGGCGTCGCGCTGCGCTGGACGGCGGGCAAGGCTCCCGAGCCCGAGACGGCGCGCGCCATCGCGGCGTTGTGCGCCGCGCATCCGGGTCCGACGCCCGTGTTCCTGGAGTGGAGCGGCGCGAATGGGTCGGGGAACGAAACGGTTCGCCTGAAGAGCCGTGCCTTTTGCGTAGACGCGGCCGACGATCTGCTGGCCGCGCTGCGCGAGATTCTGGGAGCGGATGGCGTGCAACTCGTCAAAGCCTGATGGCCACATATACCCTCGACTTCGAAAAACCATTACTCGAGCTGGAAAAGCAGATCGAGGAGCTGAAGCGCGTGGCGGGCGACAATGCCGACCTCGTCAAGAAGGTGCGGCCGCTCGAGGAACAGCTGGCGACGCTGCGCGTCGAGATCTATCGCAATCTCACGCCCATGCAGCGCGTCCAAGTGGCGCGCCATCCCCGTCGCCCCTACCCGTTGGACTACGTCAATACGGTTTTTACGGATTTCGTCGAGCTGCACGGGGACCGCTTGTACCGGGACGATCCGGCGATGATCGGCGGCTGGGCGCGGCTCGACGGCACCAGCGTCATGGTCATCGGCCATCAAAAGGGCCGCGACACCAAGGAGAATCTGTACCGCAACTTTGGGATGGCGCATCCGGAGGGCTATCGCAAAGCCATGCGCCTGATGCGCCTGGCCGCGAAGTTCGGCGCACCGGTGATCACGCTCGTCGACACACCCGGCGCCTACCCTGGACTGGGCGCCGAGGAGCGCGGCCAGGCCGAAGCGATCGCCACCAGCCTGCTCGAAATGGCGTCGCTGCCGACACCCATCGTCACCGCGGTGATCGGGGAGGGTGGGTCGGGCGGCGCGCTCGCCGTGGGGCTCGCCGACCGCGTGCTCATGCTGGAGAACTCGGTCTATTCGGTCATTTCCCCAGAGGGATGCGCTGCGATCTTGTGGAAAGACGCCAGCCAGCGTGAGCGCGCCGCCGAGGCGCTCAAGATCACGGCGCAGGACCTCCTGAATCTGGGCGTGATCGATGAGATCGTGCCCGAACCGCCTGGCGGAGCCCACTCCGACCCGGACGCGGCCGCCGCCGCACTCGGCGACGCGCTGCAGCGCCATCTCGGCCAGCTGCGCAGATTCAAGACGGACAAGCTCCTCAAACGCCGCGAGGAGAAGTACCTTTCCATGGGTGCGCTAACCGAGAAGTGAATTGACGTCCGTCATCGAAGTCCGGTTCAAAGGGAACCGGCGTGAATACTTCGCCTGGTCCGAAGACTCTTCCTCCCTCCGCCTCGAGACGCCTGTCATCGTCGAGGTCGAGCGTGGGCAGGATTTCGGGGTGGTATCGGCCGTTGGTGGGATCGCGGAGAAGAAGTGTCAACGGTGTGGGGCCTGTAATGGGGACTCGCGCCTGGGGGTTCGGGATTCAGGAACTGCCGAGCCCCCAGCGCCAAGCCCCGAGCCCCTAAAACACATCGTCCGCATCGCGACGCCGGACGACCGCAAGATCGCCGCGGACCTGCGTATCAATGAAGACGACGTGCGGCGTACGGTCCGCGACCGGGTGCGCCAGCACAACCTGCCGATGAAGGTGTCCGACGCCGAATGGCAGTGGGATAAGCGCAAGCTCACGATCTACTTCACCGCCGAGCAGCGTGTGGATTTCCGCGCGCTCGTGCGGGACCTCGCCGGTCTGTTCCGCACGCGCATCGAGCTGCGCCAGATCGGCGCGCGCGACGAGGCCAAGCGCCTGGACGGCATCGGCCGCTGCGGCCGCCAGCTGTGCATTGCCAGCTGGCTACCGGAGGGGAGACCCGTCAGTCTCTCGCTCGCGAAGGCGCAGGGCCTGTCGCTGAATCCCGTGCAGATCTCCGGCCCGTGCGGTCGCCTGCTCTGTTGCCTGCACTACGAGCACGATTTCTACGTGCAGCAGCGCAAGCGCTTCCCGAAGGAAGGCAAAACGATCCAGACCGCCGAAGGGAACGCGCGCGTCGTGTCCGTGGACATCTTCCGGGAGCGGGTCACACTCCGCGCCGATGACGGGGCCACCCGCGTCGTCGCGCTCGAGCAGCTGCGATTGTAGTGGGGGGGGCGAAGTTCTACCTCACCACCGCCATCGATTATTCCAATGGCGATCCTCACCTAGGACACGCCCTGGAGAAAGTCGGGGCCGATTGCATCGCGCGCTACCGTCGGCTGCGGGGCGATCAGGTGCACTTTCTCATGGGGATGGACGAGCACAGCCAGTCCGTGCTCCACGCAGCCGCGCGCGCCAACGTCACGCCGCGGGCGTGGGTGGACCGGATGGCGCAGACGTTTGCCGCTTACTGGCGGCGGCTCGAGTGCAGCAACGACGACTGGATCCGGACCACGGAGCCGCGCCACGTGCGCGGCGTCGTCGCGTTGCTGGAGCGCATTCAAGCGCAGCGCCCCGGCGATCTGTACGTCGCCGACTATGAGGGACTGTATTGCACGGGCTGCGAGGAGTTCAAACAGCCGGCGCAGATCGCGAACGGTCATTGCATCGAGCATCCCACGCTCGAGCTGAT
>WNGD01004067.1_pt1 | contig 26918 bp, 26 predicted proteins | sample 5400671 | NCBI WGS metagenome assembly WNGD01 (sample SAMN13153369, study PRJNA577476) | soil metagenome | isolation source: 40 cm soil or saprolite under grassland replicate 2 | place: USA:California | collected 2016-06-15
GCGAGCCGCGCGACCGGGCGGGCTACGACTTCACCGTGCAGGCCGAGAGCGGCTTGATGGCGATCACCGGTGAGCCCGACGGTGAGCCGATGAAGGTCGGCGTCGCGATCGTCGACGTGCTGGCCGGCCTCAATGCGGCAACGGCGATTCTCGCCGCGCTCCGCCGCCGCGACCTCACCGGCGAGGGGGACCATGTCGAGGTCTCACTGCTCGATAGCGCCTTCGCCGCACTCGTCAACGTCGGCGCGAACGCCCTGCTGGCCGGAGAAGAGCCGCTGCGGCACGGGAACGCGCACGCGAGCATCGTCCCCTACCAGCCGTTCCGCGCCGCCGATGGGTGGATCGCGGTAGCTGCGGCCAACGACGGCCTCTACGCCAGACTCTGCAAGGCGATCGAACGGCCCGATCTCGCGGATGACGAGAATTACTCCACGAACGAGGCGCGCGTTTTGAATCGGGAGCAGCTGATCGCGGAGCTCCAGGAGGTGTTCGCGGGCCGCTCTACCGATGACTGGGAGCGTCTGCTGCTTGCAGCCGGCGTCCCTGCGGGAAAGATCCGGGGAGTCGGCGAGGCGTTGCGTACGGGGCAGGCCCGGACTCGGCGTTCGGATCACCCGACCGCCGGCGCGGTCGAACTGGTCGGGCCTCCCTTCGAGCTCAAAAGCGCAACGCTCGGAGCATCGACGCCACCGCCGCTCCTCGGGCAGCACACGGCCGAGGTGCTCAGAGAGCTCGGGGTCGACGACGAGCGGCTCGCCTCGCTCGAGGAGCGCGGCGTGATCGCGCGATCAGCTGCGTAGAATCGCGCCGGAATGGCGCAGATCGTGAGAGAGCGCAACCTCTTGCTCGACCGCGGCTACATCCGGGGAGAGTGGGTCGAGGGCGACTCGGGTGCGACCTTCCCGGTGATCAACCCGGCCACGGGCGAAGAACTGACGCAGGTTCCCCGCATGGGCGCAGACGAGACGCGACGGGCGATCGAAGCCGCGCAGGATGCGTATCCACTCTGGCGCGCGACCCTTGCCAAGGAGCGCGCACGGATCATGCGCCGCTGGGCCGATCTGCTGCTGGAGCACCACGACGATCTGGCGCTGCTGTTGACCACGGAGCAGGGCAAGCCGCTGGCCGAATCGCGCGTGGAGATCGAATACGCCGCCTCCTTCCTCGAGTGGTTCGGGGAAGAAGCCAAGCGTGTCTACGGGGACACGATTCCGACGTACATGCAGGACCGCCGCGTCGTCGTGACCAAGGAGCCCGTCGGGGTCACGGCCGGGATCACGCCGTGGAACTTCCCCTCCGCGATGATCACGCGCAAGGCGGCACCGGCGATCGCCGCCGGTTGCACGATGGTGCTGAAGCCCGCCGAGCAGACGCCGCTGTCGGCGCTCGCGGTCGCGAAGCTGGCCGAGCAAGCCGGCTTGCCTGCCGGCGTGTTCAACATCGTCACGGGCGACGCCGACGACGCGCCCGTGATCGGCGCCGAGCTGACGTCGAATCCGATCGTTCGCAAGCTCGGCTTCACCGGGTCGACCGAGGTCGGAAAGCTCTTGATGGAGCAGTGCGCGCGCCAGGTGAAGAAGGTGTCGCTCGAGCTCGGCGGCAACGCTCCGTTCATCGTCTTCGAGGACGCCGATCTCGACGAGGCCGTGGCGGGCGCCGTCCTCTGCAAGTACCGCAACTCCGGACAGACGTGCATCTCCGCGAATCGCATCCTCGTGCAGGACTCCGTGCACGACGAGTTTCTCCGCCGCCTGACCGGAGCGGTCACCGCGCTCAAGGTCGGCGCAGGCACGGAGCCCGATGTCGGCGTCGGCCCGCTGATCGACGACCAGGCTCTGGCGAAGGTCGAGCGACATGTCGCGGACGCGCTCGACGGCGGCGCCGAGCTCGTGACCGGCGGCGACCGGCACGAGCGCGGCCACACGTTCTTTCAGGCGACGGTGCTCTCGGGTGTCACGGCGTCGATGGCGATGACGTCGGAGGAGACGTTCGGGCCGGTCGCCGGAGTCGGACGTTTCGCGACAGAGCATGAAGCGATCGAGGTGGCGAATTCGACTCCCTACGGCCTTGCCGCGTATTTCTACAGCCGCGACGTCGGACGCATCTGGCGCGTGGCCGAGGCCCTCGAATACGGCGTCGTCGGCATCAACACCGGTTTCATCTCGACGGAGGTCGCTCCCTTCGGCGGGATGAAGGAATCCGGGATCGGTCGCGAGGGCTCGAAGTACGGCATCGAAGAGTGGCTGGAGCTGAAGTACCTCGCCATCGCCGGTGTCGACCGGTGATCGTCGAACAGCGTGACTACCACGTGTTCACGGGCAAGCTCGTCGAGCTCGTCCGGCTCTACGAGGAAGAGGGGATCGCCCTCCAGCAGGAGTTCCTCGGCGGCCTGATCGGCGTCTTCACGACGGACATCGGCGCGCTGTCGACGTACACGAGCCTGTGGGGATACGACAACTTCGCCGAGCGGGAGCAGCGGCGCGCGAGGTTGCAGGCGGACGAACGTTGGCGCGACTTCCTCGCGCGGATCCAGCCGCTCATCCATACCCAGCAGAACCGTATTCTCGTGCCGACTGCCTTCTCGCCGATCCGATGAGCGGATCGCTCGAAGGGAAGGTAGCGGTCGTCACCGGCGCCGCGCAGGGAATCGGCAACGCGATCGCCAAGGGCCTCGCCGCCGAAGGAGCGCGAATCGTGGTTGCCGATCTGAGCCGTGCGGAGGAAGCGGCACAAGAGTTCGACGAGGGAATCGGGCTCACCGTCGACGTCGCCGACGAAGCGCAGGTCGAGCGGATGGCTCAGGAGGTGGTCGAGCGGTGCGGACGCATCGACATTCTCGTGAACAACGCCGGCCTGTACGCGTCGCTCCAGATGCGCCCGTTCACCGAGATCCCGGTCGAGGAGTGGCGCCAGGTCATGGACGTCAACGTCCTGAGCATGTTCCTGACGACGCGGGCGGTCGTGCCGCGCATGCGCGAGCAGGGTGGCGGTCGGATCGTGAACATCTCGTCCGGCACGCCGTTCCGCGGCGTCCCGTTTCTCCTGCACTACGTGACGAGCAAGGGCGCGATCGTCGCGCTGACGCGTGCGCTCGCGAAGGAGCTCGGACGGGACGACGTTCTCGTGAACTGCGTGGCGCCGGGTTTCACCATGAGTGACGGCGTCCGCGAGCATCCAGAGGTGATCGAGGCGCTGCGCGAGGTCTCCGTCTCCTCGCGCACGCTCCAGCGCGATCAGGAGCCCGAGGACGTCGTCGGAGCCGTCGTCTTCCTCTGCGGTCCCGGAGCCACGTTCGTGACCGGCCAGACGATCGTCATCGACGGCGGCCAGTACTTTCATTGATCCTGGCGCTCTACGAGCACCCGGAAGGTGTCGAGACCGACGGCGGCAACATCGCTGTCTACGACTTCGACCGCAACACGGCGCATTTCGGCGCGGCCTCGGTCGCCGGCCGCGCGCTCGTCTGGAAGCTCGAGGAGCAGGGCGGAGTGGGCGAGAGGCTCGCCGCGCCCGTGGCGCTCGACCCGGACGTCGAGTGGCTGCTCCGCTGTGATCGGGTCGACTTTCCACGCGGAGGCGTCGCGTATCGGCACACGCACCCAGGCCCGGGGATCCGCTTTCTGCTGCACGGGTCGATCCGCATCGAAAGCGGCGGCGAGGCGCACGTGTACCACCAGTTCGAGCCGTGGTTCGAGGCAGGGCCCGACCCGGTCCTGGCGTTCGCCTCCGAGGCCGAGGAGACGGCCTTCGTACGCGCGCTGCTCGTCCCACGCGAGTGGGCGGGCCGGCGGACGATCCGCTACGTCGACCCAGCTGACGAGGACAAGCCGAAACTTCAGCGCGCCACGGTCTTCTTCGACGAGCCGCTCGAGCTGTGAGTCGTAGCGGCGCGAGGATCCTCGTCGACCAGCTCGTCGTTCACGGCGTCGACACCGCGTTTTGCGTTCCCGGCGAGAGTTACATCGCCGTCCTCGATGCTTTGCGGGATGCGCCCATCCGCCTGATCGTCGCCCGGCACGAGGCCGGGGCGGCGAACATGGCCGAGGCCTACGGCAAGTTGACCGGACGGCCGGGCATCTGTTTCGTGACGCGGGCGCCTGGAGCGACGCACGCAGCCACCGGCGTCTACACGGCATTTCAGGACTCGACGCCTCTGATCCTCTTCGTCGGCCAGGTACCGCTGGAGCATCGCGGACGAGAGGCGTTCCAGGAGCTCGACTACGGCGCAACTTTCGGCGCGCTGACGAAGCTGGCAATCGAGGTCGAGGGGGCCGAACAGTTTCCGGAGATCACCGCGCGCGCCTTCCGGACGTCGGTTTCCGGACGGCCGGGCCCGGTCGTGGTCGCACTCCCTGAGGATGTGCTCTCGGAGACGGCGGATGTGGAGGACGCGGCGCAGTTCTCGCCCGCGCGGTCTGCACCGTCGGTCGAAGATCTCTCGCGTGCGCGCGAGTTGCTCTCGGCTGCAGAACGGCCGCTGATCGTCGTCGGTGGGGGCGGCTGGAGCGCCGCAGCCGCCGCGGATCTGCAGGCGTTCGCCGAGGCTTCGGCGCTACCGGTTGCGGCCTCGTTCCGTCGCCAGGACTACATCGACAACACCTCACCTTCCTATGCGGGCGTGCTCACGATCGGGCACGACGCGTCGCTCGCGCGGAGGCTTCGTGAAGCCGATCTGCTGCTCGTCATCGGCTCGCGCCTAGGCGACATCGCGACCCACGGCTATACGACGCTGGAGCCGCCGCGGACACCGCAGACATTCGTGCACGTACACGCCGACGCGGAGGAGCTCGGTCGCGTCTTCCAGCCCGATCTCCCGATCGTCGCCGGCTCGACGGAGTTCCTCGCCGCAACACGTGCGCTCGAGCCGGTTGGCGCCTCCCACCGAGCCGATTGGACCGAGTCGGCGCACGCAGACTTTCTCGCGAGCCTGCAACACAAACGCGGACCGGGGGCGCTCGACCTAGGGGATGTGATGCAGCACCTGCGCGAACACCTCCCGGACGACGCAATCCTGACGAACGGCGCCGGCAACTACACGGTCTGGTGCCACCGTTTCTACGCGTTCCGCCGTTACCGGACGCAGCTCGCTCCGTGCTCAGGCGCGATGGGCTATGGCATCCCGGCCGCGATCGCCGCCAAAGTCGTCCATCCCGAGCGGACGGTCGTCTGTGTCTCCGGCGACGGCGATTTCCTCATGAGCGGGCACGAGCTCGCAGCCGCGGTCCAGGAAGAGCTGCCGATCGTCGTGCTCGTCGTCAACAACGGGATGTACGGGACCATCCGGATGCACCAGGAGCGCTCCTTCCCCGGCCGGGTAGTCGGCACGGACCTCGTCAACCCCGACTTCGCTGCCTGGGCACACGCCTTCGGTGCGTACGGCGAGGTCGTGCTTCGTTCAGAAGACTTTCCGGAGGCGTTCGAGCGCGCGCTCGCGCAGAGTCGGCCGGCTCTCCTCGAGCTCAGGGTCGACCCCGAGGCGATCACGCCGCGACAGACGCTTTCGCAGATCCGTGCTGAAGCTGGTTCCGCGTAGGCTCCGCAGATGATCGCGGGCCGGATCCGGCACACCGTCGTAGGAGCAGGCGGCCCCGCAGAGCCCGCGCGGGTTTGCGTTCGCTACACGCGCAAGGGTAGATCCTGAGATCGACAGGAGGGTTCTCTATGACAAGCGTGGCTGATTCCACCGAACGGCGAGACGCCCTCGTCGAACGCCTGTTCATGAACGCGATCGGCACATTCGATCTCTTTTCTGTCTACCTCGGTGAACGTCTCGGCCTCTACCGGATCATCGCCGATGAGGGTCCTCTGACATCCGCAGAGCTCGCGCATGCGGCAGGCGTTCACGAGCGGTATGCACGTGAATGGCTCGAGCAACAAGCTGCGAGCGACCTCCTCGAGGTGGAGGTGGATGGGGATGAGGAGCCGCGACGGTTCCGCTTGCCGGAGGGGCACGATGAGGCGCTCCTGGACGTCTCGAGCCTCAGCTACATCGCGCCGATGGCACGCGCCGTCCTGGCCTCGATCCGTCCGATCGACGCAGTGCTTGCCGCATTCAGGACCGGGGGAGGCGTCCCGTACGCCGACTACGGCGAAGACCTGCACGAGGGACAGGCTGCGTTCACGCGGCCGTTGTTCGAGAACCTGCTCGGGAAGGAGTGGCTGCCGGCGGTCCCGGAGCTCCACGAGCGGCTCCTGGCCGATCCGCCCGCGCGGGTCGCGGACCTCGCGTGCGGCCAGGGCCGCTCGAGTATCGAGATTGCTCGTGCCTACCCGACAGTGTGGGTTGACGGAATCGACTCCGACCATGCGTCCATCGAACGTGCACGCGAGAACGTCGCAGGGAGCGGACTCGAGGACCGCGTGACATTCCAGGAGCGCGACGCGGCGGACGCCGAGCTGGCCGGCCGTTACGACCTCGTCACGATCTTCGAGGCGTTGCATGACATGTCGTACCCGGTGGACGTTCTACGCGCCGCGCGGGGACTCCTCGTCGACGGTGGCGCCTTGTTCATCGGCGACGAGCGCACCGAGGACGCCTTCACGGCCCCGGCGAGCGAAGTGGAGCGGCTCTTCTACGGCTTCAGCGTCTTCCACTGCCTGCCGGTCGGCATGGTCGGGAAGGGGGCGGCCGGCACGGGCACCGTGATCCGGGCCGACACAGTTAGGCGGTACGCGAGCGAGGCCGGCTTTTCGAGCTGTGCGGTCTTGCCGATCGAGAACGACTTCTGGCGTTTCTATCTGCTCAAGCCCTAGCGCGCGTGCCGCACTCGAACTCGAGCTGGAAGAGGACTAGGATCGGGAATCGGTCAGGCCCGACAACCTAAGGGGTGATTGAGATGGCGTCCCTGTACGAGCGGCTCGGTGGTCTCGAAGCGATCACGTCGGTGGTGGACTCTTTCGTGGCCCGCTGCGCAGACGACATCCGGATCAACAGCAAATTCGAGCGGACTGACGTCCCGCGACTCAAGAAGATGCTCGTCGACCAAGTCTGCGAAGCAACGGGCGGGCCCTGCAGCTACTCCGGTCGGGACATGCGACGGACGCACGACGGTATGGAGGTCACCGCCGGAGAGTTCGATGCCCTTGTCGAGGACTTGGTGTTGACGCTCGGCGAGTTCGACGTTCCCAGAGCGGAGCAGCAAGACCTGCTCGGTCTACTCGCGCCGATGCGCGGCGACATCGTGGAGGTGGAGTCGCCGGAAACGGGGACGCCGCTGCCTCGGACGTACGAGAGCGCTCACGCGGTGCATTGAGAGGCGGGGCGGCGGGGGAAAATTCGTACTTTCTCCCGGCCAACCGCTCGCGATCGGTTGACTCCTCCGCCGGCTGAGAGGAGACTTGCCGCGGGGAAGACCGGTCACGAACCGGATGAAGGGAGGGCTACATGAAGCGCTTTCTGCTTTGCAGCATCGCTGCGAGCGTCCTCGCGCTGCCCGCCGTTGCAGCCGGCAGCTCGCTCGTCACCGTCGGCAGCCCCGCCGACTCGACACCTCAGAACCATCAGAACGAGCCTGCGGTCGCGATCGACGCCGGACACCCGGACGTGCTTGCCGCCGGGGTGAACGACTTCATCGACTGGCGGCCTTGTCCGCAAGCCGACGCGACGGACCGGGGGACCTGCTTCGATCCTGCCGACAATCCCACCGGGGTCTCGGGGGTCTACTTCTCGTTCGACAGGGGTCACACGTGGGTCCAGCCGACCTACACGGGCTTGACCGCTCGCGATTGCGGGGCGTCCGGGCCCTGTCCCGCACACATCGGGCCGATTGGCACGCTTCCGTGGTACGCCGAGAACGGGTTGATCGCCGGCGGCGATCCGGGCGTGGCGTTCGGGCCGCGACGTGTCAACGGAACGTTCTCATGGGCGAACGGCTCCCGCCTCTATTACGCGAACCTCACGGAATCACTGACAGCTGGATTCCCGCAGAAAGAGCCCTTCAAGGGCTTCCTGGCGGTCGGCGTCTCGCGGTTCGACAACCCGACCGCGGCGAGGGTGCAGAACAAGGCCAATTGGATGCCGCCGGTTCTCGCGACGCCGCGCATGAGCTCGACGACGTTCGAGGACAAGGAGCAGATCTGGGCCGACAACGCGTCCTCGAGCCCATTCTTCGGGAACGTCTACATGTGCGTCGACGAGTTCCGCAGCAACTCGCGAGGACGGTCGCTGCCGCTCCCGCAGGTGGTCTCGGTCTCGTCGGACGGCGGTGACACGTGGTCGCAGAAGCAAGTGAACAGTGCCGCGGCCAACGTTGCGCTGGGCTTCCACGCAGCATGCACCGTTCGAACGGATAGCAACGGCGTCGTCTACCTCTTCTACTCGCACTTCCAGATCGGGGAACCCGGTATCGGAACACAGGCGATGCAGAAGTCGTTCGACGGCGGCGACCACTGGACCAGGCCTCAGGACATCCTCCCGATGAACGACGCCTGCTACAACTTCGACCCGGTCGAAGGGCGCTGCATCGCGGACGGCTACGCCGGTGCTCGAATCGATCTCAGCGCGATGCCGAGTGTCGACATCGCCAACGGCGCACCGACAGGCGCCGGTGCTACGAACGAGATCGTCGTCGCGTGGAGTGACGGCCACTTCGGGCTCAACAACGAAGTCACGTTTCTCTCGTGGTCGAAGAACGGCGGTTCGAGTTGGAGCGATCCGTCGGTCGTCTCGCTCGAAGGCGACCGCTCGCTCTACTCTGCCCCGGCGATCTCGCCCACGGGCGACCGCGTCTACGTCGTCTACGAAGGGCCGCAGACACCGTGGCAGGGGGCGGATATGACAACGCCCCGTCGGTACCACGGCGTCTTCCGCACGGCGTCGATCGGCCCGAGTGGGGCTCCGGGGGCGTGGTCGACGATCGAGAACGGGCCCCTGGGTGACCTGCGCGCCAGCTACCCGGGCCACGACATCTATCAGGAGCGGATCGGCGACTACGTTTACGCCGCCGCGACCTCGGCGTACGGCGCTTCGGTCTGGACCGACCTCCGGAATGCCGCGGTGTGCGATCCGGTTCAGAGTTGGCGGGCGACGTCGTTCGCGGCCGGGCACCGGGTGCTGCCCGGGGCGCCATGGCCTCTGGGCGAATGCCCGGCGACCTTCGGCAACACGAACATCTTCGCGGCAACCACCGGTTGACGTGAGACGAGGCCGGGGCGGTCTTCGACCGTCCCGGCCCTCCTATTCAGGCCCGCGTCAACTTCACGGCTTGCTTCTGGGGGGGAATCCTGACAACCCGCCAGGCGAGCCCGCAGCGTTCAAGCAACCAGATGACCCAGCCGCCGGGGTCGATCTCGAGACCGCGCAAACCATGGAACGCGGAGGAGGGAAAGGCGTGGTGGTTGTTGTGCCAGGACTCGCCGAAGGAAAGCCACGAAAGCCACCAGACGTTACGGGACTCGTCACGCGATGAGAATCGCTGTCGGCCCCAGTAGTGACAGATCGAGTTGATCGACCAGGTCACATGGTGAAGTAAAAGGATGCGAACCGCGCCGCCCCACACGAGACCGGCGAGGAAGCCATAACGGCCGCCGATCCAGGCCCAACCGACCAGGCCCGGGATCGCCAACGAGAGCAGAACGATCGGCACAAACAACAGGGCGATCAGCTTGAGGCCTCTATCTTCGATCAGATCCCTGGCATAGCGGCCCCGCTCCGCGCTGGCGTCGTCGTCGAACAGCCAACCCGTGTGGGCGTGCCAAAGACCCTTGATCGCTTCCCTGACCCCCTTGCCGTAGCCCGCGTGCGGGCTGTGCGGATCGCCGTTCTGATCGGAGAACTGATGATGCTTGCGGTGGTTCGCAACCCAACTGACGACATTGCCTTCGACGGCGCACTGACCAAGAAGGGCGAACGCGTAGCGAACCCAACGGTAAGTCTGAAAAGACCGGTGGGTGAAAAGCCGGTGATATCCGACAGTGATACCGATCCCCGCGAGGACGTAGCCCACGAACAGGATCACCAACTCGCGCGGTCCAACCATCCGGTTCCAAAGCAGCACGATCGCGACTACCAGACCCACCAGCGGCAGCACAGTCCCAGCCAGATTCGCCAGCTTGCGCGCCCGGCTCATACCGGTGCCTATCCCATGCCCACGCTCAGCTTCGCTCGCGGTCTGGACGATCACCGCGCACACGGTACCGGCGTCACCAGCGGCACCGCGATGTTTCTGCTTGTTGATGCGAGCGGGGACAGTTGCGCGTCATGAGGTAGGACAAAGCCGCCCAGGAGGGCGGCGTCTGTGGCTCACGCCGCCGGACAGCCGCGGGGAAACAGCGGCAGGCCCGGGTACCTCCTGGGCGTTGCATCGGGTTCTTCGCTGTCGCGCGTCCTCCTTTGAGATCCACTCGGCTATAGGCGGCCCTCGAAGCCTCGAGGGTGGAGAACCGGGAGATCCCAGCCTCTGGGGTGGCGGACGACGCTCTGCTGGGTCAGAATCACGACGCGGTGAGGAGCGACGACCTTTCACCCGAGCTTGTGGCTCTCCAGGAGGAGATCGCCGATCTGCGAGCGGCCGAACAAGAGGAGGATTCGGCCATGGCCGCCCTCGAGGCCCAGCTGACGGAGCGGGGCGATCGCTTGGCGCTCGCGCGGCGCTTGCTCGCCGACCAGGAGAAGCAGATCGAGCAGAAGCGCGCCGAGCTCGAGGAAGCGATGGCCGAGGATGCTCGCGAAAGGTTCGAGGAGGTCATGCGAGAACGCGAGGCGGCGGCCGCATCTCTGGCAGAGGCTGCCGAGTTGCTGCTCGAGCGGCTCGTGGCGCTCGATCGGTCGCAGGACGCCGTCCGCGACGCATGGGCTACCGCTCAGGCAGCCGGCGCTGTAGGTCGCCGATCGGACCTGGAGACGCCGCCGGAGATCACCGCCGAACCGGAGATCATGCGCGAGCCTTGGGACCGACTCTGCCACGAGATCCGCAACCGGATCAACGAGCGGTTCGAAGACGAGCTCGTCGACGCGGCGTCACGCAGTCCACTGGGCAGCGCGATCAACGATCTCCCTCTGCACCTGCGCGACATAGCACGTCAACGACGCCACGCAATCATCCGGGACGCGGGGGCCGAGAACGGAAGCGGTTAATCGTTAAGAAGCGGCCCGCGGGGAATGCGGGCCGCAAACGCGCCGCCGCAGCATTTTCTCGGGACGGGGGGAGAGTGCCATCCCGAGCGCCGCAGAGTCAGCTATCGCCGGCTCAAAGTGACGCCTGCCGATTATCCCCTATTACCGGACGGACCGCCGCAAGTGTCTCTCCCCGCGGCGGCCGCCCGGCCCTTGCCACATCGGCCAACGAGCAGCGGAGCTTGAAGTAAGTTCGACGTGCCGCCCGGGCGGACCGGGGACCACTCTCGGCTCTTGACGACACGAGGCGGCTCGCGCCGCCCCGTGTCTGTCGCTACCTATTCTCCGCCCCGTTGTCGCTCAGGCGCACGGCCCGATTGTGTCGCCGTGGCGCAGGTGGGCCGGCAGAGCCGCCCGGTCGATCGTGATCGTCACAAACTTTCCCGAGCCGTTGTGGTGGCAGATCGTGACTTTGTTATGCGCATACTGGGACTGTGCGGCGCTGTTCCGGACGACCCGCGGCTGTGAAGGCGCAATCACGTGCTTGACCGCAGTTACCGCGGACTCCGTGGTGGAGGCGGCGTAGCCGAGTCCGCCGACCGAAGCGAGCGCGCCGAGTACGAGCAGCGTCAGAACTGTCGCAAACGAGACTCTGCGCCACGCGTACCTGCGACCAGCCCCGCGATTCGAGTCGACACGGTTTGACAGAGTGTCGACGAAGTCCCCGGGAAGCTCCGGCCTATTCTCTCGAAGCTCGCGGGCCAGGCTGTCCTTGCGTGGTGGCCGAAATCGCGCCACGGTGCCCTCCTCGGTTTGGCGGAATACGTTCTTCCACCACCCCTACCCAGCTGGCAACGGAAAAGCTTACAACTGATTATCTACAGCCCGGGAACTCTGTTCGAGCCGAGACCAGGGTCGGGCGAGCGTGGGCGGGGGTTCAGCGTTGCCGCAATCGCCTATGTGTGGGCACCCGCGTTGTAGTGCGCTAGGACGCGGGCGGGCGAGAGCACCGTGTTGTAGACCGAGATCTCATCGAGGGTACCGTTGAAGTACTCGCTGATGTTGTCGTAGTCCCAGCCGATCCGGGCCGGCTGCGACGGATGTTGGGTGAAATCGCCAGTCTGCGTCTCCGCGACCTTGAGTTGCCCGTCCACGTACAGCCTCCCCGTCCCCGACGCCTCTTCCATCGTCCAGACGACTTGGTGCGGGAGCCCATCAGCCACAAACGGCCCGCCGCTGTTGAAAATATCGTGCGGCAATTGAGGCGGCGTCCATGAGTTCTCGTAAATGAATAGGCGGCCCTCGATCGTTCCGAAATAGATGCCGTTGCCAGTGCCCGCACGATTGTTCCGGTTGCTCCAGATTGGCTGTTCTGCCGTCGAGGTTGTTTTTACCCATGCCTCGATCGTGCGCGGCGTTTGGACGCTTGCAACCTCGACCTTGGCCGATGACCCGTTGAACGCGACCGCCGTGTTCGGATCGCCCGTGAGCAGACCAGGCTGCCCGAGGGTCGGCGAGCCGACGTAAGTTCCAGGATTCGTGCCTTGCTCGTCTGCCGCCGTCGTCCCTGACGACTCGCCCAGTCGCCAGTACGAGACCGGGTTGTCGGCGAGGACCGTAGTGCGGTAGCTCGGGGCCGTCGAGCCGCAGGACGAGAAGCGGAACGAGCCGATCCGTGTCTTCCAGTCGTCCCCCAAGAGGGTCGTCGGCTGCGTGTCGTAGTACTCGTTCGTGTACCAGAAGGTGCACCCGTCCGGGTCGATCGTCATCGCGCTGTAGTCGCCCCAGCGGGTGTTCGTGCTGCCGTTGGAGAATTTGCAGCACTGGAAGCCGGTGCCCTCGATCAGGGACGTCTCGCCCTGGCCGAGCGTGTTCGCGGAATCGCTCGCGAGCCGGCCCGCGTAACGGATCGCCGGGTAGATGCTTGCATCCGAGACGCTGTAGCCGAGCGCCATGTCCCCGTCCTTGTCGACCGCGAGGCTCGGCATGAAGCGGTTCTTCGAATCTGGCGACCACGTCGACTGTTGGGCCGGCGAGCCCGCGATCGTGCCTCCGGTGACTGGGAGCTGGTACCAGCGGACCTGGGCCAGGTTCGGCGACCCTCCGCTGCCGACGGTGTGCGTGAGCCAGAGCGACTCGGTCCCGTTCAGGTTTGTGTACTGGTTCTGCATCATCAACCGGTAGGAGAGCGTGTCGATGTTGTTGCCGCCCTTCTCCGGCACGCTTGAGGGGCCGGCGTTGAAGGTCGCAATCGGGACGTTCGTGGGCCCGGTGAAGGTGGAGTTCGCGGGGTCCGCCCAGTCGACGTGGAACTTCCAGACGCGGATCGCGTACGAGCCCCAGATGGAGGCGAAGTAGTTCGGCGCGCCGCTCGGCGGCAGGCCCGTCACCACCCGCGCGTTACTCGGCAGGAGGCTGAAGACCGTAACTCCGCCAACGGTCTTGGGCAGGCTGAACGACACGGGCGTCGTCACAGTCCCCGCCTCCATCGCGACGCGGTTGAACGCCCAGACCTGCACGTTCTGGAACGAGCCCGACCCTCTCGTCGAGAAGACGCTGGCGGACATGTAGATCCCGTCCGGCCAGATACCGAGCTTCGGGTAGTCGGGGAGCTTGCCGCCGCTCTCGACCTGCACCGGGTAGAGATTCCAGCCGCCCGCCACAGGATCGCCGCCCGCGGACACCGCTATGCACTCGTACATCGCGCCGCTCGTGTAGTTCGACCAGGCGAAGTCCGCGATGATCCAGCGGTCGCCGATCGGGTCGTAGACGACGATTGGGTCGCCCTGGTTGTTGTTGTCGCAGGGAGTGCCCGTCGGCGACTGGCTGAAGAAGCTGTCGAAGGCGAAGGCGGCGACGCGGCTGCCGGTGCTCTTGTCGAAGATGCCGATCGAGGTATTGACCGTCTGGATGTAGTAGGTCGGCCCGACGTCGCCGTTCGTATCGGGCGGCCACCCGGCGCCCCAGTTGGCGAAGTCGAGGCCGGGGAAGGAGCTCGACGGCGACGGCGACGGCGCGAAGGCCGAACCGGCTTGGAGCGCAGGGTCGGCTGCCGCGAGGCCCGGGGCCTCGTTCGGGGACCGCGGCTCGGGCCGCTCCTCCCGGCGAACGACGGCCCCGCGCGGAATGCGTCGGACGTCGCCGCGGAAGTGGCTCGGTGCGACCGGGGGGCCAATCTCGGGCGTCGGCCCGAGCCCCAGCGGCGACGACCCCGCCGCGGTCGCAGGCGAGAACGCCCCTGCCCCGGCCGCGACGAAGGCCGCGGCGAATCCCGCTGTGGCAACGGCCCCGATCGACACTTTCAGAATTCCTCGATGCACCTGAGCCTCTCTCCTTCCGACCCGACGGAGTCGAGGCGCCGCATGCCGGCGGCGTGGGAAGGCCTCGCTCCACCTCTTTTTAGAGCTCCGAGAGTAGCGGGATGGCCCGCGTCGGCTAGGACCTTCGGTCCGCGCGCCTTCTCAGCGCCAATCCGAGGCTCACGAGCACCGCTCGCCGAACTTCCAAGCACCCCTCCGGCGGTTCGCTCGGCGCTCGCGCCGGCGACCCCGCATGCCCCGACCGTGTCGCCGTGGCGCAAGTGCGCGGGCAAAGCCGCTTGGCTGATCGTGATCGTGTGACCCTTGTGGCAAATCGTCACCTTCGGCTGTCCGTACTGCGCCTGCGCGGCGCTCTTCTGGACGATCTGCGGCCGTGATGGCGCAACCACTTGCTTGACGGTCCTCACTGCCTGCTTCGTACCGGACGCGGCGTAGCTGAGCCCGCCGAAGGAGGCGAGCGTGCCGAGCACGAGCACCGTCAAGGCTCCTGCGAAGGAAACCCTGGACCACGTATGCAAATGACGACGTCGGCCACCCGCATCGACGCGCTTCGAGAGGGCATCGACGAAGCCCCCAGAAAGTTCCGGCCTGCTCGCTCGAAGTTCGCGGGCCAAGCTGTCTTTGCGTGGTGACCGAAATCGCGCCATGGTACCCCCTCAGTCGCCGGGATCTCTCCTGCCATCACCCCTACCCGGCCTGCGAACGAAAGGCTTACAACCAATTATCCGGCTGCTGGAGGAACCTTATGGGCTAGCCGAGCTCGTCTCCAATCGTGGGGACTGATTCAGCCGAACCGCTCTTGGCTTGCTCGCCGAGCCGTGCCCGCAGGCGCCCAAGCGCGCGATGCAGGGCTACATCGACCGCGTTCTTCGTCATCCCGAGCAGCTCACCGATTTGACGAGCCGTCAGGTCGGCGCCAAAGCGGAGGGCGATCAGCTCGCGATCGGAGACATCGAGCCGCGCGACCTCGCGTGCCAGGCTGAGGCGGCGTATCGCCTGCTCCTCGAGATCGCCCGGATCGGCCACATCGGGCACATCCGCCGTCACCGTGGGTCGCGTCCGCAGCATGTCGTCGATGCAGTGGCGGGCGATGCCGAGCAGCCAGGCGACGGGCTCTCCGCGCGCAGGGTCGTAGCTCTCCCGGTAGCGCAGCGCGCGCTCGAAGACTTCGCTCGTGACATCCTCTGCGTCCGCACCTTCGCCGATCCGATATGCGACGTAGGAGCCCACCCGCCGGATCAGCGCCTGAGGGTTCGCGAGCGGATCCCGCCGAAGTATCATCCCTGCACCTTACGAACGCTCGCCTCGTAGTCGGCGATCTCGGGACTGTGCGGGTTGAGGCGCCGGGCCTGAGCGAGCGCCCGCCGACGCTGTCTGCCGTCGGTCGCCTGCGCGAGGCCGAACCAGAGTGTCCAGTCGTGCGGATCCTTGGCGACGGCCTTGCGAAACGTGCCCTGCGCCTCGGCGTCTCGGCCCCGGGCAAGCTGTGCCTCCGCGAGCAATCGCCACGGCTCCGCCGACCATGGCGCCCAGCGCATGGCCTTGCGGGCCTTGCTCTCCGCCTTGCTCCAGTTGCCCACGTCAGCGGCATCGTTCGCTTTGGTGAGCGCGGTGTTGCCGAGCAGACCGACGAGCGCGCACGCCCCGAGGACGATCGCAATGGCCACCCCGACAGCCCGCGCGCCGAGCAAGGGGCTGCGCTCGCCGCGGCCGTCGCGCGCAGCGACAAGGGTTGCCGCTGCACAGAAGAGCGCCGCGAGTGTGACGGCCGGAATCTCCCAGTCCCAGTCGACCGCGGCGTGCGCGAGGAACGCTACATAGGCGCCAAACGCCGCCGGCACCAACGCACGCCGCCGGGCGCGCCACCCCGCGACGAACGGCGTTCCGAGGGCGACGACGAGAAGCGCGAGGCCCACGGGGCCAAGCTCCGTGAGCGTCTCCAGGTAGAGGTTGTGCGCATCGCGGACCTGCCCCACGTACGGGCGACGTTCGAGCCAGGCAAGCTCGTAGCTGCCCGCGCCGGAGCCCAGCCAGGGGTGAGCCTCGAACTGCGCCCAGGCCACCCGCCATTGGGGAAGCCGTCCGCTACCCGAGAGGTTGAAGAGCCGGCGGTTGAGGCTCACCTCGACCCGAGGCGGGGGAGACGCGAAGGCGTCGTAGCCGTGTCGAGACAGCGTGACCGGATCTCCGTAGCGCACAAAAACGGTGAGGAGCGCAGCGACGGAGGCGAGGATGAGCGCCGCGCGGTATGCCCGGTGCGTCCTCTCGGCAGGGGACCAGCGAGCCTCGACCGCGCGGAGGCCAACGACGAGCAGAACGTTCCCAGCCGCGAGGCATGCGAGCTCGACCGCGAGCCGGTGTCCGGCTCCCGACGATTCCGACAGCCTCGGCTCGACGCGGCTCAAAGCGTCGGAGTGATAGGCAAGAACGAGACCGATCACCGTCAGCGGCGCCACGAGGAGGAGCGTCGAGATGAGCTGAAGCCGGCGGGGGTCGAGCCCGATGGCGGCGACCAGACCGATCGCGAGTGCGATCCAGGCACCACGGCTGAACGTGAAGTAGAGCGTGGGAATGAGTACGAGCAACGAGCCGGCCGCGGCACAGCGGAGCGCAAGCTCGCGCTTTCGCGCCACGACCCCCGCGGCGAGCAGAGTCCCGACGGCGGCGAAAAGGCCGAGGGCGTTCCAATAGCCGATTGGCTGGGAGAGCCGGTATCCCGCAATGGGGTTCAGCAGCCCGAGCCGCTCCGGGAAGAGGCGAGTGGCGAGGCTGTAGGCGGAGACGACCGTGATCGCGGCCCACGTGCCGCCGAGAAGCGCTCCGTGAGCGCCACGGCGGACGAGGAGCAGGAGAGCGGCGAGTGCCGCGGGATAGACGAGCACTCGCTCCGCCTCGAGGAGCGTTCGTGTGAGCGACACAGTCCACAGCGCCGAAACGAGTACCCAGGCAAAGACCGCGAAGAATGCGCCTATCGCGGCGAGGGCGACGACGAAGATGAAACCCGCGAGCGCTGGGAGGACGCGCCTGACCCAAAGCGCTCCGATCCGTCCGGCGAAACGGCTGCGGTGCTAGATCACCGTGACGCCGCTCATTCAGGAGGCGGAAATTCCTCGAGCGACTCCGCACGACCCAATGGCCCGAAGACCAGCAGCGGGCTGAACTCCGCGAGCGAGACTGAATTCTCGTGCACAGGACGTTCGCGAAGCATGACCCAGACGTGGCCGTCGACCCCACCCTCGCCTCGCCGGACACCGACGACGAGTCTTGGATCCGCGCTCGCCTCGGCAAGAAAGCGATAGGTGAGGAGGCTCCGGAAGAAACAGTTGTCGCGGAGCGGACGTCGGCGCCCGTAGATCGCTTGCGCGAGCGCGAGCACGCGCTCGGCGCGGCGCTCTTGGTTGTCGCTCGCCTTCTCGTGCCAGAGCCGCCGTACCAATGAAGGAAGCGGAAGCAGTCGAGCGAGCGCCGGCAGCACGACGGCCCATGCAATCATTCGCGCGGCGAGCCAAGCGTCCGACGGGCGCTCGACGGCCTGCCGGATCGCCTGGACACGGGTTACAGCCGGAGCCGCCGCCTCAGCCTCGCTCAGAAACGGCGTTCCTCACCGCTGACTCAATCCGAGCGAGGAGCGCCGGAAGCAGGTCGCGGTTGGGCGGGAAGCGCACGAGCAGGATCGGAACCCCAGCGACGATGTCGAGATACGTCTGCGCCATCTTGCGGCGCCGCTCCGGCGACTGGGGCGCGAAGCGGTACGCGTGAGAGAGCAACGCCGTGACCGCGTGGGAAGGAGAGGGCCGATAGATTGCGGGCCGGGAAGCGCGCTCGAGGAGGCAGACGGCGGCGAGTGGGACCTCGCTCCATCCGTCCACAGCCGAGATCGTTCGCCCTTCGGTCATGAACGGCAGGAAGACCGACACGGGCGAGCCGCCCCCCACGACCGCGACGGCGTCGTCCGCCCAGGGCTTAAAGCCCCGCCCGCCCAACGCGGAGGCGATCGTCGACTTACCCACGCCCGTCTCGGCGCAGAAGGCGACTGCGCCGCCATCGACGACCACGGCGCTGGCATGTAGGGCCTCGTATCCAAGCACGGCTTGCGCGAAGAGCGGTAGGGCTGTGCCGTAATAGCCGTCGAGCACGAGCTCGGTCGAAGCACGCGAAGAGACCGATGCGCGCACTTGATCAGAGTCCGCGCTCAGTTCGAAGTAGCCGACGTTGGGGACGCGCACCCAATACGTCCCTGCGTCGACACCTCCATAGGCACACGGCGCACCGGTGCCGTCGCGCAAAACGACGTGGGCTACTCGCTCGTCGCTAGGTAGCGGGTCGACCGTCGCGACTTTGAGGCGTAGCGATACAGGGCGCACGACGTTGCTCCGCCCAGCGGTTCCGTGCCTCTGCAAGCTGCGCCTTTTCAGGCCAGGGATCTGCCGCTGCTACGCGGGCCGCTTGCCGCCGCCGCCCGGATCGCCGAGCGGGCCGGTCGCGCCATGCATTACGTCCGCCACACGACCGACGAACGTGAGCTTCATCGGCTCCCAGGGCTTGGCACTAGCGGGCGAAATCTTGGGCGAAATTTTCTGATGAGACGAAATAACCCCCTCCTCCTCCTGAACTCCGCCGAGCCAACATCTTAGGCGATCGATGCGCTCTCAGCCAGCTTTCCAGCATGCACGTGGCCCAAACCTGCGTAGCTGTGGAAAAGTCGCTCGAGGAGGCGCTTTCGACCGCTGAGCCGAACCGCCCGGGATCGACTACGCCGGCCTCGGCAAGCTGGGACACGCCTCCCAACCGTCGCCAGGCATTAGGCCCTTCGCGCCCCATCAGGGAGAGCCAAAATCGATCCGCATATACCGGTTTCGGCCAATGCGGAACGAGACCGGGCAAGCGGCGCTCCAAGGTTGCCCGGGCGAGCCATTTCGTCTGGCCGCCGCGGAGGAGCACCTGCGGTGGAACGTGGTAGAGGAACTCGACAAGATCGGCGTCGAGGAGCGGCTCCAAAATGCGAACGCCGCGGCCTCGCCCGTCCTCGTACCACTCTTCCATTAGCACTCCGAGACGCGCGTGTCCGATGAGCTTGCGCTTGTCTTGTTCGTAGAGGGCGCGGGGCGCTGGATCCGGAAGCCCGTCGACTGCCAACTCGACGAGGGCGCCGCGGAGATGCGGATCGGGAGCGAGCCACGCGGGGAGCGAGTTTGAAAACCTTCTCAGCCGGTAGGAACGCGCCGCAGACGGGGACAATGCTTGTAAGCCCGCCCCAGCTGCCTGGCGTAGCAGCGGGCGTGCGGCCGAAGACCAGAAGACGGTGCCTAGCGTTGTCACGGCAGGGAAGGGCACGGCACGCCGGCGAGCCATCCAGAGCTGGTAAAGGCCGGCGAGGTCCAGGACTGCAAGGCGGTCGGCCGCGTAGAGGGGTCGCGGGACGAGCCACTCGTCTCCTCCCTCTCCGGTCAAGATGACGGTGCAGCCGCGTCGGACGGCTTCATCGATCAGCGCGTCGTAAGCGGGGCGCCACAAGTTCAGTGGCGGCGCGGGCGAACGAGCTGCCGCGTCGAGAGATGCCATCAGCAAGCCACCGGAACCGGCTGCGCGCTCGAAGCGGACCAGCACCTGCGGGATGCCAAGGCCGCATGCGACGCGACGTTGCATCGGCTCTTCGTTCAAGGACGGATCGGGATGCACGAGTGAGAGCGCGTGTGGCGACGGCAGATCCATTACCCGGCTCCGGTCCGCAGCGATCGCGGCCACCGTGCCGGAGTCGAGACCGCCGCTGAGAAAGATCCCTGCCGGCCCGATGTCCAGGCAGCGATCAACGGCCCGCGTAAGCAACTCCCGGAACCGCTCGAGTAACTGACCCGTGTCTGCAGGGACCTCGACGTTGCTCTCGGAGGGATCCCAGTAGCGCGTAGGCTCGCCTCCGCGGCCATCCCACTTCAAGAAGTGGCCGACTGGAACTCGTCTCACGTTCTCGAGCACGGTCTCGCCGCTCGACGGCCACAGGTCGAGCAGGTGTGCGGCAAGAGCGAGCCGATTAGGTGCGGGAGAAACCCGAGGTTCATTCAGCAGCGTCTCGAAAGACGGCGCGAGAAGAAGCAACCCCGGCGCAGTCGCATAGAAGAGCGGCGTCACTCCGAGCGGATCGCGTGCGGCAAGGACGCTGCGCGACTGCTTGTCCCAGATCACGAGGGCGAAGATGCCCTTCAACTTCGTTACAACGGCGTTCCCGACTTGCTCGTACACACGCCGGACAAGATCGGCCGGGTTCGTTGAAGCAGAGTTGCGCGACCCCGCGAGAGCTGCGAGTTCTCGTTCGTTGTAAAGCTTGCCTTCCAACACGACAGTGCATGCGTCGCTGCTGGAGCGTGCCGGCGCGGCGCCCGAATCCACAATGGTGAAGGCGTGATAAGCGTCCTTCGGACTCACCTCGAGAAGCCACGAGCCCTGCGATCCACTTGGGATAGATTTGCCGGGGTTCACTCCTGTCGCTCGACGGTGACGAGTCCCTCCGAAGTGAGGGACGCCAAGAGCGCTTCGATCTCGGACTCGAGCTGTTTAGCGTCGACGTCGAATTCTCGGAGCAACTGCGCTTTGATGTCGGATACGCCGTCGCCGGCTGCGAGAAGCTCCCAGAACCGTGTGCCTGTGGGATTCAGCGAGTAGATGCGGTTGGTGCCGAGATGCACGAGAACGGCTTCGCCCTCGAGTTCCCGGAAGGCGACGTCCTGGCTCGGCCGCGGTCCGGAACCGTCGGGCACGATTGAATCATAGGTCGACCGGTAGGTGGCTAGTACTGCCCGAGCGAAGCCGCCTTCTTGCTCGCGTCGAGCGCGCGGCCGAAGACCGCGATCGCCGCGGCTAGTCCCACAACGCTGAAAGAGAGCAAGACGAGGAAGTCTCTGCCCCAGCCCTCCCCGCGGAAGAGAGCCGCCCGGACGCCGTCAAAGGCGAACCGTAGCGGGAGGACTCTCCCGAGCGGCTCGAGCCAGTCGGGTAGAGCGGAGATCGGAAAAACCGACCCCGACAACACGGTCATCGCAGCGATCAGCATGCCGGCGAGGATCTCACCTCGCTTGAGCACGAGCACGATCGCGGCAGACAGGATGCCGAGCACCGACAACGATGTACCTGTCACGAGCAGGAGCACTATCAGTCCAGGCCAACTCGTACGTGACAGGTCGAGATCCATCCAGACTCCCGCGACGGCGAGATAGACGGCCGCCCGGCCGACGGCGAAGAGCAGTGGGAAGCCCGCTAACCCGAGGCAGATCTCAGCGGTCGTCAGCGGCTGCACGACCAACGCCTCCAGTGTGCCCGTCAGTTGTTCCTCCCGAAGCCGGCGCGCGAGTCCCGATGCCGCGGCCCCGACCACGACCGCGACGGCGATGCCGGCAGCCGCGAAGGCGAAATAACTCGGAGCACCTTGGAGTTGCGCCGGCACGAACCCGTGAAACGTCCGGGAGATGAAGAAGTAGACCGAGAGCTCGAGCAGGCCGTAGAACACGTCGAGGACGAACGGCAGCCTGTAGGAGCGAGTGATGAGGTAATCGCGGCGGATGATCGCCGCGATCACCCGCCATCTCGGCGCGCTAAGGACCGAGGGCAATCCGGCGGTCGCAGCGGTCGACGTCATCCTGTCGGTGGGTGGCGATCAGCAGCGTCGATGTCGGACGCTTGTCGAGCGCAGCCCACAGTCGCGCGTTCGCCTCCTCGTCGAGCGAGCGCGCCGGCTCATCCAGGAGGAGTAACGCCGGCTCGCCGATGAGCGCCCGCGCCAGGGCAAGTTGCTGAACCATCCCGGTCGAGCACCTGTCGATCCGATTGGGCAGGATCTCGTGCAGCTCGAGCTCCTGCTCGAGGCAGCGCACGGCCTCGACTGCCTGGCGTCGGGTGTAGCCGCGCAGGCGCGCGAAGAACAGGAGGTTCGCACGTCCGGACAGGCGCAGATAGAAGGATCGCTCTTGCGAGAACGAGACTCCGGTTAGACGACGAGCATCGATCGAACCCGCAGGATGCTCGTCGATCAAGATGCGCCCACTCGTGGGGGTAAGGGTGCCGGCTACGCAGCGGAGAATCGTCGTCTTCCCCGCTCCGTTCGGTCCAGAGATCGCCACACGCTCGCCGCGCCCGAGCGTGAAGTTCAACTCCGTGATGACCTTACGCTCGCCGAAGTGGCGGGAGAGCCGCTGGATCCGGACGAGCGGCCTGCGCGCGCTGGCATTCACACGACGGTTCTCGCACGCTTGCGGGCGCGATGCCACGCGACCATTCCCGGACCGGCGTGCAGTAGGAGCCACAGTGGCCGCCACACGTACGCGACCGCGAGCCCGAGAAAGCCACGACGCGCGAGCGGTGACCAGGTCCGCAGCCAAGCTGCTGGCGGAAAGAGCTTGCGCAGCAGAAACAGTGCCTTGGCGCGAACGCCCGGAACGCGTGCGAGCCACTCGAAACCTCCGGCCGTCTGCGGCGGCGAGGTCGCGAGGAGAACCGCTTCGACCGAGTCCGCCTCGGGAAGTCCGAGCCTATCGACGATTGCCGCGCCCCTCGGCAACAGCGTGAGGCCGGCGACGAACGCCGGCACAGCGTCTACCTGGACGGCGAGCTCCGCTGCTCGCTGCCAGGTCGCCATCGGCACCGTTTCGAGCGCGCGCTCGAGATCGACGAACGCCTTCTCGTGGCGAACCCCGTGCTGGGCCGCATGTAGCGCGACGTGCAAGGCCCGGGCGATCGGCCCGAACGCGTCCACACGACGGTCGCCGACCTCCGCGGCCTCGACTTCCTCCCGAAGCACCTGCCAGGCTTCCTCGGCGGGAGCCCCGACACCGACGAGCGCGCGGTGAAGGTCGACGTCGATCCCGCGGGGCCCGTGCCATGCATGCGCGTTCCAGGGCCGGTCGTACGGAATGCCCTCGAGCGAGAGCAGCTCGTAACCGAGACTTGAGAGTACCGTCTCGGCGCGCTCGAAGTGGTGCGGAGAGACCAACAGGTCGACATCGGTCGACGAGCGCACTGCGGTGTCGGCGTAGAGCCAGCGCGTGAGCGACGGGCCCTTGAGCACGATGCTTTGTACGCGTGCGTCGGCAAGTGCTCCAACAACCTCAGCGGTGGCCGCCTCGATCGCGAGGTTCACACCGGCGGCGGCCGTGCGCGCATGGGACGCATGGTCGCTCACCCGAGGATCGCCTCCTCGAGTCTCGGCAGGACAGAGCGCCGGTCGAGCGTTTCCATCGCGTACTCGCGGCCGGCGCGGCCCAGTTCCTCGCGCAGTGCATCGTCGCTGTGAAGGCGCGTCATGGCTGAAGCGAGACCTTCCGGCTCCTCGGGAGACACGACGAGGGCGGCGTGGCTCGCTTCGAGCACGCGCGCCGCCGGTGTTTCGGAGGCGATCGACGCGATGATCGGCCGACCGCTCGCCAGGTACGAGGCGATCTTCGATGGAAAGTTGGCGCCGGCGCTCACCCGACGCTGGAGGACCAGATCGACGTGCGCGGAAGCTAGAAGCGCCGGAAACTCCGAGCGCGGCACGGGCTGCCTGACCATCACGTTCTCGAGTTTCGCCGCCAGCCGGCGCACGTGCGTTGCGGCGTTCCCGTCGCCGACGATCTCAACCTCGACCTCCGGCCCTGCGAGGCGCGCGGCCTCAACCAAAGTCTCGAATCCTTGCGTGTAGCCGAGATTGCCCGCGTAGAGAAACCGTGTCCGCCCGTTCGCCGGCGGTTGAGACGCCGTGATCTCGTTGACGTCGACCCAGTTGGGGACCGTGAGCAGCCGGCGCTCGTCGAGCCCGAGTTCAACGAAGTAGTCGCGGAACCCAGGACTGCATACGACGATCTGCTCCGCCGCCCGCGCCGCCTCTCTCTCGGCAAGCCGACCAGTCCGGAACAGCTGGCGTGCGCGCGGCTCAGCGCCGTGGACTGATGAGGCTGCTGAAAAGACGAGATCCTGCACCCAGAGAACGAGACGTGGGCCGTGGCGCGCGAGGCGCAGAGAGCGTGCGATCAGCGAGGCGTACACGGCCGCGGCGAGCGAGGGCACGACGCAGATCAGCGTGTCGCATCCAGGTAGGCGGCGAAGCGTTTGCGGCAGCGACATCGTCGCGAACGTGAGCTCGTACAGCACCTTGTCGAAGACTGTCTCCTCCGGCCGGACGCGCAGCCACGAGCGGTGGACGAGAACGTCGCCGCGTCTCTCGCTCCGCCAGAGGACACGCCGGTAGTCGGAATGGATCCGCCTTTCGGGGTAATTCGGCACTGCCGTGACCACCTCGACGCGGTGCCCACGCGCCGCGAGCCACTCTGCCGCGTCGGTGACAAGCGGCGGAATTCCCGTGAGCTCTGGGGCGTAGTTCGGCGACCAGATGAGGATCTTCGCCATCTCACTCCTCGCGAGGCGCGCCGACGTAGTCGCGCAGCTTCCGCTGGCCGACCTTCGTCGCCGGGTTTCCGAGGTAAATACCGGACGGCTCCGCGTTCTCGAGGAGCACGGCGCCCAGAGCGACCACCGTTTCCTGTCCGACCGTAACCCCGGGAGTGATGCGTGCGAACGCTCCCACCCATGCTCCGTCCTCGACCACGATTGGGCTGACGGTCCGGCGCATGCCGGGATCGGCCCAGTCGTGATTGCCGGTGCAGAGGTATGCGCCCTGCGAGATGCATACGTTGGCCCCAAGCCGCACCTCGACGAAGTTGTCGATCCACGAACGCTCGCCGATCCAGGCGTTGTCGCCGATCTCTAGTCGCCATGGGTATTTGATGTGGACGTTCGGCTTGATGATTACGTTCTTGCCGACTTGCGCCCCGAAGCGCCGGAGCAGCCACCGCTTGAGGCCATACGACGTCACGATCGGGTTGAGCAAAACCAGCGCCTCGACAATCACCCAGAGCGCGCGCACGGGATACGACCGGCCCGGATCGAACCCACCATCAGAGGTCAGGAGCAGGTCAACGCGACTTGTTTTCGTTTGAGTGGTAAGGCTCATGACCTTCTAGCGCCGAACGAAGACCGCGCACAGCAGAGCCCAGTGCTTCCCATAGTCGCTCTGGAGGGTCATCGCGTCCGGAGCTCGAGCTCTCTTGTCTTCACACCTACCTGCCAGTAATAGAAGGACTTGGCGACCGCGTAGTGGTAGCCGGCGCGGCCGTCGAGGAAGCCGAGCCGGAAAACATAGGAGTACAAGAAAAAGACAATGCCCTTGAAAGGCAAGGCCGCAAACGTACGCTTGAGAAGCCTGCGGCCGACTGGTTGAGCCTCTTCGGAGCTCACGAGCTTCCCTCTCCGCCTTGCTGCCGCCTCCCAGTCCGAGTAGCGGTTGTGGCGGGCGAAGTAGCGGTACAGGGAGTCGTGGTCGTCGTGGAGGAGCCTTCCCTTGAGGGACGCGGTCGTGCCGCGAATCGTCGGCTGGTAGTGACCTTCGACCTCAGGCATGTTCGCCGCTTCAAGATCGTCGTAGTCGAGGAAACGCCCTTTCGTACGATCAAAGAGGATCAGCTTGTAGACACGTTGTCCGTGAGTTAGCACCTTTCCGAGGAAGACGTAGTCGAGCGCGGCGAAATAACCGGAGTGCCGCGGCTCCGTCAACATCAGCCGCTTGATCTCGGCCGCCAGGGCTGGCGTAACCGTCTCATCTGCGTCGAGATACAACACCCACCGGTGCGTAAAGGGGATATTCTCGAGCGCCCATTGCTTCTTCTTGGGATAGCGCCCATTCCACTTGAACTCGACAACGCGAGCGCCCAATCCGGATGCGATTTCCTCCGTGCGATCCGTGCTCCCAGAGTCAACCACGAACACCTCGTCGAAACGCTCGACCGACCGCAGGCACTTCGCGATGTTCGACTCCTCGTCCTTCGTCAGCACGACGACCGAGAGCGGAATCGAGGAGGTCGTCATCATGACGCCGCCACGTCTTCATACATCTCGATCCAACGTGGCGCGACAAATTGCCAGTCGAACCGACGCGCGAACGCCCTTGCCTTCCGCTGCAGCTCGGCTCGACGCTTCTCATCGCTCAGAAGCAGCGCGATCTCTGAAGCGAGGGCTTCCGGTTCCGGCTCGCACACGATGCCCGCCCCGGCCGCTGAGATGTCGGACGCGGTGTTAACCCACGGCGAGATCACAACCGGCTTCCCCGCCGCCAGGGCTTCCATCACGGCCATCGGGAAGGCCTCGGCTTTGGACGGAAGCACCCAGACGTGCGCCGCGGCGAGCGCCGCCCTCAAGTCTTCGCCTTGGAGGATGCCGGTGAACGTGACTCGCTCGGCGATCCCCTCACGCTGAGCTAGCTCGACGAGCGACGGTCGGAGCCCTTCGTCGTCCGGGCCGACCAGTACCAGTCTTGCGCCGGACGCTTTCGACGCGCCAATCGCGAAAGCCCGGATCAGGACGTCCAGGCCTTTCTTCCGGGCGAGGCGGCCGACGTTCATGACGATCGGTCCTTCGAAGCCGTCGAGGTAGAGACGCCGAAACTTTCCATCGTCCGTGAGTTCCTCGTAGTCGTCCCAACGAATTCCGAACGGCGCAGTCAGGCGTCGGACTCGCGGTGCAATGTCCGC
>WNGD01001333.1_pt1 | contig 26913 bp, 22 predicted proteins | sample 5400671 | NCBI WGS metagenome assembly WNGD01 (sample SAMN13153369, study PRJNA577476) | soil metagenome | isolation source: 40 cm soil or saprolite under grassland replicate 2 | place: USA:California | collected 2016-06-15
AGCAAGGAGCAGATCGAATACGGCCAGCGTTCCAAATACGTGACCTCGGTGCGCGTACAGCACCCCATCGGCGGTAGGCCGTCACCCGACGTGTTTGGCAAGGTGTTCCACGTGGCCACGCCGTTGCAGGATTCTGTTGGCGTGATCACGCCATCGTCGTTGCACTATATCGCGACGACCCGCGGCTCCTTCCTGCCGGACATCGATCCCAAGCAGCACACGCTGACGATACACGGACTGGTGGATCGGCCCCTGACCCTCACCATGGACGAATTGAAGCGCTTCCCGTCAGTCACCCGGTTGCACTTCATCGAGTGTGCGGGAAACCGGCACAATGGGAAGCAAAAGACCGTGCAGGATACGCACGGGATGACCAGCTGCTCCGAATGGACCGGCGTGCTGCTGTCCACGCTGCTCAAGGAATGCGGCCTGAAAGGCAGCGCGAAATGGTTCGTCGCTGAAGGCGCCGAGGAAGTGAAGGGCGCATCGAGCATTCCCATCGAAAAAGCGATGGACGACTGCATCATCGCCTACGGCATGAACGGCGAACCCTTGCGGCCACAGCAAGGGTTTCCAGTGCGCATCATGGTTCCCGGATTCGAGGGCATCTACCACACCAAGTTTCTGCGGCGCATCAAGCTCGTCGACCGGTTTTACATGAACTACAACGAATTCGGGCATCTCCGTCCGGAGGACAAAGAACTTGCGCTCGGCGAACAGATCGGGCCCAAGTCGGTCATCACGTACCCGTCCGGCACACAGCGGCTGCCTGGCCCCGGATTCTATGAGATCAGCGGGCTCGCCTGGTCCGGCGGCGGCGCCGTCAAGACCGTGGAAGTATCCACCGATGGCGGAAAGAAGTGGAACCGCGCCGAGTTCAAGAACACTCCACAACGCATGGCGCACGTCCGATTCGCCTACCCATGGAAGTGGGATGGAACCGAGACCGCGATTCTGTCGCGCTGCACCGACGAGATCGGGCAGAGGCAGGCGATGCGAGAGGAGATCGCCAATTGGTGGAAAGTACCCTTCGAGCGGGACTACCGGGTGCCCGGGCTGGACAACAGCGTTATGCCCTGGAAAATCGCCAGGGACGGGAGCGTGACCAATGGGCTCGCTTAACTTGCTTAGGGTTGTCACGATTCCGCTGCTGCTGGGGAGCCTCCTGGGGAGTACCGCGTTCGCGCAGTCGCCCACCTATGGCGTAGGGCGCACGCCGACCGCAGAAGAAATCCGCCGCATGGATATTTCGATCGGTCCTACGGGAGAGGAGCTCCCTCCCGGCCGCGGCACCGCCAAGGAAGGCGCACAGGTCTACGTGCAGAAGGCGTGCATCGGCTGCCATGGCGCAGCGGGCATAGGGGGGTTGGCGCCTATTTTGCAGTCGAAACAAGGCGCCGATGTTCCCGTCTGGAAAAAGGAGCGCATCCTGCCCCTACGCGCGCCGCATGCGACGATCGTGTGGGATTTCATCAATCGCGGCATGCCACTCGGGCTGGAGGGGACTCTGACTCCCGATGAGGTCTATTCTTTGACGGCCTACCTGCTCTTCCTCAATAAGGTGATCCCGGAAGACCTGGTACTCGACAAACAGAGTCTGCCGAAGGTCAGGATGCCGATCGGCGATGAGTTCGGCAAGCCGCATCACTTTAAGCTCAACGCGCCAAGGCTTGAGGGTTACCCCTACTAGCGGGTTGGGGGTTACGTCGACTTCGGCCCTTCACGCCGCAAATCGATGTTTGCTCGCATGTCGGCGATCGGGGTCAAAGCTGAATTGTTACAAATGGGACCAATCCGGCGCTGCTGACCCAAAGCGGACATTCGGCTGAAACTCTCAGAACAGGACAAGCTGCGAGGGCGGTGCGTCACCCGACGCGAGCGGCACATCGCCCGACGAGGCACATGGCCGCTCCCATCCCGGTGATTCCCACTTGTTGGTCTTGTGTGCGTTAGCGGATGCCTCAACGACGCGCAAGTTATTCGCGACATCAAGACCTGATACCGTGCGGCCCTTGAGCGGGATGATGTGATCCACAACGTGAAGGCGCCCAGTGCTTTCGGTCAGCCACTGCGCCTCACGGTGAAAACTGACAATCGCCGCAGCGTTTGCCCAAGCAACACGACGCTTTAGACGCAAGGTTCGCGCTTCGTTCGCCCGCGCTCGTGCGACGCCCGGATTGCGTAGCCGCCATCGCTTCTGAGTCGTGGCTACTCGCGCGGCGTTTCTGACAGCCCAAGCCCTCTGGGTGACGGCGTAGCGGGGTCGATTGAGAAAGTAGTTCCTGCGATTGATGTTGCGGTACCGCTGCGGGTCGCGTCGGTAGGCCGCCTTAGCCTTCTGCCTAACATGGTCGCCGTTTTGCGCGTACCAAGCAGCGCGCGTGGCTTTCACGCGTTCTCGATTGCGCTCGGCCCAGGCTTTGCCACGCGCGGCCCCCTTCTCTTTTGCCCCCGGCATCGCCCGCTCCAGACGCGCGAGCGCGCGGTACTTCTGCGGGTTGCGCCAGTAGCGCAATTTCTTGCGCTCGCGCATGGAGGCGCGCTCGCGCTTGATATTCGCCGCATAGTCGGCTCGGCGTCGCGCGTTCATCGCATCGCGGTTTTCCTCCTTCCACGCTCTGGAACGCGCGTTCTCACGCTCGCGGTTTGCCGCATGGTAGGCCGCGTTGTTGGCCTTAACCTTTTCCTTGTTCGCGGCCCTCCAAGCGCGCCCTCGCTCTAGATAGCGCTCTTTGTTCGCGTTATAAGAAGCACGGGCGCTCTCTCGTGCCTTCTCCTTCTTTTCCTCGGGACTCATACTTAGTCGGTGGATGCGGTGCGGGTAACTATACCGGGGCAACGCTACCATGGAAAACTCTGAGAAACGAGAAGCCGGGCGTGTGACCAGCCTGTGCTAGGTGACACCGTTTCTGCGAAATGCCTCCATCGGTGCCGTAGAAGCCGGTGAAGTAAGCCGACAGTGAGAGAGTTTTATGCTGGCTAATGTCCGCTTCTGGCCGAAAGCTGTCCTTCGCTGTCCCGCAAGAGCTATTGGGTCAGACGCCGCGAATTGGCCGCTTGACCTGCCCGTCGATCTGCACCGGTAGGCTGTTCTGCAATTGGTAGCGATATTGAGGCGTTGGCGTCTGCACGCTTTAGACCACAGTACGGACGACTTCGCCGTGGTTGGGAGCCAACTGCGTTACATGATTTTACCTTTCGGACACATCCTGCTTACCTGTGGCCGCGAAACTTTGAACTTGCGAACAATCGATTAAGGTCTTGGCGTTGGGACGGCCACGGTTGTACCGCCTTCCCACCAGAGCTGGAGTCGTCTGCCTTCCCTACAGGGCAGAGCCAAGCGATCCCGATAGAGAAATCGGCAGCTTGAACGCGTTGGAAGGCATCAAGTTTAGTGAGCAGGGGGCAGCAATGAGATTAAGAAATGCGGTAGCGATGTTATTGGCGGTCGCGCTCGGTTTAGCGGCCTGCGAAGGAATGCAGCGCCCAGATTCTCAGGCAAGTCCGAACTCAGGTGCTACCAACAGATGCGCCTTTGATTCGGATTGCATGGGCGGAAGCTGCGAATTTGGCACGTGTTCTCCGTTCAAGAGGCCTAATGGGTGCAGATTTGACTCTGACTGTGGCAGACTACAGCAATGTGTGCTCGGTTCATGTTCCCAGAAGTTTGGGGCTTGTAATTTTGACTCAGACTGCAGCTATGGAGAAGAGTGCAGGGGCTCGTCCTGCTGGCGAAAAATGAATGGATGTAACTTTAATTCGGATTGCATGAGCGGGAGTTGCATCGCCGGATCATGTATGTAAATCACTTCACCGCCTCGTTGGGAGTTGGCACAAGAAGCGGTTGATCCCAGCGCGAGGCGGCGGGCCGGTCCACGCCGGCTACGCCAACTCTTCAATTGCTTTTGATAATCGACCGAACGGCAGCTATTGGCCGAAAGGCGCCATCCTGACCTTAGTGTGGGTAGCGATGTGGGTACAGAGCGCCAGCAAAAAAGTTTCTTTCTGTCTTATCATCTTAGCTAGAGTCGCAGCGGACACCCTCGCGTCCGCCACTGAGGGCTTCCCCAATCTCAGTGCGCAGTGTGCGTGCCGTCGTAACGTGATCGCAAACGCCGTGACGGAGCGGTCCAAGTTCAACATAAATCCTATGCCGCGCGACACAGGCGGGGAACGTGTCGATTCCTGCCTGTACTGGCGGCGCATGCCCGAATAGCCGAGGTGAAAGTGTGGTAAAAAATGTGGTAACTTCCCAGAGATATACAACACACATCAAGCACTGGCGCGGTTCTCCGGGCGAAATGTGGCAGTCACACCTCCGCCAGAGCCCTAGCTTTTTCACCCGTGACGTTCAGCGTCACATTTTGTCCCGTTCCGGCACCTAAGGCGATTGAGGTCCGGCATGTTGGATTCGACGAAATTCCAGTAGCTACAGCAAGATATGCAAATGGAGGAAGAAATGGTACGCGGCTTGCTCTATGCCTGTCGGCATGTTTTGAAAGGAGATCCATGAGAGCGATTCAGAAGGGCTTTACCTTGATCGAGTTGATGATCGTAGTTGCGATCATCGGCATTCTGGCCGCGGTAGCACTGCCGGCGTATCAGGACTACAGCAACCGGGCGAAGATATCCGAAGTGATCTTGGCTGCGAGCGCATGCCGCACCTCGATCACCGAGGTCTTCCAGAGTGCCACCAGCGCGCCGCAGCCCAACTTCTGGGGCTGCGAAGTCACAAACGCCGCGCTCGGCGGGGCCTCGAAGTACGTGCAATTGATTCAAACCGACGAGAACGGCAGGGTCTTGGTGACGATACAGGGCTTTGCTACCACCATTACCCCGCAAATCAACGGCACGGTGGTCACCCTGGTTCCGCTGAAGAGCACCGGCGCCGGTACGCCGCCGATTGCGATGACCTCTCTCGATGTGGGCGGAAACACGGTCTTCGGCTGGCGTTGTGGCAACAACAACGACGGCACGAACTTGAACCAGAAGTTCCTGCCTGGCTCCTGCCGCGGCTAAGCGCAGCTTCGCAGTGAAAAAAGGTACCCTTCGGGGTACCTTTTTTTTGGTTCCCGGCGGACACAGCTTCCGCCAATCCCCAAAAAAAAGCGGCGGACAGAGTCCGCCGCATCAACCTCCCCTCGTTCCAACGGCGCAACTGTCGTTGCGTCTTTTGACCAGCCCGCCGGCCCAGGGATTGAGAAGTCGGGCTAGTGCTTGGATTCTTCGGACTTCCTGCGCCTGCTTCGCGTTGCCTTGCGCAGGCTCTGATAGAGATCCGGGTGGTGCGATTTCAGATGGTCGATGACCTCGAAGTCCTCTTTTTTCACGCGGCTGAGATCGACCTGCTCGACATGGACGAGCCGCAGCAGCTCGCGAACCGGCTTGGGCATCGTGCGGCCGCTTTCGTAACGCGAGCCGCCGCTTTGTGTTACGCCGATCCTCGTCCAGAATTCCTCCTGGTTCAGGCCCAGGCGCCTGCGGATTTCCCGCGGGTTGACGAGTTCAAGCAGTTTCATGTTCGCTCCGGTACCGCTGAAATAGGGCAATGCCTATGCCAACAGCATGGAACGTGCCAAGGCCGAAATACACCCTCCGAAGGGTTCGGCCGATGCTTACGCTTGCGACGAATTTGCGATAAAATTCAAGGACTTTTTCAGAGGCAGGAATGGCGCTGATCGTACAAAAATTCGGCGGGACTTCGGTGGGCACGACGGAGCGGATCAAGGCCGTCGCCGGTAGGATTTCCGCTTTCAAAGCCGCCGGCCATCAGCTCGTTGTCGTGGTTTCGGCGATGAGCGGAGAAACCAACAGACTCATCGCTCTCGCCAAGGAGGTCCAAACTGAACCCGATCCGCGCGAGTTCGACGTCGTCGTGTCGACCGGCGAGCAGGTCGCGATCGGCCTCTTGTGCATGGCGCTGCTTGAGCGCGGCGTCAAGGCGCGCAGCTACACCGGGGCACAGGTCAGCATTCTCACCGACAGCTCGCACACCAAGGCACGCATTCGCAAAATCGACGAGGAACGCATGCGCGCAGACCTTGCCGAAGGAAGGCTTGTCGTCGTCGCCGGTTTTCAGGGAGTCGATGCCGAGGGCAATGTCACCACGCTCGGCCGCGGCGGATCGGACACCACCGCGGTTGCGCTCGCCGCCGCCCTGAAGGCCGACGAATGCCAGATCTACACGGACGTGGACGGGGTCTACACCACCGACCCTCGCATCGTGCCGGAAGCCCGGCGCCTCAAGTCCGTGACCTTCGAGGAAATGCTGGAAATGGCGAGTCTCGGCTCCAAGATCCTGCAGATCAGATCGGTGGAGTTCGCCGGCAAATACAAGGTGCGCCTGCGCGTGCTCTCCAGCTTCCAGGAACAAGGCGAGGGCACACTGATCACATTCGAGGAAGACACAAAGATGGAAGATGCCCTCATTTCAGGAATAGCTTTCAACCGCGACGAAGCGAAGATCACCGTCATGGGCGTGCCCGATCGACCCGGCATCGCCTATGCGATCCTCGGGCCGATCGGCGACGCCAACATCGACGTCGACATGATCATCCAGAACGCCGGCGTAGACGGCCTGACCGACTTGTCGTTCACCGTGCACCGCAACGAGTACCAGAAGGCGCTCGACGTACTCAACCTGAAGGTCAAGGACCACATCAAAGCCGCAGACATTCGCGGCGACCACAAGATCTGCAAGGTCTCGATGGTGGGCGTCGGCATGCGTACCCACGCGGGAATCGCAAGCCGGATGTTCCGCACTCTCGCCGAAGAGGGCATCAACATCCAGATGATCTCCACCTCGGAGATCAAGATTTCGGTCGTCATCGACGAAAAATACATGGAGCTCGCCGTGCGGGCCCTGCACAAGGCATTCGACCTCGATCAACCGACCTGACGCGGGAAAGGAAGCACGGACGCGTGTGATATAGTGCGCCGCACGACCGGAGAGATGCCCGAGCGGTCGAAGGGGGCGCCCTGCTAAGGCGTTATACGGATTAACCCCGTATCGAGGGTTCGAATCCCTCTCTCTCCGCCAGTCAAGCCATTCAAGCTACGAGTCGAACGGTACCCCGAACGCCATCACCCGCAAGACTGCACGGCCCAACGAATTCCGTCATACGGCGAATCGCCACCCACAGCACGGCAAAGGCGACTCGCGCTAGAATTTACTGATTCGCCACCGAGCCGGTTTCAGATCCCAGTCGTCGCTTGATCACGAATTCGCCACCCACAGGGCGCAGGCATCGCCAGAACGAGATTTGCGACCACGAAGAGGAGGCAAACGGATGAGCACCGCAAGATCGCTCAGGGATAAATTGGCAAGGGGCGAGACCGCCTTCGGAGTCTGGGCGGCGTTACCGGACGCCTTCGCCGCGGAGCTCATGTGCGTGGATGGCGTGGACTATATCTGCGTCGATCAGCAGCATGGGCTGGTGGACTACGCTGAAATGGTCGAAATGCTGCGCGCCATAGAAGGCCGGCGTACCGCCGTTCCATTCACGCGCGTACCGGTGAACCATGCCTGGGTCATCGGCAAGGCGCTCGACGCCGGGATGCAGGGCGTCGTCGTGCCGATGGTGAACAATCGCGCGGAAGCCGCCGCCGCCGTGACGGCGTGCCGCTACTCTCCGCGCGGCGTGCGGTCTTTCGGCCCGGTCCGGGCATCCATGGTGATGAACAGCCGTGATGTCGCCGTCATGGGGGACAGCGTCCTGTGCTTCGTCATGGTCGAGACCCGCGAGGCGGTAGAGAAGGTCGATGAAATCGCCGGCACGCCCGGCCTGGACGGAATCTACGTCGGCCCGGCCGATCTCGCGCTCGGGCTCGGATTGCAGCCCGATCTCGACAAGGAAGAGCCGGAACACGTAGCGGCAGTCGAGCGCATACTCGCCGCGTGCAAGAAACATGGCATCGTACCGGGGATTCAATGCGGCAACGGCAAGGCGGCCCGCAAGCAGGCCGATCGCGGTTTCCGCTTCGTCACTTTCACGAAAGATTCATCGCTGCTCCCGGCTGCGGTGGGGAAGGAGGTTGCGGCCATCCTGGGGAAGGATACGGCGGTCAAGCAAACCTCGCAGAGAGGTTATACGTGACGGGCAACGCCAATAGACAACAATACCGCGATGAGGTCGGCGAGCTGATCGGAAATTATGTGGTGAATGTCTCCGACCAGCTCGACGCGCGCGCCGAGCGTGCCGCCAAAGCCGCCCTCATCGATTCGATAGCCGTCGCAATTGGCGCGCTGCGGCACCCGGCCGCACAGAACGCGCGCAAGCACGCCTACCGCTTCCCGGCGAATAGCAAAAGCTGCGTGATCTGGGGCACGCAAAAGCGCGCGGCGCCCGAGCTGGCCGCGTTCACGAACGGGGTGCTCCTGAGATGTCACGACTACAACGATTTTTTCGTGGGACGGCGCAACAGCGGTCACTCGAGCGATATCCTTTCCAGCGTGATCGCCGCCGCCGAATGGACGAACGCCCCCGGGAAAAAACTGCTCTCGGCGGTGGCCATCGGTTACGAAATGGTGGGGGCCGCGTTCGATGCGTTCTCGACTGCGCCGGGCGGGTGGGACTACACGAATCTGTCCGCCCTCGGCGCGACCGCCGCCATCGCGAGATTGCTGAATTTGAATGCCGACCAGACGCGTGAAGCCATGGGCATGACCGTGATTCCTCATTTCGCCAGTGACGAGATCGAATCAGGCGAGCTGAACAGACGCGGCGACCTCTCCATGTGGAAGCGCTTCAACGGCAGCGATGCCGCCAGGAACGCACTCCAAGCCTGCCTGCTGGCGCAGGTGGGGGTCGAGGCGGCTGTCAGGCCGTTCGTCGGGAAGTGCGGCTTCATACAAAAAATGAACATGAAAGACGACCCGGTTCCCGTGCTGCGCGAGCGTCTCAATCCGAAGCTTCCGCTTAGCCGAGTGAACGACGCCTTCATGAAGCGCTGGCCGGTCGGCTCAGTGGCGCAAAGCGCCATACAGGCCGCTATTCAGGCGCGGTCCCGGATCGAGGATCTTTCCAGGATCAAGCAAGTACGCGTGTTCGCCGAGGAGGGCGCCTACGATCACCTGGTCAAGATACGCCAGGATCCGTGGAATCCCATCTCGCGCGAGACCGCCGACCATTCGTTGCCCTATATCGTCTCGGCCGCGGTCCTGGACGGCACCATCGGGGTGGCGAGCTTCACCCCGAATGTGTTTCTCAACCCGGAGCGGCAGGCGTTCATCAAGAAGGTCACTTGCGCACCCGCGCCGCAGCTGGGCTCGCACGCCATGGGCAAGCACAAGCGCGTGGAGATGGGCTATCTGTCGCGCGTCGAGATCGAGCTTGAGGACGGCACGGTGGTGCATGGCGATGCGCGGCCGTTCCCCGGGCACCACAAGAATCCCTTTACCGACGCGGACCTCAATGAGAAGCTGCGCGAGAACGTCGAGCCGGTCGCCGGCGCGCAGCGCGCAGCGAGGCTCAGGCAGCTCCTGTGGTCCCTGGACAAAGTGAAGAGCACGCGCGAGCTGACCAAGCTTCTCGCATTCAGCGGCCGGATCGATATCGACAGCGCCAGGGTCCGCGAACGATGAGAAGATATCGCCGGGACGCAAGCTGAGACGGTGGAGCGACCATGCTGACCCAGGAGATGAATGGTTTCCTTACCCGCACGGGCCCCGGCACGCCGATGGGCGAGTTGTTCCGGCGCTATTGGATACCCGCGTTGCTCGACTGGGAGTTGCCGGAGCGCGACTGCCCCCCCGTTCGCGTGAAACTTCTGGGAGAGAAGCTGGTCGCTTTCCGCGACAGCGAAGGGCGCATCGGCGTCATCGACGAGTTCTGCGCCCACCGCGGCGTGTCGCTGTGGTTCGGCCGCAACGAGGAGTGCGGGCTGCGCTGTGCGTACCACGGGTGGAAGTACGACGTGAACGGCCAGTGCGTGGACCTGCCCTCCGAGCCGGAAGAAAGCCGCATACGCCAGCGCATCAAGCTCAAGTCCTACCCGTGCGTGGAGCTGGGCGGAGTCATCTGGACCTACATGGGGCCGCCTGAGGAAAAGCCGCCCTTGCCGAACTTCGAGTGGGTGCATCTGCCCCCGTCGCATCGCGTCACCACCAAGCGGTGGCAGGAGAGCAACTACCTGCAGGCGATCGAGGGCGGCATCGATTCCAGCCATGTTTCGTTCCTGCACCGCGGGGATTTGGCCGCCGACCCGTTCCATCGGAACACCGCGGGCGCGAAGTTCGCGAAATCCACGAAGACCACCTTCCACATCCTCGACTCCGCCGGCGGCCTGATCATTGGCGCGCGGCGCGATGCGGATCGCGGCAACTATTACTGGCGGATCACGCAGTGGATCATGCCGTGGTACACGCTCATTCCCCCCTACGCCGGCAACGCGCTCAACGGCCATGCGTGGGTGCCCATGGACGACGAGAATTGCATGGCGTGGTCAATGACGTTTCATCCCAGCAACCCTATACCCAAGGAGCATCTCGAGCTCATCAAGGACGGTAACGGCGTTCATGCCGAGCTGATACCCGGAACGTTCCATCCGGTGGCCAACCGCAGCAACGATTATCTGATCGACCGCGCCAAGCAGAAGAGCGGCCGTCACTACAACGGCGTCAGGGGTCTCGCCATGCAGGATGCGTCGGTGCAGGAGAGCATGGGATCCGTCGCGGACCGGACCAAGGAGAATCTCCGGTCCACCGACCGCGCCATCATCATCGCGCGCCAGCGGCTGATAAAAGCTGGGAGGGAAGTCCAAAAGGGCGGCAAGGCGCCGGGGCTGAGCCCGGAGGCCCAACTCGTGCGCTCGGCCTCTTTCGTCATTCCGGTGGAAGCCAATTTCGAGGAGCATGCCTTGGATGCGGTGAAGTATCGAGAAGGCGCGCTTCACGTCGCCGTCTGAGGCTGTCGATCGGCATTCGTTTCCCAAACTATCGCGGAGGGTCCATGAAACCGGCCAAGCTGATTGCTGGAATGGCTTTGCTGTGTGCCGCTGCGTTGCCGGTGCTCAGCCGGGCGCAGGACTATCCGTCGCGTTCCATCCTGTTCGTCGTGCCATTTACCCCGGGCACGGCGGCGGATTCGCTCGCGCGGCTGATGCAACCGCACCTGTCGCAGCGCTGGGGCGTGCCCGTCGTCGTGGAAAACAGACCGGGCGCGTCCGGGATCATCGGCATCGACTCCGTGGCAAAAGCCAATCCCGATGGCTACACCTTCCTGTTCACCTCGACCGCGTTCGGCACACTGGCGGCGATGAACCCGAAACTGCCTTACGATCCTGATAAGAGCTTCGCCCCGGTCATGCTGCTCGGAACGAGCCCATTGAGCCTGGTGGTCCACAACCACTTTCCGGCCAACACGGTGAAAGAGTTTATCGTCCAGGCCAAAAAGCATCCGGGCGATCTCAACTATGCGTCGGCTGGCACGGGCAGCGTGTTTCATCTGTCCATGGAACTGCTCCAGCACGAGGCCGGCACCAAGATGATCCATGTCCCCTACAAAGGCACGACGGGCGTCATCAACGACCTCATTGCGGGCCATGTGCAGGCTAGTATGATGGTGTTTCAGACGGCAGTGCCGCTCGTGCAAGGCGGAAGGGTACGCATGCTTGCCGTGATGAGCTCGCAACGAGCACAGGCGTTGCCGGATGTACCCACAATTGTCGAATCGGGTTTTCCCAACATGATCGTCGAAGCCTGGACTGGCGTGATGGTTCCTGCCAAAACGCCGCTGGCTGTGATCAGCAAGTTCAATGGCGAGGTCAACAAAGTGCTGGCACTTCAGGACGTGAAAGCGGCGGCGGCTAAGATCGACGTAACGCTCGCCGGTGGCACACCGGAGATCCTAGATGCGCTGGTCAAGAAGGAGATCAAGCAGTGGACCGAGGTGGTGCAGCGGGCGAACATCAAGCCGGAGTGACTTTAAGGAGGGCACATGGATCATTCCAAGCATCATCGCCACGACGGTCACGAGCACACGCACGAGGAGCCCCACGATCATTCCCACGGCGCCTCTGCGCATGGTCATTCGCACGGCGAGCCCACCGGGAACGCCATCGAAAAAATCGGTTTTACCCGATCTCAATTTCTGCGCGTTTGCCTGGCCGGAGTCGCAGCCGGAGCGGTTACCCCCAGTTCGGGGGCACCGGTTCAAGCGCCCACGGCCTCCAGACCCAGGACCGATTCTTACGACGACCCGCTCGTCTTTAACGGACTCAGCCCCTACCGGCAATTCCTCAAGAAAGAAGGCATTCCCGTCTACGAGGGCGGATTCATCGACGTCAACAAGATCGAGCTGAAACCATGGAAGCGGGTGGGCGCCCTGGGCGCCTACATCTTCCTCGAAGGCACCGCGGGAACGGTCGATGCATGGGTGTGCGAGATTCCGCCGGGAGGCCAAACTACCGCCGAGCGCCACATTTTCGAAGAGCAGATCCTGATCCTCTCCGGAAAGGGACGGACCCAGGTCTGGCAGGGCGACCAGAGCAACATGATCACCCTGGACTGGGAAAAAGGCGCCGTGTTTCCGTCGCCTCTGAATACCTGGCACCGGCACATCAATACCGGCAAAGATCCCGTGCGCATGGTGGCCATCACCAACGCCCCCCTGCTGATCGACATATTCCGGCACACCGATTTCATTTTCGACAATGACTACGTGTTCACGGAGCGCTTCGACGGCCGCAAGGATTACTTGAGCCCGAAGCCGGCCGCTTTCTTTCCCACGGTCCCGCGCCAGAGAACCCCAACCTACATCCAGGGCCACCACTCCTACACCATCGTCAACTACGTTCCCAATGCCTGGAAGGCGGAATTGCACCCGGCGGGCCAGGGAGTCGAGGATTACGACACCCACTATGCCATGGCGCGCAACACCATGGCCCTACACGTGGAGCAGTTCCCCACCGGCACTTACGAGCGCTGCCACCGCCACGGGCCGGGCTCGACGATCATTCTTCTGGACGGCAGCGGATTCAGCATGATGTGGCCGTCGGAGCTCGGCACCACGCCGTTCAAGGACGGAAAGCAGAAACAGGTGCAGCTGTTTGATTGGAAGGAAGGGACGCTTGTGGTGCCGCCGCTGCAGTGGTACCACCAGCACTTCAACAGCGGAAAGACGCCGGCGCGCTTTGTGAAGCTGGGCGGATGGAACAACGACCTGTACCCGTTCAGCACTACTCTGGTATCGGATCCCAGCCGCGTGGAGATCGACTATCCCAATGAAGACCCGAAGATCCGGGAGATTTTCGCGGAGAGACTGGCTGCGACCGGCGGGCAGTTCAAGATGCCAGAGAGCGTCTTCAAGAAACGATAGGAAAGAGATCGCGCTCGCTCCATGAATGGAATCGCAAAGCTGATCTTAGCGGCCTCGGCATTGCTCCTGTCCGGTGAGCTTGCGGCGCAGACCTTCAAATGCACAAATGCAGCCGGAAAGATCACCTACTCCGGCACAAAGTGCAGTGAGCTCGGGCTGAAAGACGCCGGCGAAGTCAAAGACCGGCTCAATGTGAATCCGGCCTACCGGCCGCCAGCTCCGGTGATCGGGTCGCCGCGCGCGTCCGCTCCGGCAGCGGCCCCGGAAGCCGCGAACGCCAGCGCACCGGCCGCCGCCGCAGAACCCGAAAATCCGGAGCGACGCTGCTTCACCGTGCATACCGCCAAGGGCAACATCATCACCCGCTGCAACGACAAGCCCGATGAATGACCGCGGCGGATATTTATCAAGTTAAGGGATGGGGATTGCTGCACAGGCGCTGCTGCGGGTACACAACGTCGGGGTGCGCTTCGGCGGGATCGTCGCGCTCGACGACGTTTCGTTTGACGTCGCGCCCAATTGCATCGTCGGCCTGATCGGCCCCAACGGCGCCGGCAAGACCACTCTCTTCAACTGCCTGTCGCGCCTTTACCAATGCGACTGCGGAGACATCGTATTCAACGGGAGGTCTCTGCTTCGCGTTCCGCGGCACCGAATCGCCGCGCTCGGTATCGGACGGACGTTCCAGAACCTGGCGCTGTTCGGCACCATGACGGTGCTCGACAACGTGATGATCGGCCACCACTGCCGCATGCGCAGCGGCTTCCTATCCAACGCTCTGCGGCTGCCGGGCGTAGGGCGCCACGAGAGCGCGGCGACCGACAAGGCTAGCGCTCTCATCGAATTCCTGGGCCTCAAGGCGGTTGCCGGGACAAGAGTTTCGGATCTGCCCATCGGCACGCAGAAACGGGTCGAGCTCGCGCGCGCCCTCGCGAGCGACCCGACCCTGCTGCTGCTCGACGAGCCGGCGAGCGGCCTCAACCACGAGGAGGTCGGTGTTCTCGGCGCGGTGATCCGCGACATCCGCGACCGGCTCGGCGTGACCATCCTGCTGGTCGAGCACCACATGAACCTGGTGATGGGCATCTCCGATCTTGTCGTTGCGCTTGACTTCGGACGCAAGATCGCCGAGGGCACGCCCGACGAGGTGCGCGCCCACCCGGAAGTGGTTCAGGCCTACCTGGGGAGCGCGCACTGATGGCCCTGCTCGAAGTGAAGGGCCTGCGCGCCTCGTACGGCCCGACCCGGGTGCTGCACGGCATAGACTTCGCGATCGACGAGGGCTCGATCACCGCGGTACTCGGCGCCAACGGCGCCGGCAAGACGACCACGTTGCGTGCGCTGTGCGGCATGGTGAAGACCGAAGGCGATGTGCGGTTCGGCGGCGCGCGCATTGACGGCCGTTTGACCGAGGACATCGTGCGGCTGGGCATCGCCCACGTGCCCGACGGCCGCGGCACCTTCGTCAACCTGACGACCGAGGAGAATCTGAGACTGGGCGCCTACACGCGCAAGGACCGGGCCGCGGTCGAATCGGACCTGGAGCGCGTCTTTACCTACTTCCCGCGCCTCAAGGAGCGCCTGCGCCAGCAGGCCGGCACGCTCTCGGGCGGCGAGCAGCAGATGCTCGCCGTATCGCGCGCGCTGATGCTCAGGCCGAAGCTGCTGCTGCTCGACGAGCCGTCGTTCGGGCTGGCGCCGCTCCTCGTGCGCGAGCTCTTCGAGATCATGCGGACCGTCAACCGGCGCGAGCGGGTGAGCATTCTGCTGGTCGAGCAGAACGCCGCGATGGCGCTAGACCTCGCCAACCGTGCCTACCTCATCGAGACCGGACGGGTCGTGCTTTCCGGTGCCGCCGCTGAGATCAAACGCGACGACGCCGTGCGGCGTTCGTATCTCGGATACTAGGAGGAGGACCGTGGACGCCTTCATCCATCAGGTTCTCTCGGGGCTCGCCACCGGCGGCATCTATGCCAGTCTCGCGCTCGCACTGGTGATGATCTACCAGGTGACGCACCTGGTGAACTTCGCGCAGGGCGAGATGGCGATGTTCTCGACCTACGCCGCGTGGAGCCTGATCAACGCCGGCATGGGCTACTGGCCGGCCTTCCTGCTCACCGTGCTGCTCGCGTTCGCACTCGGCGTGGTGATCGAGCGCGTGGTGATCCGGCCGGTCGAGAACGCACCGGTGCTTGCGATCGTGGTCATTTTCATCGCGCTGCTTGTGATCCTCAACAGCGCGACCGGCTGGATCTACAGCTACACCATCAAGACCTTCCCGAGCCCGTTCCCCAAGGAGCCTTTGTTCGGCAATACTTACGTTTCCTCGCACGAGCTCGGCGCAATCGGCGTCACCTTGGTGGTACTGGCGCTGATTTATGTCTTCTTCCGCTTCACCCCGCTGGGACTCGCAATGCGCGCCGTGGCGCAGAACCCGGAATCGAGCCGGCTGGTGGGCATTCGCGTGGGCTGGATGCTCGCCCTCGGCTGGGGGCTCGCGGCCGCCGTCGGCGCGGTCGCCGGCATGATGATCGCGCCCATCGTGTACCTCGATCCGAACATGATGGGCGGCATCCTGCTCTATGCGTTCGCCGCGGCGCTGCTCGGCGGCATCGACAGCCCCGGCGGCGCGGTGGTCGGCGGCTTCGCGGTCGGCGTGCTCGAGAACGTGCTCGGCGCCTACGTGATCGGCAACGACCTCAAACTCTCGGTGGCGCTGGGGCTCATCATCGGCGTGCTGCTGGTGAGGCCCTCGGGCTTCTTCGGCAAGGTGCACGTGACCCGCGTATGACGCGACGCGCGTCCATCGGCGTCGCGGTGCTCATCGCGATCGCGTGCGTGCTGCCTTTCGTGGTCAGCAACTACCGCACGTTCCAGCTCACGCTCGTGCTGGTCTACGCGATCGCGCTCCTCGGGCTCAATATCCTCACCGGCTACAACGGCCAGATCTCGCTCGGGCACGGCGCCTTCTACGCGATCGGCGCGTATTCCGCGGCCGTCCTGATGGACCGACTCGGCGCGCCTTACTGGGCGACCATTCCCGCTGCGGGCGCGGTGTGCCTGGTAGCCGGATTCCTCTTTGGGCTGCCGGCATTGCGCCTGGAGGGCCTGTACCTCGCGCTCGCCACCTTCGCGCTCGGCGTTTCCATGCCGCAGCTCCTCAAGTACCACCACCTCGAGAAATGGACGGGCGGCGTGCAGGGCATCGTGATCGCCAAGCCCGAGCCGCCCGCGTTCCTGCGCGAGGCCGGTTTGCAGATGAATCCCGACCAGTGGCTCTACTTCTTCGCCCTCGCGGTGGCCGCGATGATGTTCGTGCTCGGATGGAACCTGCTGCGCGGGCGCGTCGGCCGCGCGCTCATTGCGATCCGCGACCAGCACATCGCAGCCGAGGCGATGGGCATCAACAACGCGCTCTACAAGTCGCTCGCCTTCGGCGTGTCGGCCATGTATACCGGCGTCGCCGGGGCGCTGGGCGCGATCGCGGTGCAGTACGTCGCGCCCGACAGCTTCACCATCTTCCTTTCCCTGGTTTTCCTGGTCGGGATCGTGGTCGGCGGGCTCGCGTCCATTTCGGGCGCGCTCTACGGCGCGCTCTTCATCCAGTTCGTGCCGAACGTCGCGGACGAGATCTCGAAGGCCGCCCCGTGGGCGATCTTCGGCCTGTTCCTGATCGGCTTCGTGTACCTGATGCCGTCTGGGGTCGCGGGTGCCGTCCGCATGCTGCTGGTGCGACTCATGCGAAAAGGGGCAAAATAGCGGTCCCGGCCCGGCCCGACGAAACGGGCGGCGTAACTCAAAGGACGAAGTCACCATGAAACGCAAGCTCGTTCCGATCGCAGCACTGCTTGCCGCCGCGCTCGCGTCCCCGGCGACCCTCGCGCAGAAGAAATACGATCCGGGCGCATCCGACGCCGAGATCCGCATCGGCAACACCAATCCCTACAGCGGCCCGGCCTCGGCCTATGGCACGATCGGCAAGAGCATCACCGCCTACTTCAAGATGCTCGACGAGCAGGGCGGCATCAACGGCCGCAAGATCAACTTCATTTCGTACGACGACGCCTACAGCCCGCCGAAGACGGTGGAGATGGTGAGGAAGCTGGTCGAGCAGGACAACGTGCTGTTCGTGTTCCAGACGCTCGGTACGCCGTCGAACACGGCGATCCACAAGTACATGAACATGAAGAAGGTGCCGCAGCTCCACGTCGCGACCGGCGCCTCGAAGTGGAACGACCCGAAGAACTTCCCGTGGACGATGGGCTGGCAGCCGAACTACCAGACCGAGGCGCGCATCTACGCCAAGCACATCCTGCAGACCAAGCCCGACGTCAAGATCGGCGTCCTCTACCAGAACGACGACTACGGCAAGGACTACTTGAAGGGCCTGAGGGACGGGCTCGGCGACAAGGCCGCTAAGATGATCGTCGCCGAGGTCTCGTACGAGGTGAGCGATCCGACCGTGGACTCGCAGATCGTGCAGCTGCAGGCTTCCGGCGCCAACGTTTTCTTCAATGTCGGCACTCCGAAGTTCGCGGCGCAAGCGATCCGCAAGGCCTACGACATCGGCTGGAGGCCGGTCCAGTATCTCAATAACGTCTCTACGTCGATCGGCGCGGTGCTCACGCCTGCGGGACTGGAGAAGTCGGTGGGCATCATCACCACCGCGTATCTCAAGGACTACAGCGACGCGCAGTGGGCGAACGACCCGGCGGTGAAGAGGTGGGAAAGCTTCATGAAGAAGTATTACCCCGCGGGCGACCTGAACGACGTCTCGAATCTGTACGGCTACACCGTGGCGCGCACCCTCGAGCAGGTGCTGAGGCAGTGCGGCGACAACCTGACGCGCGAAAACGTGATGAAGCAGGCCGCTTCGATGAAAGGCCAGTACATCGATACGCTGCTGCCGGGAATCACCATCACGACCAGCGACAACGACTACGCTCCGATCGAGTCGGTGCAGATGCAGCGCTTCAACGGCAAGCGCTGGGAGCGATTCGGCGAGGTGATGGGTAATTAGCTCCGCCGGCCGCACAGGCGGCCGTTACGCGCTCGCCTGCCTGCTGTTCTCTTGCTCCTGCAGCAGGCGCCACTGCACTTTGCCGGTGGCCGATTTCGGCAGCGCATCGACGAACTCGACGATACGCGGATACTTGTACGCGGCCATCTGCTTTGACGCCCAACCGATGATGTCCTGTCCCGATACCTTGCCGCGCGCATCGGGCTTCAGCACGACCACCGCTTTCACCGTCTCGCCGCGGTGCGGATCGCGCGCGGCAATGACGCACGCCTCCTGCACGGCGGGATGCTGATACAGCAAGCTCTCCACTTCCGCCGGCCAGACCTTGAAGCCGGAGGCATTGATCATGCGCTTCAGCCGATCGACCAGGAAGAAGTAGCCGTCCTCGTCCGTGCGCGCGAGATCGCCGGTGCGGAAGAAGCGCTTGCCGTCGATCTCGACGAACGCTTCCGCCGTCGCTTTCGGATTTTTCCAGTAGCCGACCAGCACTTGCGGCCCGTTCACGATGATCTCGCCGACTTCTCCGGGGGGCAGCTCGCGGAAGGTTTCCGGATCGACCACGCGCGCGTCGACGTCGAAAATCGGTATGCCGAGGCACTGCTTCTTCGGCCGCTCCGGCGGATTGATGTGGCTGGGCGCCATCGTTTCCGTGAGCCCATAGCCCTCGACGAACTCGATATTGAACTTGTCTTGCAGCCGCTTGGCGACGGCCTCGGGCATGGCCGCGCCCCCGCCGCTCAAGCGTTCGAGACTCTTGAGGTCGTAGTCTAAGACTTTGGGATTGGCGAGAAAATCCACCACCATCGTCGGTATGCATTGCCACGCGGTGATCCTGTAGCGCTGGATTAGCTGCGCCGCCACTTCGCGATCCCAGCGCGGCAGCACGACGATGCTGTTGCCCGAGTAGATCGTCCCGTTCATGCTGCCCTGCATGCCGGTGACGTGGAAAAACGGCAACACCGCAAGTGTCGACTGGCTGGGGTCGGGGCCGAACCAATGCACTCCCGCAACCAGCGTGTACATCACGGTGCGATGCGTGTGCATGCATCCCCTGGGACGGCCGGTGGTACCGGAGGTGTAGGGCATGACGCAGAGATCGTCGGGGCGGGCGGTGATCGGGCCGGGGCGGAGGTTGCGCGCCATGGCGTCGCTCCATAGCGTCACTCCGGGATCGGCGATGGGCTGGCGCGGCGCCGCGATCAACTCCGGGATGCGCAGATCGGTCGCTTGTTTCAAATAGTCCGAGTACGCCGCGACGATGACGCGTTTCAACTCCCGGCCGATCAGCGGCTTCACCTGCGGATAGAGCTCCTGGGCGACGAGCGCGGTCTCGCCGTCGCTGTCGAGGACGTACTGGCGCAGCTCGTTCGTCAGGTTCATCGTATTGATCGGCACCACCACCGCGTTGGCGCGCATGATGGCGTAGTACGCAATGACGAACTGCGGGCTGTTCTGCATGAAGAGCAGCACGCGATCGCCCTTCTTTACGCCGCATTCGCGCTCGAGGAACCCGGCCATGCGCTCGGCTTCGTCTTTCAGCTCGGGGAAGGTGATCGAGGTATCGTAGTAGATCAAATACGGTTTTTCCGGATAGCGATGGGCCGAAACCTCGAGGTTGTAAAAGACGTTCGTCTCCGGTATCACGAGATGTCGCGGCACGTTTTTGGGCCAGTAGGCGAGATGACGGTCGGACATGGCTTCTCCCTCCTCCGATAATTCCTAGAGACGATAGCAGTATCCGCCGGGCCGGCGCTAGATGAGCTTGATCAGCTGCTTGCCGAAATTCTTGCCGCTCAGCAGGCCGATGAAGGCCTGGGGCGCATTGCGCAATCCCTCGACCACGCTTTCCCGGTACTTGAGCCGCCCCTCCCGCAGCCATTGCTCGAGATCCTTGTTCGCGGCCGGGTGGCGCGCCGCATGATCCGAAACGATGAATCCCTGCAACTTCACGCGGTTCGTCAAGAGGGCCCCGATGTTTTTCAGGCCGTAGGGCTCGCTCAGGTTGTATTGCGAAACGAGCCCGCACAAGGGGATACGGGCAAACGGGTTCAAGCGCCGCAGCACGGTGTCGAGGATCTCGCCCCCGACGCACTCGAAATAGATGTCGATGCCCTTCGGCGTCGCGTGGGCCAGATCATCCGCCGGCCGGCCCGCCTTGTAGTCCACGCACGCGTCGAAGCCGAGCTCCTCGACGACGTAGCGGCACTTTTCGCGTCCGCCGGCGATGCCGACCGCACGGCAGCCCTTGATCTTCGCGATCTGCCCGACCACGCTTCCGACCGCGCCCGAGGCGGCGGACACGACCACGGTTTCGCCGCTCTTAGGCTGGCCGATGTCGAGGAGACCGATGTGCGCGGTGCGGCCCGGCATGCCGACGACGCTGAGATACGCCGAGATCGGGATGTCGGTGCTTTCGATCTTGCGCACGTTCGTGCCGTCGCTCACACCGTACGCCTGCCACCCGGTACGCGCGACCACTTTGTCGCCCGGCTTGAAGCCGGTGTGCCGCGACGCGATGACTTCGCCCGCCGCCTCGCCTTCCATCACCTCGCCGATTCCGACCGGTTTGGCATACGATTTCGCATCGTTCATGCGTCCGCGCATGTAGGGATCGAGCGAAAGATAATGGTTGTGGACGAGAAATTGCCCGTCGCGGATGCCGGGGACCGCCGTCTCGACGATGTGAAAATCGCTCTCCAGCGGTGCGGCCTTCGGCCGGCGAGCCAGCAATACCTGTACATTTTTCTCGTTCATCGCGTTTCGCGACCGACGCGCCGGGGGAAAGAGACCGATCTCAGGCCTGCGCGAAACGCTCGAGGTGGTGATCGGCGTCGCCGAACTGCTGCGCGATCATGGTGAGGCGCCGGAAGCTGTGGCTCACTTTCAACTCCTCGGTCATGCCCATGGCGCCATGCAGCTGCACGGCTTCCTGGCTGACGTGCCGGCAGGCGTCCGCGATCTTGATCTTCGCCGCCGAGATCGAGCGGGCGCGCTCGCGGGCGTCGGACGCCGCGTCCGCCTTGGTGCAGGCGAGGCAGGCCATGGATTTCGCCTGCTCGTAGCTGATCACCATGTCCACCATGCGGTGCTGCAGCGCCTGGAACATGCCGATCGGTACCCCGAACTGCTTGCGCGTCTTCAGGTATTCGAGTGTGGCGTCGTTCGCGTACTTGATCGCGCCGACCGCCTCGGCGCACAAGAGCGCGGTGGCGTAGTCCACGACTTCCTCGATGAGCGCCAGCGCTCCGCCTTCCTTCCCGAGCAGTGCATCCGCTCCAACCGTCACACCCTTGAGGGAAATATCCGCGGCGCGCAACTCGTCCACGGTGCGGTAGGGCTTGAGCGCGACGCCTTTCGCCTCGCGCTCCACCAGGAACAGGCTGATTCCACCCGTGTCAGCGGACCGTGCCGAGACGACGAGCATCTCGGCAATCGGCGCGCCGATCACCGCGCATTTCCCGCCGTCGAGCTGCCAGCCGCCGCCCGCTTTCCTCGCCGTCGCCGCGACCTGCGCGAGGTTGTAGCGCGCATCCTTCTCGGTCTGCGCAAACGCCATTTTCAGCTTGCCCTCGACGACCTGCGGCAGAATGCGGTTTTTCTGCGCCGCAGTGCCCGCCCGAGCGACGAACTGCGCCCCGAGGCCGACGGTAGCGAGATAAGGCTCGACCACCAGCGCCTCTCCGAACAATTCCATGACGCTCATCAGGTCGACCGCGCCGCCGCCGAACCCGCCGTAGTCCGGCGAGAACGGCAGCCCAAGCAGCCCCATTTCGGCGAAGGTGCCCCATGCCTTCCCGCTCCATCCCTCGGCCGAGGCGACGATCTTCCTGCGCGATTCGAAGTCGTAGTCCTTGCGGATGAAGCGCCGCACCGAGTCGGCGAGCAGCTGCTGTTCTTCGTTGTAATCGAAGTTCATAGCCCCAGAATCGCCTTGGAAATGATGTTGCGCTGGATCTCGTTTGAGCCGGCGTAGATCGTGGTCTTGCGGAAATTGCAGTAGCGCGGCGTCAGCCCGGCCGCGAATTCGTCGAAGTCGCCGGCGCCGTCGAGCGGCCGGAACGGCTGCGCGAGCGGCCCGACCGCCTGCATCATCAGCTCGGTCAGCGCCTGCTGGATCTCCGTGCCCTTGATCTTGAGTATCGATACTTCGGCGCCCGGAACGCGGCCGCCGCGCAGCTGGTCGAGGAAGCGCAAGTTCGTGATCTCGAGCGCGGTGAGCTCGACTTCGAGCCGCGAGACCCTGTCGCGAAAGCGAGCATCCTCCATGAGCGGCCTGCCGTCCTTCATCTGCTTCGAGGCGAACTCCTTGAGCTTCGCGAGCTCGCGCTTGGAGGCGCCGATGCGGCCGGTGCTCAGGCGTTCGTAACCGAGCAGGTACTTTGCCACCGTCCAGCCCTTGCCCTCCTCGTGCACCAGGTTCTCGACCGGCACCTTGACGTCGTCGAAGAACACCTCGTTCACCTCGTGCCCCCCGTCCATCAGGACCAGAGGCCGCACCGAAACACCCGGCGTCTCCATGTCGATGAGGAGGAACGATATGCCTTCCTGCCGCTTCTCCACGTTCGCATCGGTGCGCACCAGGCAGAAGATCCAGTCGGCGTAGTGCGCGAGCGTGGTCCACGTCTTCTGGCCGTTCACCACGTAATGATCCCCGTGCCGCACCGCCTTGGTCTTGAGCGAGGCAAGGTCCGACCCGGAGCCGGGCTCGGAATAGCCTTGGCACCAGAAATCGTCGCCGTTGTAGATGCGCGGCAGGAACCGTTTCTTCTGCGCCTCGGTCCCGAAGCGCAGCAGCACCGCCGCGCACATCGTCAGGCCGAACGGGATGAGCGGCGGGGTGCCGACGTAGCCGCATTCCTCCTCGAAGATGTAGCGCTGCGCCACGTTCCAGCCGGTGCCGCCCCATTCCTCGGGCCAGGCCGGCGCAACCCAGCCCTCCTTGGCGAGGATCCGGTGCCAGCGCATCAGGTCGTCCTTCGACAAGCTCTCGTGGTCGGCGACCTTTCGCCGCAGGTCGTCGGGGAGGTTGGCGTCGAGCCAAGCGCGCATCCGGTCGCGAAACGCGAGCTCTTCGGCGGAATAGTTCAGGTCCATGCGGACTCTAGCGAAGCAATCGCAGGATTGTAACTCCGCGGTCGGCCGGCACGTACCCGAGAGGTCAACGCAAAAAAAAGGGGCCCGGTCGGGCCCCGTCCGTGCTGGTTATTTTTAGAAGCGGTACGAGAAGCCGGCGTAGAGCTGCGCCGCGCTTTCGCCGGCGGTGGCAGCGGTTGCGCCGTTCGCAGAAAGAGAGAAGAAGTTGTAGTTGGCGTTCGCTTTGTTGTCTAACTTGGCGTAGAACGCGCCGACCGTGGCGAGCTTCGACAGCGCATATTCCCAGCCCACGCCATACGCGATGGCATCGGTGGAATCGGTTGGGCTCCCGGCGTTCGGACCGCTCAGCTTGCCCACCTTGGCAAAGGTGAAGTACGCGGTATGGTTCCCGAAGTTGTAGGTGACGGGCACCATGAAGGCGTTGCGCTTGGTCATGTCCTCCCCGGCAGCCTGGCGCCGTTGCGAGCCGTCGAAGCCCAAGCCGACCTTCAGACCCATGGGCAAGGTATATCCTCCCCAAACGCGGACTGATTTCTGCTGCCCGGCAGGACTTGACGCCGAGCCCTCGGGTGTCGCGCTCCAGGTGCTGGCGCCGAGCGCTAGCGGGCCGCCGGACCAACGCAAGGCAGCGTTCAGCGCGCCCCCACTGCTGCCGGCGCCGCCTTTTCCAGAACCTTCGTTACTAGAAACGCCGGTGAGATTCGTTGTAAACGCGGTGGAGTAAGCGACGCGGGTCGTGAAGCCGCCCATATTCGCGCTATCCCACATGATCACGTTCGGCGTGCGGGTTCCGTTCGCAATGACGTTCGCACTAACACTGGTTCCTATATTAGTGGCGTTCACCTGGGACATGGGGCCGGCGCCCAGAAGGTCCTGCAGCGAACCGGCATAGCCGAACTCGATGGGTATGAACTCGAGATAATGCAGGTCCCAGCGGCCGATCGTGAGCTTTCCCCAGTTGCCGGCCAGGCCCACGCCGGTATTGCCGCCCGCCCACAGGTTGATACCCGTAGTTACGCTGCCACTAGCGTTCTGGGTGCTGCCGCCGACGTCCGATTGGAAGCGGCTGTCCAGCTGGAACCACGCCCTCGTGCCGCCGCCCAAATCCTGCGTGCCGGAAAAAATGATGCGCGAGGACTGGTCGGAAACGCGTGGCTCGTAGTGGTAGGAAGCCGCGGGAATCGCCGCCTTGCCGGCCCCCAGTTTGTACATTTCAAGACCGTCCTTTATCGTACCGGAAATAGTTATCTGGGCAAAAGCCGGCGGAGCGGTGAGCATGCCTCCGACAACGGCGGCGATGAGTTGTTTCTTCTGCATGTTTACCTCCTCAGTTAGGGCGCACGCGCTACTTTAGCGCGCGCACCGAGCCGACGTAAAGTATGATGCCTAGTGAAGAGGTTGATGTCGGTTGGCCAACTCCAAAGTATCTCCGTGCGACTTCCTTCGGGCCGCCTTGGCGGCGAGCCTGGCGCTCGCCTTGGCCTCCTGCGGCGCATTGGGTTCCAAAACCGACACAGACGGACCCGAGGTCCTGCGCTACGAATATCGGCCTTCGCTCGGCTTCGTGCGCATCGAACGCATTGAGTCCGGCGCCCCGGACAACGCTCACCCCTTTGGAATTTCCATTGACGCGATGCGCCAAAGGCTGGCAAGCGTCAAACTGAAGAACGATCCGGTCTTTGCGAGCGAGGAACTCGACGAGGTCGTGCCCTATCTCGCGGCGGCGCTGAACAACGTCGGGTCGAAGGAAGATGTCACTTTTGCGGTCACGGGCAGCCACGGCCTGTTGGGTAAGTTTTCGCCGAAAACAGTCACGACCGGCCGCGTCTTTGTGAATGATCAACGGCTCAACATCATATTCGGAGTGGTCCACGATCCCTTTGCTATCCTCCAGATGCAGACCCCGAACGTTCCGCAGCCGTTTACCCCCGGAACGCGCGCGAAGCGCATCGATACCCAACTGGCCATCAAGCCGGGCAACGGGCGGCTCGCTGCAGGCGATCGTCCGGATTGGGTGACGTTCGACGCCGCGCGGACGGAGTAAACGGCGGCAGTCCTGCGGGTCCCTGAAAATCAGTTGCAGAATCCCAGGATTCTTTCCTCCGCCGAGCATTTTCTCGCGGGCTTTACAACCGCTCTCGTCCTGGCGACACAGGCGCGGATCTCTTTCGTCGTCGGCGGATAATAGATCCAGCCCGGACCGAGAGCGGGCAGGCTCAAGTTGACTTCGCGCCATTTGGGATGACCCTGCGCCTGCAGGGTGGAAAAATTCTGGCACAGGGATCGCGCAAACCGGATCAGGTGACCCACGGTGAACTGGAGGTTGTAGTCGTAGGTGACCAGGAACGCTCCCACCGAGACCGTCGTGAAGTCTTCCTTCAATAGGTTGGGATAGCTGCTCGCGTTGACGACGGAGTGGGAATAGACCGTCAGCGGAAGCTTGCTCGAGGGGTGGGTGGGATCGAACTTCAGCAGCTTGATGAACTTCTGCGCCTCGGGCTTCATGTTGGCGATCAGCGGGGCCGGCTGCCCCGCGGCGACGACGACAACATCGACCGACTTGTCGCCGATCAGCTTGACCAGCGCGTCCTGGTTCTCGAGGAAGCTGTCGTTCGCGTCCGGAATGGGCCCATTGAACATCATCCGATACAGGGTATGCGTGATCAGGGCTGCCCCGCTGCCGAGGACGCCTCCGTTGATCTTCGCGTTCTTGATGTCGTGGATGTAGTTCAAGGGCGAGTCGGCCCTGACGATGTAGTGGATCTCGGTGTTGTAGAGCGGCAGGATCACGCGCAGCGGACGGATGATGACGCTTGCCTCCTTGCTGCCACCAGCCGCCCTGTCGATGAAGGCCTGGTAAACGTCGGCCTGGACGATCGCGAATTTCACGCCGAGGTCGTAGCGGAGATGCTTGATGTTCGCAGCCGAACCCAACGTGGGCAGGACCTCCAGCGTGATCGCGGCCTCGGGAGCCACGTACTTGGCGAGATCGGCGCCGATCGCAAAATAAGTGCCCTTTTCATTGGCTGTCACAATCTTGTACTCGGCATCTGCGACAGCGGCCCCGCCGTGAAGGCAAAGGGCCGCCGCAATGAACGTCCCAACGAGTTTCCTGGTCATGTCACTCCCTCCTCTGTGTGGGTGTTGGCGTGCATAGCCCAAGGGCCGCGACCGCTTCCGTGCACGCCTGGGGACGAGGTGGCTCCTGCCCGCCTGCGCCGGTCGCTTGGGGACGTTTGGGCGCCGCTTCAACGGCGGCTGTTTCCCGGTCCTTTTTCTGAGCGGGTTTCGGGGCGCACAATCCAAGGGTCGCGGCCGCCTCTGTGCATGCTTCCGAGCGAGATGGCTCCGGATCGCCTGCTTTCGTTTCCTGTGATTTTACCGGCTGGCGGCTCGCGCGCGGCTGGTTTGCCACGGCACGCACTGGTTCGGCAGGCGGGGTCACGAATGGCGAGGTCGCGGGGCCGGTGGGTAAGGCGCCGT
>WNGD01009220.1_pt1 | contig 26913 bp, 30 predicted proteins | sample 5400671 | NCBI WGS metagenome assembly WNGD01 (sample SAMN13153369, study PRJNA577476) | soil metagenome | isolation source: 40 cm soil or saprolite under grassland replicate 2 | place: USA:California | collected 2016-06-15
TGCAGAAAGACGTCGCGGAAAATCGTCACGGATAGGCGTAAAAGGATGACGGTCGGCGCCCGGTGCGCTGCTACACTGGCGCCGTATGGTACTCAAGGCTCATGCCGCGCGACTCCGCGTGCACGAAGTAGCCTGCGAGCTTGCGGCCGACGCTGTGCGTCTCACGCGCACCTTCAAGGGACCCGCCCGCTTCGAGCGCGCCGACCAACTCGTGCGCGCTGCGCTTTCCATATCCTCCAACATAGCTGAGGCGTGCGGCCGGGGCACCGTGCCGGAGTTCCGCCAATTCCTCATGTATGCTCGGGGGTCTGCTCGGGAGATGGCCACCCAGCTCCACGTGGCTGCGATACTGGATTCAGGTCAGCAGCGCGCGATCCACGCCCTCGAGGCTCGGGTCATCCTGATTGTGAAGATGCTCGCACGCCTGCACGCGAGCCCGCCGCTCGACCGGTAACGGCGTCAATACTGCCCGAGGTATCTATTAAGTTCCCATTCACTCACCTGCCCGATGTACTCCTGCCACTCCTCGCGCTTTGCCTCCACGAATCGCTCGTAGATGTGCGACCCCAGCGCGTCGCGAATCACGTCGTCCTTCTCGATCATGTCGAGGGCTTCGTGCAGATCGCGCGGCAGCTCGTCGATGCGGTACTTGCGCCGCTCGCGGAAGCTCATGGTGAAGATGTTCTTGTTCACCGGATCGGGAGGAATCAGCTTGCGCTTGATGCCGTCGAGTCCGGCGGCGAGCTGCACGGCGAGGGCGAGGTACGGATTCGCCGAGGGGTCGGGCATCCGCAGCTCGCAGCGGGTGCCGATGCCGCGCCGGTCCGGGATCCGCACCAGCGGCGACCGGTTACGCTGCGACCAGGCGACGTTGGTCGGGGCCTCGTACCCGGGCACCAGCCGCTTGTAGCTGTTCACCAGCGGGTTGGTCACGGCGCAGAAGCCGCGCGCGTGTTTCAGGAGCCCAGCCACGTACTGAATCGCGGTCGCCGAGAGCTCCCACTTCCCGGCGGGATCGTGGAAGGCGTTCTTCCCGCCCTTGAAGAGCGACTGGTGCGTGTGCATTCCCGAGCCGTTCTGGCCGAAGATCGGCTTGGGCATGAAGGTGGCGAGGAAACCGTGGCGGTAGGCGACGTTGCGGACGATGAACCGGAACGTCGCCAGGTTGTCCGCGGTCTCGAGGGCGACCGTATAGCGGAAATCGATTTCGTGCTGCCCCGGGGCGACTTCGTGGTGACCCGCCTCGACCTCGAACCCCATCGAGACCAGGTCCCGGATGATGAGGCGCCGGATCTCCTCGGCCCGGTCCACCGGCGTCTGGTCGAAGTACCCGCCGTGGTCGTGCGTCACGGTGGTGGGGTCGCCGCTCGCGTCGAGCTGGAAGATGAAGAACTCCGCTTCGGCCCCGGCCATCATCTCGTAGCCCATGGCTTTCGCGGCCGCGATCTGGCGCTGCAACGCCTGGCGTGTGCATCCCGCGAAGGACGACCCGTCGGGGTTGTAGATGTCGCAGATGAGCCGGGCGATGCGTCCCCCCTCGTCGTCGTACGGCAGCACCCGGAACGTGTCGAGGTCGGGCTTCAGGACCATGTCCGACTCCTCGATCCGCACGAACCCCTCGATCGACGAGCCGTCGAACATGATGTCGCCCTCGAGCGCCTTTTCAAACTGGCTCTCGGGCACTTCGACGTTCTTGTTGACGCCCAGGATGTCGGTGAACTGGAGGCGCAGAAAGTTGACTTCCTGCTTCTTGCAGAGCTCGAGCAGCTCGCGCTTGCTGGCGCCGGTGGTCTTAAGAGCGGTGGCCATAGCTGGCTAGACGGGTAGGCGGGTAGACGGTGAGCGGTGGCTAGGCACTAGCCTCTAGCGGCCGCTCACCGTCTTACCGTCTACCCGTCTGTTTCAAACGTCGTAGTACAAGAAGAACTCGTACGGATGCGGCCGCAGGGCCACCGGATCCACCTCTTTGGCCCGCTTGTACGCGAGCCACGTCTCGATCAGGTCGGGCGTGAACACGCCGCCCTCGAGCAGGAAGGCGTGGTCCGCCTCGAGCGCCGCGAGCGACTCGTTCAGGGAGCCCGGCGTGTTCTTCACATGCTTGCGCTCTTCGGGCTCGAGCTCGTACAGGTCCACGTCCATCGGCTTGGGCGGCTCGATCTTATTCTTCACGCCGTCCAGGCCCGCCATGAGCAGCGCGGCGAACGTGAGATACCCGTTGCTCGACGGATCGGGCGCGCGGAACTCGATGCGCTTCGCCTTGGGCGACTTGGAGTACACCGGGATGCGGCAGATCGCCGACCGGTTGCGCTGCGAGTAAATCAGGTTGATCGGGGCCTCGTAGCCGGGCACCAGCCGCCGGTAACTGTTGGTGGTCGGGGCCGCGAAGGCAAGGAGCGCCGCCGCGTGCTTGATCAGCCCGCCGATGTACCAGCGCGCCGTGTCCGAGATCAGGCCGTAGCCGTTCGCATCGAAAAACAGGTTCTTGGCGTCCTTCCACAGGCTCATGTGGACGTGCATACCGGAGCCGTTGTCCCCGAACATCGGCTTCGGCATGAACGTCGCCGTGTAGCCGTGCTGATGGCACACGTTCTTGACGATGTACTTGTACATCATCAGCTGATCGGCCATGCGCGTCAGGGTCGTGAACCGCATGTCGATCTCGGTCTGCCCCGCCGTACCCACCTCGTGGTGGTGCACCTCGACCTCGATCCCGGACGCGATCATCGCCAGCATGATCTTGGAGCGCAGGTCCTGGAGCTTGTCCACGGGCGGCACCGGGAAGTAGCCCTCCTTGTGCCGCGGCCGGTGGCCCAGGTTCGCCGCCCCGCCGTTCGTCCCCGAGTTCCAGATGCCCTCCTCGGAGTCGATATGGTAGTAGCCTTCGTGCGCGTTCTGATCGAAGCGCACCGAGTTGAAGATGTAGAACTCGGCTTCCGGGCCGTAATACGCGGTCGTGGCGATCCCCGACTTCACCAGGTGCTGCTCGGCCTTTTGCGCCACGTAGCGCGGATCGCGCGAGTAGCGCGCGCCCGTCACCGGGTCGGACACGTCGCACGTCAGCGACAGCGTCGGCACCTCGAGACACGGATCGCCTGGAACCCGCGGATCGACGAGCCGTCGAACCCGATCCCTTCCTTGAAGAGGTCCTCGGTGAGCTCCTTGAGCGGAATCGAAAAGTGCTGCCAGGTGCCGGGCAGGTCCGTGAACCTCAGGTCCACCACCTGGACACCGGCGTCTCTCGCCTTGCGGATCACGTCGCCGGCCGTCGCGGTCGCAGGCTTGCCCGCCTGAGGGGTGGTAGTGGGCTCCAACGTCGCGGTCATGGGTCGCTCCTCAGAGGGCTCGGGTCACTCACGCACGTGCACGCTTGATGCCACCAACGACGCGAGCCCCGCGCCCGGCCGGGCGCGTTAAGCTCGCGGTAAAATTCGCTGTTGGGGATTACGGCAGGCATGCGGGAAGGTACCGACGCCGTTGCACGCTGTCAACCACTTCGTGTCGCGGACGCAACATTACTGGGCCGGTTCGCCGTGCAGAGCCTGTCGCGGACGCGCGGTGCACTCCGAAATGTGCAAAAACTGCACAGTTTTCAACACGGCCGCGTCAGCTGCTCAGTGCCTCCACGAAGTGCCACAGCTCCACCGCCGAAAATTCGCCGAAGCGGTCTTGGATCTCGCGCTCGGACCACTCCAGGAAGATCCAGCTCGTGGTCCGGTGGCGCTCGCCGCTCGCGAAGTGCAGCCGCCCGCGCACCGCCCCGGGCCCCACCTCCGGATCGGGCTGCACCTCCATGAAAACGTCCCACCGCTCGTCGCCACGCTTCAGCTCACCCATGTGCTTGGCGCGGTCGTGCCCTGGGAAGGGAGCGCTCATGGACCGTTGGCCGACGCTACGACGCTACGTTGTACGAAGGCCCGGCTTGCACCTCGTATGACGTAGCGTCGTAGCGTCGTGTGAGGCGTCATGCCGAGTACACTACGCTGACCTGAGCCTTCTCGCCAGTTAGATTTCCCGCCCTCGATGAACTGTCAGGCGTGCGGGACCGCGCTCGCGGCGACGGCAAAGTTCTGTCACAAGTGCGGCGCCCGGGTGAGCGCCCAAACGAGTGATGGCCAGGCGGCCGGCTGGCGAGCCGGCCTCCCCTGGGGCGTGACGGGCGCGGCGCTGGGGGCGCTCGTCACGGTCCTCGCACTGCGGCTCGGCGGCTCGACGGGACGGGGGACGGGGGACGCGGGAGGGGTGGGGGATGGGCCCCTTCCCTCGTCCCCCGTCCCGCCTCCCGATATTTCTCAGATGTCCCCCGAAGAGCGCGCCACGCGGCTGTACAACCGGGTGATGTCGCTCCACTCGCAGGGGCAGGCGGACAGTGCGGAGTTCTTCCTGCCGATGGCACTGCAGGCGTACGCGATGCTGCCGGCGCTCGACGTCGACGCCCGCTACCACATCGGAGTGCTTGATCTCACCGGCGGCGACGCCGCCGGGGCGCTCGCCCAGGCCGACACGATCCGGCGGGCGACCCCGACGCATTTGTTCGGGTTCATGCTGCGTGCCCGTGCTCTCGAGCTGACGCACGACACCGCCGGCGCGCTGCGCGCCTACCGGGCCTTCCTGCAGAACGAAGCCGCCGAGCGCGCGCGCCAGCGTCCCGAGTACGGTGAGCACGCGCAGAACCTCGATGCCTTCCGCGACCAGGCGAAGCAGGTGACCGCCGGCAAGGCGACGCGTGGCAGCTGAGCCGCCCCGCACGATCCATCTGGCACACAGCCCCGATGCCGACGACGCGTTCATGTTCTGGGCGCTCGCGGCCGGGAAGATCGACACCGACGGCCGGCGCTACGTCCACGAGCTAGGCGACATCGAATCGCTGAACCGGCGCGCGCTCCGGGGGGAGCTCGAGGTCACGGCGGTCTCGCTGCACGCCTACGCGCACCTCGCGGTGCGCTACGCGCTGCTCGCCCACGGGGCGAGCTTCGGGGACGGCTACGGGCCGCGCATCGTGGCGCGTGCCCCGCGGCCCGTCGATCCGCGGGCCGCCCTCGGCGCCAGCGCGTTGCGCATCGCCGTGCCCGGTGAGCTCACCACCGCGTTTCTCGCGCTCAAGCTGTTTCAGCCCGCCGCCCGGCACGTGGTGGTGCCGTTCGACCAGATCGAAGACCACGTGGCGGCCGGCCGGGCGGACGCGGGTCTGCTGATCCACGAGGGCCAGCTCACCTTCGCCGACCGCGGGCTGCATCTCTGGGTCGACCTGGGCGAGTGGTGGCGCGCGGAGACGGGGCTGCCGTTGCCGCTCGGCGGGAACGTGGTGCGCCGTGACCTCGGGCCGGCCCTGATGCGCGACATCGCGCGCGACCTGAAGGCGAGCATTCAGTACGGCCTCGCCCACCGCGCCGAAGCGCTGGCGCACGCGAAGGGATACAGCCGCGGGCTCGACGACGCCCGCACCGATCGCTTCGTCGGCATGTACGTGAACGCTTACACGGTGGACTACGGCGAGACCGGCCGGCGGGCCGTGGTCGAGCTGCTCGGACGGGCGCACCGGGCGGGCTTGCTCCCGGGGCCCGTGGAGGTCAGCTTCGTGCAAGGTTAGTGGAGGCGGGTGAACCTCCACCATCCTCGACAACCTCCACCGACCTCCCATAGGAGACCACCGTGGCCGACATGGCGGGGCCCGTTCAGATCCTGGTGGTGGACGACGAGGAGCCCATCCGGAACGCCCTCAAGAAGTTCCTGCAGCAGCAGCAATTCGAAGTGTATACCGCCGGCTCGGGCGACGAGGCACTGCAGCAGCTCAAGCGCCATCGCATCGCCCTGATGCTGTGCGACATCCGCATGCCCGGCACGAGCGGCGTGGACCTCGTGCCCGCCGCGCTCGAGATCGAGACGGAGCTGGCGATCCTCATGCTCACGGCCGTCAACGACGCGACCAGCGCCGCGCTGTGCATGCAGCGCGGCGCCATGGATTACCTCACCAAGCCGATCGAGCTGGCCGACCTGGGCCGCGCGGTGCAGCGCGCGCTCAAGCGCCGCGAGATGCTGCTCGAGAACCGCCAGCTCAACCAGTGGCTCAAGGAGGAAGTCACCACCCGGACCGCCGAGCTGCAGCGTGAGCGCATGAAGCTCGAGCGTCTGTCGATCGCCACGCTCGAGGCTCTCGTCAATGCCCTCGAGGCGAAGGACCCCTACATGCGGGGTCACTCCGCGCGGGTAGCCGACCTGTCCGCCACGGTCGCTCACCAGCTGGGCATGTCTGAAGAGGACGTGGAGCTGGTGCGGATCGCAGGCCGGCTGCACGACATCGGCAAGATCGGCACGCGAGAGGCGGTCTTGAACAAGCAGGGCGCGCTGACGCCCGAGGAGTTCGAGCACGTCAAGCAGCACGTGATCATCGGGTCCCAGATCCTCGCCCCCCTCACACACCTTGGCGACATCATCCCGGCAGTACGGCATCACCACGAGCGCTTCGACGGAACCGGCTACCCCGATGGGCTGCGCGGTGAAGCGATCCCGCTCTCCGCACGCGTCATCGGAGCCGCCGAGGTCTACGACGCGCTCACGACCTCGCGCGCCTACCAGGAGAAGATGGCCCCGGACAAGGCCATCGGCCGGATCGCCGATCTGGCGGGGACGGTGCTCGATCCCGCCGTGTTCGACGCGCTGTCGAGCGTGGTGGCCCGGCGCCGCACGCTGGTGTTCCTCGACGAGGGTGGCGTCACCAGTAGCGACTGAGCCGTTCTTCTTCCCCCGCCCCCGTGCTCATCGCCGTTACCGGAGCCAGTGGATTCGTGGGACGCCACATCACCGCGCTGCTGGCGCGTCGCGGCCACCAGGTCCGCGCGCTGGTGCGCCGGGACGGCCGGGGAGGGGCGGCCGCTGCGCTCCCCGCCGAGCGCACGCCGGGCGACCTGGCGGACCCTGCGGCGCTGGCGGCCTTCACCCGGGGCGCGGACGTCATCGTCCATCTGGTCGGGATCATTGTGGAAGCGGGCGCCGCGACGTTCGAAGCGGTGCACGTCGAGGGCACCAGGCGCCTGGTCACGGCCGCGCGCGAGGCGGGCGTCCGCCGATTCGTGCACATGAGTGCGGTGGGCGCGCGTGACGAGCCGGGGGCGACACGTTATCACCGCACCAAGTGGCGCGCGGAGGAGCTGGTGCGGAGCTCCGGCCTGTCGCACGCCATCTTCCGGCCATCCATTATCTGCGGTCCCGAAAACCGGCCGATCCGTACGCTCGCCCGGCTGCACCGCTGGTCGCCGCTGGTGCCCGTATTCGGGGACGGCCGCTTTCCGATGCAACCAGTGTGGATCGGGGACGTCGCGCTGGCGTTCGCTCTCGCCGCCGAGCGTCCCGCGCTCAGCGGCGTGTTCGAGCTGGGTGGTCCGGCGACCCTGACCTACGAGGAGTTTGTGCGCGCCATCGGCCGTGCCGCCGGTCACCCGCGCCCGCTCGTGCACGTGCCGCTCGCCGTCGCACGCGCGGCAGCCGCGGCACTGGGCGTCATGGGGCCGCTCGCTCCCCTCACTCTGGACCAGCTCCAGATGTTGGTCGAAGGCAGCGCCACTCCCGCGAGCGCGCTCGAGTCGACATTCGGCATCCGCGCGTTGCCGTTCGAAGAGGGGCTCGCGCGATTCTTTGGCGGGGGACAGCGATGACGGCGACGCGGTGTGTCTTGCTCGCCGCCGCGCTCTGGTACGCCCCTGCTCGGGCGACGGCACAGGCCGCCGGGCGCGATTCGGTGGTGTACATCCTCACGCCCGCCAGTCGCTTCGAAGTGAAAACCGGCAAGGCCGGGCTGCTCGGGTTCGCGGGTCACGGACATCTCGTCCGCGCCCGCGCCTCGTCCGGACAAATCGTCTATTACCCGAACAGCCCCGCTGACTCGCGCGTCGAGGTGGTCGTGCCCGTCGACAGCCTGGAGGTGCTCACGCCCCCCGACACGGCCGAGATCCGCAAGGTGACCGAGACCATGCGCAGCGAAGTCCTCCACCCCGATCGGTACGCGCTCATCACGTTCGTCTCCACGACCGTGAGCCCCGCGGGCGACGGGCTCGAGGTGCACGGGCGATTGACCCTCGCAGGACAAACGCGCGACGTCGCCGTGGTCATGCGACTCGAGGCGGCCGATGATACGCTACGGGCGACTGGGAGTTTCTCCGTGAAACAGAGCGACTTCGGCATCAGGCCGTATCGGGGGGGGCCGGCGGGGACGGTGCGAGTCGCCGATCGGGTGGAGTTCAACCTTTCGGCGGTGGCGATCCGCTCCCTAGCCCCCTAAAAAAACCAGACCCGGGGCTTACAACTCCCCGGGCTGGCGGTCGGGCGAAGTGGCCGTCACACTTCGGCCGCGACCCTTGCATGATGTTCTGCCTGTTGTCGTACGACTCAGGGCGGCGGATGTTTCATCCGCCACGTCTCTTTGATGCACTACCCCCGGCAATTGGTTGCATCTCCCCCTACCAGCGCTTTACCCGCCCCACGCGGGACAGCGTGATCGTTTCAGATCGAACACCCCGTCGCAGTACCACCTTCGTGTTGGACAGCCCCCAAGCGAGCCCGATGGGGTCGAACACCACAACCGGGTTGGACACCTCCAGAGCCACCCCGTGCCGGTCCGGGCCGGGCCAACGCTCGTGAGGAACCCAGGAATCCCCCGACCAGCGGTCGATGCGCAAGGAATCCCGCGCGAGGACCAACCGGCGCCGGCCGCCCTGCATGATAGCGGCGTAACGGGTCACGGCGACCGCCGTGGTGACGTCCTGGGCGGCAGTGTTGACCGCGATCCAGTCCAGCAAGCCCTGCAGGCGGGGGAGTGTGATGGCCGTCACGATGGCCAGAATCGCCAGCACGACGGCGAGTTCGGTGAGGGTAAAGCCCCGGCGCATGGGGGCCAATAGGGGGAGGGACGGCCTCCCGAGTGGCACCCGAACCGTGCGGCGAAAGGCAAGAAAACGCGAGATTTGCGGCCTAACGCGTCGCAATAGAAAACGCTATCTTCTGACCCGGCCGCGCGTTGCATCGAGGCATAACCCCTGCCCTGGGCCCTGGCTGGGGCACCACCAGCCAGTCTGACTGGGAGACCAACCGGATGCCGGCTTCGCGCCTGAAATTCGAATCGTTGCCTCACGCGATCTTCCTCCAGCGGGTGTCGGGCCCTCAGGGCGCCACCTCGCTCGAGGCGCGCTTGGGCCAGGGCGCGTTCCTCGCGTTGCGGCTCGTCGATTTGCTCGCGCCGGACCGCCTGCAGGTTTCCGGTGACGCGTTCCACTATCAATGGATCGCGACCGACCGTTTCTGTGCCGAGCTGCGGGCGGCGGCGACCGAAGGCGCACATGTGCACTGCATCGCGGAGAGCACGGCGGACGCGCAACGCCTGGGTGACATCGGGCTGGTCGCACCCGCACTGTTCGCGTATGCGCACTTCCTCGAGGAGGAGCTGCGCCTGGACGAAGCGGTCGACGTCCTGACCACGCTGCTCAAGGTGGTGGCGAGCCGCTTGTCGGCCAAGGACGCGGTCGCGGCCCGGCTGCGGTTCGCGCGCGTGCACCGCAAGCTCAATCAGTTCGACGAAGCGGAAGCCGCGTACGCGGAAGCCGGCGAGATGGCGAGCGCGGCCGGAGACCGCTATTCCGCGCTGCTCGCCCGCATTGGTCTGGCGAACACGATCCTTGGCCGCGGCAACCTCGCCGAGGCGGACGCCGAAGCGCGTGCGGAGCACGGGATCGGGGTGTCCTTGGCCCAGATGGGCCAGGGTCCGAACGCTATTCCCCACGTTTGGCGCGCGTTCGAGCTGTACGACGAAGAGGATTCCCGGATGCGCGCCCTCAGCGACGTAGGAGTAATGCTGTTGACCCTGGGCGATGCGGTCGGGGCAGAGCGGGCCTTGTCAGAGGTCGTGCGCCGGGGAGGGTGTCACGACAACACGACGAACGCGTTGATCGAGCTCATGCACGCGGCGTCGTACCGGCGCGATCACGTCGGGTTCGCGCGCTGGCGCGAACGCTGCGAGGAGCACTTGCCGGACATGCCGCCCAACATGCTCACCGACTTCTATCTGAAGCAGGGGATCGGACAGGCCAGGTTCAGACGGTTCCGCCGTGCCGATGAGCTCATGAAGCGGGCTCTCGAGGTCGCGGGCATGGCCGGGTTGCACGAGCTCGAGTTCCGGGTCGAGCGGATCCGTGGCGGGCTAAAGGATTGCGAGCAGGCATTGACTGGCGAGGTCGAGACGACGGAAGCGACGGTGCAGACCAACGAGCTGCGCCAAGTCTCCGAGTCCCTGGCGCAGCTCGTTGGTTGAGATGCGACTCAATCGACTATTTGCAGGTGTTGCTGTTCTGATAGTCGCAGCCGTGGCTGGGGCCCGTAGCATCAGCACAAGCCACGGTGGAGAGAGCGAACGCGACGACGAGTAACGCGAAGAGGGCGCGAATACGGGACATGTGAACCTCCGCAACCGTGGTGTGGTGTCGACGCAACAGGACATCACAACTCTCGGAGGTGGAGCGTCCGTTTTTTAGGGCGTTTTTGCGGCATCGTAGGGCGATTTTGCGACTTTTGTGGGTTTTGGGGGATCAATGCTCGTCCTAGCGGCTGTGCCAGACGTCCAGTTCCACAAGCTGCGCCGTACCGCAGGCGGTCGGTTCGGCGTCGTGCAGACGCTGACGTGGGACGACGTGCTGACCGTGATCCGGGGGCGCCCGGTCGAGCTCGCCGTGGTGGACCCGCTGCTCTCGGGCGACGCGCGCTCGCAGGAAATCGAGCGGCTGCGCGTGCTGTTCCCCTCGCTTCCGCTCATTCTCTACACCACGCTCACGCCCCGCACCGCTGGCGTGCTGCTCGCGCTCGGTCAGCGGGGCATCCAGCACGTCGTGTTCGCCAACTACGACGACCACCCCACCCGGTTGCGCGAGGTGTTGAGCCACGAGGAAGCGCGCTCCTCGTCGCGGCAGCTGCTCGACCAGCTCGCCGACGCGCTCGCGCCGCTGCCCAGTGAGCTCCGCTGGGTGCTGGAGGAGGCGCTGCGCGCCCCGGGGCAGGTCCAGACAGTGAGCCAGGTCGCCGTGCGCGCACGGGTGGATCGGCGCACCTGTGAGCGCTGGTTCACCCGCGTCGGGCTACCGTCACCCCGGCATTTCCTTTCGGCAGCGCGCGTGCTGTACGCGCATCGGCTGCTGCAGGACCCCGGGTTCACGATCGAAGACGTGGCGACGCGGCTCGGGTACGCGCAGACCAAAACGCTGCAGCTGCACGCGCGCGCCTACCTCGGCCTCACGGCCGGTGAGATGCGGCTGTCGCTCAGCCCGGACGAGGCGCTGGCGCGAGTGGTGCAGCGGTTCCTCACGCCCGCCGGCGCGCGGGCCTCGGTCTCATGAGCGGCCAGCCGCGCAGCATCCTCGTCGTGGACGACGAGGCGCCGCTGCGCCGTGTGCTGGAGCGCTCGCTCACGCGCGCGGGGCATCGCGTGGTCTCCGCGGGCAGCGCCGAGACGGCGTATCAGCTGCTGGGCTCCACGCAGCCGGATGCGCTGCTCCTGGACATCCATCTCCCCACGATGTCGGGGCTGGCGCTGTACCTCGCTATCATCCACCGCTGGCCGGCGCTCGAGGGGCGCATCGCGATCATGACCGGGGACGCGGAAGCGGAGGAGGTGCGGAGTTGGCTCGAGCGGCACCGCTGCACCGTGATTCGCAAGCCGTTCAACCTGCGCGAGGTCACGGACTGGCTCACGGCTGTGTTTCGGCTCGCCGATGAGCGCGGGCGGGGAGGGGCCGAGGCGTGACGGGGGCACCGCATCACGAGCCGGTGCACGTGCTGCGGGAGTACCGCAATCTCGCACCCTGGAATCTCCGCGACCTGGCCGCGCTGGTGGGCGCGATCCTCGACGCCTCGGCGATCACGCCGATCAACGCGGCCGCGCGCGCCCAGCCGAGCGAACGTACCATCCGCTTCTATGTGACCAAGGGCCTGGTAAGTCCCCCCGAAGGGCGCGGCACGGCCGCGACCTACTCCTATCGCCATTTCCTCCAGTTGTTGTGGATCAAGCTCCGGCAGATGGAGGGAGCGACCCTGGCGGCGATCACCAAGGATATGCAGGACCAGACCGGCGACGTGCTGGAGCGACGGGCGGCGCAGGCGCTCGGCGCTTCGTTGCCGGTTCCGGACCAGCTGCCCCTCAAGACCAAGGGCGCGCCGCCGCGCGGGAAGTCGGGACGGGCGTTGACCGCATGGATCGCGCGCGACGCCGCCCGCGACCCCGAGACCGCGAGCTCCTGGCGCCGCATTCCCATCGGACGGGGGGTCGAGCTCCACATCGAGACCGCCCACCCCCTGGCGCGGCTCGGGCCCGACGACCCGGCGGTCGCGGAGGCGGTGCGACAGGCGCTTGCGAAACTCCTGCCGCCCAACACCGCGTAAAGGGACTCACTTCGACCCGGAGCTCATATGGGGCCGCTCGCATTCCTGATCGTGCTCGTCTTGGTGGGAGCGTGGCTCGTCGCCGCGTACAATGGGCTCATCGCGCTCAAGAACCAGACGCTCAACGCGTTCAAGCAGATCGACGTCCAGCTCAAGCGCCGTCACGACTTGATTCCCAACCTCGTGAACGCCGTCCGCGGGGCGATGGACTTCGAGAAGTCCACCCTGGAGGCCGTGATCCAGGCCCGGAACCAGGCGGTCAAGGTCAACGCGACCGGTCCCGAGGGCATCAAGCAGATCAGCCAGGCGGAGAATGCGCTGTCGTCCGCGCTGCAGCGGCTGATGGTCGTGGTGGAGCAGTATCCGCAGCTCCGGGCCACCGGGAACGTCGGCCAGCTGCAGGAAGAGCTCACGTCGACTGAGAACAAGGTGGCCTTCGCCCGGCAGCTGTACAACGATACGGCCACCCAGTACAACACCAAGCAGCAGCAGTTCCCGACGAGCTTCGTCGCGGGCCTCGCCAAGGCGCAACCCGCCGACCTGTGGGAGATCGAAGACCAGGGTGAGAAGGCCGTGCCGCAGGTCGATCTCTCCCTCAAGCCGAAGACGTGAGCGACGCAGCCTCGCTCAACCTCTTTCAACAACAGGAAGCCAATCGCCGGCGCACCGTCGTGCTCGTGGTTGGCTTCGTGGCGTTCTTCGCGTGGCTGGGGTTCGGCGGCGACTACATCTATTACCTCTTCAGCCGCGACGCGCCGCGCCACGCGTATCACCACACCTTCCCCTGGTTCGGCATCGTCCTCTCGCTCGCGGCCGCGGCGATCGCCTGGTACGCGTACCGCACCGGGCCCCAGAAGGTGCTGTGGTCGACCGGGGCCCGGGAGATCGTCGAGCCCCAGAGCGACAACGAGCGGCAGCTCGTCAACGTGGTGGAAGAGATGGCGATCGCCGCCGGCGTCCCCCGTCCGCACATCTGGATCGTGGACGACCCCGATCCGAACGCGTTCGCGACCGGGACGGACCCCCTGCATTCGCACATCGCCGTGACGCAAGGGCTGCTCGACCTGTGTACGCGCGACGAGCTCCAGGGCGTCGTGGCCCACGAGCTGGGGCACGTCAAGAATCTCGACGTCCGTCTCATGACCATGCTCGCCGCGCTCGTCGGAGCGGTGGCCCTGATGCACGATGGGACGTCCCGGGTGCTGCGACCGGGCGGCGGGTCGGGCGACGAGCGGAAGCCCAGCCCGCTCGTCCTCATCCTGCTCGTCGTGTGGATCGTCTCGTGGATCCTGGCCCCGATCATCGCCCAGCTGCTGGCGCTGAGCGTGAGCCGGAGACGGGAGTACCTGGCCGACGCGATGAGCGCCCAGTTCACGCGCAACCCGCTCGCGCTGGCGAGCGCGCTGCAGAAAATCGAAGGCGCCGAGGCCCCGACGACGCACATCAAGCGCGGCGCCGCGCACCTGTGCATCGCGGATCCCCTGGGCCGACGCCTGACGAGCCACGAGGGTCTGTTCGCCGACGCACTCGCGACGCACCCGCCCATGGCCAAGCGCATCGCCATCCTGCGGGGAATGGGATATGCGCAGCTAAAACAAGAAGGGCGTTAAAGGTGAAGGCGTCACGGAAGGGCGTCTCGGGACGACGTCGAGACGAAACGCGCGAAGCCACGTTCCGCGCGATCGAGCTGGTCGTTCACGTGGACCAGCAACTCGCGCAGCGCGAGTGCGCCGGTCTCCAGCCCTGCGAGGCGAGCGGCGCACCGCGCGGCGGCGAGGGCGTGGCGGACCTCTGAAATCACCGCCTCGCGCCGCCGCGTGACCGGGTCGGGCATGCGATACGTGGGGGACACGGCGGCAAGCTAGGGGTGGCTCGCGAGGGGCCAAGCACCCTTTTCCCCCGCGCGCCGTCGTTTTTTAGGCGAGCTCGGTCTCGAGCTTGAGCAGCCGCCAGCCAGTCACCATCGCCCCGAGGAGCAACACCGGCAGCACCTGCAGCCCCTGGAGTGCCAGCCCTGCGGCCACCGCCTGCTCTGGCGCCACCCCGAACGGCAGCAGGCCCACGACAAGCGCGGCCTGGGTCACGCCGACGTTGGCCGGCGTGGGACGCAGCAGACCGCTCAGGTTCGCCGCGATGAGGGCGGTGAAGGACGCAGCCAGGGACGCCGGGACATGGGTCGCGCGCAGCACCAGATGGTAGGTCGCCCATTGCGTCGCCCAGTTGTACAGGGCGAACAGCGTGGGCACGAACAACCTGCCCCCCCGTCCCATGGTCCGCAGCACGGCCAGACGGGCGGCCAGCGCCGCCGGGAGCTGCTCCGCGAGCCAGGACCACCCGCGCGCCCAGGCGAGCAGCAGCACCACGACGAGCGCCAGCCCAACGCTCACCTGCAGCACGCGCAGCCAGGGCTCGAGCTCGAGCAGGCTGGGCGCCATGACCAGAAACAGCGCCAGGGCCAACGCTTCGGCCAGTCGGGTCCACACCACCGACGACACGGCGGCGGCGATCGGCACGCCCGCCCGCTGCGCGATCACGTGCACGCGCGCCGCCTCCCCGGCCACGGCTACCGACAGATCGTTCACCGCCGCCCCGACCAGGTTTGCCTCCTGGGCGTGGCGCCAGCTGTGCGGCGCCACCGGCTTCAGCACGAGGTGCCACCCCCATCCTTTGGCGACGAGCGACGAAAGGTTGGCCGCTAATGCGACCGCGAGCAGCCACGGGTTGGCGCCGAGCAGCGCGGCGAAGGTGACGCGCCAGGGAAACGCCGTGAAGAACTTGAGCGCGAAGCCGATGCCCACGAGGGCCAGAAGCCACCACACCCAGCGCCACCGGCGCGACATCAGGCGACGAGCTCCGCGAGCGAGCCGAACGCATAGCCCGCGGCGCGCGCATCGGCGATGATGCCCGGGAGGGCCGCCGCCGTCCGGCTCCGGTCGCCCTGCGGATCGTACCCGTCCCCGTCGTGCAACAGCACGATGGCGCCGGGGCGGAGCCGGGTGCGCACGCGTCGGCGGATCTGCTCCGCCGCCACGCGCGGATCCGAGTCCCACACGCCGAAGGTCCAGCCGAAGACGGTGTATCCCAGCCGGCGCGTGGCGGGCGCGACGAACGGATTGCGGTAGCCGTGCGGCGCGCGGAAGGCACGCGGCGCGCGTCCCGTGGTCTCGACGATCAGCGCGTGGGTGCGCTCGAGCTCCTCGCGGATGCGGACCGGGCCGGCGAAATGCAGCTTGCGGTGGCGCAGCGTGTGATTGCCAATCTCATGCCCCGCCTGGGCGACGCGGCGCGCGACCTGGGGAAAGCGCCGCACATGCTCCCCGACCAGGAAAAACGCCGCGGGGATGCCCTCGGCGGCGAGGGTCTGGAGGATCGGCTCGGTGGCCGCTGGGTTGGGCCCGTCGTCGAAGGTGAGGTAGACCACCCGGCCGGCGCGCGACCCGCGGCCGATCACGCGCCCGAACAGCGGGCTGTTGGGCTCGTAAGTGCCGTAGGCCCAGGCTCCCAAGGCGGCGCCCGTGGCGGCGAGTGGAAGCAGCATGGGGGCATAATAAACACGAAGCCCCCGGGACGGCATGAACCGCCGCCCGGGGGCTCCGCACATCGGTTACCCGGAGCCGGGGGATTGCTCCCTCCGTTCTTCATCCTGCCGCCGCCGGTTGACTGATTCGTCGCTCGGTAGGGCGAACAGGAGCTCCGGCTTCCATCCCCAAGCAGCCTGGCCGGGCCGCAAGGTTCACCGATGTGAGTGCTGCGGGTCAGATCGGGTCGCGGACCGACCTTCCGCACTGCACGTCGAGGCACCACGTCGACGCGGATAGGGCACGCGACTGGCCCTATCTATCCGAGCCGGAGAGCCTGCTCCCGGATCGCCGGCCGCCTGAGCCCTTGTTTGCATCGGCGGTCTCCCCGGAATTTCCGCTCGGACCCGTCTTGAAGGCGTAGCTGAGACACCAGGTCCCGACCCTTCCCTTCAAGCCGCGTGGACAGCAATATAGGGGCCTCAGCAAAGCGCGCAAGTGCCGATGTTTCTTCGGGTTAGCTCATCTCAGTGTGCATCGCGTGTGGACGGTAAGCGCCGCGTACGTCTACCATTGCCGCGACCGTCCACATGATGTGGAGTTGTGAATCAACAACGAACAGCAGGTTGTGGAGGTTTGGGAGGTTGGTGGAGGTTGGGGAGGTTCGTCAGGATCGGAGGCGACCTCCACAACCTCCAGAACCTCCAGAACCTCCCTAACCTCCCTCAGCTCCCACCTCACAGTACGTGTACGGCTCGTCCGCGTGGTGGGGTAGAAACAGGACGCCGGCGCCCCCCGTCGCGAACCAGCCCGTGAGCATGCGCGTGGACCCGGTTTCTCCGGCGGGCTCGGCGAACACCGCCTGCAGCCACCGGCGGACGTGGCGCAGCTCGGGAGCGCGGCGACCGAGCATGGCGATGACGGCGCCGAGTCCGAGACTGGCGCGGAGGAAGTGCGCGATGGCGTGGACGCGCTGCGCGAAGATGTACGCGCGCACGCCGGGTTCGTCGTACAGCAGCGTGCCTTCGTAGGGGTCGGCGGGAGGCGCGTCCATGCGGGGTCCGAGGTAGATGAACACCCGCTGATCGCCGTCTTTGCGCTCCACGACGGCCGCGGCGCTGTCGGCGCCGACGCGCGCGGCGTGTATCAGATCGTCGGCTGCGAGAATGCCGACCGCGACCGTCCACTCCAGGGCCGCGATGGCCTGGTCGAGCGGGCAGCCAACCGCGTCGTCGTAGGCGAGGAGGCGCGGGGCTTCGCCCGCCCGCAGGAAGAAATGCGCCAGGGCGTCGGCGCGATCCTCGAACGTACGGGTCTGGCGCGAGGTTGCGGGAACGGTCATTGTGACATTATAACCATGGCTTCTCGTGACACCCAGAGGATCCTGATGCGCTGCCTGGCCGTGCTGCTCTGTTTCGCCGCGATCTCGCTCAGAGCGCAGACGCCGGTCTCCGACTCTGCGCGGGCCGAGTCCACGCCTGCACCGCTGCCGCCCAGTCCCGAACAGAAACGTTTCCTGGACGGACTGAAAACCGCGACGCGCGGCATCGCGCAGCTCAAGGACGGCCTGGGCCGGGTCACCCGCGCGGGAGGACGCGACGCGGCGGCGCAGCGACGCGCCGGTCGGCTGCTCTCGGGACTGTGCGGCAGCAGTCGCGCCTTCATGAGACGCGGACGTCCGCAGATGAGCCCCACCGTGTACGAAGATTCCGTGCAACTCAAGGCCAAGCGTCTCGTCACTCAGGTGGACTCGCTCATCAAGTACACGACGACGTGCGAGGACAGCGCGGCCGTCGCCCCCGGCGCCACGGTCCTCGGACTCGGGAAGCGCATGAAGAGCTATGACGCGGCGCTGCGCGATTTCCGCGTGGCGATCGGCCTGCCGGTCAAGGAGGACACGACCAAGACCACGCGACGTCCATAGATGTCTTGATACTGTCGTTATGGTGACACCAGCGGTAGCTCGACGGCGCAACCGCCGCAGCGCCTAACATTTACTCTATTGACAGCGGTGCCGCCCATTCCTACCTTTGGCCCCGGTTCAAGCAATACGTGGCACCGTTACCGGTTTGTCTGCGCACCGCGAGGACCACTTGTCTCGCGGTTTTTGTTTGAGCCCGTCCCTGGTCGCGGTGACCAAGGTCGAACATGTCCGATATTGGGCCATGATTCCGCTTCGGGGCGCCGTGCTGGCCCTGCTCCTCCCCGCCCATTTCGCCGGCCAGGCCACGGCGCCGGCGCTGCCGCCGCCGTACCGCGGCTTCACGCCCGGCATCGGCTATCGAGCGTTCGTGCAGCAGGCGCGGGCGCTCGCGGACAACGACGTGCTGCGCTGTCAGACCTCGCCCCGCACGGCGCAGATCATGGAGTGCGCCGTCCTGATCCGCGATCCCCGGGATGGGGCGCGGTTCTACTTGAGCGCCCACTTCATCGAGAGCGACGCCGACATGGTCGCCCTGTACGACTCGGCGGGGTTCGGCAACGCGCGGGGCGTGACGCTGGTGGATCGTACGAAACGCGACCTCACGCGCGTCTTCGGGAGGCCTCACGTGCTCGGCGCCGGCGCCTGGCAATGGCGGTACGGCCGCCGCGTGGTGCGGCTCAGCTGGAGAGGGCGCGGCACAGCCCGCTGGGTGTCCATCACCCTCACCGACGGTGCCGTGATGGACCGGATCAGTCGATACGCGAAGGCAGCCGCTCGCCGGAAGCCGTAACCAGCCGCTCCGCCAACTGCGACACGCCGCGCGTGCTGGCCCTTCCCAGCTGATCGAGCCAGCGCGGCGGGATGCCCGTCTCCCCGTCGCGGGCCCCCAGCAATGCTCCCGCCACCGCGGCGTTCGTGTCCGTGTCGCCGCCCGCCTCGACGAGAAAGACGAGCCCCTCCTCGAGCGACGGCCGGTGTACGGCGCACCAGAACGCGATTTCGACACAGTGAACGGCGTAGCCGAACTCGTTGGGCACGGCCACGGGCAGGTCGCTCTCTTGCTCCCAGGGGACGCGCCGGATCGCCTCGACGAGCACACGCGGCGCCGCCCCCTGCAGGCGGTGCAACACCTCCTCGATGAAATACTGGTTGCCGTGGAGCAGCTCGCGCGCCGCGAGGTTCACGGCGGCCGCTCCCCAGGTGCAGCGCTCGTCGGCGTGCGTGATGGCCGCCTGCTGTGTCGACACGCGGATCAGCTTGTCGACGTTGTCATGGAAGCGCAGGGCGACCGGGACGCAGCGCATCACCGCGCCGTTGGAGGCGCTTGCCCCCGCGCTGCGCGCCTGGCGGCCGGCCTCGAACGGCTCGACGCCGCGCTCGATCAAGCGCAGCGCCCGCTGCGTCGTCAGTCCCACACCGCGCCCGTCGACCTTCATCCACTTCACCCACCGCGCCGCCACGTCGGCGGCGTCCAAGTCTCCTCGCTCCGCCAACGACTCGGCCAGGAGCAGGGTCATGGCCGCGTCGTCGTCGAAGGGGGATCCCTTGGGAGGCGGCTGGAGGTCGCGCACGCCCTCGGGAAACGCCTGCCGAATCGCCGCCGCGCTGCCGAGCCGCTCGGTGGGCACACCGAGCTGATTGCCGACCACCAGCCCCAACAGGGCGCCGCGGGCCCGCGTCAGCAGCTGGGCGTCAGGGGCGGGGGACGGAGCTAGAATTCGAGCACCACGGCCCCGCCCGGCGGGGTCACGCGCGCCGCGAAGCCCTCCCGGTCGACGTGCGGCCCGGTATAGGGATGGGCGGTGTTGTAGGCGGCGACGGCGGAGTTGCGGTACAGGCGGTAGTAGCCGATATGGGCGCGCACGGCGCCGCGGGGGACGAGGCAGCCGCACCGGGTCGCGGCCGCGGTGCCCGGGTTCACTTCCAAGGTGATGTCCGACGCGCTGGTGTTGGTGATGAGCGGGGCGAAATAGCTCTGGCTTCCCACTGCCGCGGCGATCCGCGCGACGCGCCGCCCCCGCATACTCGTGAAAGGACCCAGCGCCCCCTCCATCGGCTCCCCCAGCGGCGGGTTGCCGGGCCGGAGCAGGCGCCAGCCGAGCCGCGTGTCGCGCCCGGGCGAGAGCCAGAGCCGCGCGGTCGCGTCGGGCGCGACCGTGTCCAGCGGCGTCCCGTCGCGCAGGATCTCGACCGGCTCGACGAGGCTGTTCCGAACGAAGGCCGCCGCGGATCCGAGATAGCCGGCGCGGCGTGCCACGCCGCCCGCGACGACCAGCGCCAGCGCGCCCGCGGCCCACCAGCCGAGTCGCGCCGTGCGGGAGCGCACGCTCCCCGAGCGCCGCACCTGCCGCTCGAGCGTGCGCGCCCCGACCAGTCCCGTCGCTCCCGACGCCCGGCCGGCCGCGAGTGCCGCCAGGACTTCGTCGGCGCTCTGGTAGCGTTCCTCGGGCTTCTTGGCGAGGCACTTCACGATCACGCTCGACAACCAGCGTGGGATCCTGGCGTTCACGTCGCTCGCCACCGGCACCGGATCGGCAAGGTGCTTGCCGACGATTTCGGCGCTCGAGGCGCCGTCGTAGGGCGGCGTCCCTGTCACCATCTGATACAGCATGGCACCGAACGCGTACAGATCGCTGCGCCCGTCGATATTCGCTTGGCCGAGGGCCTGCTCGGGGCTCATGTATTGCACCGTCCCGACCGTGAAACCGGTGGCCGTCTTGGTGCCGCCCTCGCCCGAGCCGGGATCCAACAGCTTCGCGATCCCGAAATCCACGAGCAGGGCGCGGCCGGTTTTCGCCTCCAGCATCACGTTGTCCGGCTTGATGTCGCGGTGCACCAGACCCTGGGCGTGGGCGTGCGCCAGCGCCTGCAGTACCGGTTCCGCGACCGCGAGCGCGGCCTCGGTGGCATACGGGCCGCGGCGCCGCAACGCGTCGGCGAGCGACTCGCCTTCGACGAACGGCATGACGTAATAGACGAGCCCTTCCCCATCTCCCGTGAAGTGAATGGACAGGATCGACGGATGCTGCAGCCGGGCCAGCGCCTTCGCCTCTTGGCGGAAGCGCGCCAGCATGCCCGGCGTCCACGCGATCTCGGGGTGGAGCACCTTGCAGGCGAGCCGCCGGTCCAGATCCTTGTCCCACAGCTCGTACACCTCGGCGAACCCGCCCCGGCCCACCAGGCGGCGCACTTCGTACTTGGAGCCGAGCGCGCGCGCAAGGCGCTGGGCGGTGGGCACGCCCGCGAGCCCCGCCGCGGGCACCGCGGTCGTTCTCCCCACGTCCCCCCTCTCCGGAACGGAGAGGGGGACAGGGGGTGAGGACGTCGTGATCACCGTCGGCGAAGGCGTGCCGCAGCTGGGGCAGAACGCCGAGCCCGAGGGGATCTCCGCGCGGCATGAGGGACAGGTAAGCTGAGTCGTCACGGGTCGAAAGATTCGCGGTCAGGGCGCCTCGTGCAATGGTGGCGCCGCGTAGGGGCGCAGCATGCTGCGCCCCTACATTATTTTTCGGCATGCTCGCTCTCCGGATCGCGCTCGGGCTCGCACTGGCGTACACGCTGCTCGTGCTGCTCGCGTGGCGGTTCCAGGATCGGCTCGCCTTTCCAGCGCCGCGCGCGCCGCTCCCGGACCCGAAACGCGTCGGCGTCGCGAACGGCGAGAAGATCGAGGTGACGATGGAGGACGGGACGAGACTGGTGGGTTGGTTCTTGAAACCCGAAGTCCCCCAACCTCCTCCAACCTCCCCAACCTCCCCTAGCCTCCTCTGGTTTTATGGCAACGGTGAGACCATCGCCGCGATCTGGCCCATCGTGCGCGAGTTTCAACCGCCCGCCACGGCCCTGCTGATCGTCGACTATCCGGGCTACGGCGGCAGCGCGGGCCGGGCGACCGAGGCGGGACTGTACGGCGCGGCGGACGCCGCCTACGCGGCGCTGGTCGCGCGGCCCGGCATCGATCCGGGGCGCATCTACGTCTACGGCCGCTCGCTGGGCAGCGCCGCCGCGACGTGGGTGGCCGCGCGCCATCCCGTCGCCGGCGTGATCCTCGAATCCCCCTTCACCAGCGCGGCCGCGATGGCGCGCCAGCACTATGCCTTGTTGCCGCGCTTTATCCTGCGCTTGTCGCTCGACAACCTCGGTCGCATGCGGCAGATCCGCTGCCCGGTGCTCGTATTTCACGGCGATGCCGACCGCCTCGTGCCGACGGCGATGGGGAGGGATGTCGCGGCGGCCGCAGCGGGACCGGTCGAGCTGGTCCTGATCCACGGCGCGGGGCACAACGACACGTACGATCGGGGCGGGCGGGCGTACCGGGACAAGCTCTGGGCGTTCGTTGCCCGTTAGATCACCACCACCTGATCGAACCGATCCCGCTGCTCATCGAAATGGCGCTCCGCCTCGGCGAGGGCGCGCAGCACCGCCGGATCGTCGCCGTCCACGAACTTGGAGCTCTGGGCGACCCGTCCCGTGAGCCGGCGTACGGCCACCAGGGCCCGGGTCACCTCACAGCGGTCCACATCGGGGTCGGTGTGGCCCGTGACGAGCAGCTCCTCGAACAGCGGCAGCGTGCGCTCCTCGGCGAGGACATACAGCGACTCGAGGATCTTGGGACCGAGGAAGCGGCGCAGCAGCTGGTCGCCGCGGATGCGGTGGAACAGGCGCTCCAGCACTTCGGCGTGCCCGGCGTAGAACCGCGCCGCTTCCACCGCAGCGGCGACGAACGCGTGGTGCGCTCCCGGCGTGACGAGATAGCGCTCGAACAGCGGCCAGGCGCCCTCCGGGTGACGCTCCGCGAGCGCGAGGAACGCGAAGTAGCGACGGCCGAACGGAGCGGCGGTATCGGCGATGACGGTGCGCAGCCCCGCCACGCCCCAGCGCGCTCCGGCGAGCGCCGCGGCGGCGGCATGCTGCCAGCGCTCCAGCTCGGGAACGCGGAATGTCACGAGGTGTGGATCGAGCAACGAGCGGCAGCGCTCCAGCACGGCGAGCAGCCGGCGGTCCACGGCGTGCAGGGCCGGCTCGAGCGCCGCCCCGTTCTCCCGGCGGGCGAGCGCGAGCGCCTCCCACGCGACCCGGTCGAGGTATGCCGCATCCCACGCCCGCTCGAAGGCGGCGGCGTCGGGAGCGGTCAGCAGAGGCTCGAGGGCGCCGGCAAACCGATAGAGCGCGCGCGACGGTTCCATTTGCATCAAGCTATCCGCCGGCGGCATGCTCGCAAATCGCATTTGTCCACATCGATCTGGAAAACCGCGTGGCAACCCTGGGGGAATGTTGCGCTTCCCCCAGGCCAGCCTTAACCTTGCCCCGCACATCCTCACCCCGAGGGCTTCTGCGAACGTCCCTGGTCGTCGCCATCGCCGTCGTGCTCGCGGCGTGCTCCTCCCAACCCGCCCACCCGGTCGCGATCGGGCTGGCGGGCCCCTTCTCCCAGACACGCGGCGCCTCGATGCTGCGGGCCGCCCAGTTGGCGGTGAACCAGATCAACGCCAGACACGGCGTGCGTGGCCGCGCCCTCGAGCTGCGCGTCGTCGACGACTCGGGGAGCGAAGACACGGCCGTGCGCGTGGCGGAGCGGCTGTACGCGGATCCGAGCGTCGTGGCAGTGGTGGGGCACCTCTCGTCCGGTCCGACGATCGCCGCCGCGCGGGTGTACGGCGGGGGCGCCGATCCGGTCGCGATGATCTCGCCGTCGGCGTCGAGCCCCGATCTGTCCGGGTTCAGTCCCTGGGTATTCCGCGTGTGCCCGAGCGACCTGCAGCACGGACCCGAGCTGGCGCACTTCGCGTGGCAGGCGCTGGGTGCGCGGCGGGCGGGCATCATCTACAACAACAACGACTACGGGCGCGGCGTCCGCGGCACGTTCGCCGCGGAGTTCACCCGGCTGGGCGGAGCCGTCGTAGAAGCGGATCCGTACGTCGCGGCGACGCCGTCGCTCGAGCCGTACCTGTCCCGCATGCGGCGGGCCGGGATCGACGTGCTCCTCATCGCCGGTGAGCGGGCGGGGGCGGAGCTCGCCCTCCGGGAGATGGCCGCGCTGGGCATACACTGGCCGGTGCTCGGGGGCGATGCGCTCACCGGCATCGAGGCCGATGGGGCGCTCGCGGAAGGGGTGCGGATCTCGTCGGCCTATCTTCCCGACCGGCGTGACGAGCGCAACGCGGCGTTCGTGGCGGACTACGCCCGAGCCTACCCGGGGTTGCGCCCCGACCACCGCGGGGCCGGGGCCTATGACGCCGTGCTGCTCGTGGCGCGGGCGCTCGAGCGCGCCGGCGCCGAGCGCCAGGCCGTGCGCGACTATCTCGCACGTGTCGGGCAGGGCCGGGAGCAATTCGAGGGTGTCACCGGCCGGATCGCGTTCGACGCCACCGGTGACGCTCGGGGGAAGTCGGTGGTGATCGGCGTCGTGCACGACGGCGCGCTGGTGACCCAGGCGGATCGGTAATGCGGAGTCCGCTCGCCACGATCCGCAACCGGATTCTGGTGGGTCTGGTCTTGCTCATGATGGGCCTGGTGGTCACGGCGATCGCCGGCGCGGCCACGCTCCGGCACATGCGCTACGCCGTGGCGGACGAGCTGGCGGGGCTGCGGGCGTCGATGGACGTGGGGAGCGGTCTCGTCACTACCGTGCTCGAGGAGATCCGCGCGGCCGAGCAGTACCTCGCGTCACCCGGTGCCGAAGCCCGACGGCTGTTTCAGACGACCGCCGAAGACGCCTTCCAGTATGAGCGGCAGCTGGACGCCCTGAGCGGCCTCACCGCCGAAGATCGCCTCACGGTCAATCGCTTGAAGCAGCTGCACGCCACCATCCAGACCGAATACTCGATCGCTCACGCGTTGCGGGACCTGGGGCGCGAGCAGGAAGCGGTGACGCGGGCCGCCGCGGTGCGGTCCCAGGCGACGGAGCTGACGCGGCTGGTGCGCGATCTGTCGCGCCGCCAGGCGCAGAAGGCGGCGCGAGCCGCGGAACGGCTGACGGCCGACGCCGCCGACCGGGAGCGCAAGCTGTGGGCGTTCGTCGTCGCCCTCGTCGTCGCGGGCGTGTTCCTGTCGCGCTACACCCTGCAGTCGGTGCAGGGCCCGCTCGCCCGGCTCGTGACCGCCGCGGAGCGGTTCGGGGCGGGCGACCTGCGACCCGTCACGACCGGCGACATGCCCCGCGAATTCCGGGTGCTGGCCGACGCGATGCAGCACATGGGAGACCGGCTGCGCCGCATCGTGGGCGAGGTGATCACCGAGGCGGACCGGATCGCCGGCTCGGCCGGCGATCTGTCCGCCGTGAGCGAGCAGCTCGCCGCGTCCTCGAGCGAGGTGTCGACGGCGATGGTCGAGATCTCGAGCGGCGCGGATCAGCAACGTACCGCGCTCGCCTCCATGGGCACGGGACTCGACGAGCTGGGCAAGGCGACGGGGGACATGGCGGACGCGGCCGAGCGCGCCGCCAAGCTCGGCGAGGAAATCCGCAGCGTGGCCGAACGGCAACGCGGCGCCGTGGCCGCCGCCAGCGGGGTGCTGCTCGACGTGCGGGAGGTGGTCCAGACCAGCTCACGGCAGATCGCGCAGCTCACCGAGCTCTCCACCTCGATCGACGACTTCGTCGATCTCATCAAGCGCATCTCGTCGCAGACGAACCTGCTCGCCTTGAACGCCGCGATCGAGGCGGCGCGCGCCGGCGAGCACGGCCGCGGCTTCGCCGTCGTGGCCGAAGAAGTCCGCCAGCTTGCCGACGAATCGGCACGCGCGGCCGAGGAGGTGACGCGCACCACGGGCCTGATTCGCGAGCAGATGGAGGACGTCACCGCTACCATGGCCGCCGGCCAGGCGAAGGTGCGGGGGATCGAGTCCGTCGCGGAAGGGGCGGCGCATGCCCTCGCCGAGATCGCCACAGCCGTGGAGCTCGTGGAGCAGACGGCCGCGCGGGTCCGCATGGCGGCCCAGTCGAGCCGGGAGACCACCGCCCGCCTGCTGCAGCAGGCCCAACAGGTGTCGGGCCGGGCGACGGCGCACGCGAGCGGAGCAGAGCAGGCAACGGCCGCCGCCGAGCAGCAGGGCGCGTCGACCGAGCAGATGGCGGCCGCCGCCGGGAGCCTGCTACAGGCGGCCGAGAAGCTGCACCAGCTGGTGCAGGGATTCCGCGTTTAGGCACCCGCCGCGTCAGGGGCCGATGGTCACGCCGCCGGGCGCGACGAGGAGGCCGGGCAACAGATCGATCAGCGTGACCGCCGTTGACAGGGTGGTGAACGCCACCTGGTGATTGGACTGCCCGGGACCCACCGCGGTAAACCAGAGCCGGGCGAGCGTCGGCGATCCGGCCTTCCCGAGCGCGTCGGTGGCGTTGAAGCGCAGCACGCCGCCTGCCGCCGTGTCGGGGATGACTGTCGGAAGCCCGAAGCTGCCCGCCTGCGTGCTGTCATACCTCAGCACGGCCGTGCTCCAGGTGAACCGGGCGTCGTAGCTGCCGAGCAGCTCGGTCGCCGGCACCGCGGAGAGATCCATGATAACGTCGATCGCGATCGGCTGTCCGACTTTCCCGCCACCAAAGCTGCGGCCGCCGTCGAGGGCGAGGGCGATGGGATTGCCCGGCGGCAGAGTGTTGTCGCCGACCACGATCGCCAAGGAGTCGGCGATTCCCGGTCCCGCACTGGCGACCACGATCGCGCTACCTGGCGCAACCGTCGTCACGAGGCCAGCGCTCGAGACTCGAGCCACGGTCGGCGCGCGGCTGGTCCACGTCGCGAGCGAGGAAGACAGCGGCTTTCCGGCGATGTCCGTGACGGTTGCGGCGAGCTGTACCGCGTTCCCCGGCGCGAGCGTCGTGAGCGTCGCGTACCCCGGACTCACCAGAACCGCCGCCGGGGCGGTGAGCGGCGATACGGTGAGCCGTAGCGTATCGGCGGCGCCGCGGATCGCGGCCGCGACACGCGCCACGCCACCGGTCGGCGACAACAGGGCGGTGATGCCGCGATCCGGACCGACCAAGATCAAGTCGGGAGTCAGGTTGGTGAGCATTACGGGCACGCCGGCAACGGCAGTTCCCGCCGAATCGATGCCGAGGCGCATCAC
>WNGD01001600.1_pt1 | contig 26911 bp, 29 predicted proteins | sample 5400671 | NCBI WGS metagenome assembly WNGD01 (sample SAMN13153369, study PRJNA577476) | soil metagenome | isolation source: 40 cm soil or saprolite under grassland replicate 2 | place: USA:California | collected 2016-06-15
GCAACTATTCCGAGGGGGATGCTTGAGGCGACGAGGGTCGCGGCCATTACTCCGATCGTGATTCCCATCCAGAGGTTTGACAACCCTTGGACCTTGGGGAGGAAGAAGGAGAGATCTGTGTAGATCAGACCGAAGACTATGCCCGGGACAAAGCCGAGGTAGATTAAGAGGCGGGCTTGCGGGGGTATGTCCCTATACTCGCTCAAGATCGAAGGCAGAAAGGTCCCAGCCCAACAACAGGGTTGGCGTGGGCTAGGCTATCTCAAAAGGGTGTTGCTGAGAGGGCTAGCTCTAAGTCTGTTCTAAATGCCCAGCCTCATCAAGATTCTCGGCCGATGTGTCAACAGCCGACCTAGGGTAGGATTCCGCCCATTCTTGCTTGTTCTATTAGTCCGGGCTTCTCGGTGAAAATTCCGGCGGTTATTTCCAATGCCCTCTTCATCAGCGTTCGATCCTTGTTCATCTTTCGAAGAGCGCGCTTGTTTAGCCACTTGACTAAACGGTTGTTGCTAAGAGCGTACGTCGCGGTGTAATGTGCGTGCTGTCCTATTACGTCTGCAAACATTTTCCGACTGGTTTGGTATGTGGCAAGTCGTTTCGCGGAGGTGTCTCCGGCCTTGGTTGCGTCCTCTATGACTTCGGCTAAAGCCAGAGCGTCTTGTAGAGACAGGTTTACCCCTTGCCCAGCGTGTGGATGGAATGTGTGTGCCGCGTCGCCTAGTAGGGTGACTCCGTTGCCGACCCATGGGTCGACCTTGATGAAGCTGGGGGTGAAGTAGCCGATTCTGGTCCATGCTTCGACTCCTCCGAATGCCTGCTCGAGCTCTGGTGCTGCCTCAGTCACTTCACCTCTGAACTGTTCGACGCCTTGCCTCTTCAAATCGTCGAACTTGCGCTCGCCCACGCAGTAGAAGAAGTAGCATGCGTCAGGACCCGCGGGCATTATGCCAAGCATTTTTCCAGGTGCCTGGTACTGTCTTGCTCGATCCTTCAGTTCCTTGACGGGTCCCACCATTCCCACAAGGAACGAGTCGGCATACTTCCTGGTTCTTGCAGTCGCTCCTATCATGGACCGTACTCGGGACTGGGGTCCGTCGGCTCCCACGACTATCGAGGCGTTCTGCGAATGATCCAGAACAGAATAGTCGGCCTCTAAGAGAAGGTTATGGTCCCAGTCCCTGACCTCCAGTATTCTCTCCGAGGATCCCATCTGCTGGACTCGGTCAAGAATCCCAATCTGTTCGAGGGCTCCGAGACCGTTCGGCTGAAACGTTATTCCCCGCGGAACGGAATCAGGACCCTTACGACGGTCAACCAGCAGAGTCGAAACACTCCTCTTCTGCAGTTCAAGCGCTAAGGCGAGCCCCGCGATCCCTGCCCCAACTATGACAACGTCCGTCTTTTCTTCCATTTCCCTGCCGCCCGAGTTAACGGCATCATTTAGCAATGATTAAAATGATGCCTGGGACGGGATCACTTCAGATGATCCTTGGCTAAGATTCACGGCGGGGGTCCCGTGGAACAGATCACCGTCTACGATCTTAAGACGTCAGTAGCTCCACATGTCTATGACAAGGATCGACGATACGCAGTGCTCATCGTCGACATGCTGAACGACTTCGTATATGGTAAGATCAAGTGCGACAGAGCCGTGCCGATGATTCCTCGCACTGGAAATCTGATAGACTCGGCACGTAGTGCTGGCGTCCCTGTCCTCTACGCCAACGATTCCCACACTCGTAGGGATTTCGAGATCGAACGATGGGGAGAACATGCTATGCGCGGCAGCAAGGGTGCACGGGTGATAAGTGATCTTCGACCGCGTAAGAAAGATGCACAGATTCCCAAGACAACCTACAGTAGCTTCTTCAACACAAGGCTGGAACGCGAACTCAAGAGGACTCATGACGGCAAGGGTGCAAACACCCTCATACTGTCAGGGTTGCATACTGACTGCTGCGTAAGACATACTACTGCTGACGCTTTCTTTAGAGGCTATGAGACTATCATTGCGGAGGACGCGGTAAATTCTTTCACCGAAATGCAATACCGCACGGGGCTTCAATATCTGAAGTTCTGGTATCTGGCCGACATTCTTCCAACAAAGAAGATTATCAGACTATTCTAGGCAGGGTCTCGGGTCGAAGAGACCCTCACGCATTATTATCGATATGGACGGGGGGATAGACGATGCCCTCGCGCTAATTCTTGGTCTAAGATCTCGCGAAATAGAGATTGCCGGGATCACGTCCGTCTCTGGCAACGTCCCAGCAGAGCAAGCAACAATAAACGCACTCAGAGTTATCGAGCTTCTCGGCAGACCAGAGGTCTGGGTTGCTGAAGGCAAAGGACGGCCTTTGAGGCGGGACCCTATCCGAGCATTCAGCTTTCACGGAAGAGACGGTCTCGGGGATTCACACCTTCCGCCTCCAAAATTACGCCCATCAGGCGAGACGGCGCTGAAAGCTATGGTCGAAACACTCTCTACTTCAAAGCGGCATGGAGTAACTATAATTTGCACGGGGCCGCTCACCAACATCGCCTCCCTTCTAATAGAGTTCCCTGATGCTAGGAGACAAATCGACCAGATCATAAGCATGGGCGGTGCGTTCGCGATTACAAAATATGGTGTAGGAAATGAGACTCCAGTGGCGGAATTCAACATCTATTCAGACCCGGAAGCCGCCAAGATCGTGTACGAGACGAACATTCCGCTGAAGGCGGTAGGCCTCGACGTCACGACCATTCCCCAACTAGAGCTTGGGAAAACCGATTACCATCGAATTAGAAAGAGTAAACGGAAGATTGCTAGATTTGCAACTCGCATAATCTGGAAAAACATGCGTGCCCACGATCGTTTCATGCTCCATGATCCTATGGCTGTCGCCGTGACGATCTGGCCGGCGTTCTACAGATTTGCAAACTATCGTGTCAGAGTTGAAACCAAGGGAGAGTACACGACTGGAATGACGGTCGCAGATAGGCGAGACCGGTTGACCGAGGGTCAACTTCTCGGTAGACGTGTCGAGGTGTGCAGAGATGTCAACCCGCGTTTCAAACGTCTCTTCCTAGAACGGATAACGGAGGCTTGAGGGGGTGATACATCAAAATAGTGTTTTTCGGACAAAAGTGTAGTTTTAAAAACTGAATATTTGTCTATACATGGCTACTATGGGAAAAGAAATCGGCCACATAGAGATGCTGTCAAAGGATCTCATGGCAACCAAGAAGTTCTACAATAGACTCTTCGGCTGGAAATTCAGCATGTTCGGCGACGGCTACATGACGTTCCAAACCTCCAAGAAGGGCGTAGGCGGCGGCTTCATGCTAGGCAAGAAGGTCAAACCTGGAAGCACCACCCTCTACGTCACAGTCGACACCATACCCGCAACCCAGCAGAAGGCCAAGAGCCTCGGTGGACGCATCCTCAAGAAGAGGAAGTCGATCGGAGGCGGAATGGGCTACTGGGGAACCATCGGAGACCCTCACGGCAACGTCATAGGCCTCTGGAGCAAGAAGTAGACCAGCACTAGTGGTCAGACGATCAACGGATAACGCTCCTAGATAGAGCGAATTGTCCCAATCCCCTTTTTCATCTCCTTCATGGTCATATGCTGAACTCTTGAAACGGACTGAACGTGTCCCGAATAGTGGAGAAACGGACGAAATTACCTGAAAAACTAGAAAAATCGCCTCAAACTGCAAGGGTATGGAATACGTTAAATATTGTACGGAAGAGCGGCCGTTGAGGAAATTTGGCTGAGAAACCAACCGCCGCATTTGTTCTGTCGTTGATCGGTGGAATATTCATGCTGTTGGGAGGAATACTCGCCACAGTTGGTTTCTCGTTTGCCTTCGGAGGCGTCGGAGCCATCGTCGGTATTGTCGGTCTCGTTTTCGGATTGATAGTCATCCTCGGTTCGGTAATGTTCTATCAGAAGCCGGAGAGCCACACTATGTGGGGTGTGATCATTCTAATCTTAGCAATAATCGACCTTCCTGGATTTTGGGGCTTTGGAATAGGATCTCTGCTCGCCTTGATTGGAGCCATATTGGCGCTGGTCTACAAGCCACAAATGGCGCCATCCATGATGCCAGGCCAACCCATGGGTTCTATGCCGATGGGAACCATGGGCACAATGGGAACTGGGTCATCGATGGGCCAGATGGGAATGACGTGCAAGAACTGCGGAGCGAGCATTCCGGCCGGAGCAGCTAGGTGCCCCTCGTGCGGCGCGAGCGTGATGTAGCCATGCAGAAACAATCAAGACCCACGGGAGTTACAGTCCTTGCAGTCTTGTCCATTCTTGCAGGCATCGTATTTCTGATCGGCGGTGTGGGCGCTATTGCATTGGGAGTAGTAATTGGCACATATGCTGGGTCCCAGATCACATCTTCACTAGCAACTGCAGGGTATTCGGGCCTGGCATCATTGGGTGCGGGGACCATCGCTGCAATCCTAACAGTGATAGGAGCGGTTGTGTTGATTCTAGGAATACTATACCTTGCGGTTGGCGTCGGCTTCTTAGGGGGCAAGGGATGGGCCTGGACTCTTGGCATGATTGGATTCATCATCGGCATTGTACTGAATATTGTGCAGATTGCCTTCGGCGCCTATACCAATGCAATTGGGCTAATCATCGGAATCTTCATAGTCTACTATCTGACAAGACCTCATGTGAAAGGTTTCTTTGGTAAAGGCGGCTCAACGACACTGTCTCGAAGTCCCGCACCAGCGTCGATGTAGAGAATGGGCCGACTAGTCCACTCGATATAAAACGGGCAAATGACACGATACCCTAAGGGAGTTTGCTGGACCATTGGTCCGCTCGTCTGGGTCAGCGAGCTGGTAATTACAATATGATAGGTTTGGAAGTAGCTCTCGTTTAGACGATTTATTCCCACTGTTTCGGGCCGCGATAAACTCACTGGCTTAACTTGCGACTGGTTACAGTTGGCTTAACACGGCGTCTTTGATCCAACTCATTCTATGATGCAGAGGCCTTCTCGTCCTGCTGGGGTCACAATTCTTGCGATTTTCCAGATCCTAATTGGAATTGTTGGGCTCCTCGCCAGCCTGGCGACTATCGGACTATCAGCGTTGGCATCGACCATCCCCTCGATTGGTGCGCTGGTGGGAACTATCGGTCTAGTCATCGGCGGGATTGCTCTCTTCTTCAGCATAGTCTGGCTCGCAACGGGATTCGGATTCATACACGGCCGAGGCTGGAGCTGGACTCTCGGAATGATATTCAGCGTCCTCTCGCTTCTCGGCGCAGTCAGCGCACTCGCCATCGGTCTGATCACCGGCGGAATCGTCGGAGCTTTCTTCTGGTGCCTAATGCTCTACTATCTAACTAGGAACCATGTCAAAGCTTTCTTTGGAAAAGGAGTATTGCCCGCCAGTCCATATCCGATGGGCTATTCGCCCAGACCCGGATTCAGCCAGCCTCAAATGGTCACAAACATCCCAAGCTATGCACAACCACGACCCGCCACTCCCTCAACAGCTCCAACCCTCCAATCTCCACCATTATCGAATCCAACCTCTCAGGTGGCGAGCAGCGCCAACAACCCAACCTCAACAAACGCCGGGACCAGTCCCAAAGCCCTCACAAGCTGTCCCTACTGTGGCAGCAAACTTACAATGGGATCGCCAAAGTGTCTTACATGCGGAGCAACAATCTAACAAACACTGCTCGACCAAGACAAGTACGATCCATGCTCGTTTTCCTTGCGGTTCCTGCTCGTTCCCAGCCACATCCAGCAGCCCTTTCCGGGTTCAAAACAGCCCCCGGACCAGAAAAACGCCCCGGAAACAGAATAATTCCACATCCGACCCCCCTCCCCCCCCGGGGGGCATGCAAAACGCGACAGACAATACGCGAACTTATTCGAGAAGGCTCTTCTCTGCCAGCCCGAGCGCTGAGACAGTAGGCGAATGAATCATTCCTCCAGCCCGGACAAGCCTGTAGGCCTCCTCGACGGGTAGAACTTTGAGCTTCATATGCTCGTAAGGCTCGCGTCTCATCTTTCCCTTCTTCAAATTCCTAGCCAGGAACACGTGGGCCCGTTGATCCGAGATTCCGGGAAGCGTGTGCAGCCAGCCCAGCCTCTTCCACGACCGGGCAGAATACCCAGTCTCCTCCTTCAGCTCCCTCCGTGCACCAGTCTGCGCTGACTCTCCACCATCGATAAGACCAGCCGGCAGTTCAAGCTCCCAGCCCTGAATAGGATGACGATAGTTCCAGATGAACACTAGACGATTCCCGTCAAGAACCGGGACAATAATGGAAAAATCGTGAAGTGATAGTCGTAGGTGACTGGTTCGGAAACCCGTCGTTGAGACTATGTTGTCCTGGTGCAACTTTACCTCGCCGAGGTCGATTAGCTTCCTGGACCCGAGAGTCTTCCATGGCTTCGGGTTCTTCTGAAACTTTGGCGTCCGTGTTGTCAATAGTCTCGCATCAGCAGAGTGTCTCGAATAATCCCTCGCTTGATTTGCTGGTTAGAGGATTGGAGGCTCCTTGTAGTCTCCGAACACTTTCCGGCCAACATCCATGATCTCTCCCAGTGTCGCGTAAGCCCTAACAGCCTTAACAATCGGGTACATCGAATTGGCCTTCTCATCCTCGAACGCCTTCCTCAAACTATCCAGCGCATCCTGCACCTTGACCTTGTCCCTTGTCTCACGGACCATCGCGATCCTCTCAACCTGGCGCCTCTGAGCCTCCTCGTTGATCTTCAACGTATCAATCGGCTTCTTCTCTTCAACCTGATACTTGTTCACTCCAACCACAATCCGATCTTCTCGCTCAAGCTCCTGCTGGTAGCGGTACGCAGTATCAGCAATCTCGCGCTGCAGGAAACCTGTCTTGATAGCGTTCAAGAGTCCCCCGACACGTTCTATCTTGTCAAAATATTCGAACGCTTTCTCCTCCATCTGATCAGTAAGCCATTCCACATAGTAGGACCCGCCTAGAGGGTCAATAGTGTCAGCCACTCCAGTCTCCTCCATGATGATCTGCTGGGTCCGCAGCGCAACCATCGCAGCCTTCTCCGACGGTAGCGCCCATGCCTCATCATACGAGTTTGTGTGCAACGACTGCGTCCCACCCAAGACGGTGGCCAGGGCCTCGATAGTCGTCCGGACAATATTGTTCAAGGGCTGCTGCCAAGTCAACGACGCACCAGAATTCTGAGCATGAGTCCGCAACAATAGAGATCGTGGGTCCTTCGCCCGATACTTCTCTTTCAAAACCCTCGCCCAGATCCTTCTCGCCGCTCTGAACTTTGCGACTTCCTCGAAAAAGTCCATTCCACAGTTCCAGAAGAATGATAATCTCGGCGCGAAATCATCCACCTTCAATCCAGCCTCGATCCCTAGATCAACATAGGAGAATCCATCTGCCAGTGTAAAGGCTAGTTCTTGGACCGCGCTGGACCCAGCCTCCCGAATGTGGTAGCCGCTGATGCTGATGTAATTCCACTGAGGCATCTCCTTGCTACAGTAGACCATCATATCCCGGATTATTCGCAGATGTGCCTCAGGCGGAAACGCCCACTCCTTCTGAGCAATATACTCCTTGAGAATATCCGCCTGAACAGTCCCACGCAGCTCCTTCGGCTTCAACCCTTGCCTCTCTGCAACCCCAACGTACATCGCCGTCAACACGGAAGCTGGGGCGTTGATCGTCATGCTCGTACTCACCTTCTCCAACGGAATCCCCTCCAAGATGATCTCCATGTCCTTCAACGAACCGACCGAGACTCCGCACCGTCCCACTTCGCCTTCGGCGCGAGGATGATCAGGATCATACCCGTACAATGTGGGCATGTCGAACGCGATGCTCAACCCGGTCTCGCCATGCTCGAGAAGATAGTGCAAACGCTTGTTCGTGTCTTCAGGCGTGCCGAAGCCTGAGAACATCCGCATCGTCCACGGACGACCCCGATACATTGTCGGATAGACCCCGCGCAGGTAAGGATGTTCGCCGGGAAAACCCGCATCCTTGCTCTCGTCATGGTACGCCACATCAGCGGGGGTGTAGAGTCGTCCAATAGGAATATTCGATGGGTTCCGGAACTCCTTCCTCCGCTCGGGACTGGCCCGGGTCCAGTCTTTCAGCGTCTTTCTTTCCCACCGAGATTCTTGCCGTTTCAGACTGGCGACGTATTTCGCGTTGAAAGTTGACGGCCTATCCTTCTGATGCTGCTTGATCTCTCCCAGGACCTTCTTCCAGTAACCCTTCGCCAAAATCTTCACGAGACAATAGTCTAGCCGGGGATTTTCCTATTTCTCCATTATCTCATGAGCATTCTCTGAACGTTGAAATACGCTACCCGGAAGAGACTCGACCGCGACCCTGCTTTGGTAGGAGAGCTAGCCTCGAGAGTGTTGAAAGGGGATCACAGGGCTCTCGGCAAAGCAATCTCGACGATCGAACGCGGTGGACCTGAGCGTCGCAAGCTGATCAGCGAACTCTATCCCCGTACCGGCAAAGCCTTCACGATCGGAATTACAGGTCCCACAGGCACCGGCAAGAGCACCCTTGTTGACAAGACAATCGAAGAATACCGAAAGAGAGGACTAAGGGTTGGGGTTCTAGCTATCGACCCTTCCAGTCCCTTCACAGGCGGGGCGTTGCTTGGCGACAGGTTGCGCATGATGGAACATAGTCTTGAGAACGATGTTTACATTCGCAGCATGGCGTCTAGGGGCGATGTTGGTGGACTCGCTAGAGCTGCACGGAACACGATCCGTGTGCTCGATGCTGCTGGAATGGATGTTGTTATTGTCGAGACGGTGGGTGCTGGTCAGACAGAAGTTCAGGTCGCGACTGCAGTGGACGCGACAGTCGTGGTTTTGATGCCACAGCTGGGTGATGAGATTCAAGCCTTCAAAGCTGGCTTTAACGAGATAGGGGACATTTTCGTGGTGAACAAGGCGGATATTGCGAATCCTGCCAAGACGATGTTCAATATTGCTAGCGGCGTCCAAGAAAAGAACGGCTGGAGACCTATGGTTCTGAAGACTGTCGCACTCAAAGGGACAGGAGTTGCCGCATTTGTCGACGCTCTAGAAAAATTTCGAAAGTTCTTGGACAATAACGGTTTGAGAGAGGAGAGGCGTAAGCAGCGGCTGGAGGCCGAGTTGATCGAGGCCGCGTTTTCAGACTTCTACGGTGAAGTTGTCAGACGTTTGAAGGGAGAGAAGTCGTGGCATCGACTCGTCGAGGAGGTGTCGAAGAAAGAGTCGGACCCAGAATCTGCCGCGGTAAAGCTTGTTAGAATTATAGGAAAACTGGACGGAACCAAAGATGCCTGACGGTGCGACGACAGATTCGGGAATTCCGGTGAAGGAGTTGTATGAGGCTCGCGACGTTCCGGCTAGGTGGACTCGATCTGTTGGAAAGCCCGGCAAGTTTCCCTATACGAGAGGAGTCTATCCTTCTATGTATCGTGACCGGCTCTGGACGATGCGGCAGTACACAGGCTTCGGCTCGGCCAGAGAGACCAACATGCGTTTCAAGTATCTGGTCTCTCATGGAGAGACTGGGCTAAGCACTGCATTTGATCTTCCGACTCAGCTTGGTCTCGATTCTGATCATCCGAGATCGCAGGGCGAAGTGGGTCGCGTTGGAGTGGCAATCAGTAGCGTTGACGATATGAGACGATTATTTGACGGCATCGACCTCGGACGGGTAAGCACGAGCATGACCATCAACTCGACCGCTCCGATCCTTCTTTCGCTCTATGTCGCGGTCGGGTTGGAACAGGGAGTCAGGCAGAAGGCTCTACGAGGAACCACCCAGAATGATATTCTCAAGGAGTACATTGCACGAAATACCTACATCTATCCTCCGGAAGCCTCCCTAAGGCTCGCGGTCGACGTCATCGAGTTTTGTGCTCTGAAGATGCCTCGCTGGCATCCGATTAGCATAAGCGGATACCATATCAGAGAATCAGGCGCGAACGCCGTCCAAGAGCTAGCCTTCTGCTTCTCCAACGCGATTGAGTATGTCGAGACAGCGATCGCGCGAGGGCTCAAGGTTGACAGTTTCGCGCCCCAGCTCTCGTTTTTCTTTGCGTGTAGAAACGACTTCCTCGAAGAGATCGCGAAGTTCCGGGCCGCTCGCCGAATCTGGGCGAACATCATGAAGAAACGCTTCAGAGCGAGAAATCCCGAATCTGCGAAATTGCGTTTTCACACTCAGACGAGTGGTGAGACGTTGACAGCTCAACAACCCGACAATAATGTCGCAAGAGTTGCGATTCAGGCTCTTGCCGCTGTTCTTGGGGGCACCCAGTCGCTTCATACGAACTCGCGAGACGAGGCCTTAGGCCTTCCCACAGAAGATTCTGTCAGGATCGCGTTGCGAACGCAACAGATTATCGCCTATGAGTCGGGTGTCGGAAGGACTGTGGACCCTCTGGGAGGAAGCTACTATCTGGAAGAGTTGACTAGGACGATAGAGGACCGTGTGACCGAGCTAATGGAGACTGTTCGGAAGTTGGGTGGAGCGAGGAAAGCCATCGAGTCTGGATTTGTCCATAAGCAGATCCAAGAGAGTGCCTATGAGTACCAGCGGGCGGTCGACGAAGGCCAGAGCATCATCGTTGGGGTAAATCGGTTTACAGAAGAGGGTCAAAGCGGGGTGAAGATCCATCGTGTTGACCCCGGCATAGAGAGGTTGCAAGTTCAACAGCTTGCAAAGTTCAAGGCGCAACGAAACGGGGCCAAGGCGAAGAATGCCCTTGCCAAGCTGGCTAGTTCTGCTCGGACTGAGCAGAACCTTGTTGATGATATTCTTAGAGCGGTCCGTTCGGATTGCACCGTGGGTGAGATCAGCGACGCGCTAAGGAACGTTTTCGGCGAACACCGGGTCCGCCTCGAAGTTTAAGCCGCCCTCACATCAATCAGTCCAGATCGAAACACCCTGAAACCTTAGTCTCCTGCAAAGTGCCCTGGAATCGCCTTGAAGCTGAAAAATTGCTCGTGATCATGTTAATCCTCCTGGGTCGTCGATGATGAGCCATCCGTCTACGACCTCATTTCCATGCTAAATTCTGTGGACCGGAAAAATCTAGAAAATTAGGTATGCGTGCTAGTCTCGCGGCACAGATCCGGCGTTTCCTATTTCCGGTTCTTCGGCTAGCAAGAAGCGCTGGAAACTGCAGGGTTTGACGTGGGATTATAAGAAAATATGTTTGAACACAGTTCTTCCGTTTCCTGCTAAACTTTTCCTTTTCGCTAACTATTTCTCGACCCCCGGGGGGTGTCGTTCTTTCGCGAGACGCCGCATAGATTCAATTCAGAACTTCCATCGGCGCCAGCTATCAGGCGGCTAGGAACAGCCAGGTCCCGTTAGCTTTGGCCACAATCTGCCTGTCCTGGTTGGTTAGAACCGCCTCGGCGAACGCGACCCTCTTGCCGCGCTTCGCGACTGTTCCTTCAGCCTTCAAGGGTCCTTTGATGTGGGGTCTGTAGAAGCTGATCTTCATCTCCATCGTGGTAAAATCCTCCTCTGGAGATATGGTCGTGGCGATGGCTATCCCCATAGCCGCGTCGGCAATATCCGCCATTATTCCACCGTGCATCGTCGCGGACATGTTGTGATGGTCGAATCGACCATCATCTCGACCAAGGATCGTCCCTCGGACAATTCCAGTATCTTGATGCCGAGAGTCTTGGTCGCCGGACTGGGAAAGGTTCCCGCCTTCCATGCCTTGTAGACGATCTCCTTCACGCCTTTCATGGCGTGTCTCGCCCAATCACTCGGGCTAATATTGGTTCGGAACTGTTCAACTTTGAAGATTTATCTGATGAAGCAGCGCTTCCAGGTGCGAGAAATGTCCACTGAAAACGAGCCCTCGGAACCGAATCGAGACATCAAAACAACCGTCAACAAGATCCGCCGGGACCTTGGTCACGCTTCGAAGAATATCGCCTCGGCGAGCAAGACCTGGGCGAAATCAACCAGCAAATTCGTCCAAGATGTCAGCCCGAAAGTTGCGTCTACGATAGACGAGAGCTTGGAGAAGGCGTCCCAGACCTTCAAACATACAATGACAACAATCGACACTCAGACGAAAACGCAACAGGTCAAGCTCCTGCAAACCTACAGATCTTTCCTGTCCAAACAGGTTGACGCGATAGACAAGCGACTCAAAAAGCTCAAGGAATAGCCCGAGCATCCCGGCATATTGCTCTAAGTCTCCAAGGATAAGAGAGCCTACCCTAACCTAGCTACATCTTATTATCTAGCACAATATCGAGCCCCTAATCGGCTGCGAATAGACGAGTTCTTGCAGGATCTTTGATGGCTTCCCATGGCGAAGAGACGAGGAAGACGACTTAGACGCAACATAGGCATCCTCGGAAACTTCGCCTTCGGATACGCAGACGTCGCCGAGGGCATATACTTCACACTTGGACTAGTAATCATCTACGCTGGCGCCGCGGCAACACTCGCCTATCTCTTCGCCACAATCGCTTATGTCCTGACCGCCGTGTGCTATGCGGAACTCGCCACGCTGTACCATCAAGCCGGTGGAGCGTTCGTCTACGCCAGGAGAGCGTTCGGACAGAATGTTGCGTTTCTGGCAGCCTGGGCCTTGTTACTTGACTATGTGGTGACGACCGCGATATCTGCTCTGGCAGCTATCGGATACTTGGGATATTTTATTCCCCAGCTTAACTCGCCGCTGATCATAGGCTCGGCCACAGCAGGAGCAACACTCCTGCTCATGGGCCTCAACATCTTCGGAATATCCGAGTCGGCCAAGTTCTCATACTTTCTTGTCATGTTCAACCTGGCCGGTATGGCGACGGTGATAGTGACAGGCTACTTCTTCTCGTTCCAGCCCGGACTCAACCCGATACACTTCGGAACCTCGCCGACCTATCCCAACTTTCTCTACGCCATCACTATCGCCATGTCCTCATATCTCGGTATAGAGGTGATCTCCCAGAGCGCCGGAGAGACTAGGAGACCGGCGAAGAATATTCCGAGAGCAGTCTTCCTAATCAGTGCAGCAACCGTGATCGCCACACTCTCGGTCTCGACACTCGCTGTCGGAGTCAGAAATGTTCAAGATTTTGTAAGCAATCCGACTAGCGTCAACGACCCGGTAGCCTTCTTAGCACTAGCTCTTCCCAACGGCCAGATCCTGGCCGCGCTCGCCTCGTTTCTAGGAATATCAGTCCTGCTGGTCGCTGCGAACGCTGGAATCGTTGGCGCGTCACGAATAACATATGCGATGAGCCAGGATGGAGCGATACCAGAGATTTTCGGCAGGCTTCACAAAAAATACAGCACCCCATTCATTTCCATAATCGTGTTCTCTTCGATCTCAGTCGCGATCGCTTTTTCTGGTAAGCTGGACTTTGCGGCGCAGTTGTACAATTTCGGCGCGCTCCTCGCCTACGTCATCGTGGGGCTGAGCCTGATCTCGCTAAGAAATACCGATAGGGCATTGTACCGGCCGTTCAAGACGCCTGGAAGCATAACGATCAAGCCGTTCTGGAAGAAGACCAGTGATGATTCGGAGAGTGGTGAGCGGTATGTTATTCCGATAATAGGCGTTTTCTGCGTTGTCGCCGATCTTACCGTCTGGCTTCTCGTTGTTATTCTCCATCCCTTGGGCAGGACCTTGGGCAGCGTATGGATGGGCCTTGGGCTTCTCCTGTTCTTTGCCTATACGAGGATTAGGAAACGGAAAGGGCCTATGGTCGACGCGGCTGGGCGGCTCTAGGCGAGTTCTGAGAGGAGTTCGTAGAATCGTTTCTGGACCTCAGATATTATCTGGTCCCGCTTGGCCGGGTTTGCAATCTGCAATAGTAGGAGGAGGCTTGTCTCTTGTGGAGAGACCTGGGTGACTCGGACCTGGGGAGTCGAGTCTGGAAGGAGGTCGATTTTGATGTCGTCGGCTATGCCGATGAGATATTCTTCTATTTTCTTCAGGTTGATCTTCGTCTCGACTTTGACGGGTATCTGTACCCGTAGTCCTCCGGAGCGTGTCCTGTTGACTACTGATCCTCTGAGTATCCTCGAGTTGGGAATGACCACGATTTCATTGTCGGCGGTTAGGATTCTTGTCTGTATGAGATTCCTTTCTATTACTCGACCGTAGTAGTCTTCTACCTCTATCCATTCTCCTACCTTGAACGGCTGGAATGTTGATACGAACTGTGAGGCTGCCATGTCCGTCAAGATGTCGCGATAGGCCATGATCATCGTCAGCCCGCCGAGGAAGAGTAGCACTACTAGGAGGTAGATGCTCACGTCGAGTGTGTTGAGTATTATTATTGCTCCGAATATCCATATCGCCCATGAGCCTATCTGTTGGAGGCTGACGACTAGGCCCGATGGTACGGTTCCGGCTATTCTGGTTATGATGACCCTGTAGAATCGTACTACTATGTAGGTGGATACGAATATGACGATTGCATAATAGATCTTTATTGCGAGTTGACTGTTGAATAGCGCAACTATGTCGAAGGCCACTCTGGTCTCAGCGTTCCTTGGATTGTTAGGCTGTCTCGCTTGATCTTAAGAGTTCCACGGTTCGGGCGACTGAGGGCGCGTCGCCTAAGAGTAGGACCTTGTCTCCGGATCTTAGCTCTAGTTCGGGTTCGGGGAACACGTAGCTGTTGTCTCTACATACTAGCGCGACTCTGCATTTTTCGGGCATCTGGATCTCATGGATTTTCTTTCCTATCAATGTCGCGTTTAGTGGTATGGTCGTCTCTGCGACGCGCAGATCCAGCTCCGGTCGATAGATGAGAGTGGTCGCACGGTCTCGTACGAGTAGGTTTTCGAAGTCTCGGAGGGCCAGCTCCACCGGGCAAATTACTAGGTCAGCGCCTGCGTCGATGATACGATGCTTGTTTCTTGGACTGTTGGCCACGGCTATGATGCGGGGGATGCCGAACTCTTTCTTGCAAAGCTTGGCTATTGCGAGGTTAGCCCTGTCGTCGCTGGTGGCGACTAGTAGGAGGTCTGCTTGGGAGGCTTCAGCCTTTTTGAGAACCTCGGGCTTGGACCCGTCCTCGTTCAGGATGGTCGCGTCGGACACGTTGGATACCTCCTTGCAACGCTCCTGCTTCTTCTCTATCACGGTCAGCTGGTTGTCGTCGTTTGTGGAGAGGTATTTGATCAGGTGCATTCCGATCCGGCCCGCTCCAATAATCAGAACCCTCATACTCGTCTCACACGGCAAACTGGTCTAGACACAATCTGACCTGGCTGGATTGCCTGTTTCATCATGGTCGTTTGTAATAAGCTTCAGGTCCCTCAGGACCCGTCTCGTCTCATGGGAAAAAACCAGTCTTGTGTCACGAGGGTGACATTATTCCGATTTTTTTGGAGAGGGTTCCCGGTGTCTGGAACTGTTCTGGGCTAGTCTGGCTGATCAGGGCTTGGAATGGGCTGGTCCGGGCTGGTCGAAAGCGTGGGTTTAGCGGAAGAAAAGAGTGTGAAAACAGCACACCCCTCCCAGATTCGTGATCAGGGCTTGTTCTGGGCGTTTTTGTTTGTTATCGGCATAGACTAGTGGTTAAGGGAAAACCCAAAGGGGAGGAGACAAATTAGCGCCTGGTAGACTTGGCGGGTCCTACCAGGATTGAGATATCGCGCGCCGGTACGGCGGATCTCGATAGTGTGCTTGGAATTCTCGATGAGGCAACCATAGGGCTCCTCGAGCATGGAATTCCTACGGTTTGGAAGCCTGGAGGATTCTCCCGTCAAACATTTCTTGAACAGATCCAGCGGGGAGAAGTCTACCTCGCATTTGTCGACAAGGCAACTGTCGGGACATTCATTCTCCAGTGGAGCGACGTGCAGTTCTGGGGAGAACATCCTCCCGACGCGGGTTATGTCCACAAGCTCGCGATAAAGCCCGCCTATTCTGGAAGAGGCATTGGCGTTGAGATGCTGAAATGGGCAGAGACTGCGGCTAGGAACTCGGGGAAGAAGTTTCTACGGCTGAACTGTCTAGCGGCGGATAGGAAGATCCGAGACTATTACGAGAAGGCCGGGTTCATCCATGTTGATGACGTTGTCGAACCAAGGGGAACTGCAAGTCTGTACGAGAAGCCCATATGAACCTCTTTCATCTTACGAGCCTTTGATTATGTTCTTTGAGACCAACAGTCTCATGATCTCCGAGGAGCCTTCGCCAATAGTGTTGAGCCTCGCATCTCGCCAGTGACGATGCACGTCAAACTCGTCAGCATAACCATAGCCACCATGAATCTGGATAGCCTCATCACACACCTTCAGACATCTCTCACTCGCGAACATCTTCGCTTGGGCAGCTTCCGATTCGAAAGGCCTTCCCTGATCCTTCACATGGGCGGCCCGGTAAACCATCAACCGGGACGCGTTGATATCAGTCAGCATCTCGGCTAGTTTCGACTGTATCATCTCGAAGTCTGAGAGAGGCTTGCCGAATGCTGTACGGTCCTTGCTGTATCTCACGGCTTTCTCGAAGGCGGCACTGGCTATTCCGGTGCTGATAGCTCCGACAGTCACTCGTCCACCGTGGAGCATCTTCTTAGCATACTCGAAACCTTCCCCCTCAGTGCCCACCATGCTCTCTTTGGGGGATTGGGCGTTCTCGAAGACTACCTCCGCAGTGACTGACCCCCGATAACCGAGCTTCTCGATATGCTTACTAGACTTGGCGACCTTTGCATCCACGAGGAATGCTGAGGGACCTTTGGGGGTCTTTGCGAAAAGGAAGTAGAGGTCACAATATCCCCCGTTGGTCGTGAACATCTTTGTACCGTTGATAACCCACTCTCCGCCTTCAAGACGAGCAGTCGTCTGCATGTTCCGAGCATCAGAACCGGCAGCAGGCTCTGTCAATGAGAAACCTGCGAACTTTTTCCCGCTTATCATCTGCGGCAGATACTCCTTCTTCTGGTCGACTTTGCTGAACTGTCGGACTCCTTCACAGCACGTCCCGTGTATGGCAAGCGATAGCGCCGTGCTGGCGCACGCCTTTCCACACATTTCCATAGCCGCGATATAGATGGGCCACGGGAGTTCCAGTCCCCCGAAGTCTTTGGGGAAGCCCATGCTAGTGAAGCCTTGTTCGAAGAGCTTCCGAATGTTCTCGCGGGGAAATTCGGCTTTGAGATCAATCTGGCGGGCTGTGGGCTCGATCTCTTTTTCGAAGAAGTCGCCAAGCGAGTCCAGGATGAGAAGATAGTCTTGAGACGCAGGTCCGTACATCATCTCTACGAGTTCTCTCTGTTCTTGTACTATGAAGCCCAACGGTGATGCTCCTCTATTGTTCAGAGGTTATCCTCGAATTGTTTAATGTTTAGTACAACACGTTTTTCAGCACCGCGCAGGCAGGGCCAGCGAGAGGCCGACCCTGAGCTTGGTGCACGCTAGAATCACGACCTTAAGTTTCACGGCTCTCATGGCTCTCGGCCTAATTTCCTTGCCACCAATCGGCTCGAGTCACCCCTTAGACCCGAGCTCCGCTGTGTCTGGACAACCACTTCTGATACCGGAGGGACCCCTAGGAGTCTCAAGTGCGGGTCCTGGAGATCCTTACTGGTTCCAGCAGGGCGCTTTTGGCGATAGTAGCACGCACAATAGTGTCGGTGCAAGCATCATGATACGAACCGTGTTCGACAGCCTAAACAATGACGCGCATTCTTATTGGGTGGGCAGTCTTCTATCGAACGGGGCCTTCGTCCAAGTCGGCTATCTAAACGGACTCACCACTACCGGCCAGTACTATTGTTGCGCTTGGTTCTTCGAATTCTTTCTCGCAGGCAATACCACTTCTCCTCCGATCATCGGCCCGGCGGGGTCCGCGGGGCCAATCGGATCTTGGCATACCTACGCCATGAACTCCACTGGGAACGGAGTCTGGTCGTTCTACAAGGATAATCGATACTTAGGCTCCAGTCCCCCTGCAGGTAACAAGTGGAACTTGGGCGCGAGCACAACGGGTGGCAACTCGGTCGCAGCGATTTCTGAAGTGGCGGAGGCTACTGGTAGAACTGACGTAATAGGCCCGGGAGAGTTCAAGAACTTCGAGTACGCACCGACCAGTCCCAACGCGTTCCAGCTGGTTCAAAGCGGGACCGTGCACATAGGCTGCGGGCTCAACAACTCGTGTCTACCAAACCCATACGGTGTCGCCGAGATAGAGAAGGATCCGAATATTCCGAACGATTTCTTGGCCGGAAGTAACATTCCCAACCCTGGTCCCGATGAGTGCGGAAGTACAGCCTCCCCGACCTTGTGGTCCTCGTTAATACTTTCATGCCCAGGCTCCAGTTTCTCTTTTTCATTTTTCGACAAAGAAGGTAATAGCATGAATCCGAACTGGATATCTCTAAACGATTCGAGCGCAGAAATCTTCTACACAACCTACGCGAGTCAAACTCTCCCAAGCCCGACGGGTCAATGGATCATCAGCCAAGTCTCATGGCACTCGGTCAACGTTGCTACTGGCGAGATCGTCAATATGTCAGGAACGAGCCAAAGTTTTCTCACAAATGTGTTCTCGGTAACGTTGGCAGTAGTTGGTTACTTGTACTCGTTACCTGTTCAGAACGCTTCCGTCATAGTATATCTGCCTGATTCGACTAATCAAACATTAAGAACTGACGACAATGGTGAAGGAGTCTTCACCCAACTGCCGCCTGCAAGCTATTCAGTCCATATCACGGTGCCCTATGGGATAACCTCCAACCAGGTACACAACATCGTCGGTCCCGGGTCGCTCGTGGCTAAGGTCTTCAGCCTGCCAGAGCTCATCACGATAATAGTCCCGCCCATACTAATTGCTGTTCTACTTGCAGTAATCGTTGCCAGAAAGGAACGCCAGCGCCAGGCGATGCTGCAGGCACAGATGCCGACCCAGCCTGTTCCGGGACCCGCCTACTGTAGGTCTTGTGGACAGCCTCTCGCACCCACTGCCAACTTTTGCACCAGTTGCGGAACGCCCGTTCGAATGATGGTGCAGTAAGGCACTCCTTCGCGGAATCCTTATAGTGAACATTTCACCGCGCGTTTTTCCGAAGTGTTCTTGCCTCTGCAAGTAGGCATTGTTGGCGTCGGATATGCCGGCTTCGACTCGATGACTCCCGGGCTATCCACTCGAGAGTTGATGTTTGAAGCGTCAAGCCGGGCGTATGAAGACGCGGGCGTAGACCCGCGAAAGGATGTTCAGAGTTTCGTTTGTTGTACCGAGGACTTTTGGGAAGGAATCAGCATCACGGACGAGTATATGCCCGACCAGTTGGGCGCCGTTCTCCGGCCATTGTGCACCGTCTCTTCTGATGGAATCATCGGATTGGCGACAGCGTGTATGCATATCATGTCTGGCGTCGCCGACGTGGCTGTTGTAGAGTCGCACAGCAAGATCTCTGATGTGTTGAATCCCAGCGAGATTATGAGTTTCGGGTTCGATCCGATCTATACTCACAACCATATCGATGTGGACCCGCGGTTCCTCGCCGGCATGGAGATGGCTAGATACCTCAAAGATTCTGGGACAAAGAGGGAAGCATGCGCTCAAGTGGCGGTCAAGAACAAGAAGAACGCGCTCTCCAATCCACGAGCCGTCCACGGTGCCAACATCGACATGGATACAGTGATGAGTTCCCAAGCTGCCGCTTCTCCATTGACAGAGCTCGAGTCCAGCAAAGGAATCGACGCTAGCATCGTCTTCGTTCTAGCATCAGCCAGGAAAGCCCGGAAGCTGGGCGATCACACGGTCTGGATCAAAGGCATCGGATGGAGCTCGGACACGCCGGTAGTTGAGGATCGCGACTTTGCATGGGCCGACTATGTTGAACAGGCAGCGTCGAGAGCCTACAAGATGGCTGGGGTCGGGATTCCTGGAAGTTATTTTGATCTCGCCGAGATCGACGATACGTACGCATACAAGGAACTGCAGAGCGTCGAAGCGTTGAAACTCGCAAAGAAGGGAAAAGCTGGGAAAATGCTAGAGTCGGGCATCTTTGATCCCGACGGCAGACTACCAGTAAACGCGTCCGGTGGCTCGCTCGGAGTAGGACACCTCTTAGAGGCAACGGGTCTACATCGAACCTTGGAAGCAGTCTTACAACTACGCGGACAAGCAGGACGACTCCAGATTCCAAAGGCGAAGAAAGTGCTCGTCCAAAGCTGGCGAGGAATACCCACTGCTACAGGAGCGGTAGCGGTGCTCAGCAACTAAGGAGTGGTATGCCCGTGAAGCGACGTGTCGCGATTATTGGTGCTGGCATCACCCTCTTCCGACGACGAATGCTCGAAACCCCGAAGGAATTGTCATTCGAAGCGTCCAAGATGGCCTTGGACTCGGCTGGGCTGACGCTGAAGGACATACAGTCAGTGGTCTCGGGTTCGGCGCCTGATGCGTTTGACGGGGTCCACATGAAGGGAGAATACTACCTAGACGGAATGGGCGCCATTGGCAAGCCTCACGAACGCGTCTATGTTGGAGGTGGGACAGGCGTCTTCACTCCGATAGGAGGATGGTGGAACGTCGCCTCTGGAATGTATGACACGTGCCTCTGCGTCGCCGAGGAGAAGATGTCGCCGCTGCACCCGCATCCGCAATACGCCTTCTGGAGCATCTTTGACCAGATCCTTGAGCGTCCGCTAGGAACGACTCTGCTCTGGATTTTCTCGCTGGAAATGCGACGGTACATGCACAAGTACGGAATCAAAGAGGAAGAGATCGCTGAGGTTGCTGTGAAGAATAAAGGCAACGCGATCGACCATCCCTCTGCCCAGCTCGGAGCAAAGATTACGGTAAGTGATGTGATGAACTCGGAGCCGATCTGCTCTCCCGTCAAAAGGCTGGATGTGAGTCCCCCGAGCGACGGAGCGGCAGCGGTCGTACTAGCTTCCGAGAAAGTTGCAAAAAAACTGACTGATGAGCCGGTTTGGTTGGACGGTGTAGGTTGGACTCTCGACACGATGCACTGGACGAATAGAGACCTCGCCTATCCCGAATATGTCGAGAAGGCGGCGAAGATGGCGTACAAGATGGCCGGCATAAAGAATCCGCGGAAGGAGATCGACGTCGCAGAGCCCTACGATCCATTCGACTACAAGGAACTGCACCATTTGGAGGGACTACAGCTCGCAGGGAAAGGAGAGGCTCCCAAAATGACCGTAGATGGAGTAACTCAGCGGGACGGGGACCTCCCAGTCTGTCCCTCGGGCGGATTGCTAGGCGTTGGGAACCCGATCGCGGCGGCAGGTATGATGAAGATCTGCGAGCTATTCTGGCAGTTGAGAGGAGAAGCGGGAAAGAGACAGGTCAAGAAGGACGCGCGTACGGGTGTTGCGCAGGCATGGGGAGATCTCATGCAGGTTGGCACGGTTGCAGTGATGAGGTCCTAGGAGATCAGAAGCATGTCCCAGAAAATAACCAACTATCCTGGCCACGAGATCACATCGGATGAGCTGAAAGAGGGCAAGTATCTGGATGTCCAGTACAAGTTCGTCCCGCGCTACAGCTGGGCCGCAGGTGTCGCAATCAGCAGATTCCTGGATGAACTGAAACAGGGAAGAATCTTCGCCAGAAAATGCAATAGGTGCCAGAGAATACTTGTCCCTCCGAGAATGTACTGTGAGCAATGCTACAGGCCAACAGACGAATGGGTCCAGATCAAAGATACAGGAACAGTCAACACCTTCTCAATCTCACACGTCGGAACCGACGCGAGACGCCTCAAGACACCCATCTTGGTCGCAGTCGTCGACCTGGACGGCGCCAGTCCCGGAATGGGAATACTCCACAACCTCGGAGAAGTAGAACCGTCAAGAATCAGCATAGCAATGAAGGTACAAGCGGTCTGGAAACAGCCGAGCGAGAGGCAGGGAGCCATAACAGACATCCGATACTTCAAACCCTTGGAGACCTAGAGAATGCCAATTCTAGAGAAGATATCCCAATCTTCGCAGGCACGGCACTGGACCGACAGCATACCGCTAGAATTCCACTACACAGCCGGAGTAGCTGGCGAAAAATTCCGTCGAGAACTGAAGGAGACGGGACGTTTCCTAGCTTCCAAATGCTCAAAGTGCAAGAATAGCTACGTTCCGGCCCGAATGTTCTGCCCATCATGCTTCGTCGAGATAAAAGAGACCCGACCCCTCGGAGAACCTGGATATGTCTACAGCTACACGACCGTCAACCGGAACAGAACAGGAGAACGGGGCGAGCAGGTCACTCTAGCACTGGTCAAGTTTGAAGGCGTAAAGGGAGGAATAGTTCACAAACTCGACGACAATACAGCAGACAAGGTGGCGTTCGGGATGAAGGTCGTGCCGCTTCTGAAAAGCGAAGCGGAGCGAACTGGTGCTTTGACGGACATAGTCTCATTCAAGCAGGCATGATCCGAACTTATCGGGACATCCGATCACTCGTACTCTTCCTGTTTGAGAGCAAGAATCAGAGTCAAACTACTTATCATGTAATGCTACCCTCTCCCCAAATGGTCTTAGGCAAACAAACCAAAACCGGCCTAGAGAACCTGCCCAAGACAACAACTCTAGCCACATCGAACGTTCGGAACTCCGTCGTCTATTCCCAACTTCTTCTGACAATGTTTCTCTGGGGTTTGGCCTGGCCGGTCGGGAGGCTCTTGGCAATAGGTCTCCCCGCCGTCACGATTGCAGTACTAAGATACGCTATAGTTGTCCCTGTCTTGTTCGGAATACTTCGTGCGAAGCAGCAGCCACTCACTCTTGAACGAAGATGGGTCCCCAGCCTTGTGCTAATGGGACTGCTCTCTACAACCCTCTACCAAGCCTTCTTTCTGTTTGGAGTCACATACGCTGCAGCAAGCGATGATTCCCTAGTGATTGGAATCGGACCAGTCCTAGTAGCGATCATGGCATCATTCATACTCAACGAACGATTGAACTGGACTAAAGGCCTAGGATTCGTCTCTGCTCTATCAGGCATCGCGGTCATCTCTCTACTTTCCCCCAACACCAACGTACCGAACAGGATTCTAGGCGTAACTCTAGTCTTTGGAGGAGCGACAGCATACGCACTCTACACCGTACTTTTGCGGAAATTCGTTGCAACCAACAGAGCACAAGATGATCGCCCAGCACTCTCCTCGCTCTCAATCCTCGCATGGATCTCGCTGTTCGGCTGGATATTCCTGATTCCCTTCTCGCTTCTAGAGTCTCCTTGGACCTATACATGGGGACCCATTTCGTGGCTGGGAATACTCTACCTAGCTCTTCTCTCAACCGTGGTAGGCTACTTCTTCTATGTAGAAGGAGTCTCGAAGATAGGAGCAGGCCGAGCCGCAATCTTTGGCAACCTTGTTCCAGTTTTCGGCGTCTTAACCTCGGCTCTCTTGCTTAGAGAAAATCTCAGCCCATGGCACGGAGTCAGCTTCCTATTGATTCTAACTGGAGTAGTTCTCGTCAACAGACAGAAAAAGGCCACAACAGACTAGGACATCATTGAGCTAGTCAGCTCACAAGCAGAACGACTTGAAAGTCTCCCTTATCCATCGCTGCATCTTAGCTAGCTTAAACAGTCAAGAGTTCGATTAAAGGAGAGAGTTGCGCCTAACTCCACTCGATCAGGATCTGGACGCGGGACGAAAATACCTGAATGATCGGAGTCTCCAGATCGGACATGTTCTCCCTCTAAGCGAAGAGACATTCAAAGAATACTTCCATGAAAACAATAGCTTCCTTCTCTATTCGGTAAGGGCGGTGGATGCACTCTTCTCGTTTAGTCCGGGACGTGAAAAGTGGACACCCCGAGCGGATTTTACCGTGGTGACAGACTCTCTAGCAGGTCTGAAAGAAGCGATTGCAAGGATCGAAGACATGGCTGTTGCCCAAGAAAGGCTCGTTCTTCGAACTAGAATCTTCGGCTACGACCGCAAACGCCTCCAGGCGTTGAAAGCCCTCGGTTACAAGATAGGGGCATCAATTCCTGGAGCGGTATCCCTCGACGGGAAACGGTTCGACCTACACTATCTCTACAAGGAGCTAGATGATCGATATCACTTTGGCGTTCGGAGAAGCTATGCCAAGCCCGGACTCTACCCGATTATAGAGGTTGAGAAGGCGAAGAATCACAGATTGAGACTCAGAGGATACAGAAGAGAGGATCGTCCCTTCATGAACAAGGCCGCCAGCCACCTCAACGTTATCCGAGGAATAGCAAACGGCGTCTTCGAGGGAGCTGTCCCATGGAGCCCGGGCACCTACGAGGAATGGTTCGACAAGCGGCAGGTGTTTCCAATAGTCTGTGAGGACGAGGCGATCGGCGAACCAGTAGGACTGCTCGACCTTTCGAGACTGGATCCGGACGTGATGCAGCACGTAATGATTCTAGGCATGTATGTCAGGGCGGAGTATCAAGGCCTAGGCGTGGGGACCCAGCTGATGGATGCAATGAAGACCCTCGCAAGAAGGCTCAACCTTTCAAAGGTTATGCTCACTGTTTTCGAAGGCAACACTGCAGCTGAGAAGCTCTACCGAAAAGTTGGATTCGTCGAATGTGGGAAACTACCGGGATGGTTGCAGGAGGGATACATCGACGAGACGTACATGGTGCTACCGCTTGACCCGTGAAATCAAGCCTTCCAGCACACTCCTAATGCGTTAGCGACCGTTTCCATGATTCCTAATCATGGCATCCTTGGGCCAGGCCAAAACCCTAGGCGGAGTAGGCGCCATTCTTGCTCTCATCGGGGGTTCATTCCTTCAGCTGGAGTTGTCGTGGCAATTATCGGACTCGTACTGATTCTAATAGCAGTGAAATATGTCTCAGATGCCTCGCCGACAGAACGATATTCAATAACAAGGCTCAACATTGGAATGTTCCACACGAACCGGACTGCTATACCTCATCGGAGCCGCCCTCACCATTTTATTCATCGGACTAGTCATCGTCTTCATCGCAGAGATTCTCCAAATCGTCGCATTCTTCTCGATACCAGAGCAAATGCCCATGGGTCCCCAACCAATGCCGGGACAGATAGGCGCACCAGCTCCTCAGGCACAATGTAGTGCATTTCTCAAACGCACTTGAATGGCTAAGGGATTCCTGACACTGGACAGCTCAAAGGCTCGAAGCTTCTGCTGGTAAGCGCCTAGCCAGAACCCAGAGCAGTTTCGCTGCTCCATAAACAATCATTGCCAGGCCTACGAGCTCCGAGACAAAGACGTACGAGCTTGGAAAGATCAAGACTCGGATCGCTATGACTAAAGCGCCGCATACCATCCAGATGAGGGTTTCATCCCGCGTGACTGGAACCTATCGGAGTATTAAGGAGTAGATGAACGATAAACTTCTCTTAGAACTTGGGTCCGTTTGTTTTCGTCTTGTTGGACTGATTTCTTCTGAACTGTTCGCTAGCTGTAGGTTATGACTATGTTGTCGGGAACACATGGAGCATAGACGCATAGGCCGCTGGAAGAGGCTGCATTGTGGGGGAACTGGTGGTTCTGGAAACTTGCGTCAAGACTGCCATTGACTGTCATATTGAGCTGGTGACCGTTGCCTGTCTTATGATCGAAGATTTGAGTCGAGTTGAAAATCGCGAAGGTTTGATCGCTAGCCCAGTTCCCCCATATCAAGAAGAAATCATTCAATGTAAATGTTCGATTTTCATCTGGTTCAATATGGATGGTCCCAGAGCTGTCGTGAGTATGAATTGGTTTGAGGCAACTCGCTTGGATGCCTAGGTTCATGGAAATCGGGTGGATAACGCCGTTGACGATGATTGTAATGTTCGGATGGGAATGATACCCTGGAAGCTCTGAGGTGACGCATTTGTCCAGATACGTGGGTAGTTGAACCGGGTTGGGAGGGGTTCGTGGAAGGAAGAAAATCGCGGCGACGATGACGACTATGAGAACCGCGACGATTGTGAACGTGATCATGGTCCTCTGCCTGCGTTGTCTCTGGACCTGCTGGAGGACCTTCTTCTTCCGAGTCTGCGCCATCACGAAACATCACACCAATGTGAGTTTGATTTCCAAGGAATAAGGTTCCAAGAAAGGACCAGACTTATCCGGTTTCTCTTCCAGAACTCCGGTGACTTTACGCGGGGCTGAAAAGGGCTCCGAGAACAAGGTCGAATGATCCCTGGGGGTAGACTTTTCTAGGAGTCCGTCGAATCCGAAATAGGAACCCCGAATGGCTCAGACCCGCAAGCAGAAAGTGCTTCAGGAAGTCAAGCGGAAGCGGCAGCAAAGAACCGTATTCTCAATCATCATCGTTGGTGTATTGATTACCACAATTGGGGTGGGGGTCTGGGCGTTATCACGAACCGCTGGCGGAGGGACGCTTCCGTTCCCATGTCTCGCAGAGTATACGACTTTGCATGTCCACCCGTGGCTTCGAGTCTGGATAGAGACTGGTCCAGGTAAGTCGTACAATGTCACGATCCCGACTGCCGTTGGAATCTTATCTCCGCAGATCTCAAACGGGGTCGCCAGCGGAGGCTCATGTTTTGAGCCGTTGCATACGCATGATTCAACAGGAATAATTCATGTAGAATCGGCTCACACTACCGACACTTACACTCTTGGCGATTTCTTTAATGTCTGGAAGAACACACCCGGCGATAGTACAGTACCCGTTCCGGGACTCGGCAACTTACCTGTCACTTTCAACTCCACGGATATTCTCGGCCTCAAACCAGATCAAACACATACGTTGTCACTACTTATTGACCAAGGTCAGTCGAGTTACCAGAACTCGACCGCTTACGGTTCCTTGCCAATCGTCCCCCTTGACTATTGCAACGCGGCCAACGGGCAGTCACCGCCTTGCAACTTTACCGCTGGAGGCAACCCTTACTGGGGAGGCGGCACCTATCCCTACGGGACCGGACACACGATAGTCATCTACTACAAGGCAATCTAGGGTA
>WNGD01006471.1_pt1 | contig 26904 bp, 41 predicted proteins | sample 5400671 | NCBI WGS metagenome assembly WNGD01 (sample SAMN13153369, study PRJNA577476) | soil metagenome | isolation source: 40 cm soil or saprolite under grassland replicate 2 | place: USA:California | collected 2016-06-15
CGGTGGGCCACAGCCTACGGCGCTGCTAATCTTCAAAATCCAGGAGAGGTATCGTACCCAACGATCCTCAATCTCGTCATCAGCAGCGCCGTAGGCTGTGGCCCACCGGTTCCTGATGGGCGCGATGTCTGACTCCTGTAGTGCCGTCCGTTGCCCCTCCTGGTGGCCGTTTTGGGTGTTCTCATTCATGACAGGAGCATCGACAATCCGGTGCTCCTCATTGAGTTCAGGTGCAAACTGTGTCCCATATCCGAGGCCAGCGAGCGCCCGTCCGATTGCTTTGGTTTCAGCTTTCTCAATGAAGTCTGAAAAGTCCGCAGCACTCTCTGACCCTGTGCCAGTGGAGGAACCACCATTGCCGTCGGTGATGGTGGCCCGAAAGACGGCGATCCCGCGTGCCGTCTTCATCACCTTCTCCGATTTACGCGTCTGCGCATTCCAGACGAATGCTTCCGCTACGGCTTCATGTTTCAGGTCCAGTTCAATCAGTTCGGTGGATATCGTGCCCAAAGGGCATTTATCACGGAACCAGACTAACCTCCATTGTACAGGTAGATAGTCTTGTGAGCCTTGTTTGCTTTTCAGTTGAATCAAGTGTTCATTTGGATCAAAGTCAGTTTGTGTCATTTCTATACCTCCCCATGTGTCGTTTGTATCTTCGCCAGCGCCGCTCAATCGGTGTGCCATCAGGCCATGTGGGCCATTGGCGCGGCTTCCATGTGTCTACCTCTACCACTTCGTGAACCACAGGCGCGTCCGGCTCAGGCAGGCAATCATAGCAGACGTTGACTTCATCTGTTGCCATACCAGTATCTGGATCAATGGCAGTAGGATCGCTAGGGACAAGGCCAGCTTGCGATAGAGGTACCTGCTTGTGGCACCAGTCGCACATTACAATCTTCTCAGAGGAGTCATATTTCGCGTGAAAAGCTGCGAGGTGCTTTACTTCTGATGGTGTCATTGTGTTATCATTCCTTCCATGAGCGGCGTGAGACGGTTGAGGGTACACGCCACTCGTTGGGCCAGGCGATCTGGCCCGCTGCTTCTCGTTACTCTTTCCCCCATGCGCGTTCTGCCTCTCGTTTCAGTCCTTCGGCATTGATACCGAATTCATGGGTATAGACTAGGCGCCCCAACAAAAGCTCAGCGGCTTTATGGAACCGGCTAAACGTATGGCACAACATGATAGGCTCGTTGATTTGATAGTAAGCGAAGGTACGAGGGTCAACCATTGGTGGGAACCAATGGTTATCTCCATACTTCTCCATAGCCTCAAGACACCGCTCACGTGCCTCACCTGTGACTTTAATCGTGTCGAGATAGTCTGTATTCTTCATGGTGTTTCCTTTTCTGTACATTCCGCGCTACAATGTCCATAATGTTGGCTGCTGTTGTACTGGCTTCTCTCTGCGTATCTTCACCACAACGCGTGCGTATCGGGCCTCGTGGGCCACCTCACAGCGTTTGCACTGTGTCCCTCGCTGATCTATGGCACTGCCACAGAAATTGCAGTACAGCACCTTAAACGAGGATGACGGTTGACTAGCGAGACAGGGGGAACAGAGCAACCCTGTCTCATTCGGGTGGGCGCAATGAACGCAGTAGTACATGCTCTGTTCCTTTCGTGACGCTACAGGTTCTGATAGACAACCAGAAGACTATACACGAGACAACTATTCCCATGATCAAATGCGGTGGAATAGTGATATTCCTCAATGGTAATCATGCTGCCTTGCTCTCGCACCCAATCACGAAATCTCTCCTCTACAAGGCTTTCTACTGACGATGAAAAAATCTTGATCCTCATAGCTTTTGTTCCCTGTTCTTCGATCATCGGCGACATGCGCGAACACATCGCCAGTATCAAACATACGTCCTACACGGCTACGCGCTACGCAACAACCATGCACGATCAACGGCAATCGGCGCTGGTGCATCATGGCGAGCTGGGAGGTCTGACCGATACCGGTTGTTTCCCAGCGAGTCCCTTCTCACCACTGGAGCGGGCGTCGTCTCCATTGTCCGATCCCAGTCCCGCTGCCTGATCTCCTCCGCCGTCATCTGCCCCTGATCCTTCACAGGAACTGGGACCGTAGATGCGCCAATCGTAATGATCGGATGCCCCAACTTGCTATTGAGTTGCGCAACAACCGCCTCGATGACTAATTCCCGAATAACGGGCGTGGGTGCTACAGTAGTCATGCCTGTGCGGAGCTGCTCAACTATCGTGAAGTGCTTCAGATGAGGGCAACGGCCATAGGGGAACGCCGGGCACGTGCACGTGTCGGTGTGCTCTCCGTCATTCCACAGCGTCACGGTGTAATCATGCGACTTGCCATTGACGCTGGTGAACGCAATCTCGATCTTGCTGCCGTCTTTCCATGCGCGGCGGGTCCTGATGTACATCTCGCGTGCTGTCTTCTCGTAACACCATGTTATATATAGATTATAGTCGTAACGTCGTGTTATGTCAAGTGTTTTAAAGGGCAATTCTCAGATATTTCGGCCAATCTCAAACTTGATAAGTTCGTGTTAAATACTGTATAAGTTGCTAAAATTAACCCTGCTCAATTTGATCCTTCCCTCTGCTATACTTAGTTCTGGCTTTTCAATTATTGTATTGATGAAAACACAGCAATAAATGATATAGTCTTGTGCAACACAGTGTAATACGAGAACATTTGCAGTGCGGCCTGTGATAGTATTTCTTCTCCCTACGCCCTCGTCACATCCCACATGCAATGTCTTCTCACAGATCACTACAGAACATTCTTATCATTGATAAAAATACCTCCTCTAAGGCTTGATAAACACGTAACGTCGTGTTACAATGTTCCTATGACAGTATCCAGTCAAGAAGAAGGAGGCAAAAGCTAATGACGGAGAATCATGAGGAACTGATGGACTCAAAACAGGCTGTTGACTATCTCATAAAAAAGTGGGGAATAGAGTCGTATTCTCTTGGAGCATTCAGAGCCTTGCGGTTCCGATGGAAGATTCAGCCTGCACTCGCTGTGCATGCAGCAACGTTCTACCGCAAAAGTGATCTCGACAAAATACCAAAGCCTGACCGAAAGAGGAAACGGGGATCGCATAAAAAAGATGAGGGAAATGCATCAGGTTCATCGATGATACTTTCGAGGGGTATCATGCAGAAGCGGCGTGGTGTGCCCCTACCGGAAAAGATAGGGGCGTGAGTGATGCTAGTCGTCTCCTCCTTTCTCAGTCCCAATACTGCGTGCATGGATAGCGGGATCGTAGAGCGTCGGTTCGGGTGGCTCGCCTGGACCTTGCCACGATCTGAGCAGGTCAGCATCACGCTTGAGCAGGGTAAACATCAGCGAGATGATTTGACCGGCAACGCGGCCGTAGACTTTTTTACGGCCTCGATACTTGCCTGTGCGTTCGTCAAAGTCACACTTGCGACGGACCAGGCGTTCACAGAGCGCTTTCCAGGTAGGGTCATACTTCACCGCGTTGATGGTGATGAAGTACATGGTACTTTTGAGCAGACGGTTCCCACCTTTATCGAGGTACATCCGGTCGAAACTGGTACCCGTTTGGGATTGCCTGGGTGCCCATCCCATGTAATTACGCAGCGAGGCGACACTTTCAAAGTTGTCAATGCTGCCAATGTGGGCCAGGAGTGTGGCCGCCTGGACCGGACTGACACCAACGAACGAGGTGAGAATACGACCAGCACGCGATTCTTGCACAATCGCCGTGATGTATTCCTCCAACTCGTTGATGTGGCTGGTGAGCAGCCGCCACTCTCGTATCAGTTGCTTCTGCTCCATCAGCAAGGCAACACGACGATGCTCATCACGGAGGCCGATGGTCTCACGGGCCGCTTGTTGCAACAATGCCAGCTTTTCGCGAGAAGGCTGGTAGCGGGCACGGGTGGCGCAAAGTTCATCGATGGAAGCATTGCAGAGGCTTTCTGGGGTGGGAAAGCGTTCACGCAGGGTGATAGCCGATGGGCTATTCATGTCGCTGTAGAACGAGGCCATCTCAGGGAACAGTTCGTCGCTGATGGAGATCATTTTGTTTTCGCGTTGCGCTCGTTCCTGCACCAGTTCTGCCCTGTGACGAACCATGCCACGCAGCAGTTGTGCTTCAGGAAGTGGAGCACGAAGCGGGCGCACACGATCATGGGGATTGACGATAGGGGTATGCAGCTCTATCTGGTTGTAAAGCATGATCCCCAACGCCTGGGAGTCCTTTTTGTCGTTCTTGTTGGCGGCATAGCGTTTCTGCGCCATGATGCGATAGAGCGTAATGTCATGCTCGGCCAGGTATTGTTCGAGTGCGAAGCCATAATGTCCTGTTCTTTCCAACAGGACATGACAAGCTACGGGGTCGGTGTACTGTTTAATCAATGTAAGGAGGTCGGAGAAACCAGTGTGTGTGTTGGGTATGGATTTTGTTGGGCATTTCTCGTAGCGCTTATTCGTAGCCAGCAGCGCAGGGGAATACAGCGCAATCGTGTGGGATGTTTTTCCCACATCGACGCCGATGTAGAGATGTTCCATAGACGAAAATTCATCCCTTCAACTTGGTGGCGAGGAGAGAGGCAGTCAGTGGTGAGTAGGCCACACCCAATCATCGATCAGGGCTGGCACCCAAATACTTTACAGGGCTTGTTGCCTACTCGGCCATTCATACTTGAGAGTTCGGAGACCACACGCTATAAACAGGCTTACGCTGTCATGTCCTGCCGGACAAACCTGCCTCAACCCTCTAGCATAATTATGGCAGAGGATTGGGGAAAAGACAAGGCTTACTCAATCCTCAAGCATAAATTGACTTAGTACCTATTCCAATTCTTACCACGTATTATACCGCAACTGTAGGACTTTGTAATGTGGAATCATCAGGTAGTGGGGAGGTATAGGGGAAATGGCACAGCATAGCATTATTGAGCACAAAGCTAACTACTTCTATGTGCGCTTAGAGGATGACTACCTTGCTCTCTGCGAGAAAGTAAATCGGGAGATAGAAGCGCTCAATCTTCCAGATCGAGAGTCGTCAGGCCCTGCTGATTGCAAAAGTATGATGCTCTCTGTTCTGGAACATTGGATGAATAGCAAGAGGCTCACAGCCAAATGTGAAGAAGATTTGTACGTCTATCTTACCTATGAGGAATGGGAGCATCAGTTGCGCTACCGCTATAAACGGAGCGTGATTATCCGATGCCTCAAAGAGATGCCACGAGAGGGACAATGGCAGGACGCGGAGGGAGAGATCCAGACTGGGCTAATTAAGGTTCGTCACTATGTCCAGAACACGTATGCCTATCTCCTCAACGTGCCAGTTATCCAGGGATTGGTTACAGCACTCCCAGAGCAGTCACCTTATGGGCCACGCCCTAAGATTGCACTCGGACGCCCGCGAAAAAACCATTCAAAAATAAACGGTTTAAAAACAAACGATATTAATTTAAACCGTTTAAAAACAGACGACATTTCCGAAATACCATCTGAAAATACACGATTTAACGAGGAAATACCGTCTAAAAATAAACGGTCGTTCTATACACAGATTAGTAATAACACAGACTTAAGTAAAACACAGATTAGTGAGAGCAGCCCTGATGCTGACGCATCACCCTCACGCGCATCACAATCTGATATAAATTTTATCGCTTCTGAGAAAAAGGAAGTGACTGTAGGAGAAGATAGTGGACACCATTCGCACGATCATCGTGTGCTTCATCGCGATGGACATCTTACTGGCCTGCATAGTGATACTACTCGCCATGATGTATCGCCAAAATCGTCAGTACCACAAGTTGATGAAGCCTCTACAGGTCCTGACACCCAACAAGGAACCCGATCCCATAGCGGGATAACACTGCCTGCTTATAGTCAACAGAGTCCCCCACAGGAGAAGAATGGAAGAACTGACGATACGGTTGTTGGGCATCATGACAGCGACCCTCCTGGTGATGATCGTGTTTGTGATCATCCTTTGCTGGTTGGCAATTTGGACGTACCTACGGATAGACAGGTTGGAGGACCTCATAAGCGAGCGGAAGCACACCAACCACAAAACACCACCGCAGTGACACCCGTTGCCAAAGGTGGAGTGATCGAGCCAACCCCGTCGCTGTCGGTGGCAAAACCTGACCAGCCTCTCGCAGAGATGGCATGGGGAACGCGCAAATGTCTGCTGATGTTTGATGAGTGGCGAGGCGCTCCGCTCATTGGCAAGTACAAGCTGGGGCAGGCCAGCGAGTGTGCCAAAGGGCTGGCAGCCAACTATAGCGAGGAACAGGTGAGGCAGGCGCGGGACGCAATGGAAATTGACCCGTACTACATCGGACGTGGCGGCGCTGACGTGTGCGACGTTGCCAATAACATCTCAAAATACCTCAAAAAGCTAGAGCGCAAGAGACCCGTCTCGCCTCCATCTGCTGAGGACATGACAGTAGCGAGAGAGCGTGCTCGCTTGAATAATCTTGCAGCGATGGAAAAGTTGCAGGCCATGAAAGCCAAGAAATTAGCGGCAACGAGAGGAGCCTAACCAGTGGAAAAATCGAACAATATCATCAACTTTTCGGAGCAGGCGAAGGGGTTGAGACGAGCGCAAAATCCAGAAGATCACAGTTGGGAATGTGTGGCAGGGGCAAAGGGCGACTACTGGGGTATTCCTGTCACCTACCAGGGGTGTGGCATCATTCCGCCAATAGAGCCGCGACCAGGGCGCTATGTACGTCGGAGTTGTGCGTGTGAGCGGGCGGCCAAAGATGCCTCCCAAGTGACGACGTGGAGCGGCAAACAGATTGCCGAAACCTTTGGGTGGCTTGGCCTGCAATGGTCAGATGCCATGCTCGCTCAAAAGACCTTCGGCAATTTCATCAGCAATCGCCAGCCCGAAGCCTTTCGCATGACGCAAGAATTTGTGGAGATCCTTGTTGGCGTCTTGATTTTGCATGGCCCGTTTGGTACAGGCAAGACTCATTTGCTCGCAGCTCTCATCAATGAGTTGCGAATGCAGGGCAAAGGGAGCCTGTTTGTGACTGCGCCGAAACTATTCAATGTCATTCAGGAGCGTATCGGGCTGCATGAGTCGTATGCACCGCTCATCACGAAGGCAATCAGTACACCGCTGCTGGTGATCGATGACATTGATAAAGCTAGCTGGACTGATTTTCGTGAAAGCATTTACTTTACGATTGTAGACGAGCGGGTGAAACGAGGCTTGCCGTTCGCGATCTCTACCAACCGCCTGGCAGAACTGCCAAACTTCGTAGGTGGGGCTGTTGCCTCACGATTTTCTATTGGACAAATTGCTATTGAGATGTTAGGTGATGATTATCGAAAGGAATTGTAATGGGCAAAACACCAACCGAGCGGTTAATGGAGGCTCTCAACGAAGCACAAGCGCCGCAGGAGATGAGAGACCGAGCGAGATCTGGCCGCTATGACCGCTCGGTCGTGGGCCTCGAAAGATTCCCGATCAGCACGCTGGTAGAAGACGCCAGACAGCATGGATTGATTGATATTGCGCTGCGTGCTCTGGACGGCGAGTTTGATGCAGTGAAGGTGTAGGGGACGTTTTGATTCAAGGTTGAAAGTGAATGGATTGATTGGACTGGTGGATGGACCCACGTAGAAAGGGAATTACCACGATGACGATTGACACGCGCCCACAAACACACAGAGGTGGACAGGGGTTCGCCGCAATGTCTCCTGAACGCAGGAGAGAAGTGGCACGCAAAGGTGCGGCCTCTGCTCATGCGAAGGGAGTAGCACATAAGTGGTCAAAGGACGAAGCCTTGTACTGGAGCAAGATCGGTGGAGAAAAACGACATATGAATGCAAAACAACAAGGAGAAAGGGAATTACCGCAATGACGATTGATGAAAAACCCAACAACTCGCACCTGCGAGGCTTCGGCTCCATGTCGGACGAAAAGAAACGTGAAATAGCAAAAAAAGGGGGCATGGCAGCCCAGGCGTCGGGCAAGGCGCATTCGTGGACTTTCCTCGAAGCCCAGGCAGCCGGGCGCAAAGGTGGCAAGACCAGCCGCCGGGGCAAGGTGAAGCAGTCACCGGAAAAGGTAGCAGCGTTCAATGCGAGGATCGCTGAAGAATTGGCGGGAGGTGAATGATGGCAAAGCAACCAACCACTGAGAAACTAGCCCTGGCCCTGACCAACGCAAAAGCGCCACAAGACATGATTGAGAAAGCGCGTAGGGGAGAGTATGACGAGTTTAAGTCTGACCTGGCCTTCCCGATCAGAGCGCTCGTTGAGGATGCCAGCAGACACCATCTACACAATATCGCGCTTCGTGCCATGAATGGGGAATTCGATGCAAGTGATGAGGAGGCTGATGCATGGGGCAAGAGTGCCGAGGGACAAGCGACGTTGCGTGATTTATTTGAAGGGAAGCAGCTTTTGTAGGGAGAAGGGAGAACACTCATGCTAGCAGCGCCCACTGCACACTATAATGCCATTATCGCAACCCCTACGGATGAATCGTACGACATCATGGATTCCCGAAAGGAGAGAGGTCGAGAAGGTCGAGTATGGAAAAGCCCGGAAGCTCATTTTATCTTTCGCGTCTTCGGACTCTTAGATGGTGAGCGAGATCATCGAAAGATTGGTCAGATCCTGGGGCGTGATGAGATGTTTGTCCGCTATGCCATCATTTTCCTTTCAGATGACGGACTGGTACAAATGAGAGTCTGTCGAAAGGAATTGCCACCGGTGGAACAACCACAGACTGCCACGTTACTGCTCTCAGAGAGCTTTGCACTCATCACACAAAACTTTGAACTGTTCGCCTACAGCTTCTGCTATCGGTTCAGGGCGACCGGGCAAGCCCTCTACGGAACCGACGAGATTGAACAACTCTTCGCGGATATAAGCACACAGCAACAACATGAAGAGTTGTTCAGAATGCTTGGTTGTATTGTGGCAGGTGTGGAAGGAAGCAACAAACAGGTGACGGGCGACCTGGTGGCTCTGCCCAAACACCACAGGTGCCAGGTGAAACCAGAGCACTACCGTATTGCCGGTGACGTGCTTATGGCAACACTGCAATGGTTCTTCAGCCTGGAAAGCGTTGAGCTGAAATGGAACCAGGAGTTGTACGAGGCATGGCTCGAAGCCTACACAGTAGTCTCCTCTGCCATGATGGACGGAGGGCGCTGATGTATTGGACGTTCAAGCAAATGGTGATCTGGTCCAGTCTCATGGTTGCGGGCTGTGCGGCTCTCTCTGGCGGGGCGTACTGGTTCATGACCCTGACTATCGGGAGGTGAATGGATGCAGAGGGTACTAAAGTTTCGGGCGTGGAGTAAGACACACAAGAAGATGCTTTATCGCGTGCTGGCAGGCCCAGGAGATCCATGCAGCATTGTCTGGTCTTCTGACCATCAGGGCTGGTTGCACTTCGATGAATCTTGTGGTGACATTATGCAATACACTGGCCTGCACGACCGTCTAGGGAAAGAGATCTATGAGGGCGATATTGTTGACTGGAAGATTGGCGAGCCACCTGAAGGGATCTATGAGGTGAAGTGGTATGAGCATGGCTGGTATCTTGAGCGGAAAGATGGATGGAAAGAGGCGCTCTATCAGAATCTCGCAGATGGTAGGGGAAGCAGTTTAGAAATCATTGGAAATATCTACGAGCATGGACATTTGCTCACCACCTAACCCCATCGACGAGAGGGCGCGCAATCGACAAAATCGCCTCTCGTCGAGCCTCGCAAAATCGAAAATCCCTTGCATGAAACCGGTTACATTTGCCCATTGATGAGAATAGATTGATGAGAAGACGGGCAAATTTTGAACCCTCAGAATGACGAATTGGAACGGTTTTCTTCATGGGTGGATGAATCTATGTCGAGTCGTCCACTCGCTCATCTTTGAAAAAAGAGAACAGCACTATGGGGGCACAATTTCCCATAGTGCTGTTCGGGTCCCTAGTCCTGTCCCGTGCTGAGAAGCTATGCAGTACAGAGCGCGTTGTGCATAGCTTCCCAGCCTGCCTGTAGTCATCCATACGCCACATTGCTGGTGCAAGCTTGTCGATAGAGCAAGAAAGCTCCAAACTTCGTGACACCCAGAGTATAACCGACCAACCACAAAAGGACGCTGGGTTTGGGCGCTGGTTTGTACGCCAGACATCCCAGAGTCCCGGCAACAGCACCTCAGATAGAGATGTTATGTGCCGTGATAGTAGGTGGCTTCCACAGGATATAGCCCGTCTCCACGATGCTCTTGATATCAACCCCAAACGGGTCAAGCTTGATCCTTATTCGTGAGAGGTTATTCCTCACGGGGCGCATGAGCGTATCGAAGCCTCCCTTTTCCCTCCGTGCAATTTGGATTTCATGCTCACAACGCTCAACCGGTCGGACAAGAAAGGTACTGAGCAGTGTAGCAAACGGACAAAAGTAGGGGTAGGATTCAAGAAGTGCGACAAGGAGAATATACTCATTATAAGTAAAGCTCTGCTGCTCCATGATAAAACCCTCAGGCATGTGGATGTGCGAGAGAATATGCAACTCTCGATCTAACACGACATGATCCCCCTCTGGCAACAGGTCTGAGAGGCTGTAATTGACGAAGCGTTGTACGCTCTTCTCCGGTATACTTATCAATGCTGGCATGGAAAGCTACCCTTTCTTGCTGGTCTTTGGGGAGAGTTCCTGCTCTCCTCAAAGTTCACAACGTTGTGTTATTTATATACTACCATATCTTAAATGCACACATCTGTACACTATCTCCCGCTCCTTCATCCTTGTACCTCCTCTTGTGCGCTATCAGTCGCCACACTGCGTAGTAAACTCACGACCCGCTCGCCCTGTTCCTTCCCCAACTCCCAAGTGAGCCACGATGAAAGCGTCTCCAGGCTCGTGATCCGGCGTTGCATCCCCCATTTCGAGCTTTCAGCCCGGATCGCATAGGCCAGCTTTCCTGGTGTTCCCATCTTCCCGTAGATGCCACAATAGAGCACCTCGCACTGAATATCCGCAAACAACGTCTGGAGAAACCCGGCCACAAACCGTGCATCCTCCTGGGTGAAGTAGGGGTCAGTGAACATCATCCTTGCACCTCCTCGACTCCCGGCTCAGCAGTTTTCGCCGCTTTGACTGCTCGTGTGTTGAACATGTGCTCTATCCCTGGCTCCATGACACACACGCCCGGTGTCGTTGCACACAACATCTGGGTGATCACTTTACGATGACATCGCTCGTAGTCAGAGCAAGCACAGAGTAATACTAACCGGTATCCCTCGCTCAAGTACATGCGCAATCCACGCAGGCCCGTGACATGATCGACTACCCTGATTGGCCCGCCATTGGCATGATTGGCATTGCCCAGATACTTCCCTGCCCATCTGTAGCGTTTTCCGTACTTCTTGCACAAGGCCGCCTGTCTCCACTCTGGACGCTGTGACCAGGGCGTCTTACGCGTATCGATCAACAACACGCGCTCCCCGGCCATCAGGGCCTCCAGGGTCTGTGCTGCCCCTCTGGGGTTATAGCCTAGCGTGGTGACATTCCATTCTTGCTGCTGCATCATCTCTGCACCTCCTGGTTACTCCATAACGTAGCCGTATCTTTTCTTGGCACAGATCTCACGATCCTCCCGATCTGCCCAAACACCTCTATAAAGCGATCTGAGTTGCTCCCAAAGTAAACGAAGGCACTTCCTACCGTTGGTCCGCTGTTCCCTCCTGCCTCGCTATGAAAGTGGATCTTCCCCCGCTTAAAACAGATAGGATAATCATACAAGCGCTGAAACCATCGTGTCTCTGTCGCCGCGTTTACTAGCAAGATCGCCTCTTCTACATTGCCTGCTTCATACTCAGCAATGAGCTTGCACGTCCATAATTCCTGGTTGGACACCGCACCCGATTTGCAATAGGGAGGGTTTAACCAGACGGTTTGAGCTTTCCACGTCTGGAGCAATCCATCTGACTGCTGATCATAATAGCGTGATGCTTGCACAACCTTGTTCGCCTCACAGCAGGAAGCCGGATCAAGTTCAATCGGGCCAAGCACAGCACGAACCAGGGCGAGAATTGAGGGCGGTGTATGCCATTCAAAGCTTTTCTGTGAAACACGTGCTACCGGCTTATTCATGCTCGTACCTCTAATGCTATTGGCGTTGCCTGCGGTTGACTATTTTCAACCTTCATCAGCTTTCTTACTCTCTGTACAAAGTACTCCATGTAATTCTGACAATCACCCAGAACTCCCTGGTGTTTCGCTTGTTCCGTTTTATAAACCGCAGTGTTTACTACCTCTCGAAATTCTATGACAGGTATGCCAGAATGACAAAGTATCTCGTCAACTTCCCGATAATACGAACCGACTGGTTTTCCCTCTCCAAAGAGCTTGACACACTCTTTCATCGCTTGCTTGACATATCCCATTTGACTGTTGGCGCTTCGAGGGACATACTCAGGTGTTTCCCATGGCAGATCTTCTTGTGGACTTATTTTTTCATTTTCAATTGATGAATGGATGACCTTCTTCTCTTTGTTGGTATCCTTTGAAGAAATCTTTGTAGATACCTTTGGTATTGCTCTACTGTTTTCAGTAAATGGATCTGCTGTATTCCGTAAATCCATTTGCTGTTTTCGCTGAATGGATTTACTGTTTTCATCAATTGCATTTACGGTTTTCAGTAAATGGAGAACATCAGCGTCTAGCCTTAATCCAAGAAGATCTACCCCCTGTTGCTTACAGGCATCCCTAATCGCCTGGCCCTGCTCTTCTCCGATGAAATAGTGATACTCCCGGTCCCATCCTTTCACCGGATTATGGCGTTTCCCGATAAGCGCACCAGGACCTTCCGTCAGAGCATCTAGCTCTTTGCGAATCTTCCACGCACTCCAACTATGATCCATCCCGGTACAAATTTCCTCCTCTACGCTGCCATACCAGTACAATTCACCTCTCTTGATTTTATCCGCTGGTTGCCCCTTACACTTTTGCGCTATCCAGTAAAGCAGGTGATTGAAGAGAGCCGCTCGGCAAGCATCAGCGCCGCAAAACTTCTTGAAGCTGGGGCGGATAATGACAATGATTTCAGCAGTACGGGGAGCTTCATCTTCCATGACAATCCTCGAAAAAAGGGCTGGTAGATCTCCCTACCAGCCCAACGCTAGGCAACAGTAAACGCGGGGTCCAACGCCTCAATATGGGAGCAGAAGCCACAACAACGGGCCTCGTAGCAGCTACATTTGAACAATTTTGCCGTCCGGTCCCACTCCTGGAGATACCACCAGCCCGCAAAACGCTCTTTGTGCGAAGCCATGAAATGTAACTCTTGTGGGCCTGTCAGGTGTAATGTGGTATCTGCTATCCGATGGCCGGTACGCGCGTCCAGGTAAGAAGCGTTGATTGTGAGTACCATGCCTCTCTCTACGGGAAGAGGGAAATGTGGCGAGGCTCCCAGCTCCATGTGAACCATGAGTAAGTGATGCTGGCGTAGTGGCTGCATGATCATGACCAATCCTCCTCAAAACGTAGATCGAACATGTTGGCCCTGGCCTGCCTCTGTTCGTCTGGGGTCAATTCGTTCCAACTCATCTCAATCAGTTTGCCGTTTCTGATCGCATTGACCAGCTCTGGCGTGTCCTGGATGTGTACCAGTACATCAGACTCAATCACACGGTTTGGCTGCTTGGCGGTCGTGCTCATTACTCATCCTCCTCTGCAAACTCAGCGGCGTTCAGTTCGAGACAGGAGGGAACATTTTGTAATCTGCCCCAGTGATAGTCAATCAATATTTGTTCAGCGTGCTCGGGGCATACCCCATGTGAGGTATCCTCTGGCGTCTCCTCGTCCGGTGGCTCACACCACGCACAGACCGTTGCTTGTTGCTGTTTCATTGTGTTATGCTTTCTGTGACATCTCAGGTGACACTGAGATGGTCACTTGCTTTCATGGGTGATTCACATGTGTTTCGCTTGTGATTTGTGCTTCAAGTGAAGGTGCGCTGAAGAGTTACCAGCCCTGCCAGCGCACCTGCGACACTATAAAGTTGCTAGTCCTGCTTCCAATTCCTCCTCTGTCAGTTCAAGGCTTTCCCTGAAATAGCTTCTCAAGAAACCCTGAAACTCCTCTTTCACGCACTCCCGTTGATTTCGTACATTGCTCAACAGGTAGGCGACGATGGCCGCTCCGATGAGCATGCTGACGATTCGCTGTAATGTGTCCATGTTGCTCCTTTCACTAGGTTGTCATTACTTATTACTAACTGCTTGCCTGGACGTTCTACAGGGACTGCCACGCCTCAACCAGCCAGCGAGTAACCCCGACTGGCTGGGGCGTAACACCTCCTGTTAGTCTATTTGCTTGGGAGGCTGTATAGCCTCTCGGTAGAGTTGCGCGAAACGTGAGGCTGACGTTTCCATATCTAGCATAAATCTTGGGAAGAGATCACCCTCTTGCGCAGGCAATTGAACGAAACCAAGATCACGGCTGAGCCTCATTCCATCTTCCTGATCGCTTATAGCGTAGAGACGGCGAACAATGACCCCTTGCTCCGCTAGCTCTTCGAGAAAAGTGAAGAAACCAGATATCAGACGAAATCCAACACGTTGGGTATGGTGCTGAATATCCTTCCGAGTTGCAATACCTATGTATAGATCAAATTGTTTCCCCGCCTCATATGGCAGTATGTCGGAGGGTTGAATATGCCATGAGCGCTTTGCCCCACTCATAATCGCCTCTAACGTCGCTGGTTTATAAGGCACTGCGTGAATATAACCGGCAACATGGTCATCAACAATAGCGATATAATCGATCCATCTGTTGACCTTGTACCATGAAGCGCGTTGCGCAGCACTTGCAGTCTTCCACCCTACAGAGGTCAAGACCTCAACGACGCCAGGAGCGTCGGCGGGCTGAGCAATACGCGTTTCCGTTGTTTGCTTCTCCTCTCTAGTGTGCATGACTAACGCTAATTCCGTAGCCATTCGGTCAATTACCTTCTTATCGTAGAATCCCTCAGACCTGAAGGGCGGTACGAACTTTGGAATCTTCCCTTGCCGCACATAGTAGTTAAATGTTGATTCGTTCATTCCTAGTTTATTTCGTGCCTCGCGGGGCATGTAGTAACCCGGTGGGGCTTGCTTGACACCGCTACCGCGTTTCCTCTTTGGTTTTTCCATGTATCTCCTTCCTTTGCACTATTGACTTTCCCTACATAAACGACTATAATATCTTTAACGACTTAATCATACCACACGTTGTAACGAAATTCAAGAGGAGGTAAAAATTTGATCACAGCGCACGGGAGAGGCGTCATCGCAGGTGCTGAAGAGGCACGTACACATGCAGAGCGCGTGTCCAATGTGACGACGAGGGATATCAGGGCGGTGGCGTATCTGACCTATAAGCGTATGCAAGAGGCGGGGTATGCGCACATTACGCCTGAAGACGAATTTGTAGCTGGCTTTTTAGTTGGGTTTCGTAATTGGGATAGCGCGTACATCCTTTCGTGATGTGACGTGAGAAAGGAAGGAAGCAGAGATGCCAGTAGAACAGATTACGTTAAAAACTATCACAGTGACGCTGCAATTTCAGTCCATCGATACGGATGAGTGCGTGCTTGACTGTGATGGTGGATGTTCCTATCAGGCAGAGTGGATAGCATTCACCAATGACGTAGACCCGCACAGCCCGGCGTTTGCATTGTGTCATGGCTGTTTAGTGAAACTTGAACGCTATGTAAAGACTCGGCCCGCCTCCTGCCTTTGAGAAGAGACGAGCCGTTGTCGTTGGAGAGTGACTTGTCTCGCCTATCATAGCAGACAAGCGAGCGGAAAGGAAACGAACGTGAAAGAATTTGAACAAGGCGACCGGGTGGTGGTCAATGAGTGTCAACCGGGTCTGACAACCCGCAGATGAGCGGTGGAGGATGCTTCTCCCCGGAAGAGCTGGAGAAGCAGTAAACCTGTAGTGTTGTGATGTGAGCACGAGCCGCGCGAGCAAAGAAAGGAAGCGAACAGAGATGGATATCGAGCAAATCATTGAGGAATTGAACAACAACCCTGATGCGGATCTTGACGGCAGCACGCTCCATGTCAACGAGCAGTTAGAGGAGAACGGACAGCATTTATGGTGGGATGACGAGCGTGAAACGTACGTCGTTGGCCCCATCCAGGAAGATTAGATCAGGCATTTGCGCACAAGCGAGCAGAAAGGAGTAAGCGGTATGAATGAAGATCCTGTCACCTGGGGAAAGCATGAGATTGTCGAAGGACTCGTGTTCACAGGTGCGACCATTGCGGTGCTGTTCACGGTCAATCTGTTCATTGATTGGACTGTGACGGGTGTTGCATGGTGGCTGCGCGATCTGGCTGCCCTGGCACTGTTCTTTGAAGGGGGCGCCTTCGCTGTGTGGTCCCTGGTCGTGACTGGCCGCCTCAGCAAGTGGCCCATCGTGGTGTGGCTGAATCGGGTGTTGCTGAACCGCTACGGGCTGCACCTGGTGGGCGCACAGAAGCTTTGTGAGTTAGAGCACGTATGGTGTGAGTGGCCGTACGTCATGGCGAGGTTGCAGGAGTTGGAAGCGGCGGAGGAAGAGCGAGCGCTGGCGGATGAGGTGGAAGCATGAGTGATATTGTGCCGTATGGGTTCACGCTTGATCTTTTACCGGAACGATTTGAGCCAGCATTGGAGGGAACATCACAGGGCGTCTTTTTCACGTTTGAGGCGGATCGCTTAGCTTCCCTTCTGGAGATCCTGGAACGCTGGTTCGAGGCACGTGATGAAGTAATTCTGGTGGACTATGGCACGACTGACAAACAGGGACTTGGCTGCATTGTGATGGAGTGGGAAGGGTGTGAAGTGGATATTCTGTTCCAAGACATTCTTCGAACGGACCCCATGATCATTGATTATACGATCTATGAGGTAGAGATCTAATGGAAAGAACAGCACGGAGAAGCAGGATAGTGAATAGTGCAACGTCAGCGGATGGCTACGTTGCGGGACTCCTCATCTACGGCGTTGTGGAACTGATAGGATGGGGCTATTGCTCTTTCCAGCAGTTAATCACCACCCATGACAGCATTGTGAGCATCTTGCAAGGGGGAATCCTTATTCCTCACAGCATGACGCCGCAGCAACTATTAGCATTCTTACAGTCCAATATGGATCGTATTGCGTGGACAGTTGCCATCATCACGCAGATCATTTATTGGGGAGCGGCTCTCCCTGGTAGTCCCATTAAAAACAACAAGTGGCTGCACTGGCTGATCTCAGGTGGCTTCTTCTTACTTGAGGTGATCACCGATATGTGGTATAGCATCGCGACCGGTACGACGCTCGGAGGTGCGTTCACCTATGTCTTCAATTGGGGCAATGGTGGATGGCTCGTCTCGCTCTCCTACATTGCGGCCATGTCTGCGGGATCTATCTTCTTGGGGATTAAAGGGCTGCATCACGTGTCGAAGGCGTTGGCCCCAGTGTTTGCCAAGATGAACAAAGAAGCATAGAGAAAGGAAATAGCAGCAATGGCTGAAGAGTTAGAATTGCAACAGGAGGAAGAAGAAGACAGCGGCCTCTCTACTGGCGCACAACTCGGCGTTGCTGCCTTTTTCATGGGATTGCCTGTAATTGGGATGGGATTTGAGGCGCTCGGATGGGGGGAGATTGGGTTAGTGGCTGCCGGGCTAGCGGCTGGCAGTTTAGGTATCGGCACGAAGTTCCTCCTTGATCGTAAGCGGGCAGGGACAGATGAGGAAAATCAGGACGTACGCCCTGGCTTCACGCAGGCCCTCGCACAAGCAGCGGGACTAGACCGCTTCCAGCATGCCGATTGGTCTGCATTGCTTCGCCCGATGGGCGCACCCGCACCTGTACGACAAATTGCGCAACAGGATAGTGGTGCCCCGGTAATGAAGTTGGGTGCTGAAGATGAGGTCGGTGCAAACATCCCTGCACAATTCAGGCTAGGGACAGAAACACTGAGAGCGATCTCGGAAGTCAACGAGAAGCGCTTCGTCTACTTTGGCAAATCAGCGACCCGTCAGGTGGTTCTGCACATTGATGAAATGTATCATGTTCTCGACGTTGCGAAGAGTGGGCGTGGGAAGTCAAACAGGTTCCGCAATGCCATGATGCAGGTCGTTGGTCTGGCTGATACCTACTATCTCAATCCCTTTGCTGCTCCGGTCAAGAGCGTTACCGATGATCGCAAGATTGAAGTGTGGCAGCCCATCTATGATCGACTCGCCAACAAACACCCAGTGCGTGAGAGTGATGAGATCTTGCAAGTGCTCACCGGACTGGTGGATGAGATTAAGAGGCGGAGCGATCTGGAGCAGGAATGGGACTTTTCCTGGCGAGAACATCCGGTATTCGTCTTTATTGATGAAGTGCCAGAGATTTATGCGAGATGTCCTGATGCCGTGTCGTTGCTTGACCGTATTGGGCGTGGTGGCCGACAATTTGGCGTTTTTGCCTGGGTTGCCACGCAGACTGCACAAGTGAAGGACATCGGACTTTCTACGGCTTCACAGGCACAGTTTAAGACGCTCATCTACGGCGGGGGCGATAAAACGTCAGGCAATCGCGTTATGGGCGTGGTGACTTATGAACAGGAAAAAGCACTCAAAACGAATGGGGCAGGATTGACCCTCATGATTGCTGATGGGCAGGATGAGACAGAGTATGTGCGCGCTCCGCTGGTGACCAATGAGGCGTTGTTTGCTTACCTGGGATTGCCACCATTCAAAATAGAGGAGTGGCTCACACCGAAAAGTAAGCATCCGGTACAAGACCTTTCACAGTATCACGCTTTCACGCCCGGTGAAAAACAAGCTCAAAATGGCGCTGTGAAAGGTGTGGAAGGCCAGATCAGTGAAAGGCGTGGAAGGGTGAAAGGTCCCAATGAGGAAGCCATCCTTGACGCTCTGAATGCGTTAGAAGAGGATGCGCGGCCGCTCACCTTGAACGCGATTACGAAGAAAGCCGGGTTAACCTGGCGGCAAGCGGAAGAAATTGAAGAAGCTGCCTTCTGGTATGGATACGAGCTAGAACGCGGCAAGGGACGCCCGACAAAGGAAGGATAGAAAGAGGTATCCGTATGAATTCAAAGGAATTATGGCGCAAATCGCCTTAGAGGATGCGAGCCAGGAGGATGCAAGATGAATCTCTTCGGTGAGGCAAAGATCCCAACCAGCCTCAAACGAGCACGCAACACAGCGGCGAAACGAGCCACACGCGATCAGCAGGGCAGGTTTGCACGCAAAGGTTTCTTTACCTCGATGTTTGATGGCATAGAGCACGCAGTAACAGGCGTCAAGCGCGCTCACAGGAAAGTCAAACGGGTACAACGAACGATCAAGCGGGCATTCAGAGCGCAACCTCGCATGGTGAACGCTACACCAAAGAAGCGTAGGCGCGTGGTGAAAAAGCGTCCAGCGACGAGCGGGCGCATCCCGAACTATAGGAGCCGCGTCATCAGGGGATTATTGCGGTAAGGAAAGGACTCGTAATATGGCAGCAGTACAGCAACAAGAACCAGAACAGGAAATCATTATCCGTTTTACCAAAGCCTGGTGGGGGTATCTTCTCTTTCGGTTAGGTGCCCTGAGAGCGCTTGTCAACGGCATTGAGGATGCACTCGCTATTGCTGGGCGCTTTCTCCTGCTGGTGTTCCTGATCTACTGTGGCGCGAAGGCTGGGATACTGCTTTCTGATCCGACGGCGGTCTTTCCTCCTTTGCTGGAAATGTCGATGTTCATCTTGCAGTTAGCTGGTCTTGAGGGGTCAATCCCTGGACTGGCTCGGCAGGCTGACCTCCTTCGCGAGAGACGGGCCGATGCTGACGCAGAGAAGTTGGAACGAGTGATGCTTTCGGCGCGTATTATGACGGTGCTCTCCATCGCGGAAGGAGCACTTCATGCCCTCCACATTGACCCAACCTTCCTTCAGTGGATGTCTGCGCTCCTCTTGATTGCTCGTGGCGTAGTCATCACCAATTTCCTGATTTCGCTGGCAAGAATGGAAGTAAAAGGTCCCCGCGTGCTTTCAAAAGAGGCTCAAGCGCGAGAACTGGCACGGCAAGCGCTGCGGGATGAGCAGGCTCGTACGATTACAGATCTTACGGAGCAACTGAAAGAGACAAGAGAAGCACGCGTGCATGCTCAGCAGAATGAGGGTAATCAGGAGCGCATCATCGCGCAGTTGCAAGCGCAGGTCCGGCTCATGAAAGAGGGGCAAGGAACGGTTACTCAGACGCTCCACTCACAACTTTCACAACTGCAATCCGACCTTGCAGATAAAACTGCTGAGCTTTCAAAAGTACGTCAGTTACTCCAGAATGCAAGTCAGAGTGAAAGTTCGTTGCAAGCGAATTTGCAAGTTCAAATGAAAGTTGCACGCGAAGAAATGCAAGCTCGGATGAAAGCTGAAATCGACGAACTGAGGCGTGTCAATGCAGACCTGAAAGCTCAGATGAAAGTGCCTGCAAAGCCAACTAAGCAGGTTGCAAGGCAACTTTCATCTGAGAAGTTTGATGCAAGGACATTTGTGTTCGCTTGCTTGCAATCCGACCCAACAATGAAACTTTCAGAGATCGTGAAAGCTGCGAAAATGAAAGGTCAGGAACTTTCAGAACCCACGATTTCGCGCTACCGAAAAGAGTATCGTGAAAGCTCTACTGTAGTGATAAATGAAAGCTCAGCGATATAAATTGAAAGCTTTCATGAAAGTTGCCAGTGTAAGTATTGAAAGCAAGATAGTTAAGAAAGGAATCTTTTCGTGGAACAACAACAGGAAACACCGTCTCCAGAATCGCAGTTTGTTGAACGGTTTCAAGTCATCGAGGATCGCCTCATTCTGGGAAGCTTACCCGTACTTATCTTTTGTTTCGTCTTATGGGCCATTGCTGCCGCCTATCCTGGGATAGCAACCATCGTCAATCTCGTCATTACCATTCTCGTCGTGCTGGTTGCATGTGTGGTCGTTGTCCGTTTAGTCGAAGTAGCATGGCAATGGGTGTCAGACAATTCTGACGAGAGTCCTGGCTCCGTTGGGGCTGGACTCATTACTTTCTTGCTCATCGCGGGAATATGGGCACTCATCAATACAATTACCCATGCGGGGGAGGCAAGCTTGCCTCGTACCTTCGTTATGGCAGGATTGCTCTTGATTTTAGCGCTTCAGTATCGCACCATTATTGCGCGATGGAGGAAGAAGTAGTTTATCATTGAAAGTGAAACCGAAAACGCGTAAAGTACGGGAAAGCGACAAGCTTTCCCTTATTTTTTATTTTTTACAAGGAGACAAATCTATGGCAACGATAACCCTGGCCCTGTTCCTGGGATCGGTCGTGCTGCTGCGTATTGTGCTGCTCGTGAGAAGGAGTGGGGTGTGATGAACGAATACCAAATAACCAAACAAACCTTTGTCGATGCATTGAAACGTCCCGATGATGCAGGGCCTATGCCACAAGAGGAACTGGTTCGGAGACTAGATATCATGCTCTCCATCTTCGACGAACAGACGACACCAAAGAGTGCGGCTAATGTGTTACGTGGCGCGTTGATTCGTCTGGCCCAGGCATATGGAGATCCTGAAGTATCGGCAAAGGTGGATAAGATCGTCTCGAACACGCTAGAGGTCACTGGCATTTAAGGCAATAGATAATGAGTGACCTTTGAGTAGACTTTTGTATGGCTCTCATTCATATGATCTGTCATACTCAAACCAGCGTATCATCGATGAAGATGAACGTAGCGCCCACATTTCTTGGAGGCAGGTGTGATGTTTCTCTTGATGAAAGTAGCCTGTGTGTTGGATGATCTGTTCTTTGGCTGGCTGGTTGCTGGGCTGTGCCGCCACTCTGTCCGCAAAGTGCAGAAAGCTCAGCCCGATCTCTGGATACCCACCAGGCAATGTATGTCGTGCTGGCGGTATACCTTTTCCTACGGACAGTATTGTTTCCACTGCGGATCGAACCAATGGCCGGAGACGGACCCGCTGCTAGAGAGCACGATGAAGAGAGCAAGTTTGCTGAAAATCACTAGCAAGTAGCCATTATTGCATGCTATACTTTAGCTATATCTCTATCTATCACATGGGGGTGTGATGTGTGACTGCGAACGGAAGCAAACAACGGAAGAAATGCTTGCCTTGAAATTTCCCGGTATTTCTAAATCCTGGCTGGCCGGGATCTGCGACATGTTGAAGTTATTCAACGGCAGCGGCGATATGATCGCTCATTGGAGGCCAAAGCAATCGGTACCACGTACGCAATGGACGATCATCCAGCCAGGTGAGACGCCAGACTTAAAGTAGGATACCCAAATTTTTTAAATAGATCACTGGCAAGGAAGAGGGCCAGCTCGCTCCATTCGTGGAACGGGAAAAGCTTCTCGGTCATGCGGGTCCGTTTCGCAGTATCGGCGATGAGGGCTGGCGGTATCGATACAATAGCCGCTAACAATGCCCATAGGCTGACACGTCGGCACATGCCGTCGGCCCAAGCCAGCTATGGGATAGCCGGGGTAAGGACAACGAGCCGGGAAGTATCTTCCACGCGCAAGAGTAGCTCAATTGGTAGAGTACCTGCCTTCCAAGCAGGGCGTTGCAGGTTCAAGTCCTGTCTCTTGCTTTTGCGTACTCTGACCGCAGGGGCATACACACTTGCTTTGTGGAAGCAGAGGTCGAAGGTTCGAGTCCTTCTCCCGGCTTCATGCCGGGATAGCTCAATGGTAGAGCGCTTAATGTTACGCTCCCGCAACTCGTACGCAAAACCCGAACAATCAAAGCGTGACTGTACGCACATTCGATCACGGCGCTGACGATTTGAGGAGTCTTCCTTGTCGTTGTGCGCCTTTTTTATTTGCAGGAATGGCCGCTACAGAGAGGGGTTGTCTCATGAGGATGTCTATTCACTAACGAATATCGGGTGAAGATGGATGATGGGGCAAGCCTGATGCTTGTACGCCGGGATGCGTCGTGGTATGATGCGGGGGTCATAGATGCTATTGAGAGAGCCTATCCCATATACTCTTCGTTCTCCAACGCTTTCGGGGACAGTGCGCAGGAGGAGCCGCCAGGGCATCAATCTGGCGGCTCCTTTGTGTTACTTTGCCTGGATTGGAATGGAAAGGTACACTGATTCCATATGCACCCTCTCTGGTGCACGCAATTCCACTTCGATGTAACCCTCTTCAGATCGTTCGCAAAACACCACCTCGCGGGAGATGCCGTTGATGACGACACCCTCGAAGAAGGTTACAATCGCGTTCTTCTGTTCTTCGTTCATGGCTAATAGCGGCTGGCAGGGACGCCGTGTTCACAGCCCTTGCCATGACCACATGTACCGCAGTAGAGACCGCTTTGTTTCATCGCTTCGATCATATCTGAATCGCGGTCGAAGCCATTGGGGTATTTCTCCTCAAACTCTGCCTCAAGACGGTCACGCTCTGCGTATTGCTGTTCACGAATGGTGTTGGTTTCGTTGTTCATGGTAAATCCTTTCCTCGGCTTCACCTCATCGGAGGTCAGTGCTTGTGAAACTAAAGTTACGTCTAGCTCAGTCAGCCAACGCATCGCGCATCGACTGAGCTAATTCTTCAGACTCTGCATCGAAACAGAGGCGAAAGAATTCCTCTTCGTCGATAGGATTCTCCTCCGCATTGACCATTGCTTGATAGTCGCTGTCATCAAAGGAAGGAAGCGATATGATCACGCCTGGGCTGGTGTAGAGATTGCCGATCTGATTATTCCATAGAACATTCCAATGTCCGTCAGGGAAGAGTTCAACGCTATAACCAGATCCGCCCCATGATGCGCGAGTAGATGCAATCAGACCTTTCTTAAAATCATCAGACTCCAGAAATTTCTCAAGTGTTGCACTAAACGTTGCCGTAGCTTCCATTTTTCGCTCTTCCTCCCGTTGCCGTTTTTCTTGAGCGGCCTCAATCAGCCACTTTGTTCGATTAGAGGTGACAGAGTCGATATAATCCATCAACTCAACAGGCAAGAGTAGTCGAACATCTTGACGCTCTCCATACTGCTTGCGCGGTCCCGGTTTCCTATGAGATTCCATTTTCTTTGCCTCACTGATTGGTATATAATATATATACAATAATTATACATCAATGTCAACCCTTATTTCCACATGACAAAATTGGCACAAAATCGTCACTCTCGTCATATGGTATGATGGAAGCGAACAAGCAGCGTTGGACAGGGCAGACGCGTTTCTTTCCTCCTTGCTATCGTTCTGGTCCTGCCCTCTCCCATTTGTCCCATAAATGCCTAGAAATGCCCTGGATATGTCCCGACAAAGCAGGTAAACGATGAGACTACGATATACCGGCGACAATGAGGAGTATGGCGGCATGGTGATCGTCGTGTGGCTGTTTGTGCTCATGTGGGCTATCTTTGGCATCCTCGTAGCGTTTCTCTATGCTGGGAATGTGGATGGTATTGCAGGTAGGTTGCTCTTCTTGCAAGGCTACTTTTGCTACGTGTGGATCTCTGTTGTGATGTCCTTCGTGCTGGCACTGGCTACAGACCATCGTGAGAAGTGAGAACCGTTCTCAGAGAGAGGCATGAAAAAACGGCGCTTTAACGACTCGCCGCTAAGTCGGAAGGCTCTTTGGATTCTACCCGATATGAAACTACAACGGTGTTCACGGATGCAGTATAACAGATGTTCCCAGCACATGAAAAGACGGCAGTTTTACAGCATGCCGCAAGCTGTCTCCCTCTAACCAGAAAGGAAGTGGAATCCGTCATATTCACGCTGCCAGTGTACCATAATCGTCTGCTCTGGTATACTTTGTCGTGACAAAGTACAATATTGCAGGAGAAATGTGATGCCAACCTGGCCGTTTAGAACATGGGTACTCTATGTACTCCTCATGGGTGGTGTCTTTTTACTGCTCTACGCTTTCGCCTTCATGCTTTTAACCTTGCACCTTCACTGAGGAGGCGAAGAGGAGAAATGTGATGGATGAGCGAGTGCTTACTATTGTGCGAGCGGTCGCACTTGGCCCGGTAAATGAGGATGACTTTGAGCCTTACTGCATCTTTTGTCATAACCAGGATGAAAGCATGATTTCGCCAACGGACATAGCAAGAATACGACATGACTCTGACTGCCCTGTAGCCCTTGCCCGTACTATCTTGAAAGAGCAGGGCACGCCGGTTAGCGTCTACCAGATAGACGCTGAGAAAAATGATTTCCCCAGGAAGAAGCCTGCAACGTGGGTACCCATACAATGGTCTATCATTGCTCGCAGTGCAGACGATGCCCTCAAGAAATGTACATTCCCGGATAGCCGCAATAAGCGCGTGACTGATGTACGGGAGCTGACGTAACTCCTAAAGGAAGTGGTGTGTTATGAAATGTCATCGTCAAGGCTGTGGACGACAAGCCGAAGCAGGTATCACGCTCAACGAAGATACGAACTATTTCTGCCTGCCCCATTATCACTTCATGGCAAACTGGCGGGCCGGATGTGCCACGCTACACGACAAGCCTGGACGCTGCGTGGCTGGTAGTACAAAAGATGGCGAAGAGGAGATCAGGAGATATCAGCTTTCCTTCCATAGATATGTGGTTTCAGGCGTTTCTGCTCGGTGCAAAGATCTACGAGATGCCGTCAGAGGATGCAGCCGCTCTCATTTGCAGAGGGGCACTTGAACTGTGCGGGTGGATGGATGGCTATAAAGTCGTGGATGAACATGCACATACGAACTATACTTCCCCAACTTGATGACAATCTGTTCATCCAATCCCCAACTTGAACAGTGTCCAAACTCCAAACAACAACGCTTGCTTCTTCCCTGTCCCTATGTTACGATAACTACAAGTATGATCGGTGTATTGTCAATAACCGGTGGCTGTGAGTTGTGTGCTCGGAAGGCGCAAAGTGTGAGCAGAAACCGCAAAAGCGTGGACAAACAAGGGGGGACAATCGGCCCCCCTAATAGAGATGTGAATGCAGCAAACCGGGTGATTCTCGCGCTTTCCTTGAGAGCCAGAAAAATGACTTATGAGGACATTGCGCATCAGTGTGGGTACTCCAACGCGTCGGCATGCAGAAAGGCCATCCTTCGAGAGCTAAATCGTGTGATTGTGGCCGATGTTGAGCAACTACGTCGTGAGGAAGCAGATGGGCTGGACCAACTTGAGGTGGAGTGTTGGAATCGGCTAGAGGATAAAGAACACACAAAAGCCATGCTTTTTGCTGTTGATCGCATTGTTGCTATCAAAGAGCGTCGGGCCAAACTCCTGGGATTGGATACACCGACGAGCGGCGATGTCATTGCGAATCAGATTGTGGTACGCGGCATGCCAGTAGACTACTTGGGAGGGCAGGCAGAATGAGCACCGTCGCCCCACTTCCTGAGATTGTGATCCCTTCTCCTGAGTTTAGAGGTGCTAATTTGGCGCTAGGTGCGTGCCGAGATTTAGAGGTCTGCCTCGACGGTCCAGCCGGTACGGGCAAGACGTTTGCCGCATTATTTAAAATCCATATTCTCCTTCTGAATTATCCCGGTTCTAAAGCGCTGGTTGCCAGGAAAAGTAATGTTGCGTTAGCGGGATCTACAATGGCAACCTTCCGAGAGATGCTCGATCCACAAGAAAACGTGAAATATTATGGCGGGAGTAAGGTTCGCCCCGCGGCTTTTTTGTATCCTAATGGATCAGAAATGATGATGACTGGCCTGGATCGCCGCGAGAAGATCAAATCCTATGAATTTGATGTTGCGTATCTGAATGAGGCCACTGAACTAGAAGAAGAAGACATAGAGTACGTTCGCTCTCGGCTTCGTCATGGCAAGATGCTCTATCACCAACTCATTATGGACTGCAATCCAGATGCTCCTGAGCACTGGCTCAATCAACGTATGGAAAGTGGTAAAACGACACGACTGCTCTCCAGACATGA